>Ga0310037_10001303_pt1 | contig 13818 bp, 16 predicted proteins | sample Sb_taG_11_FD_200239 | JGI IMG/M metagenome (GOLD analysis project Ga0310037, IMG submission 200239) | Peat soil microbial communities from Weissenstadt, Germany - Sb_50d_3_AS metaG (v2) (version 2) | ecosystem: Environmental > Terrestrial > Soil > Wetlands > Peat | place: Germany: Weissenstadt...
GCGCATCCGGGAGAATCTTCGGGACGAAAGTCGCGCTAGTAAGCGTGGGGGCAAACGTCATAAGTGAGCGGCTCATAAAACGGATGTTCGCTGCGGCCGCCCGGCTCGCTTTCTACCGGTCCTACCGCGACGACTTGTCGCGTGACGCGATGCAGCAAGCAGGTGTCGACACCGAGCACGACCAGGTCTATCCCGATCTCGCGTTCGCCCTCCCGGTTCCCGCTGACGGCTCCGGCGCGACCGGTCCTGACCACCGCAGCCCTCCTGCTACGCCCGCCGTGGGTGTCGGTGTCATGGCATACTACGGTGCGAACTGCGACCGAGGGTACGCGGATCAGCTGCACGCCTCCTACGTCGAGAAGATGAAGCGCTTCGTCCGGTGGCTGGTCGACAGCGGTCACAGGGTCCGGCTGTTCGGAGGAGACAACAATGACGATGGTCTGGTACAGGAGATACTGGCCGACGTGCGCGCGTACCGGCCCGATCTCGACCCGACATGGGTAGTAGCTGAAATCGTCACCACCTTTGAGGCCCTGGCACGCGCCATTGCGCCCGTCGACACAGCGGTCGCCATCCGTTATCACAACGTGCTATGTGCAGTTAAGCTCTCGAAGCCCACGCTATCGATCGGCTACGCCGACAAGCATAATGCCTTGATGGCCGACATGGGCCTGTCAGAGTTCTGCCAGTCGGCCCGCACGCTGGACGTGGACCAACTGATCGAGCAGTTCAAAGAGCTGGAAAGCCGTTCAGGCCGACTGAGGCAGACGATGGCGGAACGTAACACGGAAAAGGTACGCCTTCTCGACCACCAGTTCGTTGAGTTGTCTAGGTTGCTTTTCTCGGCAGATGAACTGGTCCGTCCCGCGGCTGAGCACAAGCCCGTCGATGAGACGGTCCACTGAGAACACGGTTATGGTTCCAGTAAGCTTAAACCGGAATCACCGATCGCGAGTACCCGGACATCAAGGAGACGACTATGGATAACCCAGCCGACGCCACCCAGCTCGCCAGCGACGACGGTACCAGGGACGATGCGCGGGAGGGTTATAGGAAAGGCTTCTGGAGCAAAGAGAATCTGAAGTTCGTCGAGCCACACTTCCGGCTCGAGAAAGCCGCCCGTATAGTAAATAACATCGCCCGGGGCCGAGAATGCGATCTTCTCGATGTTGGCTGCGGGCCGGCAACCCTGATGCGTCTGCTGGACGAGAACGTTCACTACTACGGGATAGATATAGCAATACATAATCCTGCGCCGAATCTTATCGAGACGGATTTTCTGGAAACTCCGATCAGCTTCGGCGATCGGCTTTTCGAAATCATCCTGGCTCAGGGAGTCTTCGAATATGTCGGGACTTTCCAGGATCAGAAGTTTGCAGAGATCAGCAAGCTCCTGGCCGATGATGGTAAATTCGTCGTGTCATACTGGAACTTCGGCCATCGCAATAAACACGTATACGAGGCCTTTAGTAATATTCAGCCTCTTAACGATTTTCGCCAGAGCCTGGCTAGCCACTTCCATATAGACAGGTTCTTCCCGGTCGGGCATAACTGGCATCACAGAGAGCCGGGCCGGAAGCTTGTCAAGGTCGCCCAGATGCACATGAACCTAAATATCCCCTTTATCAGCCAGGTGCTGGCAGTAGAGTATTTCTTCGTGTGCTCCCCGCGGCCAGACCGGGATGCGCTGGCGTCTCCATGAAGATCCTCGACTGATGCGATACCTACATCTTACTGCCGCTAAGAAGATTGCGAAGATCGGACCTGGCACCTGGCAGTTCGGGTCTAGGGAATGGGGCTACGGCGAGCCGTATGCCGAGCAGGAGGCACATGCCATCGTCCGCCGAGCGCTCGAGCTAGGAGTTACCCTCTTCGATACCGCGGAGATTTACAGTGAACCTTTTCCATCCTGGTTATGCCCCGCAGACCTGCAATACGTGGATGGCCTTGGCGAGCCGACGGGCGCGCCAGGGGCAGCAGCGGAGCTTCCGGAGAATTCTCCACGTCTTGAGCTGGGCGTTCGCGCGCTCGCCGGGTGAGCGCAGTTTCGCGTGGGCGCGGTTGGCCGATGCGCGAGAGCTGGGAGGCGAAGCGGAAGCTGGCGTCTGGAGTGTCCAACGACCAGATCGACGTTGCAGTCAGCCGCGCACTTGACGCAGGCGCGTCGGGCGCCAAGCTGACTGGCGCCGGCGGTGGCGGCTTCTTGCTCGTTATCTGCCCCGTCGAGCGGCAGCACGCAGTCCGCCAGAACCTGGCCAACATGCGAGAATTGCCGGTGAAGCTGGACCGCCTCGGCTCGCGTTGTGCTCAACATGCTGCGCGACATTTGGAGCTGACCCACGGGAGACCACCCCGGGCCCGGCAGAGGGGCTAAGTCACAGCGCCTGCCCTGGAAGGCAGCGGCATAGATTCCGCATCCGCCACTGGGAAGCTGGTTCGAAGTATCAGGAGCGGACCGTCGCATGTCTTGTGAGCGGGTCATCTGAAGCCGTGGGATGGTACGAGCGCGGCGCCGTCCCAGCCTTATCCGGAACTTTGGGGGAAGCGATGAGAGTTCTCGTGGCCGACGATCGGGGTTACATCGGAGCCGTCTGTACCCCTGCCCCGCGCTGCGGGGCACAAGGTCCTGTCATCGCGCTTCCTGCGCCTGCGCAGGATCCGCGAGCTGCTATCCGTCGGCCTGCTCGATGACATGCTCACCGCAAGACCAGTGGACAACTTCCCGCGCCGGGCGCCCGCACCGCGTAAGAGCGCGGCTAGTGCCTTGGCCTCCTGTACGCGTTGCGTGACCGTCACCCCGCAGGGTGGTACGCGTGGCAGCTGAGGCGCGTACCCATTCAGGGGCGGCTGAACGAGGGTTGTTGAGGTCACTGGCGGCGGTCTTCCAGAGGCTGCGGAGCCAGGCGGCCCGCCGTCTTGGCTGGGGTGTGGCGGACCAGGTGGTGTCCAGCCTGACCAACTTCGCTACCGGCATCTACGTGATCCACGCGCTGGGGGCTGTTCAGTTCGGCGCGTTCAGCCTCGCCTTCGTGACTTACGGGTTCGCGCTAAACGCGGCACGCGGCCTTGGCACAGATCCGCTGATGGTCAGGTTCAGCGGCACAGATGTACTGACGTGGCGACGTGCCGTAGCCAAGTCTGCCGGGACTGCCACGAATGTAGGCCTGCTCATCGGCGTCTGCGTGCTTGTGGCGGCGGGAGTCCTAAACGGCGCAGCCAGGGCCGCCTTTCTCGCCCTCGGCCTGACGCTTCCGGCCCTGCTCTTGCAGGACAGCTGGCGATATTCGTTCTTCACGCTCGGGCGCGGCAGCCAGGCCTTCCTCAACGACAGCGTCTGGGCGGTGACGCTGTTCCCCGCCCTTGCCCTCCTGCGGGTAACTCGTCATACGGACGTGTTCTGGTTCGTTTTCGCCTGGGGCCTCACGGCGGCTGTCGCCGCTGTCGCCGGGGCGGTGCAGGCCCGGGTGCTGCCCAGGCTGTCCGGTGCCTGGGAGTGGGTGTCACGGAATCGTGATCTAGGGCCCCGCTACTTTGCGGAGGGTACCGCCAGCAGCGCGGCGATCCAGCTGCGCGGCTACGGCATCGGTCTCATTCTGGGCTTGGCCGCTCTTGGTGCCGTGCAGGCTTCCGCAATGCTTTTCGGCCCGGTGACAATCCTGTTCCTCGGGATGTCCCTCGTCACCATACCGGAGGGTGCACGAGTCCTGCGCCGGTCGCCACAGCACCTGCCGCTGTTCTGCCTGCTAGTTAGCGGTGGACTTACTATGGCGGGGCTCAGTTGGGGAGTCACACTGCTGGTGGCGGTACCGAGGGGCCTCGGGGCCTGGCTCTTGGGCCCGCTCTGGCGGTCAACATATCCCCTGGTGCTGCCCCAAACGATTTTCGTACTAGGCCAAGGCGTCGGCTACGGCGCCGTCACTGGCTTGCACGCTCTGGGGGCCTCGCGGCGAAGCGTGCGCCTGGCGTTTCTATGGGCGGCTCTTTATATCATCTGTGCTTTGGTGGGTGCAGTTACAGGAGGAGCCACCGGAACAGTAGAGGGCGCCGCAGTGGCGCCATGTGCTTGCGCGCCACTCTGGTGGTGGCAGCTGCATGCGGCCCTGCGAGAATCCGGCAAGATACCTGCCGGTCGTGGGTTTTGGTCAAGTCGCCCGGTCGGTGAGCACCGTACGCCCACTCGGCACAAGGTACAGCTTGTGCTCAAACACTTCCGATCTCACAGAAATCGATGAGGTCATGCTGCACGGGTTCGAGCGGTCGTCACGAAAAGACCATGTCATCGTCCAGTATGGCGATTCGCAGGCCGCAGCCGACTATGCGCGTGCCAATGAAGGATCACGGCCAGAGGGACAGTTCTTCAGGTCACGGCTCCGACTTGTGCAGGACCTTCTCGCCCACTGTCCCGGGGGTGATCTCCTGGATGCCGGCTGCGGGCCTGGGGTGATGGTGCGTACTCTGCTCCAGTCTCGCCCGCATGACTTCCGCATCACGACGCTGGATCAGTCTTTGGCGATGGTGGAGTACTGCGCATCAAGAGTGGGCGACATCGGTAACGTATACCCAACTGTAGGCCAGCTCGAAGCGATGCCTTTCGCGGACGCCATCTTCGACATCACCCTCGTAATGGGCGTACTGGAATATACCGACGCGCGTAAGGCACTCTGCGAGGTATCCCGCGTGACCCGACCAGGCGGTCTCGTTATTGCTACCATGCTCAACCCGCTAAGTGCTTACAGGCTAACCGAGTGGTTCCTTTTCTTGCCCTCGGTCCGGTTGCTCGGAACGATCGAGAGATTCTGCGGTATCTCCGCTGAACGGCGGCACGGTGCCGGTCCCAGCGGTATCCGTGCGCTTCCGGCAGTCATACTCAGGCGGCTGATGAGGCAAGCTGGCATGCGACCTGTTGACACCGTCTACTTTGATGTCAGGCCGATCGTGCCGCCTTTCGATCGCCTTCCGCAAATGATACGCAGGGCGGAGCGAACTGCTCACGAGCGGACCGTGACTCGCGGGTGGGGCCGCTGGATGGGTACTGCATTCCTCATCACCGCAAGACGTTCTGACATCAAGCGGCATTAGTCCAGTTGGTAGTTCCGCCGATGGTTGGCCACAAACTCACGGTGTACGCCGTGGCGATTGGAAGGGTTGCCGATCGCGACGTTATTGTCTCTAGTTCGCGAGACGGCACAATACGGGTCTGGAATGCGGTAACCGGCGGTCCGATCTACCCTCCTCTAATCGGCACGGACGGGCCGATACGGGCGGTGGTCATTGGGCACGCCGGTGATCGGACTGTAATCGTCTCCAGTTCGCGAGCGGGGACATTGAGCCAACTTCATCCTGCTTGTGATGGGTTCGTCACGGTCTGATCACCTGGCGGCGTGTCGCCGCCAGGAACAAGTACCCCCGGTAGATGAGCTAGTCGACCAAAACTCGCTTCATCACCATTACCAGGGGCTTCCATTGCTGTTCTATCGTGCCGCGCTGCCGTTGTCCTGCAAGACCCTGAACTATGCGGCCGGGATCATCCGCCGGCACCGCAAGTCGATCGGGTCGCGCTGGCGCAGGCTGAACCCGGGGAAGCAGGCCCTGCTCGTCCTTGCTTACCTGCGCACGGGCGAGACGTTCGCCGAGCTGGCGGCCGGGTTCGCGGTGGGAGCCACGACGGCCTGGCGGTACGTGGAAGAGGTCGTCGCCTTGCTCGCGGCCCGGGCACCCAAGCTCCGCACGGCCGTCCGGGACGCGAAGGGCCGGGCACGCCTACGTGGTCCTGGACGGCACCCTCATCCCGGTCGACCGGGTCGCCGCCGACCGCCCGTTCTACTCCGGCAAGCACAAGAAGCACGGGATGAACCTGCAGGTCATCGCCAGCCCCGTCGGGGACATCCTGTGGGTCTGCGGGGCGCTGCCCGGCTCGGTGCATGATAAGAGGGCCGAGTGGATCTGGGGCGTCCTGGCCGAACTGGAGGCCGCCGGCCTGATCGTCCTGGCCGATAAGGGCTACCAGGGAAGCAGCTACGCGAAGATCCCCTACCGGGGGAAGAACAAGCCGGAATCCCAGAAAGAGGCCAATCGCGCCCACGCTGGCCGTGTCAACCCAACTGGCCCCACTGTTCTCCGGCTACGGCCACCCACGCGAGGCTGCGCTCACCCGGCAAGCGCGCGAACGCCCAGCTCAACAACGTGGAGAATTCTCCGCACACAAGCTCTGCTGCTGCCCCTGGCGCGCCGGTCAGCTCGCCAAGGCCATCCACGTATTGCAGGTCTGCGGGGCATAACCAGGATGGAAAAGGTTCAGTGAGGGCCGGAGCGAGCGGATCCTTGGACGAGCGCTTGGGGAGACCCGGAACTCGGTCTTCGTCGCTACGAAGATGTGGCCAATCGTGCCTAGCGCATCGGTGGTAGAATAGCGCGCCGCAACTAGTGCTAACCGGCTCCGGGTTCGCCGCCTGGACCTCTACCAGGCCCATTGGCCGAATCCGCTAGTCCGTGACAGCACGATCATGCGCGGGATGCGCTCCTTGCAAAGAGCCAACCTAGTCGACGAAGTGGGTGTCAGTAACTACTGCCTGGAGCGCTGGCGCGCTGCCGAGGATGCGCTGGGCGGCCGGGTCCTGAGCAACCAGGTTGCATATAACCTGGTGGAGCGCTCACCCGAGCGAGAGCTTCTGCCCTTCGCCGAATCGGGCGGACGCATGATCATCGCCTTCAGCCCGCTGGCCCAAGGGCTGCTATCAGGTAGGTACCACGGGGCCGACCGACGCAGGAACCGGATAAGGGCAACCAGCTCGTCCTTTCACTCCGAGAATCTGGAGCGGACCAACAACTTGATCGCAACCTTGAGTGAGGTAGCAGACGCCCATGACGTAACCCCCGCGCAAATCGCGCTTGCCTGGGTCATCCACAGCCCCGCCGTGGCTTCTTCCGTTGTGACCCCGCTCTGCTTTGCGTCACCGCATGAGCGCCCGCTTCGCCACCAGGTTAAGTGCAGTTGTGCCCCCCTAGCCTCAATCGTTCAGCGTTCTTGAGGTCCGGTTACTGATTGTGCTGCTGCCCGGTTTCGGGCGTGGTGTCTGGTTGGCTGCCGGGGCTGGTCGTGTGGTGGTGCCCGGGGTGCCCGGGTCCGCACCAGCTCCGACCGCGCCGGGTAATCCTCCTCTCGTGCAGCTGGGATGGTTCGTGCTGGTCAAGCGGGTGCTGGCAGGGCGCACAGCCGCTGCCAGCAGGCGAGGAAGGCCTCCTTCCAGGGCCAGTCCCGGCTGATGGCCAGGGTCCGCTGCCGGGCGTGATGGGCGAGGCGGGCGGGGAGGTGCCAGACTCGTCCTGTTAGCGGAGCGTATCGGGGTCGGCGTCCCGCAGGTCTGCGTCGTCGCAGTGGCCGAGCAGGCGGGTCCAGGCCGCGAGGTCGGCGGCGAGGTTCGCGGCGATGACCCAGCCGCAGTTGACCTGCCAGGACTTCGACGGCAGGGCGCGCAGCCCCATGGCCTTGGCGGTGCGGACGCCGCCGGTCTCCACGCAGTCGTGCTCGCGGTGGACCACGTCGATGTACTGCGGGTGGTGGCTGCCCGGCACGCCGCCGATGCCGGAGTCCGGGATGTTCGTGCAGGTGATGGAGTACCGCCAGCCGGTCTTCTTCTCATAAGCGGTGAGGTTGCTCATCTGGCGGCGGGACGGCTTGACCCGGCGGGCGATCCACCGCAGCCCGTCCGGCCAGTTCCCGGCGCGGCTCATCAGGTGCGTGATCTCCGCGACGGCCTTGTCCTCCTCGAGGCTGCCGTCCTGGGCGATGCCCGGCTTCCACGCGTCCGCCGGCACCATCTTGATGGCATCCTCGTCGGCTGCTGTGATCATCCACCCGCAGGTAAAGAGCGTTGTCCGGCGCGGGGAGGACAGGGCGAGCAGGTGCTTGATGAGCTCGTGGCTGGCTCCGGCCCCGTCGGCACGGACCAGGATCTTGCGCCGGAACCGGGCGGGCACCTGCCGCAGGGCCGCGGCCAGCACGTCCCGGTGATCGGTGAAGGTGTTCGAGCCCGCGTTCCCGGGCCGCAGCAGCATGGCCAGGCACTCACGCGTATTCGGACACCACGCCGCCAAGGGATGGAAGCCGTAGCCTTTCTTCCAGGTCGGAGCCGCCCCTTCCTTGTCTGTGCGCGGTGATCAGCGTCCCGTCCATGTCGATCACCACCCAGCCCGCCAGCGTCTTGCCCGCGATGACCAGCCACGGGAACCCCACAGCCGTGCCCTCGATCAGCGTCCACGCGTGCGCCCGGGCTCTGGCGCGGGCGCGGGCGATCCGGTCCAGCATGGCGGGGGTGCCGGCCAGGTCCAGCGCGCGGCGGACCGTCGGCCCGCTCGGCGCCGCCCCGAGCACCGGGGCCAGGTGAGCCAGCAGGCCGATGTCGCTCATGGTCGTGGCGCCCAGCGCGATCACGGCCGCCAGCGAGACCAGCACGATCCCCCGGTCGAGCAGGGGCGACGTGCCCTTCCTCCGCAGCGCCGCGCTCAGGCCGACGGCCAGTCCTGCCTGGTCGGCGGCCGTGCGGAGGAGTATCGCGCCGGCGTGGCCGACCAGGCCCGTCCCGTCCGCGGTGACCTCCAGGGCAGGGGCCCACCCGTTATGCTGCATGGCGAAAGAGCGCTCCGGCCTGGAAGTTGCTGAGTGTGGTAACCGGTAATCTCCCAGAACCCGGGCACTCTTCGCCCTCAAGGGCGGGAAAGGGGACAGCCGCTCCGCGGCTGTCCCCTTTCCCATTCCCGGGTCCGGCGGATCGCCCCGCACCCATAAGGTGCACTCGCTCCCCGGCCCGCCACGACACGAAATCCCAGTTCACGGCTACTGGAATGACACCGGATCGCTCAGCTCGCCTTCAGCGCTGAATAGCGGAGGCTAGATCCGCTCCAGCAGCACTGTGCTCTGTTGGCCATAGGAGTGCGGGTTCACCGAAAGCCGCCGGTAGCCCCAGGACAGGCGCTTGCACAGCACTTCGGTATCCCACATGACGTCGTACGCCTGCATGTCCCGTTCCACCGCGATCATGTAAGCCTCCCCCCGGCGGAACCGCTGGTAGGCTGGGTCGCGCTTCAGTCTGGCCACCCAGGAATCCCAGTACTCCTTGCCCGGCGTCCGCTCGTAGTACCTGGCGTACTCTGCCGGGTCGCCTTCCCCCTCGAGGATCCGCACTGCATTCTGATCGTGCATGCTGAAGTACAGGCGCCCGCCAGGGCGCAGGACCCGGTGCAGCTCCGCGAACCACGCCTCAGCCACGTCATCAATGTGGGTGAACAGCGAGCCGCAATACACAAGCCCGAACGAGCGGTCCTCAAACGGCAGGTGTGGGAATATCGTGGTCACCGCGAACGAGCACGGCGGGCACAGGTGGTCTTGGCACCACAAAATCGCACTAGCCCAGATGTCAACCCCCCAGATTCTCGCCTCTGGTGCCATCGCCGCGATGTGGCGGATCATCCTCCCGCCAGCACAGCCAAGATCAAGGATTGAACCCGCGTCGGCCAGCGTGGTGCCACTGTCCGCGAGGATCTTCGCCATCGCCTCGCAGTCCTCCCGGCCGCTGGCCAGATATGAATCCTCGCTGGTGCCGTAGTGTGCCCACAGTTCACGGGGTGGGACGGGGAAGCCGTCCGTCCCTTGCGCCATGGGTCCCCACACTGGCCGCGAATAGGATCCCACACCGCCATCGTGCGGCCAGTAGGAGCCGTACCGCATCTTCAATTCTGGTACGACAGCGCGCATCAGGGGCACCGACATCCGCCGTACGTGCGGCGCGGCCCAGTGCTTGATCCGGTCCACAACAACGCCCATTGCCTTCTCCTACCTGCGCAAGGCCGATCAGGCCGCTTCCAGCTGATTCCGACGCTCACATGAACACGCAGTGACGCGACAAAATACATGCAGCGGTGAAAATTTCGGACCCGGCCAGCCCGACCATCCGGACAAGGGGCGACAGCGGCCAGGGCGGCATCAGAAGCTGTGGTCTCCATAGCACGTCCGCCATCCAGGCACGTGGCAACCGGCCCGACGTGTGGGCGTCCAGATACCGGGCCAGGTGGTCACCGCCCGGCGAGGTGTCCATTCACGGGTGGGGTCTGACCTGCGGCGATGTCAGGGTCTCCGATGGTGGACCGCAGAAGGTTCCCAGGTCAACGCCGGTTGCCGCCGAGTACCCTGTGAATGGACACCCGGTGAGGCCCTGCACGCTACGCCGGGTGCCGCCGGCAAGCGGGCAGCGTCCGGCGGTGGTGGTTCCTGGGATGGTGTGGGTGATGGATGATGCCTACTCGACAGGCACCATGCCGGGAACCCCGCATCGTTGGCGCGCATACGCGGCCAGCCGCTCAGCCGCGACGCGGTCGAGCTGCTCGTCGCCCGGCACGCCAGAACCGCGCAAGCGTCATGCCCCGCACTCCGCAGCAAGACGGTCGCCGACCCCGCATCCGGCTATTCCCGCCGGGACAACCAGCGCCATCCTCTAGCCTTGCCGCCGCTCAGGCCAGGGTTCGCTCGCCCACGGGGACCCGGTTTTCGTGTCAGACCATCGAGAACTACTTCCGCTACGCCCGCACCCACTTCGCCCTCGACGCCCTCGACAGCTACGCCGCCGCCCCCGACGACCCGGACAGGCTGGTACCCAGCCCGGCGAAGAAAGCCGCCGCCGCGCGCATCCGCCGTGCCGAGGCCGCGGTGGAAGCGGCCGGAGCCGAACGCGACGCCAGGCTGCCCGAGCTGCGCAGCCCCGCCCCCGGCCAGCCCGTGACCATCACCAACCAGATGCTCAACGCGCTCACCGCCCCGGTCGAGACAGCCTGCGCCGAGCTCGGCGCCGCCCAGGCCGCCGCGGCGGCGACCCCGGCCCGGATCCGGCTCGGCGAGCTGGCCCCGGACATGATGCACCTGGACGCCGAGACCAAGCAGATCACCCACGCCATCCGTATGGCCGCCTGCAACGCCGAAACCACCCTCGCCCGCGCCCTGGACGGCCACTACGCCCGCGCCCGCGACGAGGCATACGCCCTGATCCGCGAGGCCCTCACCATCTCCGGCGACATCTGCCCCGGCCCCGGCCAGCTGCTCGTCCGGCTCGACCCGCTCACCGCCCCGCGGCGCACCCAGGCCCTGGCCGTGCTCTGCGACCAGCTCAGCGCGGCCGGCGCCTGCTACCCCGGCACCGACCTCATCCTGCGCTACGAAATCAAAGACCACATCGGCACTGCATGATCTTCCACCCCATGTCCAGAGTCCTGAGACCCCCGACGGCGTGGTCCAGGAAGTCTGGGCGCTGCTGTGTGCCTATCAGGCCGTCCGCGAGCTGATCAGCGCCGCCGCCGCGCTGGCGGCCGAAGACCCGCTGCGGATCTGCTTCACCAACGCCCTCGACGTCGTCCGCGGCCCGGTCGGGAACCCGGGCCCTTTTTCCCCCTCGCCGCGCTGACCGGCTCCGCCGGGCCTCACTGGCCCTCATCGCCGCCGTCACCACCCGGGCCCGGCCAGGCCGGTCCAACCCGCGCCAGGCTAAGCGCAGCAGCAGGTACCCGGCCAAGCCAGCCGACCTGGCGCAGCGGCCCAAACGCCGGACGACACCATTGACCCTGGTCATGCTCCCGCTGAAGGTACCCGGAACATCATTAAGTTGAGGTTATTGCCGCCCCCCGGGCCGAGTCATGGCATTATGCAATTCCGTGACTCGGCCGGTATCCCATTTAAGGGTGGCAGATTCTGCCGACCGCGAATGTTCCGGCAGTTTCCAGCCATTCAATCTGCCATGTGAAGAAGTCCGACCAGCCATTAATCCACACAAACCAGCCATATGAGTAGCCGTCATTCGGGTGGCTGGCCGATACCACGCAGTAGTGGTTGTTGTAGAAGATATTGTTCTGCGTAGTGAAGATCGCGTTCCCGGCACCGTCCTGATATGCGCCAGTAGCTCCCTGGCTCATAGTGACCCAATTGTTTTCAATGAGAACATTCTGGACATTGCAGGGGGCGTACTTACCCGTGCCGCAACTCTGGCGCGGGGATTCAATGAGTGAAATGCCGTTGTAATTGTTTGCTACCGTGTTACCAGAGATGATCATGGGGGAGGAAGCGCTAAGCCCGCCCGACCTGCGGATCTGGATACCAGCATCCCATGCCCAGCCCAGCCGCTCGCCACCACCCGGCGAGGAAGGCATCCCGTTGCCAGTTACCGTGTTGTTGATGATGACTGCGTTATAGGATTGCTCTACATAGATGCCCGCGCCCCAGTTGTCGCTGACTGTATTGCCTTCGAAGGTAGTGTTGATGTTATCAGTGTCGGCCCACAGGCCAGGGCCGCCATTATCATGCACATAGTTGGATTTGAAAGTCAGGTCCCTGGTCGCCCAGGCCTTGCCGGCGCCAGCCTCCCAGGTCCCATTGCTCATCAAGTTGTAGTTGTTATAGGCAATGTCGTTACCCTGATAGAGGCCGCCATCGCCGTGTGCCGAGAACCCTTCTTGGCGATTGTGGTCGATCAGGTTATCAATCACCCGGACGCTGTCACCGGTTCCTACCCCCGCAGCTGCATTCTTGGTGATGTGGTTGTCCTCGATGATCCACCCCGGGCCGTTGAAGTCCTCGATCGCCCCATGCTGCAGAGGCGTCTTGAAGTCCTGGATCACGAACCCTCGGATAGTCACATCCGACGGCCCTGACGAGGCCGAATCGCCGTAAATCGCGTAAGCCGCCGAATTGCCGCCGTCCAGGATGGCGGTTCGGTTACCGCCGTCTAGGACATCACCCGATTTGGGGATGAGGGACGATACGCGGTAGAAGCCGCGCCCGAAGCAGAAGGTCGTGCCGGGCGGGGCTTTGTTGATGGCGGCCTGCACGTTGCTGGCCGGTGTCAGGGCAGTACCAGTGCACGCGGCATCCTGGCGGCCCGGGGCCGCCGGCGTGCTGTGGGCGGGGTGGGTCTGGCTGCTGGTCGGCGAGCATGCAGCAACGAGAACGACAGCGGTCAGGGCCGATGAGATCCCGAGCAGGAGCAATCGCCTGCGCCTGGGCGGCTCTTGCCTGACGTCACGCGACGATGCGCCTCGAAAAATCTGCTTGCCGAGTATGGTCAGCTTACCGTGTTCCTCTTCCAGCTTCTCTTGTGTACCCTGCGTGACGATCCGTGCCATTAGCCGAACCTCGCTTCGGGCGATAGCGGCACCGCTACATAGTAGAAGACCGTCGGCGAACCGACTCTGATACATCCTGAGGTGGCTTCTTATAGCTTGCGCGTATAGGTGTCCTGAGGCGGGGCATGGCACAGGTTCCGTGATCATCGGAGTTGCCTGCACTTCGTAATCACAGGCATCCTGTGCCTGCCATCCCATCGTGGCTACTGGAACCGCTGTGGCACCATTTCGCTTCGCTGCTGCCCGACCGCCCTGGGATTGCCCCGCTTTGACGGACAGGGCTGATAACTCGGTCAGGCTACATTCCTGAGCTTTCCGTCATAGTCCATTTTCGAAGTCCGCAGGGCTACGGTAGCCCAGGGTGCTGTGCAGCCGGGTGCCGTTGTACCAGGCGATGTACTCCACGACTGCCCGGCAGGCCGCCGCCCGGCTGGGCCAGGCCCTGGTGTCGGTCAGCTCGCCCTTCAGCGAGGCGAAGAACGACTCGGCGACCGCGTTATCCCAGCACTGCCCCTTGCGCCCGACGGACAGGGTGACCTGGCAGCCCTCGGCGAGAGCGGCGTAGGCGGCCGAGGTGTACTGGCAGCCGCGGTCGGCATAATCAGAGTGGAAGATCACCCCCGCCGCGGGCACGGGACCTCACCGCGCAGCCCACCCTGT
>Ga0310037_10001304_pt1 | contig 13815 bp, 16 predicted proteins | sample Sb_taG_11_FD_200239 | JGI IMG/M metagenome (GOLD analysis project Ga0310037, IMG submission 200239) | Peat soil microbial communities from Weissenstadt, Germany - Sb_50d_3_AS metaG (v2) (version 2) | ecosystem: Environmental > Terrestrial > Soil > Wetlands > Peat | place: Germany: Weissenstadt...
CTTAACGCGCGCGGGAAAACTGGAAGAAGCCAGGCAGAACCTGGATCAAATGCTGACCTATGCCAACCACCTTGGTTTGTACTCGGAGGAGGTGGGTCCTTTAGGAGAAGCATATGGCAACTTCCCCCAGGCCTTTACCCATCTTGCATTGATCAGTGCCTGTCACGCCCTGGATCAAGCCCTGGGCGAAACCTGACACGACCAGTTGTGACGTGCGAGAGAGCGATGGAAGCACTCGTGAAGACATAGTTCTACAGAAGTACTGGCTAGCACCAAGAACCGAAATGAGAAAGGAGAACCAGCAATGGGAATGGTACGAGTGATCTCCAAACGCGGAGATGATCGCGTGCAATGGAATGAACAGGATGCCCGGGCAGGCGACGCTGAGGCGATGGCGGCGATTCGAGAAGCCGAACGCATTTTTACACAAGAGCATGCCAGGGGCGCGACGGCTTTCCTTGTCGAAGCAGTCAAGCAGGTCGAGCGCATAGAGCAGTTTGACCCGCAGGCCGGGCAGATAATCCTGGTGCCACGGATGATTGGTGGATGAACGTGGAGTTGCTGGTCTATGCGTTGCTAGAGATTGTGGTGGTTCTTTGCTTCCTCTTGTTCTGGCGACTTACCCGTGACAGTAACCTCGCGTTGTCAGAGGCGATTCGACGGGCCAATGAACTGTTGCGTTCAGTGTTGAACAGTGAACAATACGATCAATTGACGCGGAAAGGCTATCTCGATATCAAGAGCCCACGTGATCCAGGATGCATGTACCGCGTTCCGCGAAGGCAGGGGGCTGGTGAAGGTGATCGAGCAGGGGAGTCACAAGGCGAACCTGTGCCTGCAACCGCTGAAGGCGGTACCCGATGACGATATCGTGGTCATGCACAAGCTGATGATTGAGGCTGATGAAGAGACCTATCTGCAGACGGCTAATTCGTTCGCACCGACCTTACAAAATGGTTGACAAACAGGGCTTCAGCCCGCCGCAAGCCCCTGGATTTTCAATCCAAGGGGTAAGGTGTATCTGTGGCTTTAGCCCTGTATTACCCCTTTTTCTCGGTACAGAAAGAATAGGTTTGTAGTACCTTGAAAACTGAAGAACGTATGGGTTAAGAGGCGAAGGGCCTCTTGTAATAACGTTACCGCGTTTTACCAGTGTATGAGCTATTTCGACGGATGAAGGCACAGGTAGCCACTCCACGGTTTTAGGAAGTATCCGTCGTACAAAGGATAGCGTAGGAAAAGCCTCCATCCTTGTGGGTACGTTCCCAGGGAATAAGCCTCGAAAGAGGCGGGTGTTCCTGCTTTCCAGGATGCCAAGCGCAAGTTGTGGGCCATTCTTCCCGCGGGCGTGGGGCATGAAAGCAGGAACGGATCTGGCACCGCCCAGGAAGGAGACAGCAGGAATGGATGCGCTCCTTCCGTGCTTTTCCTCCTCCACTACGAAGAGCGCCGAGCCGTGGCCACGCCACATTGCTCAGCCCATCGCGTACAATAGAGAGGGTGCGCCGTCTAACGGCAAGTTAGATTTCCACGAAGTGGAGAAAGGTTGGGAGCAGTTGACCTTTCAGGGCAAAGGGACTGACTTTGGAAGGGAAATCCTTTCAGGGAACGGTAGCATGTCCAGAAGCAGGGAAGCACGAAGATAGGTAGTGCAGTTGTACCTGCCAGCCCTGTGCGCAAGGATAAGTTTGAGACTGAACCCGCGGCAAGGCAAAAGCTGAGCCTAAGTCCAACACGATGTATTCTGTCATCCACCGTAGCCTATATGTAACCGGTGACACCACAATACGCGGATGTGCCTCTCGTCAACGAAACGCTCTCTGTGGTGAGTGGCCCGTAATGAACGGGTTTGTGGAAAAGCGGGGCCTAAACGCACTAAACGTCTAATTTGACCGGAATGCGGGATGGCCTAAAGGCTGCAAGGCCCAAGGTCACGGAGCTTCCATAGTACTCGTGGGAGTCACGACCCACCAGGGAGCCTGGGAAAGCCAGGTACAGGGGAAAGGGAAGCAGGTATTACAGAGAGTCAAGGAATAGAAAAAGGGAACGCGCGATGCGAGAAACAAACACTATCCTGGGACTCATTCACGAAAGAGGCAAAAAGGGATTGCCTCTGGAACGAGTGTATCGACTCATGTACAACTCTAGTTTGTATCTGACCGCCTATGGAAAGATTTACCGGAACAATGGGGCCATGACAGAAGGCGTGACAGATGAGACCGCAGAAGGAATGTCCCTGGACAAAATCGAGACGATCATCAAAGCTTTGCGAGATGAGATGTTCCGATGGAAGCCAGCCAGACGGGTGTATATCCCAAAGAAACATGGGAAATTGCGCCCGCTGGGACTACCAGATTGGTCAAGTAAGCTGGTGCAAGAAGTCATGCGGCTTTTGCTCAACGCTTACTATGAACCTCAATTCAGTGACCACTCACACGGTTTCAGGCCGAAACGCGGATGCCATACCGCCCTACGGGAGATCAAGACATGGATTGGAACGGCATGGTTTATAGAGGGAGATATCTCGAAGTGTTTCGACAAGCTCGACCATCAAGTCTTGCTGACGATACTAAGGGAGAATATCCACGATGAGAAGTTCATTCGACTCATCAGTGAGCTATTGGAGGCAGGCTACCTGGAAGACTGGAAATACCACGCAACGCTAAGCGGCACCCCGCAAGGCGGCGTGTTAAGCCCACTTCTGGCAAACACCTACCTCAACAAGCTAGACAAGTACGTCGAGCAACAACTCATTCCAGCCTACACCAGAGGGGAGGCGCGAAGGCCAAACGCTGCATATCGAAATATATACAGAAAAGCCTCTCGCGCCAGAAAAGAAGGAAGAGCAGAGGACGCCAAACTGCTACGGCAGCTACAGCAACAACTGCCCTCCCGTGACCCCGATGACCCTGACTTTCGGCGTCTGAAATACGTCCGATATGCTGACGACTTTATCCTAGGGCTTATCGGCTCAAAGGAGGAGGCCGAAGAAATCAAGCAAAAGCTGGAAGCGTTCCTACACGATACCCTCAAGTTGGAACTCTCCCAAGCCAAAACCCTGATTACCCATGCACGGACAGGAACAGCAAGGTTTCTTGGCTACGAAATCCATACCATCCATAACGACACAAAGCAAACCAAGGGTGAGCGGAGTGTTAACGGAGGAATAGGACTTCGCGTCCCAAAAGACGTTATTCTAGAAAAATGTCAGGATTACACGGAAGAAGGGAAACCTATCCACCGCCCCGAAATGCTAAAAGATAGTGTTTTCACTATCATTAGCACCTACCAGGCGGAGTATCGCGGGTTAGTGGAATATTACCGAATGGCCTATAACCTTCATACTCTGGCTCTATTAAAGTGGGATATGGAGAGGTCACTAACGAAAACGCTTGCAGCCAAGGAGCAAATCCCCATACCACAAGTCTATCGGAAGTACAAGGCCACGATCATAGTGGAAGGCAGGCCCTATAAAGGCCTGCAAATCACTATTGAGCGAGAAGGGAAGAAACCACTGGTGACGCAATGGGGAGGTATCCCTTTGAAGTGGGATATCAAGGCAATCCTTGACGACCAACCGGAGCGCATATGGAGTGTAAGATCAGAACTAGAAGAAAGGCTTCTGGCAGATACTTGTGAGTACTGTGGTGCTCATGAGAGATGTCAGGTGCATCATGTCCGAAGTCTGAAGGACCTCCATCCAAAAGGCAGAAAGCCAAGGCCCCAATGGATGGTGCTGATGGCCGCCCGCCAGCGCAAAACGATGGTCGCCTGTAAAACCTGCCACGAAGATATCACGTATGGGCGCCCAATGCGCCGGAAAGAGACGCAAACCGGCTTCATGCATGATAAACCCGTAGCAAGCCATAAGCGGAGTAGTGAAAAGACACTGTAGGACTGGAGAGCCGGATGCGCTGAAAGGTGCAAGTCCGGTTCGGGGAGGGGCGGCTGGAAACGTACTGACCTATGAAACTACCAGAAAGGAACTCTGGCATGTCTAAGGGACAAACAGTGACGCGCTGGCCGCCTACTCTACCAGAAGAAGCCGCGCGACTTCAGTCGCGGCGGAGTGCCACAATACCAGTAAAACCTGTTATTTCTTTATCCCGTACTTCTCGTAGAAAACAATTTCAGCAAGAGGTTTTCGATCATCTTCACTGTGAGATGCTGGCGGCACCTTTGGATACCCTAGTGCAAGACTGCCAAGAATACATTGATCATTTGGAATATCCAAGAACTTTCGGGTAGTCATATCATCAACAGTCACCCAACCACCTCCTATTCCTAAATCCCAAGCAGCTAGCCACATATTTTGGAGTGCACATACCCCAGAGTATATGTGTTGCTCGTGCTCCGATAGCCATTGGTCAATAGGACAGTTTTTATCGACTGTTACCACGATGATTACGTTTGCTTGTGCGAGATAACTTCCATGTTGAGCCGTCGACGATAAATTTGCCATAGTCTCTTTTTGCCTGATAATAATAAAATGCCATGGCTGGGAGTTCAAAGGGCTTGGCGAAAATCGGCCAGCCTCTAGGATCTGTGATAATGTTCTATCAGGAATAGCTTGATCGTTCCAACCCCGCACTGCTCGCCTTGTTTTTATTGCTTGGATTGTCTCCATACATTCTCCTATGAACAATGTCGCTAAGAAGATTTCACAAGAATTTTATACTCTGTGACATTCATCACTAGTTTACCATTTTGCGGCTCATGAGTGAAGTAGACGGCCAACTCCTCAGACATTTGGAGATAAGAGAAGGAGGTGATAGACGAGAAGAGAAGTTCTAAAGGAGGAGGAAGAAGATGGAATGGTATCGCCACGAGAAAGCAGCAGTGGCAGAGGCGTTGAGGCGAGGAGAACGTCCGGATTTAGCGACAACGATGGCCAGTGGCCCCTTGGATGAGTTGGTGGCCTTGCACCAGGAATGAGGGATGTTTGCGATCCTGGATGAGCTAGAGGTGCAACGAGCACGAGCGGGCGTGCCCGATGAGGTGCTGTTGCGCACGCCGCATTGCCTCACCAAAAATCTTCCTCAGTGGGTTTATTCAATTGATGGGGGTGATGGGCCACGGATCACTTCCACTTGCCATTGCTCCTCCCGCGTTTCCAGCAGGTAGGCTCGTATGTTCCGCATGCCTCGCTGAAGTGTGCGGATTTGTAATGGCTGATAGCGGCCAGGGGAGCGGCGCTGCAACTCTCGGAAGATGTCGCCGCTACTGCGTTCGGGGTTGGCCTGGAGCCAGGAGAAGATCTGGTCCCACTCCCCCTCAAAGGGGTCTTTGTGAGTGCGACGCCAGCCCAGCACGCGTTTTCTCCGCTCCTGCTCGTGGTACAAGGTCTCGAGCCCTGCCTTAGGATCATGGGCGCCCTCCTCGACGCGAAGCTTTCCCATCATACAGCGTTTTACAGAAAAGACGTGCATGGGGGCAGAAGCGAGGGATGAGATAAAGGGAGAGCAACCAACAGCACAGCGGAAGACGGCCTGCTGCAACTGCTCGAGTTGCTCAAACAGGCGAATGGGGTCGAGCGCCTGGGCCACCTCGGTCAATTCTTGCTGCTTCTGGACAGGCAGGACGCCTGAAAGCAGAAGACGCTGGAGTGGGGTCTTGGCTGCATCATAGACGTAGCGCACTTTTTTCCCTTCTCGCTGCTTCGCCAACAGCTTCATGGAGGGCTGGAAGCAGTTGACATACAGGCGCAGGGCCCGGTAAAGCTCGGTAAGTTGCCGATAGGCCTGTTCCCCAACCAGGCGATCATAACCCACCACCTGGCGGACAATCGCGCCATTCTTCTGGTGAAGTAGGCGGCGAGCGCGTTGCCTTTCAGTACGTTTCTCTCCGCCCCTTCCCGAACCGTGCTTGCACGTTTCCATGCACACGGCTCTCCAGTTTCCGGCTTTCTGCCAGAGGACATCCAGCGCATTTCGCGCCATTTTCTGGCAGTGAGGACCGTACTCCCTGTTCCCCTTCCCCATGTCTCAGGCATTACCCTGAGCATTTGAGTAGTATGGGAACTCCGTCGCCATGAGCGTCTCCGCTTTTAGGCGATCCCGCATTTACGCTTGTGAGACGTTTAGAACGTGTAGGTGTCCCGTTCGTTTCCTTGCCCCATTCATTACTGGGTACTCACGGGAGAGAACTTTTGGCGCCCGTCGAACAAAGGCACCTCTTCCCGTGTCATCGCTTCAGGTACGCTGCGATGGGTGTGCTTTTCCACCGTTGGAAACTGGGATTCAGCCAGTCTAGGTTTCACCATGCGTCCAGAGCTTGCGGCGCGTCACGTTACATACCTTCACGTTTAGCCGCTTTCCTCACATGCTATTTTCCCCTTCAGGTTTCCCTTCCAGGTAGGTGAGGTGCCCTAAGAGGTAATATTGTTCTCAACCTCCTGCATCTTTGATGCAATCTACCAAGCGCCGAAGCGGCGCACCTCGACAAAACATTGGTCCCTTTTCTGATAGGGTCTTCCACGGGTGAAGGTTATCTGCTCTTGCACACAGTACGCCACCAGTTCCTCATTGACAAACTCTCCACCGTTATCAGTATCCAGGCCCAGGATCGGAAAAGGAAAAAGCATGCGTGCATATTGGATGGCTTTCAGCACTGTCTCCCGACTGCGATACAAGAGGGGGAGACATTCGGTCCATCCTGTCGCAATATCCGTGAGGGTAAGGGTATACAGATAACCTCCCTCAGCCTCATGACCACAATGAGCAACGAGATCCGCTTCCAGAAAGCCGGGCTGCGTCTCATTCCACTCTTGGAAGGTGCGGATGGGAATCTGGTGTTTGAGCAGCGTTCCAGCTTGTGTGGTGGAGATCCCACCAGAACTGTGTTTTCGTCGGGAGCTCAGGAGCCGATCTGCCGTTGCTGCGCTCATCGAGAGTAGTTGGCTTCGACACTTCTCCGTGAGGTGCAGATGCCCGTGGCGCTCCAGGGCTTCAACAAGGGTGGGCAGAAAGGGGATGAGCCGTTTGGCACAGATCTGATTAGCGGCTAGCCATGCCTGATAGAGGACGTCCTGGACCTCTGGTCCATAGTAAACGGGACGCGCATGCGGGATGCTCGGTCTTGATTCAACAGGATGATTGAGAAGCCACATGGCATATTTGCGGACATAGCCGGTCAGAGCCACAAACGTATCAAGCAGGAGCATTTTCTGGGAGCGAGGCGCTTCTCGATACTGAGGAGCTATCTGTTCAACCAACTCGCGCCGGGCTTGATAACTTAAGGGCGATTTCATTGGACCCTCCGTGCTACCAGTGTTGTTGGTGACATTCCCATGAAGCTGCCAACGCCACCTGCCTCACCAGGTGCTCAGAAGACTGATGCTGATCTGCTCAGGTCTCGTCATGGTGTGTTCAGCGCGTTCCACCGGATTGGTGGTGATCAGCGCGTGCTCTCGCTGGCTGGCCTGGATGGTGATGGTGACGCGTTTTCCTCCTGCCAAAGGTGATGAGGCGTTGCTGTTCGCTCCTGGTGAGGTGGAAGCGTTCTGCTACCGCCGCCGCGCTCGTGGCATCCTGCGTTTTGAGCACTTTGATGGCTGCATTGGAGGCCACGACGCTGCCCCAGGGATCCTGCACGAACTGTTCGGGATTCTGCGTCATCGTTACCAAGCGCAGGTAGCGCTTGCGTGCACGCCGCGAGAGCGTGGCCAGGAAGTGCCCTCCAGCGGGATGCTCGATCAGCGATGCCGCCTCGTCGATGTAGAGCGCGCGCAGCCTCCGGCTGTCGTAGAGCGCCTGTGTCCAGACACGATTGGCGATGAGCGAGATCGCCAGGGGGCGCAGCTCGCTGCGCATATCGCGGATGTCCCACACGACGAGACTGCTCGCCAGATCGACCGACGTGAAATCCGAGAACAGGCTGGACAGGCTGCCGGAGACATAGCGATACAGCCGCCCGGAGAGGTCGGTCTCGTCGGGTCCACAGAGGCCTCTCTTCAGGAGCTCGTAGAGCTGGTGCAGGAGCGGCGGCTGGCGGTCATGCGTGCGCGGGTCACCAGTAATGCCCACCTGACGATAGGTTTCGTAAAGCGCACGGTCCAGCAGACCCTTCTCGCGTTTGCTCAACATGCCACCGCCGGATGTGGAGGCTGACACGTCCTCGGCCAGGATGATGTCGAGCATGGCATGCAGGTCCTGGATCTTTTCGGCCAGCCGATCACCCTTGCTTGCCTCCACGAGATAGGTACGGAAATCGCAGCGGGGAGGCAAAAGGTCAAAGGGGTTGAGCCTTTGCGCCGAACCCGGGGCCAGACGCACGACCGTACCGCCCAGCGCTTCTGCGAGTTGCTGGTACTCCAGGTCAGGATCGATCACAAAACACTGGTCACCCCGCTGCCAGTTGAGCAGCAGATCACGCTCGACGAGCAGTTTGCCGAGATAGCTCTTGCCGGAGCCGGTCACCCCACCAATGAAGAGGTGCGGGTTCTCCAGCGAGCTATCCCAGGGATTGAGCAGCACCGGCTCGTGCGTTTCGCTCACGCCCACCAGCGCGCCACCCGGCATCATGAGCGAGTTGGACAAAAACGGGAACATGGTGGCAAGTGTGGTCGAATCGAGTGTGAACGTGCGCAGCAGCTCGTCGCGGGCCTGTGGCAGGCAGGACTGCAAGACCTCTACCTGCTCATAGGTGGCCGGGTGGGCCGTCGCGTCCAGCGAGAGCAGGCTAAGCACGGAGTAGAGACGCTCTAGCCGGGCGTTTAAGGCCTCGCGGCTGTTAGCCGCAGCAGGAGGTAGAAGCCCAGGTCAAACACCCGTTCTTTGAGATGCGCCAGGTCGTCGAGCAAGCGGTTGATGTCCTCCTCAGCCACCAGCGCATCGGGATCGTCTGCGCGCCCCTCGCGTCGGTTGAAACGGCGGCCTGAAGCATGTCCCGCCCGGCTTCGGGCGAGTTGCCGCTTCATGGCCGCTGTGTCCTGCGGATGGTAGTTGAAACTGATGTCCATCACCTCGTCGTGCAGCAACAGCGGGGCCAGCCAGCCATCGAAAGAGACCTCACGAGGACAGGCGGTCACGGCGAGGCCACAGGTGTATTCCTGCCCGATACGCAGCGCGTCTGGTGTAACCTCGATGCATTCCGGGGCCAGCAGATCAACCAGGTGCAGCAGGTCTGGCAGTGGAAGCGAGCGTTGCGAGTTATCATCCACAACCGAGGTTGATTTTCTGTGATGTTCGCTCCCTACTGCTTGCACGCTCTGGGAGCGAGGTGCGCGAGCCGCACGACGTTTCACGCGTGTAGGACGTCCCACCGCAGACAAGAGCCCTTCTGATAGAGGATATTCAAGTGCACGCTCGGGTGTCAGGCAGCTGTAAAAGAGCCGTGCCAGTTGGGTGTTGTGCAGGCGATGGCAGGTGAGGCCGCAGGACGCCAGTTGCTGGGCAAGCGCCTCTGCGCGCAGCGCCAGTTCCTGCCGAGCCTGTTCTTCTGTCTCTGCCATGCGCCGCGCCTGCCGCTTGCCGAACAGGGTCGGGAACCCTTTGCGTCTTTTATTGTTGCCAGTGCTCTGCGAGGCTGGGATAATGACATAGACGTGCCGTTCGATGAGCGTGCGCTGGGCAGCGATCCTTTGCAAGAGGTCGGCCATACTGGCTGCCAGCGATAACCAGGTTGATGGGTGTTGCCCACCTGCTCCCGGCTGCGCGAGCAAGTGCCGTATGTAGGGCGTCAAATCCAGCCGCTGGTTGCGCACAAGGATCTGCACGGGAAAGGACAGCGACCGGATGAGCGCCCCAAAGCGTTCGATGATGGCTTCCTGCTCGTCCTCGGCTTTGAGCGACAGGTTGATGGGCAAAACCTCAAGCACAGCGCGATAGCTGCGACGCGTAGGCGAGCCTGGAGCGTACAGGCAGAGCATGTCGCCCTTCGTTTCGCGCAGGCGTACCATGTCGCGCTGGACACCTGGCTGTTCGCGTGTAGGCTTCATCGCGCCTCTCCTCCTAGCTGGGTGTTCAAGGTATGCTGGCTACCCAAATTTTCCATGTCACTTTCGTCCCAACCTGGGACAAGCGGAGAGAGGTGCTGCTCATAGATGCGGATGCTTCACCAGAGGTAGCGTTTTGGTCGGAGCCGATAGCGCACCAGCACCACGAACCAGACCTCGATGTAGCGATCGGCATGTTGGTACCAGGCGATGAAGAGGGCCAGCAAGAAAGGTGGTAATGACAGCAGCAACCGCACAATCTCTCCAGGGACAGCGTAGTGACCAAAGAGGCCCAGGTGTTGCCAGACAGTGCCGCCAATACCCCCGCCGACCAATAGCAATAAAAGCTGGCGGGCCGTCAGGCTAAACGACCACAACGTCAACACCTGATCCGGCATCTGTAGATGCGTCGGCACAATATGCTTCCTGGGAAGAGACACGGGATGCGTGGTCTTCATACCATGAATGGACTGCGACATAGGACGATCTCACTTTCATGCGTACGATGCGGGCTTTTCCGTCACGCTTCCAAACTGGTCGAGTTAGACAGCCAGGCGGGAGCTATTGACCCTGCGCCGCGCCGTTGATCAGGCTGGCGATGGTCTGGGCGAGAATGGCCAGTGCCAGCCCACTGAGCGCCACATACAGGGCGCTTCTGGCCTGGACGCGGTGGTTCTCGTTCTGGTTGGCCGTCATGTACAGGAGCGCCGCCCAGCCAAAGAAGAAGGTCGCCATGGCCACGGCAAAGGCCGTCAGGTCGTTATACAGGTTGCCGAAAAAGCCGCTGATGCTGCTCAGTACGATGAGCGTGTTCACAGCAGTTTTCACCAGCGTCGCCACCTGCGCTGGATGGAACAGTGCGGCGGCAATCAGGGTTTTCGTGTTCATAGTACGTGTCATGCTCCTTTCTGCGCGCTGGCGCTCATGATTGTGTCTGACCGAATTGTGGTGCCGCCTGTGCGCTGGCTACCCCAGCACTGGGGCGGATATAGCCCCAGACACTATAGCCGGGCCACATGGCGGTATCGACGGTCAGGTCGGACAACAATGGCATGGTGGTGTATGGGCTGACGCTATTAGCATTACTGAAGGTAATCGCTCCAAGCGTCGTCATAGTCGGCATCTCGACGCTCATCACAATCGCCGCAGGCCCGATGCTCGCATCCTTGAAGACCATGACGTCACCTGGTCTAGGAATACCGCGTTGTCCAGCAGGCGCAGACGCCGAGGGAATCTCTCTCCAACCTGGCTGTGTGGCATAGACTGCCCATAGATCAAACGCATTGGCAGTCAGGCGCATGGGATAGACCTGGGAGTAGGCCCCGCGTACGAAACTTACGCACTGGTAGCTGCCGTTGGCTCAGGCAGAGCAACCCGGACAGACCTGCGCGCCATACTGGATCACCGCCTGCGGGAAGGTAGGCGCGCTGGGTGGGAAAGCGGCGCCAGGTGCTTTGTACCAGGTGAAGTAGCAATTCGGATAGCTGACACGCCCTCCACAGGCTGGATTCACGTACAGTGCCCTTGCCATCGCCTGCGCCCAGGCCACGACCTGCGCGCCGATCTGGCTCGCTGGTACGCAAGGAGAGGTGTTTCCATCAGGCGCAGTCGTCGTACCAGGCGTGGAGGTATTCGTCCCAGGTGTGACCGCCTGGCAGAGAACCGGGCCGCTCCCGTATCCGCCGCCTGCCATCCAGGCAAAAGTGGCTGCTACACCGGAGAGCAAAAGCCCCGCCAGCAACGTCACTATGACCACACCGCCAATGAGCATTGTCAAGGTTCTGCCTGAGCTGTTCATCATAGCTGTCCCTCCCTACAGTAGCGCCAGTAGGCGCGGCGCAACATCTGCCACCACTCCTGCCGCACCCTCAGCGGCTCCGGCGACTGCTCTGGAAGCATCCATCATGGGACGCAGGGCGAAGCGATGCACGATGCCGGGGATACGCAAGACGAGATAGAGCAGGGCCACACACACCAGGAGCGTCGCCAGGGTGCCGCCAACCCCAAAGACGTTGGAGGCGCCCAGCGAGGTCACGAGCATCCCACCCAGGGACAGTGTCACCACCTGGAAGAACTGCACCAGTACCGTGGTGGCGGTGAGCGAGAGCCACATGCGGCCGTAACCTATCGTTTGTGGGAGCGCGAAGCAGGCCAGTCCCGGCCCAGCGAGCACCAGCAAGACCCACAGGAGCGCAAGGCGCACCGCCATCTGCGCCCCTAGCAGGATCGCCATCACCCCCAACACGAAGCCCAGCACCCACACCAACAATCCTTCAGTCGCAAGATTGCCCTGGAACAGCGCAGAAATGATGTTGGTGAGCATCGAGGTGCCTGCCAGGTTCAGAGCGACACTATTCAGCGCATTTTCCAGGTCGATGAACAGGCCCAGGAAAAACAGGCTGAAGTGTGCTGCGCCATAGGCCAGCAGGAGACGTGGCAGGAACTCCGCCAGTTCCGAGTGGGGCAGTCCCAGGTGGCGACCCACCACGACATTGTAGCCGCCGATGACAATCAGACTGGCCAGGGCGAGATCGACCACCGCGAGGAAGGCATTCCACCAGGTGATCACCACCGGGTTTTGATAGGTGTCGGCAGGTGGCGTCTGGGTAAGGATGTTGAGCGGGTTGTGCATGATAGCTCCGATTACGGGTTGGAGCGCACCCATGACCTGCTGTGCCATCCACTGGGCAGCGTTCTGCAACCAGCAGGTAGCATCAAGCGGGTTGAGACACACTGCCGCTGGCGCGTTGGCGTTTGCACTCCCATCAGAGGTGGCTCCGGCTCCTGAGCCAACCGCTGGAAAAGCACTGGGTACGGCAGCAAGGTCTGTATGAACCGATGCACGGCTGGACACAACACGTTGTATCGAGAAAGTATTTCCTTTGGCTGCACCCGATCCAGTAGCAAGTAGATGCAGCCCGAATAATGTCAGGACAAGTAGCATGCAGATCCGGTAGTGCCGAGGGAACCGGCGTGGCGACGTTCGTTGGTCGCGTTCAGGCATATGCTGAACATCGGCAACATCACTCTCTTGCAAGAAATGATCTGGATACATAGCTGCGAGACACTCCTTCTTGACCGGGACTACTCGGTGCGTAACACCTTGGAGTGTAGCGGAAACCCAGTGAAGAAGGTGAGACAGGTGTTGCGGGTTTTGAGAGAGAAGTGTTGCAGAGAAACAGGAAGAAGATGGCACAGAAAGAAGGAGGAGAGCGTCAGCTGAATCGCTGAAGGCCCTGCGCTACGTAAGCTGTCATGAAGGGTAGGATAGCGGTTACAAGAGGTAAAAAAGTATATGATGCTTCATTGCCAGCAGCTCGTAGCGGTCGCGAGAATTATCGAGGGTCGCGAAAATATTTGCTGCTTCCATGGGTTTTTCTCCATTGCTCTCTTCCATTTGGGGTAACGTTACTTATGCGTTCTATGTCTGTTGCTTTATTATCTCCTAACCCTCGACTTTTGAAGGAGATTGAGATTTCGCTAGTTCCAACTCCTCCAGGATCTTCTTTAAATCTTTTTTCGTCAGCCTGGAGGCAGGTTTATATCTTTTGACGTATTGGGGAAGCATTCTCTTTCGCCAAGCATCTGTCATGTCAGAAGAAATGGCATGGGTCACCGAGCATGCTCTCTCAAAACTAGGGAAGACGTTGGGTTGAGATTCTCTTTGATGTTTTAACCACCAGGCAGTAGACTCATGCCAAAGCTTTTCATAACTTGTCCTATAGGCCATAAAATAAATGTCCCAGCCATCCTGCACTTCGAGATAACCTTCTTCACCAAGGATGGCGACGAAATTGAGAAAGGCTACAGCCCTGTAAATCGCATCTCGCTTCCTTTCATCTGACACATCTTTCGCAAACTCAGTGTAATTGGTATTTTTT
>Ga0310037_10001306_pt1 | contig 13802 bp, 7 predicted proteins | sample Sb_taG_11_FD_200239 | JGI IMG/M metagenome (GOLD analysis project Ga0310037, IMG submission 200239) | Peat soil microbial communities from Weissenstadt, Germany - Sb_50d_3_AS metaG (v2) (version 2) | ecosystem: Environmental > Terrestrial > Soil > Wetlands > Peat | place: Germany: Weissenstadt...
CAGAGAGCGAACGAGGAAGCAGCGGAAGATCTCGGCGTGCCGCTCTTCGGGCAGAGCGCCGCCGCCCTCTTCCCAGAGGTTGTGTGACAGGAGCGCACGCAGCATGTCGTCATGGCAAGAGAGCATCGCGCCCGCGAGATACCGTGTGAAGTTGCGCGAATAGAACTGGTATTGGCCGAAGATGATGCGAAAGTCCTCGATCGTGAGGCGTCCCGTTGCGCACGCCGCAAAGAGGCGGCAGCTCCAGAGAGGGTGGTTGTCCACCTCCGCTTGCAAGCGCTTCATTTTTCCCTTGAGTTCGTTCGTAGACCGAGCAGTATCGATCGTCATTGTGAAAGGCACCTCTCTTCTCGACTGATGGACAGAGATTGGCTGTCTTGGAGCCGTCAGCAAACCTGTCGCGCGCAAGCTAATACGCGCTGCTTCCCTCCGAGGTTACGCCGCTCGCCCCGAGGATCGTGACAATCCAGGCTCCCGTTCGCGGTGTATTCAAGAACATCGGAGCAGGAGGTCACGGCCGTGGCATTGGACACCCCCTTCAAAAATTCCTTGGTATCGGAGACTCGCTGCCCCCTGCTCTTCGTTTCCCTCGCTGCCGCCTCTCTGTCAGGCAGCGCGGCGTCTATGGTGCCGCCTTCACAACGGCGCGCCTCGAGCTTCGTCACGCCGCGGAGGCAGAACGGCGACGATTCGCCATCTACCCCCACATGAGAAGGACGATCGTCGTCCGCTAGCGACTGCGCATTCACTAGGAGAACTGAAGTTCGAAAGACGGGAGCAAAAAAGGCATGAGGCATCACGGCTTTTTCATAAAGCGTGTCCTGACCCTTCGAGCTGTGTTCGTGGTTTTGGGTCTCCTACTGGTCAGCCTCCTGGGCGCGGCGGCGGTTGTGCCCCGCGCGGAGTGCGCAGGACCTCCCGTGCAGGTCCGCATGTCGCCTTTATTCGGCTTTCTTCCGTCGACCCTCACGGTGCAGAGGGGCACCATCGTTACCTGGGTGAATGACGACGAGCTGCCGCACACGGTGACCTCGACCGAGGGAGCCTTTGCGTCGCAGGCGATCCGCAACGACGAGTCGTTCTTCTTCCGTTTCGATGCGCCCGGCACCTACAAGTACTTTTCTGGCTTCCAGCCCCACATGACGGGCAGGATCGTCGTTCGTTAAAAGCGCCGAATTGCCTGTGGAGGCTCCAATTTCCAAAAGCGAAAGCAACGAGGTCACAGGAGGCCGGCCTGATCGTTATCGCCAATCCAGTAGAGTGCGAGGCGCGGAAGGCAGACGGGCCGAGGTGGGCGAGCGGGGGTCACCCCGTGGGTGGCCTTGCGCTAGCGGTGGCGAGGCGCATCCGCGAGTCGACCACCCAACTCGTTCTACCGCTTGAGGCGAAGCGTCACGCCGCCCCCCTGCTGTGGGTCTTTGTGGCGCTCCGTCTGCTGTCTCCTATTGCGCTGCTCCGCGCTGAGGCTGCAAACCCTATGGTTTTCGACTTTTCTCGGCTCTAGGTACGGGGCTTGCACCAGCCATCCCTACGGAAGCTTCGGGCCGGTCTCAAAGTCTCACCTTGTCGTCCAAGGCGGAAGCGCATGCCCTCCCACTACGAACGCCTCTCTGCCCTCGACGCCGCGTTCCTCGCCATCGAGACCGAGACGTCGCCGATGCACGTCGGCGCCGTGGCGATCTTCGAGGCCGGGCCGCTCGCGCGTTCCGAGGGCGGCGTCGACATCGACCGTATCCGCAGCCTGGTCGAAGCGCTGCTCGTCCCGCGCTATCGACAGCGTATCGCGCGCATCCCGGTCACGAACCATCCCGTCTGGGTCGACGACACACGCTTCAACCTTCACTACCACGTACGCCACATGAGCCTCCCCGCGCCCGGCGACGAGCGCCAGCTGAAGCGCCTCACGGGCCACGTCATGTCGCTGCCGCTCGACCGGACGAAGCCGCTGTGGGAGCTGTGGGTCGTCGAGGGTCTGGCGCGCGGTCGCTTCGCGATCCTCACCAAGACGCACCACTGCATGATCGACGGCGTCGGCAGCGCAGATCTGATGGTGGCGTCAATGAGCACGTCGCCAGCCGTTTCCCTGCCGCAGCTGAAGCGCTGGCGACCGCGGCCGGCGCCAAGCCCGCTCAAACTCATCGCCGGCGAACTGCGCCGTGGCGCGGGCGGCGGGCTCGCCGCGCTCGGCGCCGCCCGGCGCGCCATCGCACAACCGCTCGACACGGTGCGCGCGCTGCGGGACGCGATCTCGGGCGTCGGCGAGGCGCTCGGCGCGAGCCTGCACAGCGCGTCGCCGACCCCGCTCAACCTCGCGATCGGCCCCCATCGCCGCTTCGACTGGTTGCGCTTCGACCTCGCGCAGGTGAAGGAGGTAAAGAAGCAGCTCGGCGGCACCGTGAACGACGTCGTGCTCGCCACCGTCGCCGGCGCGCTGCGGCGCTTCCTCGGCGGGCGCAGAGTCGACGTCGCGGCGCTTGAGTTCCGAGCCATGGTCCCGGTGAACATCCGTACAAAGGACCAGACGGGTGCCTTCGGAAATCGCGTCGCAATGATGAGCACCGAGCTCCCGCTCGCTGAGCGGAGCCCGCGTAAGCGGCTTGCGCACGTGATCGAGACCACGCGCGAGCTCAAGTCCTCGAAGCAAGCGCACGGGGTCGAGATCATCGAGGAGATCAGCGAGCTTGGGCTCACCGCGCTGTTCGCGCAGTTCGCCCGCCTGACCGCGCTCACGCGTCCCTTCAATGTGGTGGTGACGAACGTGCCGGGCCCGCAGTTCCGCACGTACCTGCTCGGCGCACCGCTGGTCGAGGCGTATCCGCTGGTGCCGCTCTACCGCAACCAGGCGCTTGGCATCGCGCTCTTCAGCTACGATGGCGGCCTTTACTGGGGCCTCAACGCCGACTGGGACGCCCTGCCCGATCTACACGATCTGGTCGATGCGCTGGCGGCCGAGTTCGAGTTGCTCCGCAAGGCAGCCGCGGACGGCGGGCGCCTCCCCGTCCCCACCCGGCAGTCTCATCGGCACGGTTCAGCAAGAAAGTAGAACGCATACAAGACTTACGAGCCGGGAGTATCCTTGATCTGAGATCGATACAACAGATTTAGCCCAAAGGCGCCTTGCATGGCTTACCGGGGGCGGGGTAAGCCTTTGGCCCGCATCCCTGCTTTGGATGAACCGCGGAGAGGCTTGTGCGCGACGCCGGTCAGGCATTTCGACAGGCTTCGCCCTTGGGTGTAAAGCGGCCATAGAGGGATCGGGACAATGAGCGCAATCCTGACGTCAGCTCGATCGGTTGGCATCCGTGCGTCCACTGACAGAAGTCAGCGTCGATCAAAACGCATCGTCTTGACAGATTGGAATGGCAGGGCGTAGGAATAGGGGAATGGCCGGTTGCCGGGAGACTGGCAGATGGGGCAGGTCGCGATGGATCGACGGATTCGGCTATTGATCGTAGGCGCGCTCGGCTGTGCAATCAGCGCTCCGGCCCACCCGCCCCTTGTCAACAGCAACGACGCCGTTTCGGCAGCTACGCAGCTCGATGGCGGAGGTTGCTACCCCGCGTCGATCTCACCCAGCCTGCTCGACATGCTCGTCCTCCTCAACCCCGAGTGGGCAGCGCTCGACGTCGGCACGCATACCCCACCGTTCTCCGATCCGGTCACTATTCACGGGACCATCGATTTTGCCAAGATCAACGAGAGCGGAGATTTTCCTGCCGATCACGTCACCGACGACCAGAACACCTATCTCTTTACCGATCCGGCGGACATGGGTCTCGTGGCTACGGGTAACGTGGGTCCGGAGGGCCCAGAGGGTGGAAACATGGAGCTCGAGTGGGAACTCGGCTCGTACCCCCTCTTTGCCTGGGCCGGTAGGGGCGATCGTTTCACCGGCGTCGGTCGCTGGATCTGGGACTGCGGCCACCCGCTTCCCAACCCCACAGGGACCTGCTCGAAGACTGCGAGCCAAGCGTGCGTGATCGACAGCGACTGCGGGCCCCCAGTCTGCCCGGGCTGTCTTGGCGGCGAGACCTGTACAGGGGTGAACTTCAACTATCACAGCGAAGTGCATCCGTTACAGGCGGTGGCAGTCAGTCGCATCCATGGGTATGACGATTCGAAAGAGTCGCGAAGTGGAGGACCCGCGACACGCACCGACGTCTGGATTAGCCCCAACGGGGGCGGCGCCGGTGACAAGTGCATCGTGACGCACCAGGCCAGCCCTTTCTCATTGTTTGCTGTCGATTGCTATCCGCTGTCGCAGCCACTCGCCAACGTCAGCTCCTCCAACTTCGAATTCGACATTCCTCTGCTGCCTCGGCCGCCAGGACATAAGAATAAGAAGCCGCCGAGTGTGACCGTCTTCGACCAGACGCCGCCAGGCCTGCCTCGCCCCGGGGTCACGACCACCTTCGTGGATGGGCCGAATCCATTCGTGCATGCTGCCGTTCACATGACCACGCCGATACAGGGTCAGCTTCCCAGCCAGGTCGGCAAGACCATCATCTCGCGCTGGCGCGACGACGAAACGCCGGTTACCCGCCTGAAGGTGAATGTGACGGCACTTGAGATCGTAAACCCGCTCAAGGCAGTGACCCCGGTGATTCCGGCGAGGCAGCTTTGCTCCGTCACCACCACGCAAGACTGCAGCGCTAGCGCGTGCCCGGCAGGCGAGACGTGCCTCACCCTCGGTGGGCCGACGCCCGGTTGGCAGATTTTCCTAGAGGCGAACGGTGACTGGAAGGAAATCACCGGCTTGGAGAAGGTCGACACGCTCACAAATCTGCCGCAGGATCTCACCTTCGATGTGGGATTGCTACCGGGCGATGGATTGCATCTGCACGCGACCGGCAAGAGCTTGGGTTGCCTCGAAGCCCAGTTGTACGGGCAATCGCTGGGGCGCGACCTCAGGCTGTACGGGCTGACCGACGGCGCAACCTGCCTCGCGGACTCGAGCCCCGACATCGGCACCTTCGACATTGTGTACAGCGGGCCCGAATTCGGCAGCAACGGAGGGTCCATGAGCTATGTCACGCAGAGCACCGGCGGAGATGGCGGACACTGTTCCGTGACTACCGCCCAGTTGTGTATTAACAATGAGGATTGTCCTGGCGAATCCTGCGTCGTCACGGGTGGAGCGTTCAAGCTGCACTACACCATCACCAAGGTGCACGCACGAAACGGAGAACGGGATGAGTGTTCGGATGACGGTGATCGCGATTGCCGCAATGGCATGCATCGGTGTCCGGAGCGCAGCAGCGCTGACGATCGCCGAGCTCGTTGCGAACCCTAAGGCCTACAACGATACGTCGGTCACGGTCGTCGGTGACGTCGAGCGGTCAATTCCCGTTGGTTCCCAAAGCACGTTCGACCTGCGGGACGGCCCCACGAAGATCACCGTGATTAGTCGCAGCGCAGCCCCTGCGGTGGGCGTCCGCCTCGCCATTACCGGGACCGCGCACCTTGTCAGCGAGGGGGGTAACGACGCGGAGTCGACCCCGCTCCCGCCGGTTATCATCGAGTCTGCCCGCACCTCCGCGCCTTAGCGCATCCGTCGTTCGTTCTTACCCGGGCCGAGGAAGCCGCCGAGCGCGAGCGTCGAAGAGGACGATTCTCGGTGTCGTTCGCGGCATTTCCATCGTCCTCGAATTCTCTGCGAAGGCCGGAGGGCCTAAACTCTCGCGCCTGCCTTTGCACGGCGCACGCCAGGAGCAGAAGGTTGGAATTTCAGCCAAAATGTCAAGGAAATGGATACTCGCGCGGACAATGCATCCCTTGCATGGGCGCGGCCCGATCGCCGCTTGGCGCGGTTGCGCGAGGGCAGTGTTGTGACGATGGCGTCACCGTAGGCGGCAGGCAACTCGTCATATATGCAAGAATCGAAGGCGAAAATACCCCTCCATCTTCGCTACCGCCTCACGCGCGTTTCGTGGCGTGATCTTGGCGTGGTCGTGGCGCCAACTCTTTTTGTCGTGATCGGGGCCTTTGTCGTTGCCTTCCACTACCTGCAGCCTGCGCCGCCAACTTCGATCGTCATGACGGCTGGCACGCAGGGCAGCGCCTTTCGCAACAACGCCGAGAAGTATCGGAAGATCCTCGCACGCAACGGCATCAGACTCGAAATCCTGCCCTCGCTGGGGTCGGTCGAGAATTTGCAGCGCCTCTCCGATCCGAAGGTACGTGTCGACATCGGATTCGTGCAGGGCGGCCTGCCGACCGAACTGCGCTCCGACGACTTGGTATCGCTCGGCAGCGTCTTCTATGAGCCGCTGTTCGTGCTTTACAGAAGCCGGGTGCCGATCGACCGCCTTTCGAAACTCGCGGGACGCCCGCTCGCGGTTGGAGTCGAAGGCAGCGGTGGCCACGCGCTTGCGCTCGCACTGCTCAAGCAAAATGGCATTGAACCCGGCGGACCCACTCCGCTGCTCCCGCTCGCAGGGGACGAGGCGCTACAGGCGATGATGGAACAGCGTGTCGACGCGGTGTTCCTCGCGGGCGACTCGGCCCAGCCCGACGTGATTCGTCGTCTGCTGCACATGCCCGGTGTGCGCTTGTTCGATTTTGTCCAGGCCGACGCGTACGTACGCCGGTTGCGCTTTCTCAGCCGGATTGATCTGCCCATGGGGGCGTTCGACCTCGGCCACAACCTGCCCGATCGGCCGATCACGCTGATCGCGCCAACGGTAGAGCTCGTCGCCCGAGCCAACCTGCATCCGGCGCTGTCCGACCTGCTGATCGAGGCCGCGCAGGAAGTGCATGGCCACGGGTCGCTTCTACAGCGCCCAGGCGAATTCCCCTCGCCCGTGGAACATGACTTTCCAATCAGCGACGACGCAGCGCGCTATTACAAAACGGGCAAGAGCTCCGCCTACCGCCATCTGCCGTTCTGGGTCGCAAGCCTGGTCGATCGGATGCTCGTGCTGCTGCTGCCCGTCGTAGTGCTGCTCGTCCCTGCGGTACGCCTGGTTCCGGCACTCTACCGTTGGCGCATACGGACCCGCATCTATCGTCGCTATGGTCAGCTGATGGCGCTCGAGCGGGAAAGCCAGCAACTGCACGACCCGGAGCAGGCGCGCCAGCTACTCGAGCGGGTCGATGTGATCGAAAGTGCGGTCATCGGTCTGAAGTTGCCGGCGTCGTTTGCCGACGAGGCCTATGTGCTGCGACAGCACATCGACTTCGTTCGCGCTCGGCTTTCCAGCGTGGCAGCGCCCAGCTAGCCGCCAAACTGAAGACAGTCCAAGGCGCGGGTCTAGACGAGATCGCCGTCCGATACTTTCCTAGACTCGATTCGCCAAAGAGAGGATTGGCCAGGACGCATTTCGAGGAGAGATGATGAACTCAGCGCAAGCCATCCCGGTGCTGGTCGGTGTCGGACAGATCTTGCAGCGACTCGAAGATCCACGGGAAGCAGCGGAGCCGTTGGAGATGATGGTGGCGGCTCTGGAGCAGGCAGGAGACGACTGCGGAGCCCCGAAGCTTCTGCAGCGCGCGGACTCGATCTACGTGCTCCGGGGCACCTGGCGCTACGGGGATCCCGGGCGCGAGATTGCCCGCAGGCTCGGCGCAACGCCTGCGGAGACCGTCGGCACGCCGTACGGCGGAAACTTCTCGCAGGCGTGCGTGATCGATGCGGCGCGCGCGATCCAGGCGGGGCGCCGCAGGGTGGTACTCGTCACCGGCGCGGAGAACGGGCGCAGCGCGGCGCAGGCTCAGCGCCAAGGCGTCGAACTCCGCCAGAGCAAGGCTCCCGGCACTCCGGATCGGAAGCTCGCCGAGGACAAGGCGATCTTCCACGAGGCGGAGCTCGCGCGCGGGATGAACAGGGCCAGCGACGTCTTCGCGGTCATCGAAAGCGCGATCCGCTTTGCGAGAGGATCGCGCCTCGAGACTCATGCGGAGCAGGTCGCCACGCTTTGGGCGGCCTTTAGCGCGGTCGCGGGCCGCAATCCGAACGCCTGGATCCGCAGGCCCTACACCGCCGAGGAGATCCGCCAGGCCTCGCCCGAAAACCCGATGATCTCGTACCCATATACGCGGCTCATGAACGCCAATTCGCGCGTCGACATGGGGGTGGGTCTGCTCCTCTGCTCGCTGGAGACCGCTCAGAACGCCGGCGTGCCCGAGGAGAAGCTCGTGTTCCCGCACGCCGCGACGGAAGCCAACGACAGCAACTTCCTGTCCACGCGCGCCGAGCTCCACCGCTCGCCCGCGATCCGCATCGCGGGAGCACGTGCCCTCGAGCTCGCCGGGAAAACCCTCGAGGAGATCGATCACTTCGACCTTTACAGCTGCTTTCCCTCCGCGGTGGAGGTCGCGGCGGCGGAGCTCGATATTCGCGAGGACCCTCCGCTTACCGTCACAGGGGGACTCACGTTTGGGGGCGGGCCGCTGAACAGCTATGGCCTCCACGCGATCGCGCGAATGGCCGAGGTCGTCCGCGAGCAACGCGGCTCCACGGGTCTCGTGCACGGCAACGGCGGCTGGCTCGCCAAGCACGCCATCGGGATCTACTCAGCCGCGCCGCCGACGGCCGGCTTCCGCTACGAGAGCCTCCATCAGCGGGTCGATGCCTTCCCGCTGCGCGAGGCGCTGGTTGACTGGGACGGGCCCGTTACGATCGAGGCCTACACCGTGGCGCACCAGGCCGGAACGCCCCGGACCGCCCATGCGGCGTGCCTCACCGACGACGGCCGCCGCACGTGGGGCACGCTGGGCGATCGCGCGGTGCTGGACACGATGATGCGCGAGGAGTTCTGCGGCCGACCCGGGCGCCTGGACGGCCACGGCCACCTCCGCCTCGATTAGACCGAACGATTTCAAAAAGGTGTTGATACCTTCGCGCTGAAGCAGACGAGGGCATTCTCTAGGGTGTGCTTTGCGAAATCCTCGTTCGTATCGAAATGAATGATGTTTTCGCCGCGTTGGGTCCACTTGCGTTCGATTTCCCCTGCCCTTTTCCCTGCAGGGTTCAAGGTCGAGCGGTTGGGCGCGTCGTACTATTTTCGGCAGCGACAGGAAACCGGACTCGATCGTCCAGTGGTCTCTCGTGTCGGGCTCGGGCGGGCCGATTTAATAGTTCTGGTGAGGGAGAGCTTCAGGAGAACTCGTAGGCCTCGAGCTTCGGCGCGGCCATCTCCTCCCGGAAGCGATCGAATGTCCACGGCCAGCTCATTGGAACGCCCCGGTCGTCGAGATACCAGCTGCGGCAGCCGGAGCCCCAGATGGTGTTCCGGGCGGCTTCGGTGCGCTCCGTCTCGAAGCGCCGGGTCGCCTCCTCGCTGGGACTGATTTCGCGACAGTGTCCGCCGCGCAGCAGCTCCACCAGCTGCAGCACATAGCCAATCTGTAGCTCGGCCACTTCGATCAGGGAGAAGTTCCCCACTGGACCGTTGGGGCCGTTCAGCATGAAGAGATTTGGAAAGCCGGGGATGGAGATGGACAGATAGGCGCTCGGACGCTGCGCCCACACCGTGTCGAGGCGGAGGCCGTCCCGTCCGATCACCTGCATGGGACGCATGAAGCGATCGACCCGGAAGCCAGTGGCCAGCACCAGAACATCGAGCTCGTGCAGGCGCCCGTCGCGGGTGCGCACGCCGTCCACTTCGACGCGTTCGATTCCCTCCGTGACGATCTCGGCGCTCGGCTTCTGGATGGCCTGGTAGAAGTCGGGAGACATCACTAGGCGCTTGCAGGCGGCCCTGTAGTCGGGGCGCAGCTTCTCGCGTAGCACTGGGTCGCGCACGTTTTGCTCGAGGTTCGCCCGGCAGGCGTCTTCGATCGCCTTCATCTGCGGAGAGTTCGCGTCCACCAGGCCGTTCGAGAAGCTCGCAAAGAGCCGCGCCGTGTCCGCGTGCAGCTGATCCAGGAGCTCCGGGCAGCGGCGGAACTCGGCTCGCTCCGCTTCGCTGTAGGCCGGATTCTCCTGGGGCATGATCCACTGGGCGGTGCGCTGGAAGAGCGAGAGCTTCGCCACGCGATCGACGGTCGCCGACACAATCTGCACAGCGGTCGAGCCGGTGCCAACGATGCCGACGCGGCGCCCCTCGAGCTCCACGGTGTGATCCCAGCGTGCGCTATGGAAGAGCGCCCCGCCGAAACGGTCAAGGCCTTCGATCGATGGGACGTTCGGATGGTGTAGGACCCCCGTCGCGGCGATCACGACGTCGACCTCGTCCCGCCGTCCGTCCTTCGTCTCGAGATGCCAGCGCCCGTCCGAGAACTCGCCGAACGTGATCTCCGCCCCGAAACAAATGCGCGGGTTTACGCCGTGTCGGCGCGCAACCCCTTCGAAATAGGCTTGGATCTCGGAACCCGGAGAGAAGCGGTGGCTCCACTCGGGGTTCGGTTCGAACGAGTAGCTGTAGAGGTGGGATGGAACGTCACACGCGATCCCCGGGTATGTATTCTCCCGCCAAGTACCGCCCAGTCGATCGTTCTTCTCATAGATCGTGAAGTTATCGAAACCGGCCGCCCGGAGCTTGATCGCCGACAGGATACCGGACATACCGGCCCCAAGGATTGCGAAGCGCAGGGGGCTCTCCTTTCCCGAATCGGTGCATCGCGCTGGAAAGAAAACGAAAATTGCCCGAATGAACAAGTGGGACCGCCTCACCTCGCAATGGATGCTGAGCCCCGGAGTGTCCACGCTCGAGGGCTCCCGGCGCGGCGCATGTCAACTTCCATCGCTTCAGCCCGACGGAATACGAGGGGGAAGTTCTCGCGTTCTACGACGGAGCTCTAGCAAAAGATGCCAGCACGCCGCGCCCTAGTCGTGTCGACATACACACTGGCCCGCATTCCTCCCTGACACCACGACCACTCCTCGTGTACGCGTCCGCCTTGAGGGTATTTCGTCGAGGCATCCGGCGCGTCGTTCGTAATCCCTCTACCTGACCGTGAAGAAACCTGTTGTCCAGGGGTCGAGTGACGCCGCGGGAGCCCGGCACTCCCGTTGTTCCCGCAATCCTGGTCCGGTGGAAGCTGATGTCCTCCGGTGGACCCGCTGGCGTCGTCAAGGACCGGGGGCGCGTCGAAGGCGTCGCCTCAGAGCTAGTGGTGAGGAGCCCCCATTCCGGGACGCAGGCGACGCCAGAGACTCTCGGGGAGGTGCGGCGCATTTTCCTCGATCATTCGGCCGCTTCGGCCTGCCCGGTCTGGACGGAATGACCTGTGCGCTCACGGTTCGACCCGAACCTAGGGCGCTGCGACCCCCCGTCGCTGGATCGTCGATCTCCCGCGACAAGTCCAGGAGCGCTTGACCTCGAGCCGGACCTCGAGCTTCGAGCGATCCTTTCCGGAATTCTGCCAACCAACTTTAAATATTGAGGTTTTCCGAATGATCGGATTCTTCGCCGCCCACACCCATTCCTCGAGTCGTTACTCGTTCGGAGCGCTCCCGACTCGCGGAGAGGGTCGGTGCGCACGTCTGTAACGGTGAGGAGGGAGAACGCCGTTCGCGTTCAGCCTATGCGCCATTTCGCGGAGCCCATCTGGGAGCGGAGGCTCCGACTGGGCCCCGGAGGCCTGCCACACGATTTGCCCGGCACGAACGCTCGTATGCCATGCTGCATGGCGAGAGGAGCCACGCATGACCTCGCACGGGATCGGGATCGGGATCGTCGGTTGCGGACGGATCGCCGATCTCCAATGTCAGGGCTACCTCGCGCACCCGGAAGCCGAGATCCGTGCCGTTTGCGATGTGGACGCGGCCTTGGCCTGCCGGCGCGCCGAGGAGTGGAAGGCCGAGCGCATCTACACCGATCTCGATGCGATGCTCCGCGATCCGGAGATCGACGCCGTCGACATCCTGACGCCGCATCACCTCCACGCCTCGCAGGCCGTCGCGGCGCTCGAGGCCGGCAAGGCAGTCTCTCTTCAGAAGCCTCCCACGCTCTCGCTCGCGGAGCTGGACAGCGTGATCGAGGCCGCACGCCGCACGCGCTCGCGTCTTCGTGTCTTCGAGAACTTCATGTACTACCCGCCACACCAGAAGGCGCGCGCGCTCATCGACGAGGGCGCCATCGGCATGCCACTCTCCGTGCGCATCAAGACGGCAGCGGGCCGCCTGACCGACGGCTGGGCGGTTCAGCCGTCGAGTATGGCGTGGCGGACCGACCCGCGAACGTGCGGCGGCGGTCCCACCACCTTCGACCACGGCTATCACTGCTACAACATGGCGCGCTTCTTCATGCCCGAAGAGATCGAGCGCGTCCACGCGTTCATCCACTGGATGAAGCTCGGCGACGGTGCCTCGTATGACGGTCCCGCGCTGGTCTCGTGGAAGTACGCGGGCAGCGTGCCGCGGTACGGCTCATGGGAGGTGATTGCGTCGGTCGGAATGCGCGTGCGTTCGCGGTACTACGTGAGCGACGATCGCCTCGAGATCCACGGCACCGAAGGCATCGTGTGGGTGAACCGCTGCACGGGTCAGCTCCTCGACGAGCCATCCGTGGTGCTCTACCGCGATGGCGAGACTCGCGCATTCCACGATCTAGAGACGGACTGGGCGGCTTCCTTCCGCCTCGGCACGGCGGACTTCGTGGACGCGTTGCTCAAAGGACGCGAGGTACCCCAGGATGGCGAGTCTGCGCGCCGTACCCTCGCGATCGCGCTCGCGGTTGGCAGGAGCGCGGCGGAAGGACGGGAAGTCGCGCTCTCGGAGATTCTCGAGGCGGCGAAGGCCTAGGCGGCTGGCGCCAACGACGCATGGCACAGCCAAATAGGGCCGCGGTACATTTTTGGTTCGGCCGGCGGGTGCTTCGCACGCGCTCCCCGGCCGTCGCGGAGTGGCCCATGTTCGGTCCGCGTCGTCTATGCCTTTTGATTGCTTCACTCATGAACCTCCTCCTCTTGTCTCCCACGGTATCGGCGGTTGATTTTGCGGACGGCCGGATCCAGATCCACGGCTATGCCCAGGAAGAATTTCGAACGATCTCCGACCACTTCGACATCCACTCGTTCTACGTGAGTCAATGGGCAACGGTCCTCAACCTAGAGCTTGAGGCTGATCTCGCACCGAACGGCTTCGGACCCTTCAGCCAGGCCAAGATCTACCTGCGCGGACAGGCCCAGTACGACTGCGTGTATACGAAGCTGTGCGGGCTCTCGCGTTCCTACGACCTGTTTGGCGATCGCGCCGCGCGCGCGGCGCCGAACTTTACGAATGGATATTCGAGCGGCTATACGGGAGTTCTGCTGGACCCCGCCAATCCCTCGGAGCCCGTGCAGCCGAACCAGCGGTTGTCGAATTTCACGACGATTCCGCCCTTCGACACCCTGCTTGCGCTCGGCGGCCCCGCGGCTGCGAAATCAGTCCAGAGCACGCTCGGCATCGTCTTGGACCAGCGCTTCGCGATCAAGGAATACGGCGGGACGCTCGGGCCGCTCGTTTTGCCCCTCGGCCCCTGGAATACGGGCGTCTACATCCAGCCCAATGCAACCCTCCAATACAATGCGAATGTGACCCCCGGGCTGACGCTCCGGCCGCTTGTGCCCAACGTTCCGACGCTGCCGGAAAATGGTCCGCAGGGTCTCTACGTCCCATCGGCGGCGCTGCGCGCGATCCGGAACCAGTTCGACAGCTTTGACCAGAACTTCTCGCAGAATCAGCTCGCCTGGAATCGAGGTGCAAGCCAGGACACCTACGAGTTTAAAGAAGGCTACCTCGACCTCGAGATGCTGGACGGGCGTCTTTGGTTCCGGCTCGGGAAGCAGGACGTCGTCTGGGGCAAGACGGAGCTCTTCCGCAACCAGGATCAGATCAATCCCGTCGACCTCGGCCGAACGACGCTGGGCTCGCT
>Ga0310037_10001309_pt1 | contig 13793 bp, 11 predicted proteins | sample Sb_taG_11_FD_200239 | JGI IMG/M metagenome (GOLD analysis project Ga0310037, IMG submission 200239) | Peat soil microbial communities from Weissenstadt, Germany - Sb_50d_3_AS metaG (v2) (version 2) | ecosystem: Environmental > Terrestrial > Soil > Wetlands > Peat | place: Germany: Weissenstadt...
CAGAAATCGAGCGTCCCGCCCCAGACGTATTCGACTTTGATGTCGCGCAGTTGCGGATAGACGTCAATCATGCCCAGGCGCAGAATTTCGGCGCTCTTGCGGATCGTCTGATCGGTCTCCGGGAAAAACGCGGCGCGGCCGCCGAACAACATCCGACGGTCGGGGGTGAGGCGATAGTAATAAAGATAGTTTTTGGAATCGTAGATCTGACGGTTACGCGGGCTGAGTTCACCGGCCAGCGCTTCGGGAAGAACCTCGGTGGTGATGATGAAGGATCCGATGGGGATGATTTTCTTCCGCAGCGCGGGGGTCGCCGCGCCGGTGTAGCCGCTGGTTCCGATCAGCACGTTGCGCGTCCATAGACTGCCGCGCGAGGTGGTGAGCTTGAAACCGGATGCGCCATTTTTTGAGTCGCGGTCAACGCTTTGCAGTTTCGTGATTTCGCAGATCTGGGCGCCAGCGCGCAGGGAGGCAATGCCGAGCCCGGCAACGTAGCGCGCGGGATTGAGGCCGGCTGAGATTTCGTCGACCATGCCGCCATAATAAATGTTGGAACCGATTTCGCTCAGCAGTTGGTCGCGGGGCACGACGCGCAGATGGTGGTTGAATTCGCGCGCGACCACTTCCACCTGGCGCGCGTAGTCATCGAAATGCGCTTGTTTGCAGGCGACTTCGAGGTGGCCGGTGCGGGTGAAATCGCAGGCGATGTTTTCCTCTTTTACGATGCGCTCGACCGAGTCGATGGTCTCAAGCGACGCGGCGTACATGCGGCGGGTCAGCTCACGTCCATACATCGAGATGAGTTGGTTGACACCTAGTTTCAGTCCGGTGAGCACCATGCCGCCGTTGCGCGAACTTGCGCCCCAGCCGATGGTTTCCGCTTCGAGCACGACCACCTTCGCGCCCCGCTTGGCTAGCGCGTGGGCGGCGGAGAGTCCAGTGAATCCGGCGCCGATGATGGCGACGTCAGCGCTCTCCGGTAAGGGCTGCGCCGGGGGAGCGGGCATTTGTACGGTGGTTAGCCAGTAGTTCAGTTCACGGGGCATGTCGTGGGCAAAAAAATCTTAACCACAGGGGACACAGAGGAACACAGGGGAAATTCAGCAGTGTCCCCTGTGTTCCTCTGTGTCCCCTGTGGTTAGCTTTTTTTTCGTGGTCATCATAAACGATCTCGTCGTGAACTACAGCACAGCCGTCTCGTGGATCATCCGCCCCTCCGCGAAGCGCGACCAGTTCAAAAGCGACGCGTCGATCAGATCGGTCTTCTCGGTCAGAATCAAATCGCTCAGAATTTTTCCGGTGGCGGGAGCGTGCATCACGCCGTGTCCGCTGAAGCCGTTGGCGAAATAGAAGCCGGGGACTTCCGGAGACTCGCCAAGAATGGGGTGATGATCGGGCGTCATTTCATAGAGGCCGGCCCAGGCTCGCTGGGGATTGACCGCGACATTTTCAAAGACGGGCACACGATCGGCTGCGCGAGTCAGTATCTTCTCGATGAAGCTGGGGTCGAAATCGGTCTTGTAGCCGGGCGTTTCTTCCGGATCGTTCCATGCCAGGAGGAATCCGCGGCTCTCGGGTCGAAAGTGGAAGCCATTGGACATGTCGACGATCATGGGCGCGGTGTGCGGAAATTGGTCGAACGGTTCGGTTGGAACCAGCATGCGGCGCAACGGCTCGACGGGAAGATCGACGCCGACCATTTTCGCAATCGAAGCCGCCCATGGTCCGGCGCAGTTGACGATCGTAGGCGTCGAGACTGTGTCGCGCGTGGTCACGATCTCGAAGCTTCCGTCTTTGCTTTCGCCAGTGCTATTGCGCGTGATTCCGGTTACGCTGACATTCTTCCAGAGCGTGGCACCATGATCGCTTGCCCAGGTCATGAAGCCGATCATAGCGCTGTAGGGATCTACGAAGCCGTCGGTGGAGCAGAAACTTCCGCCAACGATGTCATCGCCACGGAGTTGCGGGAACTGGCTACGGATTTCGTCGCCGGCGACGAGGCGCACGTTCTTCAATCCCATGGCAATCTGCTTTTCGCAGTTGGCCCGCAGGTAGGCGATGTGTTCTTCGCGGGTCGCGCAGAAAAGATATCCCTGGGGACGGTAGTCGCACGGATAGCCGAGTCGCTCTTCGAAGCTCGCATAAAACGGGATCGAGTAAAGCGACATCTGGATGTTGACCGGCGTCGAGAACTGAGCGCGCACGCCACCCATGCTCTTGCCGGTGGATCCCTTGCCCTGCGCGGTCTCGCGCTCAATCACGAGCACGCTCTTGCAGCCGGCGGCGACGAGGTGGTAGGCAACGCTGGAACCGACTATTCCTCCGCCGATTAGAACGACGTCCGCGGTGTGCATGGTAGCGGAGCAATTGTAAATGCTCGTGTGGGGACGGGGCTCTGCCCCGGCTAGCGGGGCGAAGCCCCGCCACCACACGTTCCAACCTCAAAGCTCAAGGAGTCAAGTCTTCGGCTTTCTTGACGTCTTCAGGAAGTGGCGGCGGCGAGAACAACTCCTCCCAACACATAAACAGCGAACCAGCCGAACACCACGGCGAGGGCCGTGCCGCGTTTGACCTTGCTGATGCAGGTGATGCCGATGGCGGTCAGGATCAGAGTCCAGAGGGAGAAAACATCCAAGGGTGTCAGCAGGGCACGAAGCACGGGCGACCCGTCGGGGCCGATGAAATATCCGAGATTGGTAGCTACAGGGTTGCGGAGGTCGAATCCATCGCGGCTTACTCCGGCCAGAAGAGACAGGATTGCCAACAAGGGCCCCAGTACGAGCGGCAGCCTGGCATAGACAATCAAAGCAAATAGAGTCTTGTATTTCAACTCGGCGCTCGCGCCAAATTTGAGAGTGGCATACAGAAGTGCGGCAAAGACCGCGTAGATCAAGAGCGCAATCACCGGAACCACGTAGGAGATAAATTTAGTAACCGTGACCTGCTGCTGCATGACCTTCTCGCGTTGATCGGCCGGCATCCGGTCGATGCGGTCGGCCTGCTTAGGCTGCAACTGGATCAGGTTGTCCACCACCTTGCGAAAACCGACCTTCTGATCGACCACGTAGACAAACAGCAGGGAAACGATCGCAATGATCAAGAATGGCGCCCACCAACTGGCGCTCCTTCGGAGATCGGTAAAGGTTTTGCCCGGGGCAAAGAAAGTGTCGATGACGCGCTGCCCTTCGGACAGCGGCGCTGATTCATGCAATTGTTGCGACGGCTGAGTTGGCTGCCGTGGCTGCGGTGGTGCGGAGGGGTTGGTCGCCATATCTTTTCCCCGAATCAGGAGGAGATTGTAATTTCCTTCCGAGGTAATGACAACTGGACGCGATGCAATTTTACGACTCCGCCATCTCCGGCGTGGCCGCCAGCAGCTTGCGCGTGTAGGGGTGCCGCGGCTGGGCGGTGATCTGCTGAGTGGTTCCCATCTCGACGATCTGGCCACGATACATCACCGCAATGCGGGTGGAGAGGTAACGGACGACCGGCATGGAGTGCGAGATGAAGAGATAGGTTAAACCGAAATCGCGCTGCAGTTGCTGCAGAAGATTCACAATCTGGGCGCCGACACTGACGTCGAGAGCGGAAACGGGTTCATCGGCAACAATGAACTTCGGGCGCAGAGCAAGAGCGCGGGCGATGCCGATGCGCTGCCGTTGGCCACCGGAAAACTCGTGCGGATAACGGGACATGGCGGATTCATCCATTCCGACGGCACGCAAGAGTTCGGCGACGCGCTGGCGGCGAGCATCGCTGCTCAGGCTTTCGCCGATGCTCTCCTGATCAACGATCTTCTGATGGACAATCTCCTGGTGAAGAATGAGCGGCTCGGCGATTACGTCCTGCACGCGGTAGCGTGGGTCGAGCGACCCGAACGGGTCCTGAAAGATAATCTGCATGTCGCGGCGAAGACGGCGCAGTTCGGAGCCGTTCGCTTTGAACAGATCGATACCAGCGAAACGGATGGCACCGGACGTTGGCTCAATGAGACGGAGGATCAAGCGTCCCAGCGTGCTTTTGCCGGAGCCGGATTCGCCAACCAAGCCGAGCGTTTCGCCTTGGTGAATTTCGAGGGACACATCGTCCACGGCGAGAACCTCGCCCGAGCGGCGACTGCCGAACGGGGATTGGGCTAGATCGAAAATCTTGGTCAGGTTGCGGACTTCCACAAGAGGCACGGTCACCTTCTCTGAACAGTCTTTTGCTGACATTCCATATTCCGGAATATGGAACACGGCCATCTTTCTCATCCGGCGATCTTCATCCCGCAATCATCATCCCGCAATCATCGGTACCGCCGCCAGCGCGGCGACCATTCCGATGGTACGGGAGCGGCTGAAATGCTCGTGCAGAAAAATACGAGCCAGTAGAACGGTAACGGCGGGATAGAGCGAGCTGATCACAACCGCATCGTCCAGACGTCCGATTTGAGAGGCGCGGATGAAGACGGCGGTTCCGGTGATGTCGAGAATTCCCGCAACCACGGCAATACCCAGCACCGGCGCGGGCACGGCGCGGAGGTGTCGTCCAAATAGAACGATAAATCCCGTGACCAGCAAGGAACCGGTGCGCGAGCAGGTGGCAATCCATAGAGCGGAGGCGCCGCCCGCCTGGTGGATGCAGAGATAAAAACCAGCAAAACCAATTCCGGCGAGCACGGCCATGCCCAAGCCTTCGGGGCGTCCGACGCCAGCTTCGGTCCGCGAGATGAGCCAGACACCAATGCCGGCGAGAATAAAACCGAACAAATGCCGATAGCCCGGGACGCCCTCAGCGAAAGCCGTCACGATGGTGGGGATCGCGGCGCCGAGAACAGCCGCCACAGGCGCGACCAGTCCCATATTTCCGCGGGCCAGTGCACGATAGAACAAGGCCAGAGCCAAGCCTCCAAGCGAACCGGCGAGCAGCGACCACGCCAGGCTGGCGTTTCCGGGAAATAGCGCGCCGGTCATCAGCGCCAGCGTGCCGACCGCGACCAGGCTGCTGAGGTGCACGATGGCGGTAAACAGAAACGCGTTCGCCCGTCGAGCGCCCACTCCGCCCAGAAAATCGCTGGCGCCCCAGACGCCAAATGCGGTCAGACTATAAGCAGCAGGAATGTATTGGGCTGCGACGGACATGGAGTTTTGAGATTAGCACGCAGCTAGAAATTGCGAGTGCGACGGTTCGTGTGGTGACGGAGCTCGCCCCGTCCCGGCGGGGCAAAGCCCCGCCACCACACGAGGTAACCTCGACCGCTAGACGGTAACCGCCTCCGGTTGCGCCTTCCCTGCCAGCAACTGCCGCAGCACATACTGCAAAATGCCGTTGTTAGCGTAATACAGAGCTTCCTGCGGAGTGTCGATGCGAACGATCGCTTGAAATTCTGCCGTCTTGCCGCCGCCCTTCACGCGCACGGTAATCTTGCGGCCGGAAGAAAATTTCTTGACCACATCGCGAATCCCCGCGATCTCGAAAACTTCCTCGCCGGTCAACTTCAGTGTCTCGGCATTTTCTCCGGGCAGAAATTGCAGCGGCAGAATTCCCATGCCCACGAGGTTCGAGCGGTGAATGCGTTCGTAGCTTTCCGCAATCACGGCACGAACGCCGAGCAGACGCGGTCCCTTGGCCGCCCAGTCGCGCGAAGATCCGGAACCGTATTCCTTGCCCGCGAGAATCACGAGCGGCACTTTTTCGGCATGGTATTTTTCGGACGCGTCGAAGATCGACATCTCGGCGCCATCGGGCAAGTGGCGGGTGAATCCACCTTCGGTGTTCACCATTTTGTTGCGCAAGCGGACGTTGGCGAACGTGCCGCGCACCATGACTTCGTGGTTGCCGCGGCGGGATCCGTAAGAATTGAAATCGGCCGGCTGCACGCCGTGAGCCATCAAGTATTTGCCGGCGGGTCCATCTTTCTTTATGGAACCCGCGGGCGAGATGTGGTCGGTGGTGACGCTGTCGCCGAGCACGGCCAGTACGCGCGCCTTCTTGACGTCCTCGACGGCGGACGGTTTGAGCGCCATGTCATCGAAGTACGGCGCTTGCCGAATGTAGGTCGAGCCTTTTTCCCACGCGTACGTCTCGCCCTTCGGAACGGGTAGCCCGCGCCAGCGCTCGTCTCCCGAGTACACCTCGGCATAGCTCTTGCGGAACATTTCCGACGTAATCGCGCTCGCCATCGCCTCTTCAACTTCCCGCTGCGACGGCCAGATGTCGGCGAGATAAACGGGCTTGCCGTCTTTACCTTTGCCGACGGGATCCTTGCGGAGGTCAGTATCGATGCGCCCAGCGAGCGCGAAGGCCACCACTAGCGGCGGCGACATCAGATAGTTGGCGCGGACTTCGGAATTGATCCGGCCCTCAAAGTTGCGATTGCCGGAGAGCACGGAAGCGACCACCAGATTTTTCTCGTCAATCTCTTTCGAAACTTCAACCGGCAGCGGACCGGAGTTTCCTATGCAGGTGGTGCAGCCGTAACCGACGATGTGGAACTTGAGCTTCTCCAGATACGGCATCAGGCCGGCTTTTTCGAGATAGTCGAGCACGACTTTCGACCCGGGAGCGAGCGAAGTCTTGACGGTGGCCGGGACTTCGAGACCGTGCTCCACCGCCTTCTTTGCTAGCAGTCCGGCGGCCAGCATCACCGATGGATTTGACGTGTTCGTGCAACTGGTGATCGCGGCAATCACCACACTGCCGTGATGCAGCGCGTGGCCGTTTGTCGAGACGTGTTCGTGGACGTTCGGGTCCTCGACGCCAACTGCGGCCGGACTTCCGCCCTCCTGTTCCCAGCGGCTGACCTGCTTGCGCGCTGAATCGGTGGGCGCCGCAGCGGCGGCTTTAGCCTTCGGCTTGATCAGCGAAGGCAGCGCCTGCGCGAAAGACTCGCCTGCTTTCGACAGCACGACGCGATCCTGAGGGCGCTTGGGTCCGGCGATACTCGATTCGACGGTGGCAAGATCAAGACTCAGCAACTCGGAGTATTCGGCTTCGGGCGTTTTGGCATCGTGAAAGAGTCCCTGCTCGCGCGCGTAGGCTTCGACCAGGGCGATCTGTTCGTCACTGCGTCCGGTGAGCTTCAGGTAGCGCACGCTTTCTTTGTCGATCGGGAAAATGCCGCAGGTGGCGCCGTATTCGGGAGCCATGTTCGCAATCGTCGCGCGATCGGCAAGTGGCAGGTCCTGCAGGCCGGGGCCGAAGTACTCGACGAATTTGCCGACCACTCCGTGCTTGCGCAGCATCTCGGTGATGGTCAGAACGAGATCGGTCGCGGTGGCGCCTTCGCGCAGGCGTCCGGTGAGTTTCACGCCGACGACAAGCGGGATCAGCATGGACACGGGCTGTCCGAGCATGGCGGCCTCGGCTTCGATGCCGCCTACGCCCCAGCCCAGCACGCCGAGTCCGTTAACCATGGTGGTATGGGAGTCGGTGCCAACGAGTGTGTCGGGATAAGCGATGCGCTTTCCGGTCTGGTCATCTTTATGCACGAAAACCACGCGCGCAAGATATTCGAGATTCACCTGGTGGACGATGCCGGTGTCCGGCGGCACGATGGCGAGATTGCGGAAGCCGGTCTGTCCCCAGCGCAGAAACGCGTAGCGTTCTTTGTTTCGCTGGAATTCAAGCAGGGCGTTTATATCAAATGCCTTGGGCGAACCGAATTCATCGACCTGCACCGAGTGGTCGATGACCAACTCGGCGGGCTGCAGCGGATTGATGAGCTTGGCATCTCCGCCAAGGCGCTTCATGGCGTCGCGCATGGCGGCCAGATCGACCACTGCGGGGACACCCGTGAAATCCTGCAGCAGCACGCGGCTGGGCGTGAAGGCAATTTCCTTTTCCGGCTTCGAATTCTTGTTCCACGCCGCCAGCGCACGAATTTCGTCCTTGGTCACGTTGCGTCCGTCTTCGGTGCGCAACAGGTTCTCCAGCAGAATGCGTAGCGAGAACGGCAAGTGACGGGTGGAGATTCCCTGCTTGTCGAGGGCGTCGAGGCGGTAGAGTCCGTATTCTTTGTTGCCGACTTTGAGTGTTGCGCGAGCGCCAAAACTATTTGATGACATGATTGCCTTCCTTTTGAACCGCTGGCACAGGGCCAGAGCGATAAGACTCGAAACTAATAGTGTAAATCGTTTCGAACGTCGTTGCTCGGCCGGGCCGCTTCGGGAAAACGCAGACGATCGCGGGTTTCAAATTACCCAAAATGCCTACCGTACGCCCGTCCAAATCTGATACACCACCACGCCGACCATGAAGACGAGGTAAATCCTGAGCGCCCAAAACAGAATCATCTCGGCCCGCGTCAGGTTCCGTCGAGGACAATGATGATGTTCCTTCGTGGAAATGAGCTGGTCAGGCTCCAGCGCTGTCATCACCGCGGTGAGCTCTTCACGGCTTACTTCGACGGCGGGCTCAGAATCAAATTGTTTTTCCATTTACCTGCCTCCAACAAAAGCGAGCGCGTTGGGCGCGATCACACTGATTCCAAACAAGAGGCCGGCGCCGATCAGTAGGATTACAACCCCGAGAGCCAGCACATTCGCCCACAGCGGGCTCACAAGTTTGCCCATGATTTCACGATCGTTCACCAGCATGTACAGGAACAGCAGCGCCGGAGGCATGGCCAGCACGGCGATCACATTCACCAATAGCACGATGTATACGAGTGGAATTCCCGGGATCAAGACCAGCCCCGCAGCGGCAATGGCTTCGACCAGCAGAACGAGATAGAACGACCTCCCCTGCCTGAAGGGGAGATTCAAACTGTGCGGGCGGCGCGCGACTTCTCCGAAAGCGTACGCCGACGAAGTCGAAATGGTAATGGCGGCGACCATCCCTGCCTCGAAAATGCCCAGCGCGAAAAGTGCCGCTCCCCAGTGTCCAATGAAAGGCTGCAATGCCTGGGCGAATTCGGCGGCTTCGAGGTTCGCCGCCGACATGTGGTGCGTAAACAGCGGTGTCGTCGCCAACATCGTCGCCAGCGCGGCGGCTGTCGCCAACGCGGCTCCCAACACCGTGTCCACGCGTCCGAAGCGGATGTCGTGGGTGGTGAGGCCTTTATCGGCAATCGCGCTCTGCTGAAAAAACAGCATCCACGGAGTGACGGTCGCACCGATGTCCGCCAACAGGAGCAGAACCGTCTCCTGGGTAAGCCCGCCGGGCAGAGGTCTCCAAGTCACCAACGCCCGACCTACCGCTCCCCAATGCGGATGGGTCAGCAGCGCCACCGGCACAAACACCAGGTTGAATATGGCTGCAGCTAAAATGATCCGCTCCCACGTCCAGTAGCGGTGCGTCATGAGCGCGACGGAGAGCACCAGCAACGCGCCGACGACCGCGACCGCCGGCTGCACTCCGAAGAATCCCAACCCGGCGCGGATGGCAATGAACTCTGTGACCAGCGTGAGAAAATTGCCCACCATGAGGTCGACCATCGAGAACCAGCCCCAGAATGGACCGAAGCGATCGAAGATCAACTCCGCGTGCCCCCGATGAGTGGCCGCGCCTAAACGCACGGTCATTTCCTGTACCACGCACGCCATGGCGAATGTGAGCACAATAAACGGCACGAAGAAACCGATGCCGAAGCGCGCCCCGGTGGCCGCATACGACAGCATGCTGGGGCCATCATTCTCTCCGAGCATCACCAGAATGCCGGGGCCAATCAGCAGCCAGAACAAGCGCAACCGTGGACGGAATCCGCGGCGCGCCCGCGTCGCCGAAACCCGTTCGCGGTCGTGCGCCCGGTCGATATCCTCATGCGTGATGACGACGGCAGCGTCTGACGTTCGCTGGTCGTTACGGAGGTTGGATCGGGGTATGGTTCCAGCTTGCGGCTCCGATACTGTCTTGGTTTCTTTCATTCAGTCGTTCATTGCATCGATGCAGTGCGAAAGAAGCGGGGGCGGTGTCGCCATGTAATTAGCGCAAGTATACATCAGGATGTAAACTACGGTTAATTACTTTTGCGACTGTCGGATAGCGGATTTTCGAATGCAACCGCAGCAATTGCGGTGCGGTGAGCGGACGAACCGTCAACCTTTGGGTGTGCGCTTCCCGTCCGCCGGTTTGACCCAAACTTTTTCTGCGGCGGATACACCCAGGGAAACCCGGCCGGCGCCGGTGGTCAGAGTGAGGGTGTTGTCGTAATTGCGATGCGCCACATGAATTTTGGCGCCCGGGCGGATGCCACGCTGTTCAAGAAACTCAAGCAGGTGGCGATCGCGTTCATAGATACCGCTCACCTGAAAATTTTCTCCCGGTTCGCCCTGAGCCAGCAGCAGCAGGCCGCGACGGCGACGACTGGCGGGACTCTCCAGTTCAGTCAGGTTGCCGTGCGGACACGCAACTCCGCGTCCGAGTTTGGCGAGAAGTCTGGCCTCGAAATCGGGTGAGACCGCATGTTCCAGACGCTCCGCCTCGTCGTGGACTTTGTACCATTCCATGCCGAAAATTTCGGCGAGCATGCGCTCGATCAGGTGGTGGCGAACCGTCAGCTTGCGGGCGATCTTCTTTCCGGCAGCACTCAGGCGAACGCATCCGTCGGCATTCACCCGCACCAGTCCGTCTTTCTTCAGCCGACGCACGGCCATGGTTACGGCCGGGGGCGAAACTTTGAGCCAGTGCGCGAGCGTGGCCGAAATGACGGTTTCCCCTTCGCTCTCGGCCTCGAGAATCGCCTTAAGGTAGTCTTCTTTGGAAACGGTGATCACGTTAGCAGATTATACGGCGGGATTAAACGCGGTTAACTGAAAGATTGTAGAGGTAAAAGGTTGGAGGTCAGCGGTCAGATTGCGGGGGTTCACCCCCTTTGCCGTTTCAGTTTTTCACCTTTGCAATCTGACCTCTGACCTCTGCAATCGGTTCTCTCGTTTGACATCATCTTCTCTCGCCCCTAACCTTGAATGTTCTCGACTATGAAGATCCTCGTCATCGGCGGCGGCGGACGCGAGCACGCTCTGGTTTGGAAGCTCCGGCAATCGCCGCGAGTCACGCAAGTCTATTGCGCGCCGGGAAACGGTGGAATCGCCGAAGAAGCGGAATGCGTCCCGGTCGATGTAAGAAGCCTTGACTCCATGATCGCGCTCGCGAATCGCATTCGGCCTGATCTTACGATCGTCGGACCGGAGTTGCCTCTTATGCTCGGGTTGGTGGATGAATTCACGCGACGAGGCTGGCGCACTTTCGGCCCGACACGAGCCGCGGCACAGCTTGAAACCAGCAAGAGCTTTGCCAAGGAGTTTCTGCAACGTCACCGCATTCCCACGGCTCACTATGCGATCTGCGATTCTTCGGTGCAGGTGCACGATGCGCTGCCGCATTTCCATACTCCGATCGTGGTGAAGGCCGACGGACTGGCTGCCGGCAAGGGCGTGGTCATTGCCAAGGGTAAGGATGAAGCCTCGACCGTTGCAAACGAGATGCTCAGCGGCAGAATGCTGGGCGAGGCCGGATCGCGGGTGGTGCTGGAAGAATTTCTCCAGGGCGACGAACTTTCGTTTCTGGTGGTAAGCGACGGAGAACGGGTGGCGCCGCTGGTCGCGGCGCAAGATCACAAGCGCGTGGGCGACGGCGACACCGGCCCGAACACCGGCGGCATGGGCGCCTACACCACGCGGAGCATTGTGGATGACCAGATGCGCGAGTGGCTGCTCGCTCACATAGTTCGTCCCGTCGTCGCCGGCATGAAGGCGGAGGGCGCGGAGTATAAAGGCGTGCTTTATTGTGGGCTGATGATGACCGCACGCGGTCCCATGGTTCTCGAATTCAACTGCCGCTTTGGAGATCCGGAGATGCAGCCCATTCTGATGCGCCTGGAAAGCGACCTGGTCGAGGCGATGGAAGCGTCGATTGACGGCCGCACCAGCGACGGCGATTTCAAGTGGTCGAACGATGCGGCGGTATGTGTGGTGATGGCCTCGGGCGGTTATCCCGGAAGCTACGAGGCGGGGAAGAAAATTACCGGCTTGGAAGATGCCGCGAAGTTCGATGGAGTTAAAGTCTTCCACGCCGGCACGGCGAAACGTGACGAGGGTTTTTACACTTCCGGTGGCCGCGTGCTTGGAGTGACGGCGCGCGCTCCGGAGTTGGAAACGGCGGTGCAGCGTGCCTATGCGGCCTGTGCGAAGATCGGGTTTGAGGGCGCGCACTATCGCAAAGATATTGCGGCGCGGGCTCTGAATAAGAAGGTCTAGGATTCGAGACCTTCACTTCACAAGGGATTGACCCAAAACTAATGAGTAAGCCACTTGTTTCAATCGTCATGGGAAGCGACTCCGACCTGGAGATCATGCGCGAAGCCGGAAAAGCTCTGGACGAATTCGGGATCGCGTATGAGATCGATGTAACTTCGGCCCATCGCTCGCCGGACCGTACCGCAGACTATGCGCGCAAGGCCGCTGGACGGGGCATTCGTGTGATCATCGCGGGGGCGGGCGGAGCGGCGCACCTGGCCGGCGTAATCGCCGCGCACACGACCCTGCCGGTCATCGGCGTTCCGATTCCTTCCACTTCCCTGCAGGGAATGGATTCGCTGCTCGCGACCGTGCAAATGCCGGCGGGCATTCCAGTGGCGACCGTCGCCATTGGCCGCCCGGGTGCGACGAATGCAGGAATTCTGGCAGCCCAGATACTCGGACTCGCGGATTCCGCGATCGCGAAGAAACTGGCGACGCACAAAGAGAAACTTGCCCGCGGCGTGGACGAGAAATCAAAGAGGCTGCATTCGGCGATGGAAGAGTGAGAGCAACGACGAACGGAGAGCGCAGCCGCGGACGTTGACGCTGCTCGTAGCTTTAAAGCACGGCTCCAAAGCTCATAGCTTCAAGCTTTTCAGATACTCCCGGAACTGCTCGCCCAGATCTTCGCGTTTCAGCGCAAACTCAACTGTAGCTTTGAGGAAGCCGAGTCGGTCGCCGGTATCGAAGCGACGGCCCTCGTAGACGTAGGCGTACATCTTCTCGCGCCGCAGCAACCCGCGCAGGCCGTCGGTGAGCTGCAATTCGCCACCCGCGCCCGGCTTGATGTCCGAGAGAGTTTCGAAGACCGTCGGCGTCAGAATGTAACGTCCGATCACGGCCAGATTCGAAGGCGCATCTTCGAGCTTCGGCTTTTCCACCAGGTCGAGAACTTCGTAGAGTTTGCCGCCGGAGCCCGCCACCTCTTTCGCCTTCAGCACGCCGTAGGAAGAAATCGCGGGCCCGTCGACGATCTGCGTCGCGATCACGGAACAGTGTTTCTCGTCGAACACGTCCATCAACTGCTTGAGCACCGGCACTTTTGCATCGATGACATCATCGGCAAGCAACGTGGCAAAAGGGTCGTCGCCAATCAATTCGCGCGCGGTAAGCACCGCGTGTCCCAGGCCCAGCGCCTCTTTTTGACGCACGTAGGCCACGTAGATCATGTCCGAGATCTGGCGCACGATCTTGAGCAGGTCGTGCTTGCCTTTTTCTTCGAGCATTTTTTCCAGCTCGTAGCTGACGTCGAAATGATCTTCGATGGCGCTCTTGCCGCGCCCGGTAATAATGATGATCTGGTCGCATCCCGCCGCCACGGCCTCTTCCACGCCATATTGAATGATGGGCTTATCGACCAGCGGCAGCATCTCTTTCGGTTGAGCTTTGGTGGCGGGGAGAAAACGGGTGCCCAATCCTGCTGCGGGGAAAACGGCTTTGCGGACTTTCCGGATCTTGCGGCGGTCGGCGTTCGTTCGTCGGTCGTGCATCGGACTCCTTGCGGAATCATTGTAACTGGTGCAGTTTATTGCTTGACTGCTTCTTCGTGCGCTTCCAGTTCTTCCAACAGAT
>Ga0310037_10001311_pt1 | contig 13783 bp, 16 predicted proteins | sample Sb_taG_11_FD_200239 | JGI IMG/M metagenome (GOLD analysis project Ga0310037, IMG submission 200239) | Peat soil microbial communities from Weissenstadt, Germany - Sb_50d_3_AS metaG (v2) (version 2) | ecosystem: Environmental > Terrestrial > Soil > Wetlands > Peat | place: Germany: Weissenstadt...
GCAGCACCCCGATCACCGCGCCATGGACGAGCAGAGGCACGCCCACCAGGGACTGGATTCCCTTCTCCAGCAGAATCGGGTTGAGCACATTGCTGTGATCGACGCGGGCCAGGATGACCGGCCGCCGCTCGGCCGCGATACGGCCAGCGAAACCCCCGCCGACCGGGATCCGGACGCCCTGCCTGACTTCCTCCTCCAGCCCGCTGGCTGCGGTCGCGATGAGCTGACGGCCCGAGCTGTCCAGCAGCAGCACCGCCACAGTATCGGCGTCCAGAATCTCCTTGACCCGGTCCAGCAGCGCGGCGAGAAGGTCATCGGCGCCCAGATAGGACAGCGCCGCATCCGTCACCGACCGGATGCCCCGGAGCTTGTCCTCTGCATCTGGTGGCGGGCGTAGCGGTGATGCCACGAGGAAAGACTAACGCCACCATGGTCCCGGGGTCAGCGGCCTTACCGGCGAAATCGGTCCAATTCCCAAGCTGATAGTCCGCGTAGATGCTAACTGTCCTTCGACACTACTTAACTTCGCTAACTATATTCACAGCCTCGGTACATCGCCCACGCCGCTGCAAGACGGCTGCGAGGTCGTTCCGGGAGGCGGCGAGGTCGGGGCGGTCAGGCAGGGCCTCGGACAGACCAGCGCTGAAGTTCGATGTGGCTGAGGTACGTAGCCGGTTCATCCATCGCCCCAAGCCAAGCCAAGCCGGTCGGCCAGGGTCCACTCCCATGCGGCTGGGGCACCGGTGACGGGATGGACCGACAGGGGGCGAGCAGGAAGAACCTGACCGCCACCAGCTGCTGGCGCGCCGCTCGGACGTGGCACTGGCCAGCCGGGTCCCGGTGAACCGCCGGATCACGATGATGCTCGTCATAACCTCAATGCCCTTGTCCGGGCCGGACCCGGGCAAGGCAGCCGATCCGGCGACCACTGCCGCGCCGATCGCCACCCCGCCCTCGATGCCCATCGCGGCCAGCGTCAGCCAGGACAGCATCCGGGCGATACCGGCCAGGCGGACCCAGTCCGCCGGCCCCGCCACCGGGCCGATGCCCTCGCGCGGGGTCAGCGGTGCGCAAACGCCGGGGGAGCAGCGAGATCATGGCGTCTCGATGTGCTTCAGGACGGTGTGATACTCCCAGGCCAGCCCATCGGGATGGCGCGCCCGCACGTTGTCTTGCAGCGCGTAACAGCAGGTCGCCCGGCTAGGGCTCGGTGGCCAGGCCCCCAGCGGCCAGCCGTGCCTCAGGCTGCATGACATCCCGGACGAGCTGGCCTCCGCGCCCGTCACTGCCAGCCGTGCCTGTTCTGCGGCTGCGCGGATGGGGGTTTGGCGTCACGCCGGTGCCGGGAGGGATTCCCGCAGGACGCGCCCTTCGGCTGTGGTGTTAAGGAAATCGAGCATGAGCCTGGTGATGAGTTCCGGGTCGTCGGAGATGGGGACGTGGCTGAGGCCGTAGAGCCATCTGAACTGCGCGTGGGGGATGAACGCGAGGAAGCGGGGAGATTGCATGCTGATCAGGGGGTCGGCGGTTCCCTGCATGATCAGCACGGGGCAGGTGATCCGGTCGAGGCGGGTCGGGATGTCGACCATGGTGGCCAGGACGGTTTCCTCGTAGGCCGGGGCGTCGGCGAAGTTCAGCAGCAGCTGGCGGGCGTCCTGCCGGGTCAGCTTCCAGGGCCGGCTGCGTTCCATGGCGAAGAACAGGCTCCGGCCGGGGCCGGACGCGGTCATCAGCGTCGCGACGGGTGCCAGCAGGGTCGCCATGGTGCGGCCCGCCATCAGCGCCGCCGCCTGGTAAACCCGCTCCGGCGGAGTTCCCAGCCCGTCGGGGGCGATCGCGACGACCGAGCGGGTCCGGCCGCGGGTGGCGAGCTCGAGGGAGACCCGGGCTCCGAGGGAGTACCCGGCGACGTGGAAGTCACCTATCCCGAGTTGGTCCATCTCACGTTCGACCGCGTCGGCCAGAGCCACGGCGCTGGGCGGGGCATCTGCCGGAAGCCTGGCGGAGCCGCCGAAGCCAGGGAAGTCCAGCGCGATCACGTCATAGTGGCGGCTGAGGGCTTGCTGAACCGGACGCCACCCGGCGGCTGACTCCCCGACACCGTGCAGCAGCACGAGCGGTTCACCCACCCCGGCGCGATGACGGACAAGACTTGTCGTGCTGACCGGGTAAAAGATGATCTCTCCTCTGCAGTGCAGACGTCTGAATGGCGCCACACAAGTGCATAAGCAACCCAGCTGAGCGCATCGTTCCTGATTGGCCCTGTGTGCCTTGTCACGCCGATCCAGTCATGACGGAGCACCACCGTCACCAGCTGACCTGCACGCAGTCCACGCAGCGACCATCGAGTTCTGGACGCTAGTTCTGACCCGATTCCGCGAGTAAGCCGTTGACATGACCTTTGAGATGCCGATAGGCGCCACTCTGGCGGATCGTCATTGCCCACATGTCCGGGTGGACGGCGCTGGCCAGCAGATGGCAGCCCCGGCATGTATCCGCAGATGCGTTTGGCGGCGGGCCCGTCGGGTAGCCGCCGCACGTCCAGCGAGCCGAGAGGAGCAGCATGTCATCAGATGCAATCGTGGTACTGAAGGCCGATCACAAGGAAATCCGCAACCTGTTCCGCAAGTTCCAAGCTGCCGGGGACAAGGCGGTCAAGAAGAAAGAAGCGATCGTCGGGCAGATCATCGAGCTGCTCACGGTGCACACCTATATCGAGAACGAGGTGATGTATCCCGAGGTCTGCGCGTTGCTCCCCGACCTCAAGGAAGACGTGCTGGAGTCCTACGAAGAGCATCACGTGGCCGATGTCCTGTGCATGGAGCTAGCCGGCATGCCGGGCGAGGCTGAGCGCTTCGATGCCAAGGCCACGGTGCTGATCGAGAACGTCACGCATCACATCGAAGAGGAAGAGCAGGACTGGTTCCCCAAAGTGCGGGCCGGCCTCAGCCGCAAACAGCTGCAGGAACTCGGGGCCAAGCTCGGGCAGGCCCGGAAGAAAGCGCCCAGGTCGCCTGCCCAGCCCAGTGCGCTGAAAAAGACGATCGACGCTGTCATCGCCTGACCAGCAGTACGTCGCCCCCCTGCAGACGGCGGACCGGGCGCGACATTCTGATGCATGCAGCACTGTCCCGGACCGGTACCCGATGTAGAACGCGAGGGTGGCCAGCGCGACGGGCAGCGACACGGTCAGCGCGACCAGCGTCACCACGGCCCCGCCGATAGTCGACCCGATCACCGGGATCAGGTCGAGGAGGGCCACGAACATGCCGAGCAGCAGCGGGTAGGGCACGCCGAACGCGAGCAGCCACAGGTAGGTGCCCAGGCCGGCGATCACCGAGGTGATGAAGTTGCCCAGCACGAAGCCGCCGACCTTGGCGAGGATCTCGTCGCCGATCAGGATGGCCCGCGGCCGCCGCGAGTGCGGCACCAGCCGGTAGGCGAACACCTTGATCTGCGGCAGGCCGAACAGGAAGTAGATGCTGAGCACCATGATGGCGACCAGGGCGGAGGCGGTGCTGAGCACCAGCGCCCCGGCGCCAAGCACGCCGCCCACCAGGGAGCCGCCGCCGCCGGTGACCAGGCTGGTCAGGCGCTCCTGGATGTGATACTTGACGTTGAGCTTGCCCAGCTGCGAATTGCGGTCCTGCAGGCTGTGCATGTAGTGCGGGATCTGGTGGGCCAGCGCGGTGGCCTCGCTGGCCGGCGGCGGGATCGCCGCAGCGAGGAAGGCCGCCGCGATGGTCAGGGCGGCGGCGATGACGGTGAGCACCATCGGCCAGCATTTGGCGCAGGTTTGGCCGGCCTTCCGGCGGTGGTGGCGGGAAGGCGCGAATACCCGCCCGAGTGCGGGAGAGGCCAGGGCGGCGCTCGAGGAGCATATGCCGGAACTCGTCCCCGCATGGGAGCGGCTGGCCGCCATGCTTCCTGATGACGCTGACGCCGGCCCCGCGCTGGCGTTGTGGAACCCGCCGCCCTTCCTGACCGGCTGTTCGCAGGCGGCGGTCCTGCCGGGCGGACCGGCCCTGATCCGCAACTACGACTGGGACTACCGGCTGTTCGACGCGGTGGTGGCCAGGACGGCGTACACCGGCCACCGCCGGGTGCTCGGCACGCTCGATTGCCTGTGGGGACTGCTGGACGGGATCAACGACGCCGGGCTGGCCGTGTCGCTGACGTTCGGGGGACGGCCACAGGTAGGCGAGGGCTTCGGGATCCCGCTGGTGATCTGGTATGTGCTGGAGGTCTGCGGCACCGTCGAGGAGGCCGTGCGAGTGCTGTGCCGGGTGCCGGTCCACATGTCCTACAACGTCACCGTCCTGGACGGCTCCGGCCGGTGGGCCACGGCGTACCTGGCGCCTGACCGGCCGGCCCGCATCACGGACCTGGCCGTGGTCACTAACCATCAGGGCGAGGTGGAATGGGCGCCGTATGCCGCGGCGATCCGCAGTGTGGAGCGTCAGGAGCACCTTGAGGAGCTACTGGCCGCCGGCGCAGACGTCTCCGGCGTCATCGCAGCCTGCCTGGGTCCGCCGCTCTACGCCACCCGCTTCCACGAGGGCTTCGGGACCCTGTACACCGCCGAGTACCGGCCGCCCGAGGGCGGCGTGAGTTACCACTGGCCGGCTCAGTCCTGGGAACAGTCCCGTGGCAAGTTCCAGCCCGGCGGTTTGCAGATCCAGCTCGGAACCCCGTAACAGCCGATCAAGGCGTACTCGCCCCTCGTTCACCCTGGAGTGGACGGGGCGAAGATGAGCGTGACGCGGGTACCGCGAGGGCCAGACAGCGTCTGCATCCGGTCGGCTACCCTCCGCACCACCCACAGGCCGTGACCAGGTAGGTCAGGCAACGAGTTCGTCCGGGCCGCCGGATCCTCCGATGCGATCAGGTCGCCGTCGTCAACCTGGCAGTGCAATTCTCCCGCCAGATTCCATACCCGCAGCCGGCCTTTCCCCCCGCCGTGGCTAAGCACGTTGGCCGCCAGTTCGTGCACGGCTAGGACCACATCCGCGACCCGGTCCTCAGACAATCCCGCCTGACCGGCACAAGCCCGCATTTCGGTGCGCAGAACGTACAGCGCGCCAGAGTCGAATGCCAGATCAAGGAGCGGCGGGACGTCGCCGCCAGCCGGCTCCCCTACAGGGTGGTTATCGAGCATTTGCCCCGGAAAGGCCCGTATACGTGAAGCGGATCAAAACGGGCAGCATAAATGGCTGTTCAAGCGTTCGAGGTGCAGATGCCATTTTTCGCCTCCCAGCGCCGCAGCGCCGGTCATAACAGGGACCGGTTACGACCGCAGCCCGTCACCTCAGGCTGCGCAATCGACCCATCCCGGGCTACGCCATCGACAGTCACCCCTCTACCAGCAACGCGTGCCGGTAAACCACCCAGCCATCCGACCACCACCAGCGCCTATGACGGAGCACAGCGATAACAGGTTTGGCATGGCCGCCGGGGGTAGCGCGAAACGAGTCAGCCTGGCTGTTGCCGAACGACGGGACCAGGACGAACCACCAGCTCCGGCGGGACATAGTCCCGGACCTCGGTCTCGGACAGGCCGATGCCGACCAGGTGCAGGCCGTTGGCCTCGAACGGTCCCGGCTCCAGGCCGGCGTCGCCCGACCACCCGATCCAGGCGCCTCCCGCCGCGCGCATGACCGGCTCGAGCGCGGTCACCAGCCCGCCCGGACTGGGCCGCCACGAGGTCTCGCCGTCCGGGCCCTCGACCCGGTCGACCGGTAGCCGGCTGGCCACCACCACAAAGTTGCGGTCCGCGGCCTTCACGATCGCCGCCGCCGGCAGACTGGCCAGATACCGGACACGAGCCGCTAGGCGTGGCCGAGCAGGCGCTCGAACGGTCCCCGGTTATCGGCCACGTCGTCGGGGCTGGTCCGCAGCGTCCATGCGTCGACGGCGTGGAGGCTGACCCGCCAGAGGCCTTCGGCGATCTCGCTGCCGCGGCCGCCGGCCGCCCGGACGTGCAGGTGATGGTCGGACTCGGCCTCGGCGTCCTTGGCGTATTCCTTGCCGAGCAGGCCTGAGCTTGGCTCCAGCGCGCTCATCAGGGGATTTCCCTCGACGAGCTCGCTGAAGTACCTGCGCTGGGAGATCAGGGCGCCGGTCAGCGCCGTGCCGTGAACCGAAACGGTGACCGGCACCGCGGCCTGCCCTGACTCGTTGATGGCCCGGACCAGCTGCTGGAGCACCGGGTCAACGTCGTGCCTGGCCATGAGATAACTCCTAAACGTCGTAGCGGAGAACCCTCACTACCCGTAGCGGGACGGGAAACACCTCGCTGCCCGGTCAGTATCCGCAGCAGATGGCTGAATCCTGCTGGCGCGCGCGCCAGACGCCGGGCCGATGTCTGGACCGTGATGTCGCTGGCCTGCAGGACCGGGCAGCCGGCTTCGGTCACGGCGGCCAGCAGCGCGTGGTCTTCAGCCGTCCGCAGTGACCTGAACCCGCCCGCCGCGAGGTAGGCCGACGCCCGGATGCCGAGGTTCGCACCGTGGACGTGCGGGTGCGGCCCGTCGCCGAAGTCATACCGGGCCTCGAACGCGGCCGGCACGTGCGGCGGGTGTCCGTCCCAGTCGGCGACGCTGACGGTGCCCAGGACGACATCCCAGCCCTGGCTGGCGTATCTGAGCTGGCGCCGCAGCCAGTGCGGCGGCACGACGCTGTCCGCGTCGGTGGTCGCCAGCCAGACCGCGGCCGGGCGAGTATCCGCGGTCAGCCGCAGCAGTTCGGCCATCCCGGCCGCCCGCGCCGCGCCCACGTTGCGAGCGCGGATCCCGGTCACCCGGGCGCCGCCGGCCCGGGCGGCCGCGATGGTCTGGTCCGTGCAGGCATCGGCCACCACCAGCAGGTGCACCGGCATGCTCACAGTGCCAGCGGCGCGCCGCAGCGCCCGCAGGCAGGCGGGCAGCAGCCTCTCCTCGTTGTGGGCCGGCACCACCACGCCGACGGCCTCGATCACGCCAGGCCCGTCGCCTGCGCCACCGAGACGGGCACGCTATCGGTGCGGATGTAGATCTCGGCCAGGAAATCAGGCTCGGTATGCCGGACGAGGCGGGCCAGGCCGGGCCGGGCCGCGAGCACCCGATGGACATCGTCGCCGGATCGGGGATAGTCGGCGACATGGTGCCGCCAGTGCACGGCGAGCAGCGTGCCGTCCGGCTCGAGGGCGGCTACCGCGTGGTTCAGGACCCGCTCCAGGTCGTCGTCGCCGAAGTAGTACAAGATCTCGGAGAACACGATCAGGTCGAAGCGGCCCGGCGGCCACTGGCCGGGGATCTCCCGCTGCTCGAGGAGGACCTGCGGCAGATCGCGGGTGCGCCGGGCGGCGGCCTGGACCGCGGCCGCGGCGACGTCGCAGGACAGCAGGGTGCCGCAGCGCTGGGCGAGCAGGTGGGTGAGCACGCCGATCGAGCAGCCGGGCTCGAACGCGCGGCCGTATCGTCCGGCCGGGAGCAGGGCCAGGCTGATCGCGTACTTGCGCTGTTCGTACCAGCGGTCCTCAAACCCCCACGGGTCCGCCGCGTCCCGGTACATGGCGTCGAAATAGCCCGCGCCGAGGGTCACCTGAGCCGTCATCGCAGCAGGACCTCCTGTCGCCGGGTGAAATGCGCCATGATGCCGGCCGGCAGGACCGGGCCGGCGCCATCGCGGTCGGTGAGCTGGCTGGCGAACGCGTCGATAGCCGATCTCTTCCTGGCCGCGACGTCCGCGCTGAGCGGGACCCGGCAGGCCTGGCGCCAGGGAACCCGCAGGTCACCGGGTTTCGCCCAGTGCCACATCCAGACCGGGTAGGTCAGCACGTCCTGGCCAGCCTGCCGGGCCGCCCGCCGCGCCGCCCGGCCCGCGGCCTCGTGATCCGCGTGAGCGTCTGCTTCCCATGGCGCCAGGCACATATCGAACCCGGCGCACTGCTCGCGCAGGATGATGGCCAGCTCGTCTTCGCACGCGGCCAGCCCGGTGTCGGGCAGGCGCAGCCGGATCACTTCGATGTCCCGGACGCCGAGAATCCCGAGGGCGGCGGCTGATTCCGCGGTCCGCACCCGGGCGATCCCGGCGGGATCGGCACCGGGATGGGACGCCTCGCCGTCGGTGACCGCGACCAGGCGAAGCCGCGCTCCGGCGGCGGCCAGCAGGGCCATCGTCCCGCCGGCGCCTAGAACCTCGTCGTCAGGGTGAGCGGCCACGATCACGACACTCGACCAGGTGCCCAGGTCGGCGATGGACAGATGCCGCAGCTCCAGCCATGAGTCCCAGGCCTCCTCGGCGGTGCCGGGCCGGTCGATGCGGTTCGGGGTGACCCGGCGCGCGCACGGCCGGTTCACCACGGCATGCTGCGGCCGGACACGAGCGCGCCGAGTTCGGCCAGGTCACGCTCGGAGTGATGCTGGCGCAGGTATACGGTCAGGTCCGCGACCCGCCGGCCGTGCGCCTCGTCGTGGCACAGCGGCCCGGCCCCGAGCGCACGGCCCGCCCGCTGCATGACCTCGGTGGCCGCCGCCTCGATGAGCGCCCGCACCCGCAGGGCCCGCAGACGGCCGCCGTTCTCCCGGTCGCCGGGGTCGGCGTCGATTTCGCCGGCCGCCGTCTCGAGCATGGTCCTGGCGGTGTGCAACGCGATGTCGACCGCGCCGAGATGGGCCAGCCCATGCGGGCCGATGTCACGTTCGGCCGCAGCGGCCAGCAGCGTCCGGCCGATGCCACGCGCCCCGCCGTACCAGCAGGCGGCGACACCGGCGCCGCCGTGCGCGAAGCCTGGCCGGCCGGTGTAGCTGCCGGGCTCGCCGACCGGCGTGGCCGCTATGTTCACGAAGCGGACGTCCAGGGTGTCACTGGCCGCCATGCCGGTCGCCGGCCACGTGCCGGGAACCGGGGAAAGATCGCTTGTGCTGACCGCGAAGAGCCGGCTGCCGTCCGGCGCCGCCGCGGTCACCAGCGCATGGGTGCAGGAGCGGGCGCCGGAGCAGTACTGCTTAGTGCCGTCCAGGCGCCAGCCGCCGCCGGTCTGGCTGGCCTCCAGTCCTGGGCCGGGAGGCTGAGCGGCCCATACACCCCAGCGGCTTGCGGCCGGCGGGAGGGCGGCGCCGAGCTCAGCCAGGATGGCCAGCGCATCGGCGTGTCCCTCGGCGAGCCGGGCCAGGGAGAGATCTTCCCCGGCCAGGTCCGCAAGAGCCGCCCAGCGCTCGCGGGTCCGGCCGCTGCCGGGCAGTGGCAGGTTCAGCCTGCCCGACTTGACCGCGGCGGCGAAGGCCGCGGCGGTCGCGGCGCCTGTCCAGGCTGCCCCGCGGGCCTGACCACCCAGCGGGTCCGCGGCGGTCAGCAGATGAGCGGCATTGATCATTTCTACCCCCTCATGACTGAGCACCGCTGCCCATCGCCGGGCCGGGCAAACACGCGGGTATAGCGGTAAGGCGGATGAGGGCGGAACCGTTATCGTCGCGTTAGCATGCCAGCCGCCAGGCGGTGGCCGAGACCGAGCTGGTCTGAGAACCCATCGCCGAATGACCGGCGCGTCGGCCGGATCGGGCTCGCACCTATGGGGTGTGTGGCCGTCGGCGCTGACCGCCGACCGAGACTAGCCCGATTAATGCGCGAAGGAATCTTAGGATGATCATAATGCGCCATGCGCCAGCGGCCGGCCCGATGGCGGCTAACCGCTGACATCGCAGCAGTCGTCATGAGGTGAGGTTCGGGTGATACGAGTACAGGGCGGGCGCGGGCGTCGTAGCCGGCCGGGTCGTGGTCTGTCGCTGGACCGGATCGTCACGGCCACGCTGGAGCTGGTGGATGAGCAGGGCATCGGGGCGGCGACGATGCGGGCGGTGTCGTCGCGGTTGGGGGTTCGCTCGATGTCGCTGTATAGGTATGTGCAGGACCGTGATGAGCTGTTTGACGCGGTGGTGGAGCGGATCGTCAACGAGCTCGCCGACGATCCGGAAGTCCAGCTGCGTCCGGTGGACGGGTGGCGACCGTATCTTGCCGGCATGGCGCACGGAGTACGCCGCTACGCCCGGGCGCATCCCCATGCTTTCCCGCTGGTTGCTACCCGGCCGCCCGCGGCTCCGTGGGTGAACCCGCCGCTTCGGTCGCTGCGCTGGGTCGAGGCGATGCTGACCGGATTGGCCCGGGAGGGGTTCAGCGATGAGCAGGTACTGTTCACCTACCGTACGTTCAACAGCTTCCTGCTCGGTTACCTGCTCCTGGAAACCAGTGCCATGACGCTACGGGACCCGAAGCCGGGCGACGGATCCTTCACCGGTACCGACACTATTTCGGATGATGGCGGATCCGCCGGGCAGGCAGCCGCCAGCCCGGTCATCGGCGGCCTGAGCCCCGCCCGTTCTGCCGAGCAGCGAGAGGAACTCCAGGACGCCGACAGCCCACGCGAGCTGCTCGATCCCGCGGACGGGATTGACGCTAGGCGTTTCCCGACGGTGCACCGCCTGGCGGCGGGACTCGCCCAGGACCGGTGGGACGGGGAGTTCGAAACGGGCCTGGAAGACATGCTTGACCGCATCGCGGTGTTCGTGGCCGACGACCCGGATGTCAGGCGAGATTGAGGCCGTAAACCGCGGGCGTTGCCTGCTGGGGACCGTCTGCCTGATCTTTCCTGCCGACGCCGTCTCCCTGATCCCGGTTCTAGCACAGGCGGCAAACCCCGGCGGTGAACGGCCTCGCGGCCGAGGTGCTGCCCCGGGCAGAATGGCCACGCCGCTAAGTGGACACCGTAAGCTTCTCAGGTAAGCTTCTGATGTAAGTTTAATGTGTAAGCCGTCCGGCTGCGGGTAGTGGGGGGCCAGCCGGATGGCGGGGACCTGGCCCGAGCGGGCTCAGACGCCGCCGCGGCCCGCTGGTTGCGGTGGCCGCAAATCGCTCAAACGAGGAGATAGCCCGGATGACAGACAATTACCTGCCCGCATCTACGCCGCCACAGCGCGGCGAGCCGCTCCGACCCGCATCGGCGGAGGAGCAGGGCACGGCTCACGTCGTTAAGGATCAGGCGACCGACCTGAGTCACAGCAGTATTCAGACAGGAAAGCACGTGGCCGACGTTGCCCGGGAGCAGGCTTCGGGCGTTGCGGTGGAGGCCGGGCGTCAGGGCAGGGACCTGCTGCACCAGGCTCAAGGCCAGCTGGAGGAGCAAGCGGCGCAGGGGCAGCAGCGGCTGGCGAATCAGCTGCTTTCGCTCAGTGATGAGCTCCGCTCGATGGCAGGTGCCTCCGGCCAGGGCGGCATGGCCGCCGGCCTGGCGAGTCAGGCGGCCTGGAGGGTCCGTAATGCCGGGCAGTGGCTGGAGGACCGCAAGCCCGGCCAGGTGGCGGATGAGATGCAGTCCTTCGCGCGCCGCAGGCCGGCGGTATTCCTGGCCCTGGCGGTGGGAGCGGGCCTCGTGGCCGGCCGGCTCACCCGGGGACTTAAGGACGCAAATAGCGATAATTCCGCGGCGGCCGCGGCGCCTGCAGCTACGCAGGGGCTCAGCGGGCAGCGGGCCCGGCCATCTGACCTGGCCAGCTACCCGCCGGCAACGGCTGCGGGCGCCAGCGATCAGACGCCGGGCCTTGCTGTCCCGGCCAGCGGTCTGCCGCCAGCCGGCGGTGATCCGGCCTGGGAGGCCGGTCCAGCGTACGGCGAGCGGAGCCCCCTGGTCACTGATGACCAGGCGGGCCGTCAGGGCACCCTGTGAGCAGCCCATTCGATCCGGCCCTGCCGCCGCAGCCCGATTCGCGGCCGTCGGTCGGCGAGCTGTTCTCAGATGTTGCCGTGGATCTCAGCAAGCTCATACGCCAGGAGGTGGAGCTGGCCAAGGCCGAGCTCCGCCAGTCAGCCACCCGGGCCGGCAAGGGCGCCGGGCTGCTGGCGGGCGCAGGCATCAGCGGCTACATGGTCTTGCTGTTCGCGTCGGTCGCCGCGTGGTGGGGCATCGGCGACGCCACCGGTCATGGCTGGTCGGCGCTGATCGTGGCGGCAATCTGGCTGATCGTCGCGACGATCCTCGGGCTGACGGGGCGCCGGGAGATCAGCGCAGTATCGGGCGTCCCGCAGACCGCGCAGACGGTGAAGAAGATTCCTGACGCGATAAGAGGAAACGAGGGCACATCATGACCAACGATCCGGACCAGATCCGCGAGCAGATCGAGGAAACCCGCGCCAGCCTAAGCGAGGACGTCAATACCCTGGCCGACACGGTCAACCCGGCGCATGCCGCAAAGCGCAAGGCAGCCAGCGCACGTTCTGCCGTGCTCGGAGTAAAGGACAAGGTCATGGGTGCAGCGTCACAGTCCGTCTCCAGCACGACTTCTGCGGCGGGAGAAAAGGCATCGGCGGTTCAGGAAAAGGCGTCAGCGGCTCCAGACCGCCTTCGCCGCCAGGCGGCGGGTAACCCGCTGGCGGTCGGCCTGATCGCGGTCGGCGTCGGCTGGCTCGTCGGCTCGCTTCTGCCGGCCAGCAGCGCCGAGGAGCGTGCGGCGATGAAGGTCAAGGAAGCCGCCGCGCCAGCCGTCACCGGCGCGGCCAAGGATGCCGCGGCCAGCCTCCAGGACTCAGCAAAGCAGGCAGCCGAGTCGGTCAAGGCCGCAGCCGCCGACGCCGCCGGCACCGTCAAGGATGAGACCGCCAGCTCGGCGCATGACGTCCGGGATCAGGCACGGGCAGCCCGCGACACCGTGACCGACAGCCGCCACTAACCATCCTGGCCGCCACGCGCGGCTTTATCCTGGCGGACCGCTCTAGCCCCTAGGTCCTTCTCCGGACTTATCCGCAGCCCGGAATCTCTGCCATGCCCGGTAACTGGAATCCAGCCGCCACGCCGACGAGTTAGGGAGGGTGATCGCCGATGGCCAGATCGCAGACTACGGACAGCAGCGCTCGCGACGATGTGCCGAACGACCCGACAGATCTGAGCGGCGGGTCCTGGCTCGCGGCTGCCAGGCGAGCCCTGAAGGAATATAAGGCCGACGACCTGCAGGACCGCGCGGCGGCGCTGACCTATTTCGGCATCCAGTCGATCTTCCCGGGCCTTCTTGTCCTGGTTTCCCTGCTCGGCGTTCTCGGTAAGTCGGCCACTCAGCCGCTCATCACTAACCTGGGCAAGGCGGCTCCGTCGTCCGTGCGGAAGATCATCATGAGCGATGTCACCCAGCTGCAGCACAGTCATGCAGCCTCCGGGATCCTCGGCATCGCTGGAATCGTGCTCGCACTATGGTCAGCGTCCAACTACGTCGCGGCCTTCATGCGTGCCTCCAACGTCATTTACGACGTGCCCGAGGGCCGGCCGATCTGGAAAACCGCGCCGATCCGCCTGGTCGTCACCGTGGTGACGATGATCTTGCTCGTTGCGTCGGCCGTCATCGTGGTCGTGACCGGCGGCCTGGCACAGAAAGTCGGGAACGTGCTCGGGCTCGGCTCGACAGCGGTCACTGTCTGGGACATCGCCAAGTGGCCGGTGCTGCTGATCATCATCGGTCTGATCCTCGCCATCTTGTTCTGGGCCAGCCCGAACGTCAGGCACGGCTTCCAATGGGTCAGCCCCGGCGGCTTCATCGCCGTCGTGCTATGGCTGGCTGCCTCTGCCCTGTTCGCCGTGTACGTCGCCAACTTCAGCCACTACAACAAGGTCTACGGCAGCCTCGCCGGCGTCATCATCTTCCTGATCTGGATGTGGATCTCCAATGTCGCCATCCTGCTCGGCGCCGAGTTCAACGCCGAGCTTGAGCGCGGCCGCGCCGTGGCAGCCGGGCATCCAGCCGCGCAGGAGCCTTTCTCGGAACTG
>Ga0310037_10001313_pt1 | contig 13777 bp, 16 predicted proteins | sample Sb_taG_11_FD_200239 | JGI IMG/M metagenome (GOLD analysis project Ga0310037, IMG submission 200239) | Peat soil microbial communities from Weissenstadt, Germany - Sb_50d_3_AS metaG (v2) (version 2) | ecosystem: Environmental > Terrestrial > Soil > Wetlands > Peat | place: Germany: Weissenstadt...
AGGAGCAGCTCGGCGTGCGGATCGGTGTGAGCCTCGGTGAGGCCACGGTCGAGAACGGCGACTACTTCGGTGAGCCGGTGGTCGAGTCCTCGCGACTATGCGCCCATGCTGCTGGTGGACAGATCATCGTCAACACCCTGGTGCGCCAGCTCGCCGGCTCACGCGACGGTCATCGCTTCCGTTCGCTCGGCGGCCTGGAGCTGAAGGGCATATCCGAGCCCGTCGAGGCGTTCGCGCTGCAGTGGGAGCCGATTACGGAGGGCAGGATCGCGCTGCCGGAGCGGCTGCATGAGCTGCCGCCGACCGGTTATGTCGGGCGGGTGGCTGAGCGCGCGCGATTGCAGGAGTTGTGGGCTAAGGCGCGGGAAGGTTCGTTGCGTCTGGCGCTGATCAGCGGGGAGGCGGGCGTGGGCAAGACGCGGCTGTCCACACATCTGGCGCTGCAGGCGCACGGGGAGGGCGCGACGGTGCTGTATGGGCGCTGTGACGAGGATCTCGGTGTGCCCTACCAGCCGTGGGTGCAGGCGCTCGGATACCTCGTCAAGGAGGCACCACAGTCGATCCTCAACGCCCATGTCGAGCGCTTCGGCGGCGACCTCGCGCGTCTCATCCCCGTCCTGCGCGATCGTCTGCCTGATTTGCCTCCTCCGCGCGAAAGCGACCCTGAGACAGAGCGCTACCTGCTCTATGCCGCCGTCGTGGGCCTGCTCGAGGAGGCGGGCAGGCAGGAGCCGCTGCAGTTGATCCTCGATGACCTGCACTGGGCTGACGGGCCGACACTTTCGCTGCTTCGCCACGTGGTGGCCTCAAGCTCCTTGATCAGCGCGATGGTGGTGGGTACCTACCGTGACTCCGATCTCTCGCGCGATCACCCGCTGACGGCGTTGCTGGCCGACCTGCACCGCGAGCAGGGGGTGGAGCGCATCAAGCTCACCGGCCTCGGCTCCGAGGAGGTGCTCGTGCTGATGGAAGCGGCGGCCGGGCACGAGCTCGACGAGGACGGGCGTGCGCTGGCCGCCGAGATCACGCGCGAGACGGCGGGCAACCCGTTCTTCGCGGGTGAGGTGCTGCGTCATCTGATGGAGTCCGGGGCGATCGTGCAAGCGGACGGCGGGCGCTGGCGTGTGGTCGGCGAGGTGGCTGAGCTGGGCCTGCCCCAGAGTGTGCGCGAGGTCGTCGGCCGGCGCGTGGAGCGCCTGGGTCCGGAGGCGCGTACCGCTTTGAGCGCCGCCGCGGTGATCGGCCGCGACTTCGACCTCGACCTGCTCGTCGCTGTCGTGGATCTTGGGGAGACGCGGCTCCTGGATCTGCTCGAGGAGGCTGTAAGAGCTTCGTTGTTGCAAGAGGCCTCCGAGCGCGCTGGGCGCTTCACCTTCACCCATGCGCTGGTCGAGCACACCCTGTACGAGGATCTGAGCCGTGCTCGCCGTGCGCGACTACATCAGCGCGTGGCCGAAGTCCTGGAGGAGCAGTGCGGGGAGGAGCCCGGCGAGCGCTTGGGCGAGCTGGCGACCCACTGGGGGGCCGCGACCGTCAGCGCCAACCCCGGCAAGGCGCTGCGCTACGCCCGGCAGGCTGCGGAGCGCGCGCTTGCGGCGCTCGCTCCCGATGAGGCGGCGCGCTGGTATCGCCAGGCGCTCGAGCTCTACGACCAAACGCCCGGCGGTGATCGATCAGAGCGCTGCGAGCTGTTGATCGGCCTGGGAGAGGCCCAGCGCCAGACCGGGAACCCGTCCTCGCGCCGGACGCTGCTGGACGCGGCCGGGCTCGCCCGGGAGCTGGACGACGTTGACCGGCTCGCGCGCGCCGTGCTGGCCAACACGCGGGGATTCACCAGCCACTTCGGCACGGTGGACGGAGAGCGGGTTCAGACGCTGGAGATCGCCGCGCGGGCACTCCCCGATGACGACCCACGACGGGCGCAGGTGCTCGCGGTGCTGGCAAGCGAGCTTCACTTCGGCGAGGATCCCGCGCGCTGCCGGGAGCTGGCCGCCGAGGCGATCGAGATGGCCCGGGCCGCCGGCGACGAAGCTGCGCTGGCCTACACCCTGTCTCATGCCATCTGGGCGATCACAGCGTCGGACACGCTTGCACAGCGCCAGCGGCTGATCGCAGAGCTGTCAGACATCACCCGACGCCTGGACGACCCACGGCTCAGCTCCCTGGGGGCCGGCGCGCACCTCACCGCCAGCATAGAGACCGGTGATCGAGCGCAGATCGAATCCGTGCTGGCGCAAGGGCGCACCAATCTCGATGCCTTTCCCCTGCCCAGCTTTCGCTGGGCCTGGCGGGTGTCCGAAGCAACCTGGAGCTTCGTGCAAGGCGAGCTCGAGGCGTCCGAGCGGTTGGCGATCGAGGCGGCCGAGATCGGCACGGGGGCCGGCGAGCCCGACGCACAGAGGACCCTCGGCATACAGCTGTTCGCCGTCCGCCACCTCCAGGATCGTCTCGAGGAGGTTGTCGAACAGGCTGTGTCGCTCACCCGGCGAGCGGATAGCCTCGATGGGCACCGCCCGGGCGCGGCGCTTGCGCTGCTGCAGATCGGCCGCGAGGATGAGGCGCGCGAGCTAGTGCTCGCTGAGGATCTGCGCGGCATCCCGTGGGCAAATGGTTGGTCGGCGGCCATGATTCTGTGGGCGATGGTGTGCTCTGGCCTGCGCATGGTCGACCGTGCGGGCGAGGTGTATGAGCTACTCACCCCCTTCTCCGGCCAGCTCGCCGGCAGCGCCGGCACCGTGTTTGGCACGATCGCCTGGGCGCTTGGCACGCTCGCCAGCACCCTGGAGCGCTACGAGCAGGCCGAGGAGCACTTCGGCTCCGCGGCGGAGATCGAGGAGCGTCTCGGCGCGCCGCTGTTCCTCGCCCGCACACGCGCCGGCTGGGCACGCACGCTGATCGCCCGCGGCCGGCCCGAGGACCGCGAGCGCGCGGCGCAGATGCTCGAACAGGCCGACGACACAGCCGAGCGCTTGGGCGGTGAGCTCATAACTCGGGAAGTCGCTGAGTGTCGCGCCGCCCTCGCGGCGATCAGCGGGTAACTGCCGAAGCTGAGCTGAGGGGTGGCGGATGACTGTTGAGGTTTTCCGGGCGCAATCTGAACAGGACCGCGAGGAGCTGTTCCGGTTTCGCTACGACGTATACGTGCAGGAAATGGGCCGCTACCGCCGGACCGCCGATCACCGAGGTCAGCGGCTGGTGGAGCCCGAGGACGCCAACAGCATTCTGTATGGCGCTCGTGAGGACGGGCAGGCGGTGGGAACGTCGCGGCTGACCCTGGGGACCGACGGCTTCTCGCCTCGCCAGATCGACCAGTATGGCCTAGGCCCGTTCATGGCTGAGGTGCCGGCCCGGCTGATGGCCGTCGGCGAGCGGCTGATGGTCGCGCCGCACCTGCGGGGCTGGGCGGTCGCCTCACAGCTGCGCGAGCTCGCGCGGGAGGACGTCGAAGCCGGCGGCGTGCAACTCGTCTTCGGCAACTGCGAGCCGCATTTGCTGTCCATGAACCTCTCGGCGGGAGGCCGAACGTACGCCGAGCACAACATCAACAGCGAGGAGGCGGGCTATCTCATCCCACTGATGTTCCTTGACGGGGACACGGACGGCCTGGCCGCGGCGATCGGCAGCCTGGACGGGGATGGCCGTCCCTGCCTGCCGCGCTCACTCGAGGCTGCCCTGGCCCGAGGTGACGCCGTTCGCTCGGCTTCGGTGATGGCCCCAGGGGAATACTGGGCTCACGTGGAGGGCGCCCTGGAACGCCTCGAGGAACAGGAGCTCCATGCCTTTGCCGGCCTCGATCCGGCGGAGAGGAAGGAGTGCGTCTCTCGCAGCAACATCATCGAGTGCGCCCCTGGGGATCGACTGCTGAAGGAGGGCGGCTCCTCGCAAAACCTCTTCCTGGTCCTCGAGGGGACCCTCGAGGTTCGCCACCGCGGCAGGCTCATGAACGTCCTTGGGCCGGGGGACGTCTTCGGGGAGATGGCGTTCCTGCTCGAGCTGCCCCGTCAATCCGACGTCTACGCCGCCACGCCCGGCGTGAGGATCCTCTCGCTCTCTGATGGGACGCTGCGCAAGCTGATGGCCGAGGAACCGACCCTGGCGGCCAAGCTGCTGCTCAACATCTCACGCATGCTCTGCGGACGGTTGATCAAGGCCAACGCCGCCGCCGGCGTTGGCATCTAGGTCCGCGAGACCGCGAGCCCTTTGACTATCCGGCGTTGGTGAGGACGAGCCGCCCGTCGGCGGCGAGTGCGAAGCCGGGGAGCGAGAAGCGCGTGGCAAGCAGCTCCGGTATGACCTCTCGCTCGAGCGGCGTCACGCTCGTGCCCGCGGGCGTCTGCTCGCTGAGGGACAGCTCGCTCCAGTCGCACAGCAACGTGCCCGCGCCGTCATCGCCACGAACGCCCACGATCAGGCCGGTGACGAACAGCGAGCTCGGATGCGTGGAGGTCCACCAGTTGCTGGTCTCGACGTCAATCAGCGCAACCGGCTGCGGGAGAAAGCCGTAAACATCGGCCCATTCGTCTCCCTCCAGCTTCTGGAGCACGAGCTCGGAGCCGTCCTTCACGACGCGAAAGCTCCAGCCCGACTGCTCCTGCGTGGGACCCGGCCCGAACGGGATCGGCTCGAGCATGCCGCGGGGAAACCCGACGTCGGCGTGCCAGCTTGCGCCGTTCTCGCTGACGCGCAGGAGGAGGTGACTGCGGGGCCGCAACACGCCCGGCTTCGCTGGCCGAAACGGGGATGCGCGAGTGTCTCCCGGCTTCGGTAGGCGCATGCGTGCGAGGAACATGTCCACCTCCGCGCCGAGCGCCTCGAGGGCTGCCTTCAACAGCAGGTTCTGCTCGAAGCAGTAGCCGCCACGGCGTTCGCTCACGAGCTTGCGCTCGAGGTCCTCCACCTCCAGCGACACCGGCAGGCCCTGGTGCGAGTCGAGGTTCTCGAACGGGATCGATGTCAGGTGCGCCCTGTGCACCTGCGCGATGCTCGGGCGGCCGTCCAGGCCGATCCGCTCCAGGTAGGCGTCCAGGTCGAACACGCCCGCACTCTAGCCACCGCCGTCGCATCGCGCGGTGGGTGTCCTACCAAGGTCGCGACGGCCCCATCGCTTCAGCCTTGGTGGGAGCGTGAGCGCTCCTCCGGCTGGCTCGTATGCTCGGTACTCGTCCAGAGGGACAGTGTGGGCGAAGAACCTGGACGTCTGCCCCGCCTGCCGCCAGCACAGGGGACGACGCTCACAGCGACGAGGACAGAGCTTGGCTCTGCCGACGATCAGGCCGTGGAGGAACTAGTGCGCTCCGACAGCCACGTGAGAATTTCCTCGTGGTCAGCTTCACCGGCCGCGATCCGCTCAACCATGGCCACGTCCAGGTCGGGGTTAGCATCGGGGAGCAGTAGCCCGTTGTCCTCTAAGAAGAGCCCGGTAAGGAAGAAGGCGGTGCGCTTGTTGCCGTCTGGCAGTGGGTGGTTACGTGCCAGACGCTCCAGTAGGACTGCGGCCTTCTCGAGGATGGTTGGGTAGAGCTCCACGTCGCCAAAGCCGGCGTGGGGCGCGGCAAGGGCCGACTGGGCGAGGCCAACGTTTGGCAGGCGTGCGATCTGCTCCGGCGTGGTGGCAAGAACGTCAGCGGCAACGTCACAGAAGTCACCGAACGTCGGCGTGCTGAGCGCCACCGACTACTCGCCCAGGCGGCGCAGCGTCTCACGGTGCTTCTTGGCGAACTCCTTACGCTTCTCCGCGCGTTCCTGGGCAGTTCCACGGAGACCACGCACAAGATCCGGTCGCTGCTCCTGTGGCGGAGCCGCTTTCGGGCTGGCCTCTACCTTCGGCTTCGCTGTGCTCATAGCCGTCATTGTAGTCGTGGCCGTGCCGGCACACACGGGCGCGTAGATCGATCGAGAGTCCCGTCCCAAGCTCGGCGTAAGGTTCTGGACCGACTCGTGATCCTCGTCCCGAGCTGACCCACGGAGGCCCTCAGCGGCCCGGAAACGTGAGGCAGGCCGTGCCAAGAGCACGCCACCAGCACAGGGAACGCCACAACGACGAGGACAGAGCGCAGTAGTACCGAAACACGCTGGACCCGTTCCTTGACAATCTACAATCCAGGCATGGCAACCTCGCCAAAGCCCAACAGGCCCCGCGGGCCATGGACCCCCGAGGAGATCGCGCGTAATGAGCGCGTTGCGCAGATCAGGGTGCGGGAAGATCGCAAGCGTGGCGTGAGCGCCAATCTAGAGGACCTAGTCAAGCTGACCCGATTCGCCAACCGTCTCGCCGAGGGGTTCAGGGATGCCCGACGCGCTTGATCCGGTCCCACTGTTGAAGCACCTGCAGGAACACGGTGTCGAGCACATCGCCATCGGCGGGCTTGCGGTCAGTGCTCACGGCCACGTGCGGACCTCGAAGGATCTCGATGTGATCCCAAATCCTGTGCATGAGAACCTCGAGCGACTTACCACGGCGCTTGCGGATATCAATGCGGTCGATGAGGAAGCCAGCGACTTCGATCCGGGCGAGATCCCGATGTCGGCGCTGCGGGTTGAGGATCTGTCGCAGGGAGGCAACTTTTGCCTTGCCACAGACCTGGGTCGCCTGGACATCTTTCAGTGGGTCAGCGGAATCGAGGCCGACGACCTGTACGCCGAGCTCGACCGAGACGCACTACCCGGCAACGTCGAGGGCATTCCGGTGCGAGTGTGCTCCCTCGACCATCTTCGCGCGATGAAGCGCGCCGCGGGGCGCCCGCAGGACCTCGAAGACCTCAGGCGGCTCGACGTCGACTGAGGCAAACAAGCCGCGCCTCACCAAGCTCCGCCGTTTTGCCTCGACCCCTCTATATAGGCCTGGGGGGCGGTTTCGGGCCCGAAAGGGCGTATTTGGGCTCCCCGGGCCAAAAAACGAGGCGCTGTAGGCCCTTCTACGGCCCTCCGCGAAGGTGGCGAAGGTGATTGGTCAGGCTGTTTCGGCGCTTCGACGGGCCAAACGCGGCCCGAGGTGCGGCCCCGAGACAGGCCGACAAGAGCGACTGCGCGCAAGGCGCGACACCAGACGACTGCTATGGACGATTCTCGATCGCGCCGGCTGAGAGCAGGCATATGACTGCCTATGCGGCTGGAAGCAGAAGTGTTTGCCCCGCCGTTCCTCAGACGTGGTCGTCGTCCAGAGTGGTCGAGCCGCCCCGGGTCGGACGGACTCTCGCAATGCCTGAGCAAGCGGGCGTGTGCGCGCTCGCATCTCATCCTCCGTTTCGATTGGTCTCCTGGGCCACAGCGATGTAGTCATCGGCCCGCCTCTCAAAGTCGACTGGTGTCGGCGGCGTTTGCGCTTGGTGCCGCCGGCGGTGCTGACTGAGGCGCCGAAGCCGTAACCCTGAGCCGTGTCGAAAAGGTTGACGCCGAGCTCGCGAGCACGGCGAATCGCGGCGATCACCTCATCCTCGTCGAACCGTCCCCACTCACCCCCCAGCTGCCACGTGCCGAACGCAACCGGAGAGACCTCCAGGCCAGTCATGCCAAGCGTGACGGGGTTCAGGATACTGGTCGTCAGCTTGCTCCCTTCTTGCTGAATCGCTCCGACTCATCGTTGGCCCTACCGTGAGCGCCGCACCTCCAGACCGGCCCGGACGAGTCGATCATACGCCGTCTCTCGCCACCGATGCTCGCTCTCGTTTGGGACGACAGACGGGCACACAGCGACAGGGCGCTAGGCGCTCGCCGACACAGGAGGCGTCGCCTGTTGGCCGCCGGCGCGGGGTGGTCAGGCTGGCTGTCTTCGCTGGGGTTGCGCTCACCCGCCGCGGGAAGGTGGCGCGCAATAGCGTAGTACCTATGCCTTGGCCTGCTCTGGAAGAGGCCTGCGTACGCCGCCTCGGGAATTGCATGGCCAAGGTCTATGGCCTTGCCGGCCGAAGTTGGTTCGATTCGCCGGGTCTTGGTCTCGTGGATTAAGGCCCCACCCACCCGGATGAGACTGACCGGGGGTTCGATAGGAGAGGTCGCCGTCCTCGGCGCTCCTCGTCGCCCTGCGTACGCTCGACGACCTACAGCGGACGCAGCCGAACCGGCAGCGTCTTCAGCTGGTTGGCGAACGCCGACTCGACATAGGTGGGCGTATCTGCGATCTCGATGTGGGGGAAGCGCGAGAGCGTCTCCTCGATCAGGATCCGCAGCTCCAGGCGCGCGAGCGCAGTGCCCAGGCAGAAGTGGCGGCCTCCCGCCCCGAACGCCTGGTGCTCGGACCGAAGCGGGGAGACACCCGCCTCCGGCGAGCATCCCCCGTTCGACCAGCGCGTGATGTCGAAGCGGTCCGGCTCCTCGAAGCGACTCTCATCGCGGTTGGCCGACGGGTACCACATCACCAGCTTCTCGCCCTCGCGGATCTTCTGGCCGCCCAGCTCCGTGTCGCGGGTGGCGGTGCGGGCGAAGTGCGCGAACGCGGGGAACATGCGCAGCGACTCCTCCACCACACCCGGCACCAGCGTCGGGTCCTCCACGACCTGGCGGAGCTGCTCGCGGTCCTCCATCAGCGCGCGCATCCCGCTGCAGTACGTCGCCTTGGTGCTGTCGTTGCCGGCTGCCATCAGCAGCAGGAAACCCATCACGATCTCGTGGTCCTCCAAGCGCTCGCCGTCGAGCTCCGCGTGCACCAGCACGCTCGTCAGGTCGTCCGTGGGCGTCTCGCGGCGTTCGGCGATCAGGCGCCCGCAGCGCTCGAACACTTCCGGGACCTCGTTCTCCATGACGCTGTCCGCTCCATCCGGCGTCGCGTCAGGGTCACCTGCGCCGACGATCGCGTTCATCAGTCGCGCCCACACGGCGTCGTCCTCGGGTGTGAGGCCCATGAAGCTGCCGATCACGCGCGCCACCACCGGCTGCGCCACATCGTTGACCAGGTCGCACGTCTCGCGGGCGGGCGGGGTGGGCGGGGTCTCTAATCTGTCGAGCACACCGATGGTGATCGCGCGGATCGCGTCCTCGTGCTCGGCGATCCGCTTCGGTGTGAAGCCGCGTTGGAAGAGCGACTTCAGACGGTCGTGCTTGGGCGGGTTCATGCCGATGAACATCGCCTGCTGCATCTCCAGCGACAAGCCTGTTTTCTTGGTGGCCGTGAAGCCGCCCACTTCCGATGAGAACGTCTGCCAATCGCGGCTGACCTCATGCACGTCATCCGCTCTGGTCACCGACCAGAAGCCATCCTCTTCGGGGTACTCGGTGATGCCATCCGACCAGTGCACCGGGCACTCCGAGCGCAGCCGGCGGAAGACCTCGTGCGGCGGCCCCTCCCGGAATTGCTCACGATCGGCTACGCGCACCTCGTCAAGCGGCGTCCGATCCTGGCTGGTGGTGCTCACGATCTCCCCTTCCCGTAGTCACGTTGCGGCGTCCTTGAGCGGAGCCTACTCCACATAACTCCGCCCGTTGCGCCCTAGGCCGAAAGGCGCTCCGCAGCCCCCACTGAGCATCAGAGCGTCAAGCTGCTTACGGCCTTCAGTCGGCGCCGCGCCAACACCACGCTCTCTAACCCGTCTTTCCCGCTATCGCGCCGTGATGAGCAGGCTGGAGTGGGAAGAGCTCCAGGAAGACGACCGCTTCCGCGAGTCCGTCAGACAGATGAAGCGCGGTCCATGAGGACGCTAAAATTCTGGGATGTCCCCACGCGCAATAGCAACGGTGCTATGCCCGCCGGGACGGCAGTTCACGTGACCCGCGAGCAGGCGGCGGCGAACGCGTTGGGGCTCCTGCGTGCTGAGGGCTTGGAGCCCAGCCCAGAGCACGAAGCGCTTGCCGCTCGTTGGGTGGCGGGCGAGATCGATAACGAGCAGTTCGAGCTGCTCAATCTCGAGCAGGTGCGCCACCGTCTGGGTCGAACCGCCGTCCGATAACGGGTCAGCTCGTCTGATGGCCGAGGACCCGTATGTCTATTCAGGCGCCAGCGTCCTGCCCAACAATCTGGAGATTCGTGATCCGCGGGAGCTCTCGCGGGCTGAGGCCGACATCGTTCGGTCCGCACTGGCGACATTGACCGATGAACCGCTCCCCGGCGGGTATGACTTGGTGCATTGGCAAGCATTTCACCGTCGCGTCTTTGGCAGGCTGTATCCGTGGGCAGGTGAGTTGCGCACGGTGCAGATCGCAAAACCCGACGCGTTCTACGCCCGCCCGGAGCACATCGTCGGCTACGCAGAGCGCATTTTCGCCGAGCTTGCCCGCGAGCGGTACCTGAGGGGTCTCGATCGCAGCCCTTTCCTCGAGCGACTGACGTACTACCACGCGGAGATGTACGCGATTCATCCATTTCGAGAGGGCAACACGCGCAGCCTGCGCGCGTTCCTGAGCCAGCTCGCCGGATACGCAGGGCATCGAGCGGACTGGGAGCACCTCGACGAGGAGCTGAGCTTCGCCGCCAACGTGCAAAGTCTCAACGGCCAGAACGGACAACTCCGCGCGCTACTCGAGCAGATCGTCGATACGTAGGGACGTTGAGGCTATGCGGCAGTATCGAGCGGGACTCCGGGAGGGTCACAAATGCGAGTAGCGTGCGCCGCCGGCCACCTGATCACCACCGTGGCCGCCGAGCGCGGTGCGGGCATGCTGCAATACGATCGCCACTTCGACCATCTCTGCCGCGTGCTCGGGATCGAAAGCGTGTGGGCCGCCGAGCCCGGCTCTATCGAGCATGAACGAACCCACAAAATCCATCGAGCACACCACCCTGCGCGACAAGGTCGCGCTTGTGACCGGCGGCGCGAGCGGCTTGGGGCGAGCGACCTGCATCGCGCTGGCCGAGGCGGGCGCCGAGGTGATGATCGCGGACCTCGAGGTTGAGGCCGGTACAGAGCTCGCCGAGCGCCTGGGCGGGCACTTCATCGAGACCGACGTGTCTGACCCGGAGGCCAACCTGCGCGCCGTGGCTTTTGCCACCGAGCGCTGCGGCGGCATCGACCTCGCCTTTCTCAACGCCGGCGTGACCAGCGGGTGCGGGCTCGGCGACGACTTCGACCTGGAGCTCTACCGCCGCGCGATGGGCGTCAACCTCGACGGCGTCGCCTTCGGCATCCACGCGGTCCTCCCCGCCCTTCGTGCCCGCGGGGGCGGTGCAATCGTCGCCACCTCCTCCCTCGCCGGCCTCACCGGCGTGCCGCTGGAGCCCATCTACACGGCCAACAAGCACGCCGTCGTCGGCCTCGTGCGCTCCCTCGCCCCCGTGCTCGTCACCGAGTCCATCCGCCTCAATGCAATCTGCCCGGGCTTCGCCGAGACCTCGATGATCGCCCCAATCCGCGACGAGCTGGTCAAGTCCGGGCTGGACATCATCTCGGCCGAGACCGTCGCGGCAACCGTGCTTGCCCTCTTCTCCGGCGAGATGGCGGGCGAGTGCTGGTTCATCCAGCCCGGTCGAGAGCCAGCGGCATTTCAGTTCCGGGGAGTGCCCGGGCCCGGCCAACACCCACCAAGCTGACCTACCGCCGAGGCTGCGCCGCGCTTAGGACGGAACTCTCAATCCGTCCCGTCGGCGTCAAAGGCGGCGGCGAGCGGAGTCATCTGCCGAGCGCATCCTCCGAGACTACCTGATTCCCTTTTTCACGCCAAAGCTTGCCCGAATATGAACTCTTGCGCAGGAGGAAATCAAGCGTCCGCGCTCCCGATGAGTCAGACTCCGGCATATCCTGAAAGAGCGGTACCGCGCCAGGCGTGGCGTGGGTTTGATGCTCGACGAATGGCCTCTAGACTTGCATCATGAGTGCAGACGAACACACCGAGGCGGACCCGGCCAGGTCGGGCGGCAGCTTCGCGGGATCGCTGCCCGACCTCCCGGAGCTCACGTGGGAGGACTTTGAGCGCGCCAGCGCCCTCGCCCAGCGCGATCTTCTCGATGGTCAAATCACGGGCAAAGACGAGGACTACGTATCGGCTGCGCCCGGGCCGGACTTCGGCCCCGGGGATTGAGCTCGTCGCAGCTGGTACACAGCACGTGTCAGGCCGCGAGCGCTTGGCGAAGTGCGCTTACGGCCAGATGTGCCGGCGGCCAGGTGAGTTGGAGCTCTTCGTTGCGATCGAGCATTCCTCGCACGCCCATGAGCTCAAGCCCGACAACGGCATCATGGTCGTCGTATTCGACGGTGTGCCCCTCTGGCGTCTCGAGCGTCTTTGTGGACGGGCCGTTTGGAGGGCCTATGTGTATAGGTAGAGCACATCGCCGCGCTCGTCGTAGTCGCGGTAATCGAAGTCTATGCCGGCAATTGTGATCGTCATGTCGTTATCCACGGGGATCGTTGTCCTGTATCACGGCGGTCACAATCCAGGCTGGCTCCTCGCCGAAGTCTACGACCACGCGCAACCAGCCGCCAGGGTAGGGGTGTTTGCGGTAGAAGCGCTCGCGGTGGCCGGTGGGGTCCAGGACATGGAGGTCGGGCCGTGCGACGGTGTCGAGGATCGTGTCGATCTCATCGGGCAGCCACGGTCGCTTCGCAGCGAGGTGCAGGTGCGAGCCGGCGTCGAACACGACGCGGCGACCGTCTGGGTCGATTGCGCTGGGAGGGTCATAGGCCATGGGTCACTCCACCGACGAGAATCCGCCGGATCGATTGAGCAAACCACCATAGGCCGAGCTTGTTGCGACACGAGGTCGCACGTTATGAGTGGATTTCGATGATTGGAGGTTCGGCTGATGTCGAGAGCGTGATCCTGGGCTTGTGCTCGAAGCCTGTCCCTACCCTGACGTGCGTCGCTAGTAATGGCGGGGTGCGAAGCTCGGGGAGAAGCCCAAGGGCCTCCGTTCCATCCGGGGGCTACAGGCGAGGGGAAGGCCGGACGGGTGAATTGCGTGAACCTCCGTTGATGCCTCGTTGGCCTAGTCCCCGCAGATGGGATGCTGGAGCGGGGTGTAGGGACTGGCCGCTGGGAAGCGGCAGGCGCCGGCTGAAGACAAGTAGTCAGCCGGGTGAGCATCGCCGTCCTCGGGGTACAGGAGGCACCCATCCCGGCCGCAGCTCATACGTGTGGAACGTGGTAACCCCGACAGGGTCCGGGCACCTGGTGTCCGGTAAGCCGACCGTAAGGAAGGCCCAATCCCCTGGCGGGTATCGGATGACCGAGAAGCGAATGCCGGCGGCCGAAAGGCAGCAGGAAACCGGGACATATGGCTGGCCCCTTCAGCTGGCCGTCCTGGATAACTGGCCGGATACGGGTCTTGGTGGCCCGGCCCTGAAGGGCGCTGACGCGGTCAGGTGAGCCTGTGAAGAGGAAGATGACGATGGCACTGGAACCAAAGGACAAGTTAGACGCCACGACAATCGTCGTGGCGAACGGACCAGAGGACGAGCTCTTTACGTGGGACGCTGTTGATTGGCGTGCTTGTGAGGGGAACGTACGGCGTTTGCGTCAACGGATCTTCACGGCGTCGCAGGTGGGGGACCTGAAGAGGGTCCGCAGTTTGCAGAAGTTGATGCTTCGTTCGCGCGCTAACACACTTTTGAGTGTGCGGCGGGTGACGGAGCGTAATGCCGGCCGCAAGACCGCGGGTATTGACGGCGAGGTCGTGTTGACCCCCAGGGCCAAGATGGATTTGGTCGGGTGGGTGCAGCACAGCACCGAGCCGTTCATAGCTCGTCCGGTCAGGCGGGTGTATATCCCGAAGAAGCGAGGCAGCGCGATGCGGCGTCCGCTCGGTATTCCCGTGATTGTCGATCGCGTGCATCAAGCACGGGTCGTGAACGCGTTGGAGCCCGAGTGGGAGGCGCGGTTCGAGCCGAGGTCCTATGGGTTTCGGCCGGGCCGTGGC
>Ga0310037_10001315_pt1 | contig 13764 bp, 9 predicted proteins | sample Sb_taG_11_FD_200239 | JGI IMG/M metagenome (GOLD analysis project Ga0310037, IMG submission 200239) | Peat soil microbial communities from Weissenstadt, Germany - Sb_50d_3_AS metaG (v2) (version 2) | ecosystem: Environmental > Terrestrial > Soil > Wetlands > Peat | place: Germany: Weissenstadt...
GAGCCGACCGGGCGACAGAGGAAAAGCAGTCGCGCGGAGCTCAGGCCGCCCACGCTTGGATCTGGGCGAATGCGATCACGCCGACCAGGGAGGCCGCACGAGTGCTCGCCGTCGGAAGCGGTCGTGCCGGGCAAGCAAGCCGGACGATCGCTCTCGGGAAAAGCGATCGCCGGCGACGGCTGGCGCGTCGGCCGATCGGGACGACTGCGATGTCGCGAGGCTGTTGCGCAAACCATTCAAATACTCACTGGCCTAGTGAGGGTGGGAGACGGTGTCCAATTACGTCCCTGCATGAGCCTCTTCTCCCAATTGCAGGCCGACACGGGTGTCATCAGCACGTGTTATCCCGCCGACCAATTGATGCACCGGGTTTCTGATCGGTTTGTGCGACAGCCTCTCGCCAAAGCGCTTGCCAGCGCGGCCAAGGCGGCGCGACGAATGCGGTCGTGCAGCCGAACTGGTTGAGGCGTCAGCCGGCCCGGCTGCCGACTGCCCCTGCTGACGACGAGGGGCCGGCAACGAGCGGCATGTTCATCACGCCGCTTCGTGCCTGCGGATGGGATGGACATCAGCCGCGCCGGTCGCCGGGTGCAGCGCGTTGGTGATGTCTCGGCCGCCCAGCTCGTGCAGGGTCACGAGTTCGGCGTCGAGGGCATTCTGCGCGAGTGCCACCACCTGCGGATCGTGCGAGAACGCGATCACCTGAGTCGTGCGACCAAGTTCGGCCAGCGCCCGGAGGATGGCCGTCTTGCGCTTGGGATCGGAATGGAGGACGACATCGTCGAGGATGACCGGCATCGCTCCGTGCAGTTCGACATGGCGCTCGAGGCTTGCGAGCCGTAGCGCCAGGTACAGCTGCTCGCGCGTGCCGGTGCTCATCCGGTCCACCGGGACCCGCTCCCCGTTCGGGCGAACCCCGACGAGCACGGGTTCGTCTGCGACGTCGAAGCCGACCTCGAGCGCCTTGAAGGAGCCGCACGTGAGCTGCGGGAAGAGCTCGTCGGCGCGCCGCAGGAGAGGGTCCTTGTGGTCGCGGCGGTACTGGTCGATCGCCTCCGCCAGGGCCCAAGCGGCGATCTGCACTCGCAGGTAGCGCTCAACCAGCTCTCGGAGCTCGGCGCGTCGCTGCTCGACGATCTGGCCGGCCTCAGCGGCCCCGCCGGTGCGCTCCATCGCCTGCCGTTCGCTGCCGAGCTCGCCCAATCGCACGTCGAGCTGCGTCAGCTGCTCCTCGAGCTGCGTCAGCTCGTCGTCGGCGGCGTCGGCCTCGGCATCGAGCACGTCGAGCTCCACGCCCGCGGTGCGCTCGATGATTTCCGCCAGCGGCGCCTGCCCGGCCTCGCTGATGCGCTGCTCGATGTCCGGCAGGCGCGAGCCGAGGAGCTGCTGCCGGCCGGCGCGCTGTTCGATGGCGGGAAGCTGCTCGACGGTCTGCACGCCGGCGATCGTCATTAGCTCCGCAAGGTCGTTCTCGGCCTGGTCGACCGTCCGCTGCGTCGCCTGCAGCGCCTCCTGGGCAACCTCGAGCTCGCTTTCGAGCGTCTGGCGCCGGCTGCGTCGCTCGATGGCCTTGTCCAACCGGCGGGCGAGCTCGGCTACGGCGTCCGGCACCGGCCACGAGGAAAGGTCAGCGGCGATCTCGCCGATCAGCGCCGTGGCATCGTCATGGAATGCCTGGATCCTGTCTTGGATGCCGCTGACGCGTGCGCCGAGCTGCGCCATGTCCCTGAGCTGCCGGGCGAGCTCGTCGATCGTTGCGAGCAGTTGCCGTGCGTCCTCGGGGTCGACCTCAACGGGCCAGCCGTTGTCGCTGACCAGCGTGGTCCACGCAGTCGTCCAGGTGTCGAGGGCCTCGCGGCATTGCCGCGCCTTTTCCCGCTCGCGACCGGCGATTGCCTCCGCCGCCTGCAGCTCGCGCCGGAGCTCGAGCTGTTCGGCGCGCTCGGTCTGTTCGGTGGCGATCGTCCTCTGCGCGACCGACAGGAGCCGCCTGAGCGTCGCGTTGCCGTTGTGGGGGCGGTCGAGCATCGTCAGCGCCTGCGCCAGCGCGCCGTGGTGCAGGTCGCGGCTTTGGCGCAGGGTGCTGACGGCACGCTGACGGCCGTTGACGGTGAGGGCACGGTCCAGCACGGTCTGGCGGTGCCGCAGCCATTCGGTCATCTCCCGCGGGGTTCGGGGCTCGATCTGAACGGCGGCCCACGTCTCCTTCCACCGTTGCTCGTGTGCGCGCTCGTCCCGTTCGAGGCTCTCGACCTGGCGCTCCAGGCTTGCGTCCTCGGCTCGAAGGCGACGTTCGCGGACCGTCAGCTCCGATGCCCGGGCTGCGGCGTCGGCATGCCGGCGCACAGCATCTGCGAGCTCGTCGGCTTGGCGGACGCGGCGCTCGAAGCTGTCGGGCGAGACGACCGCGGCCGTGTCGCCTTCGAGCCGGCGGCGCACGCCCACCCATTCGGTGTCCCGCTCGGTGCGCGCGACCGTCAGCGCCTCGACGGTGGGGACATCGGTCTTGAGCGTTAGGCGAGCTCGATCCTCGTCGAGTTGCCGCTGCTCAGCGTCAAGGCGCTCCCGTCGGTCGACCAGCTTGCCGCGGCGCTCCGAGACCTCGTCGTGCTCGGCAGCGAACCGGTCGACCGCTGCTGCGGTCGGGTAGGGCTTTTCGCGCAACGCCTCGAGCTCGACGCTCGGGTGGAGCTCGGCGCGCGCGGCCGCGAGTTGCTCTTCGGCGACGCGCAACTCCTCCTCGGCGTCGCGCAGGCGCTGCTCGAGCTGGCCTTCGGCCAGGGCCTCGCCGACGGCGGCCTCGAGCGCCGTCGTGTCGGGCGGGTCTGCTCGATCCTCGATGTCGGGGCGCAGCTCGCCGGCGCGCTCGTCGGCGTCGTCGGCGGCACGCTGGGCCTGTTCCCGCATCGCGAGGACCCGGGCGCGCTTATCCAGCGCCGCGTCGATCCGTGTCCGGCGTCGATTGTCGAGCAGCAGCATGTCGGCGTTCGGGAGGTCGAGATCGGGGCGTACGTCATCGAGCGCATGCCGGGCGAGGCTGGTCGCGAGGTCGAGCTTGCCCACCTGCCGGTCGAGGTCGGCGCTGCTCTCGCGCACGCTCGCGATCCGACCGTGGAGGTCCTTGATCGCGAGCTCCCGAGCGAGCAGCGGATCCTGGTCGCTCAGCGCCGAGATGCGCTCGCTGAGATGCTCGACGCGGCTCTCGGTCTCCGTGACGGCCGCCCGTCCGTTCGCCGCCCGCTCGACTGCGCGGACACGTCGCTCGCCGCTGTCCTCCGGCAGCGCCGGGACATCGCCAAGCTCGGCGAGCTCGAGCTGGACCTGTTCGCGCTCTACTAGCAGCGGGATCAGCGTCCGCAGCCGCCGACGCCCGTTTTGAGCGACGCGAGCCGTCCGCAGCCGCTCGGCGAGATCGCGACGCTCGCTGCTCGTCGCCTTCAACTGGCGCTCGTTCTCGACGAAGGTGCTGGCCCGCAAGGCGCTTTCCCGCAGCTTCACCTCAGCGGCCTCGAGCCTCGACCGCGCCTGCAGGATCAGGCTCGAGCTCGCGCGCGGCCGGAAGAGGGCCTCGGCCTCCGCGTCGAGCTGCTCGCGAAGCTGGTGCAGGCCGCTGGCGCCAAGGCTGGCGCTGAATAGCGACTCCCCGACCTCGCCGCCAGCTGCCAGCAGCGCGCGGCCGCCGATCACGAGCGACTCGTGGGTGATCGAGAACATCGACTCGAACGCGTCGCGGCTCATCCCGCCGAGCATGCGCTCGAGGCAGCCCTCGTCGATCGGCTGGCCATCGGGGCCGAGTAGGGTCGAGCGCGCGCCCTTGCGGCGGATCAGCTCGTGCCGGCCGCCGTCGCCGTCGATGAGCACGGCACCGAGCCGCATATCCGCGTAGCCGTGGAGCTGGTTGTCGCTGCTGCGGGGCGGGATGCCGAACAGAAAGTCGCCGATCGCGCGCTGCGCGGTTGACTTGCCGACCTCGTTGGGCCCGCAGATGACGTGCAACGAACCTGGGGAGCCGTGGAGCTCGAGCACCGTGCCGGTGAACGGGCCGAAGGCCCGCAGCTCGAATCGATCCAGACGGAGGCTCATGCTCCGCGCTCCAGCAGATAGCCGGGAAGCATGTCCTGGGCGTTGGCGAGCGCCCGCCGGATCGTGTCGGGATCGCTCGGGTCGATGCCATCCGGACCGGTCCTGAGCTCTGTCGGGAGCTTGAGCGCGAGCGGGCGCAGGCGCTCACCCAGCTCGACCAGCGTCTTCGGATCCTCGCCTGCGCGCCGGAGCACGCCGAGCGCCGCGCCGAGCGATTCGTCGACGCCAGCGGAGGAGCGCGGAGGCGCGATGTCCCAGTCGATCCGCTCGAGCCACACCTGCTCGAAGCCGATGTCGGTCGCCAGTCCGCGCAGCTCGGCGTCCAGGCGCTCGCGTTCACAGACCAGGACCGGGTAGGCGGTGGTCACCCCGGTCAGCTCGATCCGCGCAGCGATAAGCCGCCCGTCGCAGGTCTCCAGCGCATCCCGCAGCGCACCGTCGGCACGTTCCAGGACCTCCACATCATCCTGGGCCCCTCCGGCATCGACCCGGACGCGCGTGAACCGCACGTGGTCCAGCGTGTGGTGGCAGATCGACAGATCGTGGTCGTTGATCTCCACGACGGTCGCGCCCTTGGGGCCGCACTCCCGCATGTGGCGTCCCTGGAGGTTGCCGGGGAAGACGACGAACGGGTGCTCGTGCAGGACGGCACGGTCGTGGACGTGGCCGAGCGCCCAATACTCGTACCCGTGAGCGATGAGCTGGTCTAGCTCGCACGGCGCGTACCGTTCGTGATCCGCATGACCGGCGAGGCACGTGTGCAACACCCCCACGTTCGTGAGCCCCTCGACGGACGGCGGATACCCAGCGGCGAGGTTGTCGAGTACCGCCCGGGTGGCGAAGCTCTGACCGTGGATCGCCAGCCCGGCGGCCTCCAGCACGACGCTGCCGGGGCGATCGTGCGGGAGCACATGGACGTGCGGCAGCTTCAGCTTGCGCGTGATCACGCTCGCGGCATCGTGGTTGCCGCGGATCAGCACGACTGCGATGCCCTCCTCGTAAAGGCGCGCCAGCTGGGCCCGCAGGTACAGGCCGGTGCTGAAGTCCTTCCAGTCGCCGTCGAACACGTCGCCGGCGATCACGACCAGTTCGACCTTCTGATTGAGGGCCAGCTCCACGAGCGACTCGACCGCTTGTCGCGTGGCTCCACGAATAGCCTCGACGGGGGCGCCCGGATACGCGGCCAATCCCTTGAGGGGACTGTCAATGTGCAGGTCGGCGCAATGCAGGAACTTCGTCATGGGCAACCCACTATTGAATCCCGGGCGGCGGACGGGACCGCTCCGGTCAGAAGGAGGCCAGGCCTTGCCGCGGCACCGACCTGGGTCGTTTCCGATGCGGTGATCACGCCGCGTCCACGAGGTCGGCTGAGTGGCGGCGCTTGAATCGGCTGAGCCGCTGTCTTGTCGCTGCGTCCTCGAGCCCGAGCTCGGTCGAGATCGCGTGCGACGGCTCGCCGAGCAGGCGGCGGATCACCACCTCGCGGGTCGCCTGCGGTTCCCGAGCGAGAACCTGGGTCAGCCAGATCCGGGTCTCCGTTTGCTCGACCCACGAGGGCCCAGCGATCGTGTCTCCCAGGGCGATGTCGCCGTCGGGCACCCCGGATATCGGCCTGGCGAGGCTCTCCGTAGTGATGCCGCCAGCGTGCCGGAGCTGGTCGACGAGCCTCGACGTGAGCCGTCGGTTGACCAAGCCACGCATGGCCAGCTCGCTGGGGCGGCCGTGGGGATCGCAGCCCCAGGTGGGGTGATCGGCCAGGCGACAGTCCATCTCCTGCACGGTACGGCTGACCGCGGCCAGGGCCTGCTCGGTCGTCACCGAGAAGGTCGAGCGCCCGACGCGCACCGGAAAGCGCACCCCCTCGGACGCAAGCTGGCGCTCGTGGCGGCGGTACCACGTGCTAGCCCACGCGTGCAGCATCTGGCGCCGCACGCTCAGCGCATGGCAGCTATGAATCAAGTCAATCCTCCATCGGTCGATGTTTCGTTCGACCGGCCTTCGGCTCCCGACGGCCGGTGCTGATAGGCGGCGCGGTGGGCTCTTGAGCCGTGGAGGTTCGACTTCGTCGTTCAGTTTACGGCGAGATCACGACGATCTCAATCTCTCTTACCGTGGGTTGGCAGCGGGATGTGACAGCGCTTGTCACGGCTTTAGAAGCTCGCGTCCGTAGTACGCTTCCCAGCGACGAATGCGGGCGACCACGCTCCACGCTTCTCGGCGCGCGGGATCGAGCATCGCCATGCGCAGCATCGCGTCGATGCTGCGCACCGCGGCCTTCCCGCCGGAGATGCGGTAGTCGCGGACCAGAACGGCACGGACGGCCTCGACGAGGTCGTGACCGTTGCACACGTCGTGGTCGGCCGGGACCGATCCCAGCTCCTGCCGAATCCGCCGGGCCTGATGGGCGGTCAGGTCAGCAGCACGGCCGACCTGCTGCAGGGCGGTCTCGCGGCGGTCGGCTGCCGTGCACGTGCCGATCGCGAAGTAATCCATGTCCTGTTGGCGGAGCGAGCCCAGCGAGATCGCCCGAGCCCGGGCGGCGCGGCGAACGCAGCCGACCGGCGCGGTCAGGATCCTGGCGTCTGCAGCGACGGTCTCGGCGACGTCGGCTGCCTCCGCGGCGCCGGACGCGACGGCGGGGACGAGTTGCCCGACGACCGGCTCAAGCGCCCCGAGCGCCAAGAGGTCGTTCTCCACGTCCTGGTGCTCGGTGATGATCAGGTCATGGCGGCCTTTGAGCCCCCGATCGCCGACGTCTCCGTCGCAGTCGACGAGGAATGCGAAGCGACCCACGTCCTCTTTGCGCATCGAGCTGTGGGCCTCCAGCACCAGCGACTTTCCGCCCGCGATCACGAGCTGCGAGGACGCGAAGCACACCGGAGCGAAGAGCTTGCGGTCGTCCGCTCCCTCGAGGATCAGGCCGCCGCGATCCCCGCCCAGCGCATCAACCTGGAGCCAGCGCCACCCAATCGCTATGACAGTCGGCACCGGCGGGCGGCTGATCAAGCTCTCCCTCACCTACGGTCTGCGCTGCACCGCGCGACCTCGACTGCGGCGCGGAACCGCCACCGTCGTCACGCCCAAGCGCCCGGTGGGAATGTCTTACAGCGGCGATGAGTGGAGGTTCACCTTCGCGCGAGACGGCACCAACGGGGTGAGCTATTCCGTCGAGGCTCGCTTTCCATCCACGACACGGGTTTTGGGCTCGTTCACCGCGGAACGCGAAGACCGCCGGGGCAACGTTCTCTGCGGAACAGGCGTTGTGAACTGGAGCGCTTCGACCTGAGGTGGCGCCGGGACCGCCTGCGACTCGTTAAGACGATGCTGGCGACCTAGCTGACGTCGGCATGGCCGAGCCGCTCTGCGTATGCAGCTGACAGGTTCTGCATGCCGTCGCGGCCGCCCTGCTATTGGCGAGAAGCGCGTTCCGCGCCGGATCCGCGGGCGACCGCTTTTCACGATCGGCCGACCGATGCCGGCGCCACCCACGTTGGTCCGCCGGCGCTCAGGTTGAACGGCCGGCCGCTGTTCGTCCTATCGCCCACAGGTAGGCGTCGGCTGTGGAGGCACGGGACGATTGACTTCGTCCTCCGACCGGTCCGCGGCCCGCGAGTGGATCGGCGACTTATGTGAGGGTGCGCGGAGCGCGTGAACCACGTGAACGAACGGCCTCTTAGACGGGCTCACCGACGCGATATGTGAGGGTCGTGCTCGACGTGAACGACGTGACGGAGCGCGGGGGGTCGATCGACACGTTTGACCTGACGAAAACCCGCGGCCGGTGATCTCGCGCCTGCTCGGGCCGCCTCGACCAGGTTGATCACTCGGAGGAGGCATGTGGCGCTTCCTCAGTCGCCCCGCGGCTCGAGCGACCCACCGGATCGCCCGAGCCGTCGTCGGAGACGTGGCCGTGTTTGGCTTCCCCAGGTGCGCCGTTGTCGTTCCCGCCGGCCGGCGACCAACTTCGGTCGTTTATTTCGTACGTCGTCAGCGCGTTCGCCGACGGCTCACGTTGGCGACGTCGATCACATGTGAACGACGTCAATCCCCAGCAACCACGGCACGTTCACAAACCACCTGCACATAAGGCGACATAGCAGCGGTCGATCGCGGGCGTGCGCTTGGTCGCCGAGGGGGTGGCGCGACCCGGGCCGACCCGACTAAGTGACGGGTCGTCCCGACAGCAGCAGCTGGAGGGTCGGACCGACGAGATTGCGCGGTAAGTGGCTCGTCTTAGGTGCTTGGCGTGGAAGCCAGCTCCTGGCAGCGAGGACGCGCTCGGGGGCGCGGAGCCGATGCGTCAGTACAGCTCGAGTCGGCAGACCATGGCGGGAACCTCGACCACGCTTCGCACGTCGCTCCCGCAGTGGTTGCAGATCAGCTCGCCGACGCCGACCGGTGCTCCGCAGTTGGGGCATGCCGACTGCGTGACGGTGACTTGTGCGCCCACTTGGAGGTCCCAGAACTGGCGGTCCAGGCTCGCCTGTCCGTCGGGGCGATCGCCGTGTATTTCAAGGTGCACGCGTACGACGCCGTGGCCCTCGACTACCCGCCCGGCGGCCAGATGGACTGCGACCGACCGAGGCTGGCCGCTCATGAGGCCATTGCGGTTTGTCCGGCATTGGCCAACTACTGGTGCCGCAAACGTACCGCGCAGAAGGTTCATGTTGCCGGACGTCTGGGCCTCGAACATGAGCGCCACGCCCGATCTGATCAGCGTCAGCAGCTCGTCCGGCGAGACCGCCATCGGCAAGCCGGACGCCTGCTTGATCGGCTGGGTGACGGCGTCCCAGTCCCCCGGGTTGTCGATCGACCCCGCGATCGGGGCGAGCTCTGCTGTGCTCATCCGTGGACCGGCGCGCCGCAGTTGGGGCAGAATCGGCCTGCCAGCGCGAGCGCGCCTCCACACTGGGCACAGAAGTGGCCCGGGGGCGTGGGGCTGGCCGCCGGGGAAGTCGGGGCGGCCGGGGCTGGCGGCGCCGCGCTGGCGGTGACGGGCGGCACCGGCGCGGTCATACTCGGCGCCAGCGGAACCCCCATCAGCATGCCGGCGACGATCCCTGGCTCGGCTCCCACGGTGCCGCTGGCCACTCCGTGGGCGATCTGCAGGGCCGCCTGACCCCGTACTGCAGCGTCGAACGATCCTGAGAGCCCCGAGTAGGCTTTCGTGGCCGCGAACTCCTTCAGTTGCTGGGCGTCGGCGTCGGGAAGGTTGACGTTGAGCTCCGCGAAGCGGGTGACAGCCACGCCGTAGGGCGAGAGCGCGTTGTTGACGCGGGTCAGGGCGGCGTCCGCGGTCGCGGTCTGGATCTGGCCCATGGCCAGCACGCCGTGTTTGGCTACGACGTCGGGTACGACCACGCGGATGGCGGCCAGCGCCTGCTCTTTCACCCAGGCGGCGATCTGGCTGTCGAAGTCGCCTTCCGCGCCCGTGCCGATGAACCCGCCCAGCAGGAGCGCCGGGTCGACCACCCTGTAGGCGAGCTCGCCGAACACGCGCACGCTGACGACGAGTCCGCTTGGTTGGTCGACGAGGTTGTCGACGGGACCGCCGAAGTCGACGCCGGGGATGTCGCGCGTGGCCACGAAGTAGACCTCGGCGTCGTAGTAAGCGTCGCCGGTGAGATGGTTGACCAGCCACCCGTATGCCAGCGGAGCCCCCTCGTCGAGCGCGTGCCGGCCGGGGCCCAGCACGCCGATGACCTTGCCGAGATTGGTGAACAACGCCTGGTAGTCGAGGTCGACGCTGACCTGGGAGTGCTGATAGATCTGTTGGTCGGGCCACTTCCACGCCACCCGGTTCTTGGCGGCGTCCGGCATCTCGATGAACAGGCGCTGAAGCCCGTGGTCACGATGACCCTCGAAGAGCGGCATGGGCGAAAGTTCCTTCCTGGTTGACCCCGTGTGCTGTGCAATGCGGCATCGGCGTGGTGGCGCGGCGACTTGAGCGGCGGCACGGATCGGCAGCCGCGCGGCGGACACCCCGGCCGAGACCCGCGGGCACCCGGCGCGACCTCAGGCCGGACGCTCGACGAGATCGCCGGGAGCGACAGATCCGGGCTCGAGCACCTCGCCCGACACCCCGAACGGCAGCGGCTCGGTGGATTCCCCCTCACCCCGGTACCCGCACACCACGTCCAGCGTAGACAGGTCGACCACCCCGGTCTCCGTGGCAGCGGATCGCTGGGGGCAAAGGGGTCACGCCGGCTCGGCGGGTCGCGTGAGCGCTCGCCGTCGAAACCAATCGTCCCGTCGAGGCCGTTGTGGCTGCCCAGCTCAAGCCCGATGAACGCGGCCGCCTCGATCAGCACCGAAAGACGCGACGGCGAGGAGCGGTCTCGCGAGAGCCCGCTTTTCATGGACCAGAAGCGGCGATCGAGTGCACCTCCTGCGCGTCGCCAGTGCTAGCGGCCGCCGACAACTGTCAGCAAGCACCGCTGGCCTGTCGCTCTCTCGGCCGAGCGCGGCCATCGACAGCGAACTGCTCACGAAACCCGCCGAGAGCGTGAGCGCCGTAACGGAGGCGGCTAAAGCTGCCGCTGGCCCGTTTGGCGGTCGTTCCTGTGCGGAACGCTCACGCTCTCTGACGATCCCGATTCTATGCTCGCTTGACAAAGAACAATCCGTAGTTAGAGGCAAGAAGGACTCTCCGAAATCCTGATTGCGTCGTGGCGCGAGTGCTCTGGCGCCGCGGGTGTTCAGACGTGAGCTGGTAGTGGTCCGACTCTGAGGAGGTAGGGAGACGTCGCGGGCGGTAGCACATCCTTGTCGCGAGGGTGGTCGCGAAGCGAGGTGAGGAGTTCAACATCGCGTGGCCCGCGTTGCCAGGGGCCGGCGGTGCAACTTGGCCCCCCGGGACGACTGAGCGGTGGCGAAAACAACCACAAACCAGTAAGCGTTCAGAGTATCGGGGTGACATGACGCGCGCGCAGGTAGTCCCGATTGAGTAGATGCCCATGCCGAGGAACACTCATATCGGGCTCTCACCGTCGGTCTCGGAATAAGGAGTATCGACTCGATCCGAACGAGCAGGTTTCCGCAAGCTCCGAACGGTGATGAGCGCGCGCTGGTCAACCGGGAGACCGCAGACCACGATAATGCGCCTTACCGGCGAGGTGCACCGCGTCTCGCGTGAAGGTGCGGCAGTTTATGCGCGGCCATGTTCAGCGACCGACGGGGCTGCTGCCGCACGGGCGTCCGATCGGGTGGCGGTGCGGGCCGGGCGAACAGCCATCGAGCGATGTGCTTCATGCTACGAGAAACACCGGCCTCTGGGCCAGGTAACGGACTCTTGACCGAAAAGCACGCAAACTGTGACCAACATCACGCACATGACTGAGGCCACGACCGCGTGGGCGTTGTGCTCCTTGACAGGGTTGCCGCAAACTGCCGGATCGGGGTTAATAGCGGCAGCCAGAGCCGACGCAATCAGATCAGACTGCCCGCAACCTCTGGCGTCGCGAGCAAGCTGACGCGGCCTCGCCGTGCTCTCGCATAAGGCCGACGAGCGGCGCTATCGCGTAACGCCTCCTCTCTCGACGAGCGGCAGCGCGGCGGCCTTGCGGTGACGATGTCACGGCGACGGGGACTTGACGACTTCTCCTTCGCCAGCGCGAACAGCAGCCGGCGAGACGCTCGCCGGCGCGTGGATTGGCAAGATCCCAGCAAGCACGGTCTCTTCTGCTATCCCGAGAGCCGACGCGTCGATTTCATGGCCGGCGTCGCTCCTGCTTGGGACGACGCGGGCGGTCTTGCCGTCGAGCCGTAGTTCCGACTGCGAGGCGCCCGCATCCGTTCCAACTCGGAGGCCTGGGCCGTGACGCCGCAGACCTCTGGACCGTCCGGCGGATGCCGCACCGCCCATCTCGACACGCTGATCCGGGCCGATCTGGCTTCCGTCCCGTAGTCGGGAGCGCTTATTGATCGTTGGGCTACGAGCACCGGCGGATGGCGGTGTATCGCTCAGGGGAAGCGGGGCTGTCGTCATCGCGAACGCGAGGACAGCTGGTCGTCGTCGCTCCTCCTTTGACCCGAATTGGCTATCCACTTCCGTCCACCTGGGGTCGTAGGGTGGCGGCATGTCGTCGAGCATGCCGCGCGCGGGCGTGGACTACCCACGGACCTTCCAGGAGTTCCTGAGTTATTTTCCTGACGAGCAGGCCTGTCTGACCTAACTGGAGCGAGTGCGCTGGCGGGATGGTTTCATCTGTCCGCGGTGTGGAACGGTCGGCGGCGTGTGGTGGGGGGTGCGGCGCGGGCTGCGCAAGTGCGCCGTCTGTCACCACGAGACGTCGGTGACCGCCGGGACGATCTTTCACGGCAGCCGCCTTCCGCTCACCAGCTGGTTCGCGGCGATCTGGTACGTCGTCAACCAGAAGAATGGTGTCTCCGCGCTCGGGTTGCAGCACGTGCTGGAGTTCGGCAGCTACCAGACCGCCTGGGCGTGGCTGCACAAGCTGCGCCGGGCGATGGTGCTGCCCGGACGCGAGGTGCTCCAAGACGCCGTCGAGGTCGACGAGACCTATGTAGGCGGCGTGCGGCCCGGCACGGGTGGTCGCGGCGCGGCCGGCAAGGCGATCGTCGTGATCGCGGTTGAGGACCGCGGCGAGGCGGCCGGGCGCGTGCGCATGCGGCGCGTCCCCGACGTGAGCAAGGCGACGCTCACCGACTTCGTGCTCGACAACGTCGCGCGCGGCAGCGAGGTTCACACCGACGGCTGGCAGGGCTACGACGATATCGGCAAGTACCGCTTCAGCCACGTCGTCACCAACCTGTCGGCGTCTGGTGACCCGGCACACGTCGTGATGCCTCACGTCCACCTCGTCGCCTCGCTGCTCAAGCGCTGGCTGCTGGGTACCCACCAGGGAGCTGTCACTCACGACCAGCTGGACTACTACCTCGACGAGTTCACCTTCCGCTTCAACCGGCGCCGATCACGCCACCGCGGCCTGCTCTTCTACCGTCTGATCGAGGGGGCGCTCGCCGCCGACCCGCACCCCTACACGACCCTGCTCGCGCGACGTCAGGCCGCCTGAGACCTTTCCCCTGCACGGCACCACATTCAGTGGAGCAAGGTGGATAGCCAATTGACCCGAAATGCCGGATCACCGTCTGCACCGTCAGGCCGGCGAGCGCCGCGGCCATCTCGAGCGTGATCTCGTCGTAATGCAGCTCGATGAGCAACATCAACCACGCATCGACGATCGATCGGCGAGACGGGGCCGTCGCCTTGGCACGAGCTCCCATCCGGTAGAGGCGCCTGCCTCCGACGGTCGGCTCGGTACCTTTCTGTTGATAACCCGATGACGGTCTCCACGTCGGGTCCGACGCCAGGGGGCAGCCACAGCGCGACGGCCACACAGTCCTCCCGGGGTGTGCGCGGTGCCGTGATCGCCGGCTGTCCCACCGAACGCGTCGGCGATCTGCGGCCCCGAACGTCAGTACCGCTCGGTGCGCGGCCATCCCCAGCGCATCACCGGGTCGGGCGAGAACGCGAGCGTGAGCGAGATGACCGCGCGCTGCCGACCGGTCGACTTGATGACCTCGACCGGCTCTTGCGTCATCGCTGATCCCCCTTTCGGACTGCTGCGGCCGCTGGAGCCGACGCGCGTCGCACGAGTACGCCGAGGCACCGGTCCAGCCAACAGGCCCTCAAGGTCGTTGATTCCTCGGTGGTGAGCG
>Ga0310037_10001337_pt1 | contig 13617 bp, 11 predicted proteins | sample Sb_taG_11_FD_200239 | JGI IMG/M metagenome (GOLD analysis project Ga0310037, IMG submission 200239) | Peat soil microbial communities from Weissenstadt, Germany - Sb_50d_3_AS metaG (v2) (version 2) | ecosystem: Environmental > Terrestrial > Soil > Wetlands > Peat | place: Germany: Weissenstadt...
CGTAAGGTCGAGAGGAATCTTCGAGTACAGGACATGTCCAGGCGGGTGATCACTCGGCCCGTTAGTTTCTTCGCCCACCCCGATCGCGATGCTGGGTACGTGGTTAAAAAAGAACGTATTGAGATGGTCGGAGTCAAGCATGACCAACACGTCGGGCTTGAGATCGAGGAGTTGCTGGCCCAGCGCGTCCAAGATGTCACAAGCCCGTGGATGGACTTTGGCCAGCATAGCAAATACCGCCTCGGCTGGATTTGCAGGAGGCTCGCCGCTCCGCTCCGATTGCTGGTATGCCCTGAGCCCCGGCAGAAGCGGAAGGTGCGGTGATTGAAATGCTCCAACTAGAGTCATTCGTTCCCCCTGCGAGTGCATTCAAGGACGCGGGCAACAGGCGACAAAAACCCGTGGGATCTACAATGGCTGGTGAAGAAGTCCCCCCTCTTGGAATGGCCGATCCAAGAGGCTCTTGTATCTTTCTAGCTCAGGCGCGACTTTCTCCTGGAAATGCTTCGCATGAAGGTCTTCGGATGTCCATCGTTCTACCATATAAAACCGATTCGGATCGTCTATTCCTACAAAGACCTCGAATGACTCGCACCCATCCGAACCGCGCGCGACCTCGCGACCTTGCTGCAGGCTCTCCCTGAGCTGATCCGCAAGTCCCTCTCGAGCATGCACTTCCGCTATCACAATTATAGCCATTTCTCCTCCCTTTCTTTTGAACAGAGTTAGTTATTACGCGGTCGAGCACGACGTATGCTCTCGCTGTAGCTCCCTGGGTTGAGCCCACAGACGCCCCAACTGGCGAGATGGGCCATCAAGAACGCGTCGACCCCCAGCTCATAGAGCGTTTTCACGTCACCACCCAAGAGCGCCACCCGTTCAGCTTCCGAGAGACCGCAATCCCGAATGGCTTCGGCTGGGTTCTTCAGGATCGCATCGCAGAACTCCTTATCGTGGACGACCCGCCAGCAGACGAGGTTTACGTCATAAGGTGCCATTCGTTTTCGCCTGTCCTCCCCCCTTTGTCCTGGAGTCGTCATTTGATCCCACCTGGAAGACAAACTCGAGAAGTCCCTCTTCCACGTAGTTCGGGTAGATATCCGGCGACACCACCTGGGCGATTTGGCCCGGGTACCCGATGGCCGTCCGGACCTCGGGGCTCATGTAGTACCCGCCGGCGATGGCCAGCTCAAGCGCCCTGCGCGCTTCCTCATCGTCAACTGCGAGCTCATCGAGGCGCTCTGGCGACGAGAGCGCTGACTCGAATACTGCCCGATGGAGCGGCTCGGCGAGGTCTGGCCTCGCCTCGATCACCTGGTCCAGGAGACGCCCAGCGATCCCCACTTCGCTGGGCGCCGGCCGCGACTCACTGCCCGGAATAAGGAGATCAGCCAAATCCGATAGGCGAGCACGTTCGCTGTCGTCAAAGGCTGCAACTCCGACCCGTTCTTCTTGGTGTTGACCCGAAGCTATCTCCAAAGTGCAAGGAATGAAGACCGATCGAGCCGGCTCGGGTCTACGGATTTGCGATCGATTCCGGATTAGGTGCTCAGCGGTCCTCGACGCCAGCGCGACGATCGTACTCGTCGGATTAACGCCCCCACTAGTCACAAAAACACTTCCATCCACGATCCCGAGGTTTGGGATCTCGTGCGCGAGTCCAAATCGATCTACCACGGATGTGGCCGGGTCGTCGCCCATTCGTGCCGTACCCAGGAGATGCGCACTCATCGGGACGTAAGGGATTACCTCGCACTTCGCCGCTCCAGCCTCGTTGAGGGCTTCGACGGCTCGTCCGGCGTGCCACGCGAGCAGCCGTTTGGAGTCCTCCGGCATTCGATATGTCACCTTTGGGATCGGAAGACCAACGGCATCAGTCTCAGTGGCAGACAGTCCTACGGTGTTCCCATCGAAAGGAAGGTCTTCTCCTATCAAATCCATGTAAACCGCATGACCCAGCCGCTCTGCGACGTGCGCATGGTGGGCCGGTCCCCAAACGGGTGCTCCACCCAGGGGAAGGGCCTGAGCGAGGGGGCCGCCAGTCGGGTGCATTGCCCATTTACAGGTACCCAGAAAACCACGGTCCTCGTCCGATTCATAGAAATGCTGAGACGCTATCCACGAACCGTTGTGACCTTGCCAACTCTCCAGCGCGTCAGGGAAGATCCCCGTGATGAGCGACTGCGCATGAAGCATGAGGTTCCGTCCTAAGAGACCCGAGCCGTTTGCTAAACCGTCGGGAAAACGGCTGCATGCCGATGCGAGAAGCAGGCGAGGGGTACCCACCCCGTTAGCAGCGCACAGTACGACGTCGGCACTTTGGAAGTGCCCCTGCCCTGCGCTGTCGAACCATTCGGCACCGGCGACCAGTCCGCTGTCGTCGAGCACGAGCTGACTGATTCGGGCGCCGGTCTCGACCCGCCCCCCACCGGCGACCACATGGCGCCAGAAAGTTAGATCCGCCGTCCCTTTTGCTCCCTCCCCACACCCTTGATTGCAGGTTCCTCGCTGCACACACGGATTGCGGCCGTCATACGGGGCAGAGAGAATCGCATTTGTCTCGGGCCACCAGCGCCACCCGAGCCGCGTGAATGCCCGAGCCATGAGAAGGCCTCCTTTGCGGATCGGCAGGGGGGGGAGCGGGAAGTCGGCGCCGGGGGGGTACAGAGGGTTCCCGGCGAGACCGGAGGCACCTACCTCCCGGTCAGTTCGCTCATAGTACGGGAGAAGATCTTGATACCCGATTGGCCAATCACTTCCGTATCCAGCTTCTGATCTCGTTCGAAAGTTGCTCGGCGTGAAGCGAGGCCATACCGCGTTGAAGAGAGTGGTCGCCCCCCCGACTCCATTGAAGTTCAGAATGCCATAATCCGAATCCGTGACGTCAATCGAATAGTCAGACGGCCCTTCGCGAACATTCGGGTCCATCGCCCACTGCTTGAGGCCTGTGAGCTCCCAATCGAGTTCCCCTCCCCGATACGCACCCCGGTCCGGCCAACTCCCCTGCTCCAGGCAAACGACCGAGAATCCCGCGTCGACGAGACGACGAGCCGCGGCACCGCCGGATGGCCCCGCACCAAGTATCAGGACGTCCGCACGATCTCCCTCCACTGGAGCACCTCTTCCTATCCGGCCCTATTACCCTTCAAGCGGTCTAAGGTATACGGTATTAACCTTCATTACGTCAAGCCCTCGGTCGGCCCCGCGCCAAATTTTCTGGACACTCTGGCCCGCAATTTGGTCTTCGCTAGATGTGCAACTGACGGACGGCGTTTACTTGGCGGCCCGGGTCGTCGCCTTGCTTCTTAGTCGTTCTTAGGGAGCCTGGCCACCGAGGTCGCCATGGGGCCGGCTGAAGTTGTAGAAGTCCTCCCACTCTTGGAGCCTCTCGTTGAAGAGGCCGGTGTCGTCGATCACAACGCCTTCTAAGAGTCGGTAGAACTCCTCATCGTCGATCCGGTGGGATCTCTCGCCCACCATGGTGGGCAACTGGACTCTCATCACGGGTGGACCCATTTCAGGGGATCAGGTCAGACTCAATCGACGAGTTGTACAGCTTTACAGAAATCAAGAGCATCAACTTCATAACGACCTGAATGGGGGCCCGGCATCCAATTTGAGAGACCAACGGTGCGGGCGACCGTCGCTGTGTGGAACCTCCAGCGCCAGACCAAGATACCCAAGCGAAGGGTGGATTACGGGGCACATGAAAGTGTCGTTTTCAAACGGGATCCTGATTGGGCTTCCACCGGTCTGACGAACATCCACTATCAAGGGCGGAGCCCCAGAAGCTGACCATTGCGAGACTGCTTGGCGCATCATCCTCCAGTCTGATGGTGTTGTGTCGAGCCCCGAGGAACGATTATGTCTAGAGCTCGGATCGAGCCCCGAGAGTTTTGCTAGGACAGGTGTTCCACCTCTGGATCGCTGAGCTCGTGAACTGGCTCGGCGCCTGCCTGACTACCGGCACCTTTCCTCCGCGCTTCTAGGTTTCGTCTCTGTTGCCAAACCGCGAAGCCGACGGCAAGGAGAAGTGCGAGGCCATTAAACATGTCAGCCAGCCAAGGCGCTCCAGTGACCAACTGAAGTCCCTTAACTCCGGTCGCCAACACGTATATGGCGATAAGGGTCCCCCAAACGTTGAAGCTTCCCGGTCGGATCTGCGTGGAACCGAGAAAACACGCAGCAAGGGCGGGGAGCACGAACGCCTGTCCGAACGTGAGTGACGGCCCAACTTGAGACGCGTACATGACACCGCCGAGACCATAGATCATCCCCGAGATGAGAAAGGAGATGAAGATCCATTTCCCCACCCTTATGCCAGAGAGTCTTGATGCCTCCGCATTGGCTCCGATGGCACGCACGTAGCGGCCCACGGGGGTGAACTCGAGCAGCCACCAAACCACAATCGCAATAACGATGAGGTAGGGGACTACGGCTTGAATATTGAAGAGACTCGCTTGGGTGAGTCGCCCGAAAGTTGGGTTCTGGACGGGAAATGGTTGATTTGTTCCAACAAGGATCGTCTGAATCGCTGTAACGATGGAGGTCATCGCCAGCGTCGTGATAATAGGATTTATCCCGAACTTCACGACCAAAATGCCATTCCCAGCGCCGATCGTGAAGGACACTAAAATCGCAAAGCCGATCGCAGGCCACATCGGCCAATTGTGCTGGTTTTGCAGAATTGTGACTATGACCGCTGCAAGGTTGGCATTCGCGCCTCCTGAGATATCAATCGCCCCGGCCGAAAGAGGCGCAAGCGCACCGAGGGCAATGATCGCAATAACGGCTTGGCTGGACAAGATGGAATCGAAGGTCCCTTGGGAGAGGAACAGGTGCGGCACCCAGATTCCGAAGGTTACGACGATGACCAACAGCAAATAGAGACCGCTGATGCGATGAAGGCTGAAAGCGGAGGCGAAACGTTGCCTCTCAGGAATCAAGGATCACCCCTCTCTTTTGACCACAACGTCACGCGCCTTGTCTCTCGACTGGTCCGCGCCATCCTGTCTCGCCGTCACCGCCACAAACCTCTCCTCATCGATCCCTAAGCACTCAGCGGTCACCTTCGACACTGTGACAGAATCACCAGACAGCTCCGCCGCGACACGACCTTGGCGAAAGATGATCACGCGATGACAAATAGCCACCAGTTCGTCGACATCACTCGAGCTAATGATCACGGCGGCGCCGGCCTCCGCTGCCCTCAAGACCTCCTGGTGGAGCGAGGCCTTCGCTCCCAAGTCGACCCCGTTAGTAGGCTCATCAAGAAGGAGGATCTGCGGTCGGCGCCGGAGCCACTTCGCAAATAGGATCTTTTGCTGGTTACCTCCGCTAAACGTCGCGAATGGACGGTTAATACCGTCGACCGGTCGGACGTCGAAGCGCTGGAACCAATGACGGGTTTCGCTGAGCTCTGTGCTCCGTCGCAGGAAGGGCGGTCGCCAGATTCCTTGCAGGTCCGCGATCACCAAATTCTCTCCGGCGGTCAACGTCCGAAAGCACCCCAGTACCTTTCGGTCCGGCGGTAGGGATGCAATACCTGCCTTCATGGCCAGGTCGGGACGCCCTGGTGCGAGCGGTTCGCCGTTGACGAAAATCTCTCCGCCATCACGAGCCTCTGAGCCGAAAATCGCTCTCAACGCCACGTCACGACCCGATCCGGTAACACCGGCAATGCCTACAAGGTCGCCGGAGCGCACGGAGAGCGAAAGCGATCGGAGCGGCCCAGAGGCAAGCTCACGGACCTCCATTATGGGCGCGCCCTGCTCAGATGAAAGCGTGCGCGAAGCCCTTTGGACTTCCTCGAGCTCGCTCCCAACCAGCAATGTGATGAGTGATGCTCGTGTGAGCCTGCTGATGGGCCGAGTTGCGACCTTCTTGCCGTCTTTGAGCACAGAGACGTTATCTGCGATTCGAAAGAGCTCATCTATTCGGTGCGTCACGTAGAGAACGGCCACGCCGGATTCTGCAGCCGTTTTGATCATCTCCAGTAGACGTCGAACCTCCGTAATGGGAAGTGCGGCGGTCGGTTCGTCGAGAACGAGTACTTTGGCTGGGAATTGGGGATCGTCGCCGAGCGCCCGCGCTATCGCAACGCCGGTTCGAGAGGCCGCCGAGAGTGAACCCACATCCAGACTCGGATCGAGTTCTAACCCGATGCGCGCGAGATCCTGGGCGGCTTCGCGACGGAGGGTGGCACGGCGGATCGTTCCCAACCGTGTCGCGAACCCCTTTGAAAAATTCAGATTGTCCATGACCGTCGACGTCTCGATCAGACCTAGATCCTGGTGGACAAAGCGACAGCCGAGTTCGTAAGAACTCGCAGGCGACCCGAGCCGCACCGGTGCGCCGTCAACCAGGACCACTCCTCCTGGCTCCGGGATGTGATATCCCGACAATATTTTGATGAACGTCGACTTGCCAGAGCCGTTTTCGCCCACGAGGCCGTGAACCTCTCCCGGGGCGATAGACAGGCTGAAGTCTTCTAACACTGCTGTGCCCCCGAGATACTTCGTGAGCGCGTGCGCCTGGAGGCCTCTGCCTGTTCCGTCACCCGTGGCACTATCGTGGAGTGTTCCAGTGGTCGGTGTCGCCATTACCTCTCACTTCGGCCATGAAGGGCCGCTCTCGACGAACTCCTTATCTCGACCGGGTTCCAAATCATCGAAATCCTCGCACAAAAGTCGGATTCAGCTGTCCTAGAAGGGTTGCGGGTGTTCTCCGGTGCTCGCATGCACAGGCGACGGGCAGTACGTCAACCTGGCGACGACGTAGCCCGTGACCAGTTCGTGGTTTCCCCCGTCGAAGATGTCGCCGAGCCGGCACTCCACTACGGCGAGGGACCCTTTGGTCAACGGTGAGTCGGCGAGTCCGTGTGACCAGCCAACGCCGTTCGAACTTGTCGCCACCCGAGACGGCGAAGGCACGGCACAACGTCTCTTGGCGCGCTTCGAGGATGTTTACGCAGAACGCTCCCGCCTGAGCAATCCGCGGCCAACTTGTCGAGTTGCGCGCCGGCGCCAGGATGACCATCGGCGGGTCGAGAGAAAGGGCAGCAAACGACTGACAGGTGAACCCGACGGGGACTCCGTCCTTGAGTGCGGTCACGATGGTGAGGCCCGTTGCGAAGTGGCCGAGGACCTCGCGGAATACGGCCTGATCTCCCCGGCGAACTCGTGGCCCACGATGATGGGCAGCAGCGGGGCATCGGTCAGCTGCCCAAGTCGATGCCGATCACCTTTGATCCCTTCCCTTGTGGCCCGCTTCCTAGTGGCTGCGCCCAGTCCTGAGGCGCAGCCACTGAGGAAGATGGTCCGAGTGGTACCTAACCGGGTTGCAAATCGCATGCCCTTTGGGCGGATACAGGATTCAGGATGTGCTTGTGGAGAACGCAAGGGCGAACTGGTGCACGTCCCCGCTTGGAACGAGTCAGCGCTCGTTCTATTTCTTATACTTCACGTGCCACAGTGCCGCGTATTGTTGGGGGTAGTTTGCCGGCACCTCAAAGGCGCCAGTGGCCTTTGCTGCCTGCGGACCACCCAACTTGGCCAGGTTTGCCTTGGTTACGAGCACCAGAGGTGGATCGATATCGTGCTTGTACTGCGTCTTTCCACCCGCCAAGCCGTGAAGTCCAGCGTCAATATCGACGTAACCACTCGCAATCGTCGAGAAGTTGACCCAGGCGCTCTCAGTACCGTTGGCGATGTCCAAATAGTTTGCGTATTCACCACCCTGTCCGGCGAGCTTGATGTTTGTCTTCCCCGCGGTGTCCAGTGCTGTCTTCAGTCCGAGCGCCGCGGTGAAGACCGGAGAAATGACGTAGTTGATGGCGGGATTTGCCTGCACCGCCGAAATCGTCGGCGAAACGCCCCCGTCGGTCGCGAGCTGCACAAGCGAAATGTCGACGATGCTCACGGTGCACTGGCTGCAACCCTTTGCGACTACGGCTTGAAAATCTGCCGTCATTTGGGCAGAAAAGGCCACCGACGGAAACGTTTGGACCAGCACATGACCCTTACCGCCTGAATCCGCGATGAACCAGTTTCCGAGCATCTCAGCATCCAACTCCGAGTAACGCTCGCCTTTGGAATATCCCAAGAGAGTCTGATCGGGCTTGATCGTGCCAGCGGTGTTTACGACGATGCCGACTCCAGCAGCTTTGTACTTGGGGATCTCTCCCGCGAAGGCGGCCTCTGGTACTCCAACTTCTACGACGAACGCCGGCTTCGGCTGCAACTGCAGGGCGCTGTCCATTGCGGAGATCAATGACGAAGGGTTTGCGAGCTGGAAGGGGATTTCCTTGAAGTTCCAGCCAATCAGCTTTGCAGCAGCCTGGGCCCCCTCACCATCGAGCGTACAGGCTGCATTGTCGCACTCCAGGTACACCACCGTCTCGCCGCTCGGAGGCCTCTTCGGAAGAGGGGTGCTTTCGACCTTTTTCGGCACCTTGAGGTAGGATTGCACAGCCTGCTTCGCCTTGGCGACTTGCGCAGACGTCGAACTACTGCTCGCCGATGCCGAAGAGCTAACCCCCGACGTTAGCGCGATCGCAACCACGAGAATCGCGGTTATCCTTCCGAACTTCATTGTTCCCTCCCTTGGAAGACGTGGAGCCAGCCCTCAATTATTCTAGGTTACGGGGACATTACGACACAGCGCGTTACGGTGGGCATTACTTCTGGGAAGAAGAATCGTCGACCGAACCGAATGACGACGCTGGGTAGTCCCCGTAGCCTGCGCTTGTGCCGCACGAGGAACCTGAACGAGCCATTTGACGTGGTCACCTTCCTTTCCTCCCTCTGGAAGCCCACGTCTGAGACACAATCGCTGGCGGGTTGACAACCCGCTGCACTTCTCACGTTGAGTCGCGCGCAAGGACCGTAGCCTAGGCGACCGGCGAAGAAGCGTCAGGGTGCGCGACGATGGTTCGCGACGCAAATTGCCCGAGCAACCCAGGCGGCCAAGATGCCCAACGCCGACCCAGTCTTCGTCGAGCAGCGGTGCTGGCCTTCGCCCTCGGGCACCCGGGATTCGGGCCCGGGCGCATCGCGGCGGAGCTGCGCCGGGCCAAGTGGGGCGGATTAGCCCCTCGTCCAACGGGGTCTGGCGGGTGCTGTGCCGCCCAGCCTCAACATCCGGGCCAAGCGCCTGGCTGTCGTCGCCGGCTACAGCGCGCCCCCCTCTCTGAGCGGCCATCGGCCCGCCCCAATCGCCATATCGACGCAGAACACCCGGGCCAGGTGGTCCAGATGGACTGCTTCTATGAGAGGCGCCTCTAGAGCATCCAATGAAATCATCTCTCGGGGAGTGGACAACCCAGCTGTTCTGCCCAGTCAGGGCAGCGCCACTGCGGGCCCTCGTCGGCTGCGACGGCGATGTCGACCCCGAACCATGTCAACGGCCATCAGGAATTCCACACAGGCGGCCATCAGAACTCCCAGGAACGGCCACGAGAATTCCCCCGCGGATGGCCATGGCATTCCCCGGCACGTCAGCTGGCGAGAGGCCCATCCCCTTGCCCGACGTGGCGTCGATCAGACGCACTGATTGCCCCCGGTGACACAGAGGGGCCAATTGGTCTTCTACGGACAGCGCATATCCGGGTTACGCACAAGCCGGGCACCGAGATATCCACCTCTCACGCTTCGTCAGCGATGTGATGAACAACTCGTCACGGCGACTGGTTGCCTGCACCGTGCTCTACCGCTCACGGCACCCCCGAACCTGGCACCTCGACCGAAACTGCCTCGATACGACCAGTTCTGCGCCCGGAGGTCCCCGCCGGATCGAGTTCCTCGGCAGTGCACATGTACAACGTGCGGCGATCCTTTCCGCCCAACACGCACGCGAGGGCGATCCGGTCAGATCCGACATCGACTCGGTCCAATACGTTTCCCCCCTCAGCGACCCGGACGAACTGCATCCCATCTTCGAGCGCGACCCAAACCGCTCCCTCCTCGTCCAAGCACATGCCATCTGGTCTGCCGTTCAGCTCAGCAAACACCCGCTGGTCGTGCAGGTTGCCATTCTCATCGAGGCGGAACGCCGTTAATCGCTTGGCATCGGTCTCGGCCACCAAGAGGGTCTCGCCATCGGCAGTGATCGCCATTCCGTTCGGGCCAACCAGGCTGCTGGAGACGACCCGGGCTCGCCCGTATGGATCGACATGAATCAGGGGACTTATCGACCCTTTGTGGTCGCCAGTAGGCGCCGGTGGCGAAGGGTGGCGCGCTGAGGTCACGGTGGGCATTTCTAGGACCTTCTCGACCTCGTATACCATCACTCCTACGTAGGCGTCCCCGTTTCGACCCACGATCATGTCGTTGATCATTCGATGATGACCTTCGACCGTGGCACAGTCCGTAAGGTTCGCGGCTTCTTCCAGGACACCCTCTTTGAATCGCAAGATGCGGCTATCTGGTACCGAGACGATGAGGAGGCCTCCGCCGGGATCCCAGCCCAAACCGCTCACCCAGTGTGGAACTTGAGCCACTACGTGCGGCGCCCCATCTTCACCGAGCACCAGGACGGTGCAATCGAGGATATCCGAAAACCAGAGCTTTCCGTCATGCCAACGGGGACTTTCTGGAAATTTGAGACCGTCTACTAGGACTTCAGTCGTTCTCAAGTCTCGCCTCCGTTGTTCATGCGTGCTCCGCGATCGACGAAGCTCGAGGTCGCGATGTAGTGCTCGGCGATGTCGTCGCTTGTGCAGACCCACACGTCATCATCCGAACAAATCTCGCGAATTATGCGAGCGAAGTACTTCGACAGGTGAGGTTGTCCCACGACGAACGTGTGGATTGGCAGTGCCATCACCATGCCCGTTTTTTGAGCGTCAGCGAGCAGCACCTCGAACTGGTCGAGCACGACCCGCTCGAAGTCCGGACCCGTCAGGTTGACCGCGCCTGGGATCGCGGTCATCCATTTTCCGAAGTCGTTCAGCTCGCATGAGTACGGAACGCTGATCATCCCAGGGATAGTGAGTGGGAATGGCTGGTCATCGCAGCACCAGTCGAGCAAATAGGTGAAGCCGAGTTCGCGTAGGAGTCGCGGCGTTTCGAACGTTTCGGAACCTCCCGGTCCGAGCCAGCCCTTCGGCCGTGAGGGGAGGGCTTCATCGAAGATCTCGACCATCTCCTGCAGATATCTCTGCTCCTCGTCGACGGTTATGTTCCCGAGAAACCTCGAGTTTGTTTGACCATGAGCGATCCAGGCCCAGTCGCGCTCGACGCCGGCCTGCACGATCTGCGGGTATCGGGTACAGACGTCTGAGTTCGTGATGGCGCTCGCACGTATTCCGACCTCGTCGAAGAGATCGAGCAGTCGCCAGATGCCCACGCGAGTTCCGTAATCCCGCTGACCACTAACCATTGGGTTTGGATCGTGATCGGAAAATGGTGACATGAAGACTTCATAATGCTCAACGTTTAGTCCCACGTAGAAAGCGAGTTTCTTCCCGTCAGGAAACGTTAGTGGTGCCCTCTCGACGATCGGTTGATAGGTATAGGGGCTGTGGTTCATGGCCATCTCATGTCTCCGATGGAAGCGATCGATTGGCGTCTGCTCGGAAGCGCTCGAGCGGCTACGGATGCGAGGAGCGCACCCACGCGAGCTTTTCGATGTAATCAATCGTCTCGTCGAGGCTGATTACGTCCGCGTACTTCATATGCATGTCGAAGAGGTTCACCTTGTGCGACAGCTGACTCCGGTCAGCTACGCATTCGAAAGGCAGGATGCAGTGGAAGCCGGATTGGAACGCGTCCAAAAGTGTGGCGCGGACACATCCACTCGTCGTCATTCCAGTGACGATCGCCGTATCACATTCCGCATGGACCATGCATGGCCCGAGTTGCGTCGAATTGAACGCACTCGGTCGGAATCCCTTATTGAACACGATGTCTTCGGGCTGAGGCGCGAGCTCGTCGACGATGACGTCGCCGGGCGGAAGACTCTCTGGCCGGGCCGCGCCGGCCGGATTGGCTAGCATCTTCCATCTCCCCAGTTCGGCGGGACGCGGTTTGTAGTTCGGGTCCGCGAAGGACTTCGTGTAGAAGATCGGTAGATTCGCGTTTCGTGCAACCTCGAGGAGCGCCGCGATGGCAGCCACCGCGGGTACTCCCGTGGGGCTGAACCCCGTCGGATACGTCGAATCCACGAACTCGCGGGTCATGTCTACGACGATGACGGCCGGTCGTGTCCCGGCACTCATCGGTCGGTACTGCAGCTCGAATGCTGGGCCGAATGCCTCGATGTCCTCGGCCGGAATGACTCCATCCCATGGCTTCTGACCAGTGGTCATCTCAGCTCCCTTCTGTTGCGGTCGCTATGGCTTGTGTTCGCTCCGCTCCGGCCTAGGGCTCAACGGCTACGTGAAAGACCTCCTCGTCCGTTTCACGACCGACGAGCGCGAGTGCCGAACCGACTTCTTCGAGTGCAACGACCTTGCTGCAAAGTCGTTCGAGTGGGTACTTGTCGGACTCGATAAGGCGAAGGGCCGCAAAGATGGCCCAACGGTGGCGGCCACGCACTCCTCGCAGCGTCAAGACCTTGTTGAAGATCTGTTGGAGTGCTCGCGCCGAGAGGGAATCTTTCAGTCCCGAAGCGGACAAGACAATGGTGCCACCCTCCTTGGCGACTTCGGTGGCGATTTCCAGCGGTGCAGTGGACCCCCCCGCTGTGACGTCCAAGACGACATCGGCAAGTACTCCTCCGGTCGCAGCCCTCACCCCCTCGACGACATCTTCTCTATCTGCAACGATTGTCGCCGTTGCCCCCAGCTCGAGAGCCAGGGCAAGCCTCGTGGCGTCGCGGCTCAGTCCGGTCACGATGACGTTGTGCGCTCCGGCTTCTCGAGCCGCGATGACGGCCGCGAGCCCTTCTTGTCCCGGACCCTCGATAACGATTGTTCCACCAGGTCGCAAGCCACCGATTTCTTGAACCCAGCACAATCCGTTCGCTAGAGGCGTAAAGAGCGGAAAGAGATGCGCCGGTGTCTTCGGATTCGCCCTGTAGACGACGCTGTCAGGATGCAAGTACATGTACTCCGCATATCCGCCCCAGAGTCCGGGATTGAGCGTCGTGGGAGCCCCACCGTAGAAGAGCGGCTTGGTGCCATCGACCTTTTGGACACAGAGTCGATAGTCACCTTGGTAACAGCGCTCACAGTGCCCGCAAGGAATCCACCGTTCGATGACGACACGATCGCCCTCCTGCACGCCCCAGCGGTTGGCCGCTTCTTCACCAAGTTGTTCGACACGGCCGACGATCTCGTGACCGAGAATCACCGGAGCGCGAATGGCAAGATTGGCCGTATTATCGGTTCCACCCACGTAGACGGGATAGTCCGCACCGCAGATCCCGCACGCCTCTACGCGCAGCAATGAGGCATCTTGGCCGGGTTCGGGCAGAGGAAATTCTTGGATTTCGATCTGTCGCGGTCCCGTGAGAACCGCTGCCTTCGCAGTCTGAGAACTCATACCTATATTTGCGCCAGAGCCCTTCCGCTTGTTGCAGTGATTGCCCGTTGTTGCAGTGATTGCCCGCTCACGCGGACGATGTTGCCCCGATGGGACGACGGTATATCGAATATCTACGAAGAGCAAACGAGTA
>Ga0310037_10001339_pt1 | contig 13605 bp, 18 predicted proteins | sample Sb_taG_11_FD_200239 | JGI IMG/M metagenome (GOLD analysis project Ga0310037, IMG submission 200239) | Peat soil microbial communities from Weissenstadt, Germany - Sb_50d_3_AS metaG (v2) (version 2) | ecosystem: Environmental > Terrestrial > Soil > Wetlands > Peat | place: Germany: Weissenstadt...
GACGTGGTAAATCGCATCAGCATACTGGATTCGAAGGCGGCGACTCATGGATCGATTGGACCAAAAGAGCAGTGTCCTTGCAAGAAAAAACTAATAAATCAGTCTGACCCCATAGGGCCCCGGGCCCCCACCCCCGCTTCAATGGGGCCACGGCGATGAAGCCGTGGAAGAGTCTCAATTTTGAAAGGATAAATAATCATGGAATCTGCTTCAATGGGGCCACGGCGATGAAGCCGTGGAAGAGGTCTCCGCCGGCGGCCTCGGCGTCAGCCTGATCGAGCTTCAATGGGGCCACGGCGATGAAGCCGTGGAAGAGGTCTTTGGCGGCCGGCTCCAGCGTCCCCTGTTCCAGCTTCAATGGGGCCACGGCGATGAAGCCGTGGAAGAGGATAGTGCTATAGTTGTGCCCCCCTGGTTGATCGCTGCTTCAATGGGGCCACGGCGATGAAGCCGTGGAAGAGAATGGGAAGTCGACACAATGGACGCGGCATTCGAGCTTCAATGGGGCCACGGCGATGAAGCCGTGGAAGAGACAAACGCTCCGACTGCTGGCGATCTCACAGCTACAATGCTTCAATGGGGCCACGGCGATGAAGCCGTGGAAGAGCACTCCAGTGCGGATCGGGTGGTTCTGGGCGACAAGGCTTCAATGGGGCCACGGCGATGAAGCCGTGGAAGAGCTTCGGGCCGCACTGGCGTCGAGCGCGCGTTCGTCTCACGCTTCAATGGGGCCACGGCGATGAAGCCGTGGAAGAGTGCAACTCCAGAAATGGAGGCAGCCGGCGCAGAAGCGCTTCAATGGGGCCACGGCGATGAAGCCGTGGAAGAGTGGCCATGGGTAGATTCTCACTACGAGCCGGCCAGGGCTTCAATGGGGCCACGGCGATGAAGCCGTGGAAGAGCCAGATGTGGCTGCGAACGGTCTCCGAGCAGAAACTGCTTCAATGGGGCCACGGCGATGAAGCCGTGGAAGAGCATACTAATCGGCTTTGTCTCGCCGCTATTTTCATCGCTTCAATGGGGCCACGGCGATGAAGCCGTGGAAGAGACCGCGGGATAGAAACATCGCTCTAGCATCCACCAGCTTCAATGGGGCCACGGCGATGAAGCCGTGGAAGAGCCGGCCACGACGATCGAACCTAACGAGATCGCCACGCTTCAATGGGGCCACGGCGATGAAGCCGTGGAAGAGGACGGATCGAGAGCGAACGTGGGCGAATTCATCAAGCTTCAATGGGGCCACGGCGATGAAGCCGTGGAAGAGGAAGGCCGCGCCATGGTGAACGCAGCCAGGCGCGCTTCAATGGGGCCACGGCGATGAAGCCGTGGAAGAGTAGGTTGACAGCGAACGGATGATTGGCGAGGTCATCGCTTCAATGGGGCCACGGCGATGAAGCCGTGGAAGAGGCCGATCGGCCGCCGCGGCCGATCGCATCGAGCAGGCTTCAATGGGGCCACGGCGATGAAGCCGTGGAAGAGCTACACGGTGACGTTTACCAATACGCTTTCTTCAGGCTTCAATGGGGCCACGGCGATGAAGCCGTGGAAGAGTATACCAAGCATCGAGAGCAAAACCGTGATAGCCAAGCTTCAATGGGGCCACGGCGATGAAGCCGTGGAAGATGACTGACGGCGAACCTGACTGTTGGTGGACTCAATCGCTTCAATGGGGCCACGGCGATGAAGCCGTGGAAGAGCACGTCGAGGCCCGCATCCCCGACGTCGATGCCGAGGCTTCAATGGGGCCACGGCGATGAAGCCGTGGAAGAGCGTACTCCCACACCTCCGTCCAGCCGAGATGCAATTGCTTCAATGGGGCCACGGCGATGAAGCCGTGGAAGAGAACCAGATCCGGACGGTTGATTTTGGTCCAGTCAAGCTTCAATGGGGCCACGGCGATGAAGCCGTGGAAGAGTCAGGGCGGCGAGAACGTCGGGATGAGCGGTCATGGCTTCAATGGGGCCACGGCGATGAAGCCGTGGAAGAGGTGGTTCCCAGAGCTAACCGTCCGAGATAAGATCCGGCTTCAATGGGGCCACGGCGATGAAGCCGTGGAAGAGGACAGCAGGCCGATACGACCGAGGGCGCGGAGTCGGGGCTTCAATGGGGCCACGGCGATGAAGCCGTGGAAGAGGAAGCTGACGTCGCTGAAACCGTTGCCGGCCGGTCCTGCTTCAATGGGGCCACGGCGATGAAGCCGTGGAAGAGCATGGACGCAAAGAAGAAAACGAGACGCCCGGGTAGGCTTCAATGGGGCCACGGCGATGAAGCCGTGGAAGAGGACGACGGAGGCGGGCGCCGCGGCGGCCAAGCTCGAGCTTCAATGGGGCCACGGCGATGAAGCCGTGGAAGAGTGTGACGCATCCACGAACTGTAACTATCTGCACCGTCGCTTCAATGGGGCCACGGCGATGAAGCCGTGGAAGAGGCTGCTTCAGCCATGGAAGAACCTAAAGCAATTCACGGCTTCAATGGGGCCACGGCGATGAAGCCGTGGAAGAGAGATCAACCTTGTTTCCGCCGAGATCCGCCGCATTCGCTTCAATGGGGCCACGGCGATGAAGCCGTGGAAGAGACGGAACCCATGTGGTTAGGGGGTCCAGCTACAAGGCTTCAATGGGGCCACGGCGATGAAGCCGTGGAAGAGGACGTAAAGAACACCGTGCGATTCACCCGAAACATGCTTCAATGGGGCCACGGCGATGAAGCCGTGGAAGAGTGAGTCAGACAAGCAGATTGTGGTCTATGGCTCGTCTGCTTCAATGGGGCCACGGCGATGAAGCCGTGGAAGAGGATGAGACTGGTTGCCATCTGCCTTTTCCTTTCTTTGCTTCAATGGGGCCACGGCGATGAAGCCGTGGAAGAGACCGCGATCTACATCTGATGTAGACTCTATATAGATGCTTCAATGGGGCCACGGCGATGAAGCCGTGGAAGAGCACCGCCTGCAAAATCGAATCCCTCGCATGGTTTACCGCTTCAATGGGGCCACGGCGATGAAGCCGTGGAAGAGCATGGACCCATTGTCGCCGCCACCGACAACTCCGACGCTTCAATGGGGCCACGGCGATGAAGCCGTGGAAGAGGTGGCGACGCCCATCGCCCATTTGGCAGCTATGACGCTTCAATGGGGCCACGGCGATGAAGCCGTGGAAGAGGCCGCGTCCAGCGAATATCAGTGTCGCGCAGATCCTGCTTCAATGGGGCCACGGCGATGAAGCCGTGGAAGAGGATGCATCTGCGCTTCGACTACGACGAATTCTGCTAGCTTCAATGGGGCCACGGCGATGAAGCCGTGGAAGAGGCTGTGGACCCTGATGCCACGTTAATTGCTCCCTAAGCTTCAATGGGGCCACGGCGATGAAGCCGTGGAAGAGCCGGCGGACCGCTTCCGCAGCCTGCGCCTCGGTCGCGCTTCAATGGGGCCACGGCGATGAAGCCGTGGAAGAGGTTACGCCGATCGATGGCGATACCTTTGACCGTGTCGCTTCAATGGGGCCACGGCGATGAAGCCGTGGAAGAGCTGGTCTGGGTTGTCGGGCGAGTCCTCCTGGAACAGGCTTCAATGGGGCCACGGCGATGAAGCCGTGGAAGAGCAGTCTTTCCTGACCCGCGAGGCATCGCCATGGCCAGCTTCAATGGGGCCACGGCGATGAAGCCGTGGAAGAGCATGGACGATACCGAAAAGCCAAAACGCCCGGGCAAGCTTCAATGGGGCCACGGCGATGAAGCCGTGGAAGAGCCAGCGCGGCGGCTCGGTTCTTCCCGCCAAAGTAGGGCTTCAATGGGGCCACGGCGATGAAGCCGTGGAAGAGGCGGTGAACTGGGCCTGCGTGGTGCACGGCCCGGAGGCTTCAATGGGGCCACGGCGATGAAGCCGTGGAAGAGGCGGCCTATGACCCCAAGACGCAGACGATCTTCTGGCTTCAATGGGGCCACGGCGATGAAGCCGTGGAAGAGATCGGCGACCATCTTCGCTTCGAGCTGGCTCATGTAGCTTCAATGGGGCCACGGCGATGAAGCCGTGGAAGAGGATGGGAGACCTGGCATGGACGCGAAAAAGAGAGCGCTTCAATGGGGCCACGGCGATGAAGCCGTGGAAGAGCGAGCGGCCGTCGGTCAACCGGACCTTGAACGGCCGGCTTCAATGGGGCCACGGCGATGAAGCCGTGGAAGAGACAATCCCATACGCTGCAAGGATCTGCGCAGGAGTAGCTTCAATGGGGCCACGGCGATGAAGCCGTGGAAGAGGTGAAGCCGCCAGGCCGACTCGGTTCGGAGATTGAAGCTTCAATGGGGCCACGGCGATGAAGCCGTGGAAGAGGGCCCGCCCCCCGGACCGTTTGGAGCAAAGGACTTAGGACCGGGTTTGCGAGAGGGTCGACCCGCGGGGGTGTCAGACCGATCGCGAGCTCGGGCGATGAAGTCGTAAAGTCCAAAGGGAACAGGGTTTGGGCGCAGCGAGAGGCGCTTGTAAGGCGTTTTCGAGCTAACATCCTGATTGCCAAGGAGCTACGGCCAGGATGCGGCCTATTCAACATTTCAGCACCTCACCGCTCGCGAGTCAAGGGACGAGAAAGGCCGCACCAGCCGGCCGGGCTGGCGCGGTACACGAAAGGTGGCGCAGGGGCTCTCCACTCTGGGCGACAGCTTAATCCATGGCGCCCTCGGAAAGGAAGAGCGCAGGCCGAAATGGGGTGGGTGGCCCACGGCGACGTGGCCTGTGACAGGCGCGGGGAAGCACTCGCCGATACGGAGGACGTGCCGGCAAACGGGCCCTGAAATTAGCAGCCCGCAAACAAGCCCAGGCCGTGAAAGCGCCCGCCCCCAAGACAGATCGGTCCGGGCAACGCGAGCGGCCTGCCTGAGTCGTCACGCCAGGTGATCCGCACATGGAGCCGCCGGAAGCGGCGGAGCTTCTCGGGATAGTTGTAGCGGACCGCAAGATCGGTTCCCGGCCAGAAGCCGACGCCCCGGTACTCGATTTCGGCAGCCCGTGCCAGCTCCTGGCTGTACCCAGCCTGTCGGATGGCCTTGCGAAGCAGGAAATCAATTCGGCTGTCGAGCTTTTCCAGGATCTGTTCCTGGCCGAGCTCGTCGAGGTGCCCAGGCCCGCGCCCCTGGCTCGTGAAAAGCCGCCTGCGAAGCTTCCGAGGGTCATCGTAGCCCGGAAGAATTACCGGTGTGACTGTCGCCCAGGTCGACGCAACATCGATGTAGCGGCGGAGGACCTTGTCGAAATTGGGGATCCCGCGGAGCCAAGCCACGGGAGACGTCTCCCCCTCTGCCATCAGCTCGGCGCCGCTGAGTAGACGAGCCAGCCGCAGGATATCCTCGTTCGCGTCCCCGCCGAAAACAGTCATGAGGGCCCTCCGGACGCTGCCGACGACCTCGGCGCGTCCGCTGCCGCGCGGCTCGATGCTGGGAAGAGGGATGAATGCGAGTCGCGGTCCGGGTACAGGGGCGTGCGGCTCGCCGGCTGATTCATTGTGCCCCAGCACGAACCCGGCCACCTTCGCGGCTGACCAGCCAAGCGCACGGGCCAAGCCGTCGCCGCTGGCGGCGTGCCTCATCATTGCCGCGACGGTAACGGTGTGCTGAACTGCGCCGAACGGGCGGAAACCGCTGGCATCCGGCTTCAACAAGATGAATGCGGCAAACGAGCAATGGGGTGGATCGGTCGCCCGTTTGTAGCCGACGAAGCTGAATGTGCTCAGGGGTGGTACTGGGTAAAATCCGTCGGGACGAACCCGGCCGAGGAAGGCTTTGTGCCTTGCAATGAGATCGTCGAGCGTGCCTTCTATGGGGACGCGAAGTCCCGCTGCCGCGGCGTCGGTTGACCGCCAGCGCTCACCCTGGAGCTTGTCCGCGTCCTGCGCGGAGATGACAGACGCAGACGCCGCGACCATATCGACTCCCCAGCCGAGGTGAGTGATGCTACGCGCGGCGGCGAGCAGCACCTCGCTGTGCCTCTCGAACTCGGGATCGGGATCAGAAAGCGGCCAGAGGTGGTGAACCGCGTCACCATCGCGAGCCAGATGGATCGGGCGTACCTCTTTTTCGGTGCGATAATCGGCGATGGTTGCGTCGCGGCCGTGAGACCACGACGCTGCCACCTTGTCCCCGATGTTGTCGGGTACGTAGAGCCGGTACTTCACCAGGGCGGGCTCAGCGTGGGCAGCGATGATCAGTGGCGGAGGCTGCCGTTCAATCCAGCGAAGCGCGGCGGCGGCGTGTTCGATATGTTCCCGCTCGTTCCAGCGGGCCGCAGCCGCGGCCACGAGGGATTGGAAGACACGGAGCGGCGAGGGGGGCCATTCCGGCTGCTCGAGGTCGCCGCGGGCATGGCACATCGACTGGAGAAATCGGACGCTGATGCACAACGAGGCCGGCATCATTTGGTCTCCCCGACGTCAGGCTTCTTGCCCTTCTTGCCCTTGGTCTTGGTTTCGCCTTCCCCCTTCACGTCCTTCTTGGCCCGTTCCCCGTCAAACTTCACCGTTTTGCTCTCGCCGACCCCGAAAGCGGCCGCCACGCCTTTGGCGTAGCTGAGCGCCTGCGCGTGCGTCAAGCTCGCGGGCTTGCGTTCGCCGCTCGCGATCACCTCCACGAACTCGCGTGGCTTCTCAGGGTCAAGTACGAGCAGGCAGCCTTGCCGCAGATAGCCCGTCGGATTGCGGGTGAACGCCGTGAGGGCGAGCCCCAGGATGTAGCGTCTCAGCGTCAGGGTTTTCTCCGCATCTCCGCCGGCGTGGAGGAGACGGAGCGCGGCGAGGCCCAGGGTCGCATCGCGGCGGACACCTTTGTGAGCGATGACACCGCCGTGCGAGCCGGTTGCCGGAACGTGGATGAAACCGCGCTCGGCGTAGGCATCCCTCGTTGCCTTGTCGGCCGGCTCTTCGAGAAGCTTGTCCGCAACGTACTCCGCGGCGGGTATGTATTGGGCCGACCGCGTTAGCTTGCGCACGTTGAACGCGCGGATCGTGGACGCGATGAGCCGAGGTAGCTTGGCCTGGGTGTCCCGGGAGTCCCAGACTCCGAAGACGAGGGAAGTCGGGGCAATCTTCGCAATGGGCACTGCGTCGCCTTTCAGCACGGACTTGAAGGCGTTTTGCAGCGTCTGTTGCAGCTCCGAGCAGCGGACGATGGCGTCTCCGGCCCGGTGGCCAGCCTCGAGCATGTTGACCTGCTTCTCGCCGGCCTCGACGACGATTTGGGGCACCAGTGTCTTGTACTCCGCCTCCGCGAACATGGGTTCGATGCGGTTCGCCTGCGAGCCGACGGTGTCAATCAGGCAGATGTTGTCACCGTCCGGGTCGCCGTCGATGTTATAACCGCCAGCAAATCCATCGCCCGCGGCGAACGTGGCGGGGAATAGGACCCCGTCCTTGCCCTCGACGGACGTCAGGTGCTCGCGGATGACGAGGGCCGCTGGCCCATCGTCCTTCAAGTAGCGGTCGAATTGCGTCAGGTCGCTCATCTGTCACCTTGGGTTGGAAATCGGGATAGCTGAACGGAACGCCTTGTGTTTTCTCTGACCGGTGCGATACCAGTTTTCAAATCGAAAGCGCAGCCCGCCATCGTATGGCAGGAGGCCGCAGACCGCTGCTGGGCACAATGAGGGAAGGAGAGGTATGCTCCAGGTGTAATAGTCGTAGACACGAGGCTGCTCGGTCCTTCGCGGCAAACAACGTTGCAAGCCGACGAGGCAAAGCAACTCGACAGCCGGAAACGCCGTGGTCGTCATATGAAGGTCGTTCGGTGAGAAGCCCACGTCCCGCGAATGGGCGTTGGGTCCGCGCCGCGCATCAAAGTAGAAGGGCTCGACCTTCTTGTCAGCGTTGTCAGGGTCGTGAGCAATCACACCAACGTCGAACAGGTTCGCGGCGCGAAATCGCTGGTCGCGCAGGGCGTTCTGCATCGCCCTCGCAATTCGAAAGCTTTCCATCGTCCCAGCCCAGACCTTCAGCTCCTTTCCGCCCGCTCGTTCGTCGTGCCACCAATCGAGACGAAGCGGCCGGAATGGCTGGCCGATCAAGATCGGCGACGCAGTGTTGTCTTGCGGGTCGAGCTGCAACAACTCGGCCTGAGACAGGTTGCTGATAAGCTCCGACAGCTCACCGCCAGCGGAGATGTGGAACCATGCCGATTCAAACCAGCCCTCCGCCCCAATCCACATACGGTCGGCAAGCTCGAGCAGTCCGCAGCAAGCGAAGAACTGGCCGGGGTTGGTCACGTGGACCTTCACGCTCATGCTGGGCTTGGGTTTCATCACCTTGCGTCCTCCAGGGTGGCCGATGGATTGGCGCTGGCTGCGTAGTCCGCGGCGCGAAGGAGCGATTCGAGATAGGCCAGTCCCCAGCGTCCATACTTCCTCTGAAGTCGGGCGAAGCGCTGCGGCAATTGGGCGGTGATCGCCTGAACGTCCTTGCCTTTGGGCTCGGGGTCGAACGCCAAAGCTGACGGGAAATGGGGACGCCCTAACCCGTGGTGCACGGCGATGAGGTGCAAGACGAGATCCTGCTCCTGTTCGTCGAGTTTCTGGAAATCGGGCTGGTCCATCACGTCGAGGAGCGAGCCGAACTCATGGCGGTACTCGGTCAACTCGATGGGCTTCATCCCCACGCCGGACTTGGCGAGCCAGTTGTTTGGATCGGGGTTGCCGATTCCGCGCTGCCAGACGATTCGTTTCTTGCCCCGATCGTGGTGACTGGCGGCGATGACAATTGCCCGTCTTTCGCCTTCCGTCAGTGGTAGCTTCTCCACGATCGACTGCGCGTTCCGCGTGACGTCGTCGGTATGGACCCCCCAGGCAACAGCCTTTCGGCTTGTCCGCGAGCCGTCGTCGTCTGCGGAACCGGGCCGGACGTACCAGTACCAGAATCGCTTCCGGCCGCCGCCTTCATCGCTCTCCTCTTCCTCTTCCTCCTCGGCATCGGGCCTCGTGTCGAAGGTGCGGATCAAGCGCATACCGTCGGGAACCTCTTCTTGGTCCCACAGGCGGGCACGGCGCTGTCGCCCCTTCTCATCGAGCCATTCGTCGGCGACGTCGTCGGCTACGTCTTTCGGGTCGCCGGTCAGGAGACCGGCCTTTAACCCATTGACCTTGGGAGGAAGGATCACGGTCTGGGAGTTGATCTGGTCCTTTTTCTCCTTGCTGGCCAGCACTCCGAGAGCGAGATGCTTGACGGTCCCATCTTGCTGGAGCAACCAGGCAAGCTCGTCCGGGTGTTCTGCCGCCAACGAGACGAGGTGCTTGAAGACGCGATCGCTCCGGTCGCGAAGTATCTCATGGGGCTTGAGCGGATAGTCCTCGAGTAGGTCCTCCGGTTTGTATTGTTCCAGGAGCGCGCCGGTGATCAGCCCCACCTCCTCGCGCCACGCGACCTGTGTCTGCGGGGGGTCTTGCTCCGAGAGGCCGTGAAGGTATGGCTCGACGGGCGGACGGCCCGGTAGCCTGTCTCGGATCGTCGTTAGCGCCCAGGCGTCGAACAGGATGTCCGAGACCGGCAAGATGGCTGGCGGGGGGGAGAAAGCGGCCAGCCGCTCCGTCTGGTCGAGGTTGGCAAGGGCCTCCGGACTGCCGTCGCCGTTTAACTCGCGGAGCAAGGCCAGCGTTCTTTTCAAGCGGCACTGGTACTCGTCGTTCTCGTCGAATTCCTTCGGATGGACGACATCGACGCGCGTGTCGTCCCGGGTGCCGAACCGGTTCACGCGTCCGAACCGCTGGGCCATGCTTTCAAACGTCGATAGGTCGCAGACCAAGTCATCCGCCGAGATGTTCACTCCGACCTCGCCAGCGCTGGTGCAGACCAGGTATACGGTCTCTCCTACGGTGTCGGCGCCCGGCAGGAAGCGGAGGAAGACGGGCTTTTTCACAAGCTGATCCCGTTCCTTGCCGCGAAGGGTGCCGGTGAGCGTTTCAACCCTCCCCTCTCGCGTTCCGTTGCGAAGCTTCTCGGCGATCTTCTCGACCGCCTCAACGGTTCTCGCGAACACGAGCACGGCACGGTTCGCGTCTTTGTGCTGAAGAGCCAGTTCGGCGAGGCTGTCGGCCAGCTTCTTCTCGTCGTCGTTCAGGTGGAGGTGAAGGATCTTTTTCGCGTGGATGCGTTTGTCGACCTCCGGGACGGCGCGATCCTCCTCGCTCAGTCCGAAGACGCCGGTCCCTCGCGAGGTGGCAGAGAGCTCCATGACGCGGAAACGTCGGAACTCCTTGCAGCGGTCCTGCTCTTCCTTGATTGCGACGAGCAGGTCCTGGAACGCGGGCTCCAACTGCGCCTCATCGTGAACGAGCAGGGCATCCTGCCCGAGGAACCCGGCATGGAGGGGCTTGGTTTTGAATCCGAGACCGTAGCCACTGAACAAAAGGCGGCTACCGATCATGTCCACCGTCCCAAGGATGATGGCCGGGCGTGACGGGTCGGCGGACCACTCGCGGTTGTCGGCGAACTGCCCTCGGAGGGTACTGATCGCCAGCGGGACTCCATCCGGGCTGGCGCACAGGGCCCGGAGGCGATCCCGGAGCCCGGGCTCGTCTGGCAGCCGCTTGCGGACCTTTTCTGCCTCGTCCGTTGCCTGATCAACAACCGTGCGACGGTTCACGACATACACCAGGCGCCGGGGAACATTATCGGGATTCGTCGCCAGAGCAATCAACCAGATGGGGATGACCGAGGTCTTCCCCAGTCCCGTGGGCAAGTTGCACGCCGGCGGGGGATCACCTGCCGTTAACCGCGCGAAGAGCGCCTCCTGCCAAGGAAAGGGTGCATTGCCGGTAATGGCCTGGAAGGCAGCGGTGAAGTCAATTTCGCTCATGGGCGTTCGCCTCATAATGACCACACTCTGCAGGTTCGAGGGCTCGGACGAGGGCCGGGGCCACTAAGTTGCGCGGTGCTCAGCGGGACTAAGGGAACGACTAGTTTCGTGAGCGGAATTCAATCCTTATTACTTTGTTTTCACAAGACTACCAACTTTTCTCTTGCATTTCCATAGCCGCGTCCACAGAATGAAAAAAGCCGGATGGGTAACCGACGACCCATCCGGCACCGTGAGGCAACCCGTTGCTGCGGGCTGACCCTGACCGGTCCAGGTATCGTACCTGGGAAAGAGCCTCACGACAAAGGCGTTCGTCGGGGAGGCAGCAGAAATGCCGACTAAGTTGATTAGCTACGACCTGCGAAGACCGGGCCAGGATTACCCCGAGCTCTTCGCCGCCATCAAGTCCATCGGGACTTGGTGCCATCCCTTGGAATCGACTTGGATCGTCAGGACGACGCTCTCGAGTGCCGATGTTCGCACGAGGCTGAGCAATCACGTCGACGCCAACGACAAGGTCCTCGTCACAGCTCTGGCTGGAGACTGGGCCTCCTCGGGGCTCGACAAACAAAGTAACGACTGGCTGCGGCAGAACGTGTGATTTCCGCTTGCAACCGCGGTCGACCCAGCCAGCCGTTGTTTCGGCTGGGTCGACGTTAATCCCGACCCGCGCTCCATCCGCGGCCCCAGCGTCGCGGCCCCATTGAAGCGTGAGTGGTATCCACTCTTTGTTCCGGGTCATGAGTATTTCCACGGCGCCCGCGCCGTGGCCCCATTGAGGTCTCACGTGACTATCACCACGTCCCTCGCATCGGGTGGTTCCGTCGGCCTGCCCAACGCCTCGATCTGCTCGGAGCACCGAGCACACAGGGGCACGAAAATCACCTGATCCATGTCCAGATCGATGATCTCATACAGCCTCGACTTCAGTCGTACCAGATCCATCGCGGTCAGTCTACAAACGAACACGGAAAATTGTCGTCGAATTCCAAAATCTTCGCATGTGGATGCCACCTTACGCAACCGCTTGGGATTGCTGATGTCGTAAGCGACGAGGTAGGTGTCCATGGGCAGTAGTCAGTGGTCAGCAGGGTCGTGAATGGGGAAGGCAAAAGGCAAAAGTCAAAAGGCAAAAAGTCAAAAGGCAAAAGGTCGACAGTGGTCAGCGAGAATCCGCGTGAATCCGCGGCCAGTCCTTTGCTGGGTTGGTTCTGATCATCGATTGTCGCGAGCGAACCGAAGGGTGGAGTTGATTTTCATGGCCCAGCGACTGAGGATGCAGCTATGGAAATTCCTGGTCGCGTACATAACGGCGTCGTGGTTTTCGAGGGCGAACTCCCGCTGCCGGAGGGTGCGGTGGTGACGGTCTCCTACCCGGCGCCGTCAAGAGCGGGTCCGCCCAATTCTCGACGTCGAGTCCGATTGCCGCTCGTGCCGTCCGATCGACCGGGAAGTCGTCCACTAACCGCCGAGCGCGTCGCGGAGCTTCTGGAAGACGAGGATGTTTCTGGCTGACATCAACTTGTGGCTCGCCCTGGCCTTCAGATCTCAGTTCCAGAGCCTGCATTGCACGATCCTTTCCTAGAAAGCAGTCGGCAGTTGCCACTCGCCACTCGCCACTCGCCACTCGCCACTCGCCACTCGCCACTCGCCACTCGCCACTACTCATCTGACGGTGAAACCCGTGTAGCGGGGGATGTCGCCGCGGATGAAGGCGGCTAGCATCCGGGCCTGGACCTCGAGCATCCGGCCGTAGGTCATGCGATAACCGAAGACCGGGTGGGTCACCTCGGTTGACTTGCGCTGCTCGTAGGCCTTGAAGAAAACCTCCCGGCCCTCGTCGTTGAGCTGGCAGGCGTCGCGCCAGGTCAGGAAATCGGCCGGCGTCAGCATGCCGTTGTTGACCAGGTTCAAGACCACAGAGTCGGCGATGATCGCGCGGAATTCCTCCATCAGGTCAAGGGCAAGCGAAGGACGTCCGTGGCGGCCGGCATGATAAAAACCTTGATACGGATCGAACCCGACAGTGCACGCGGCCGCGAAGCAATCCTTGCACAGGAGAGCATAAGCGAAACTCAGCAGGGCGTTCACCGGGTCGCGGGGCGGACGGCGGTTGCGCCTGGTGAAATCGAACGACTGGCCGGGCGGACGGACCTTGAGCATCCGGCCGAACTCGCCGAAATACAGCGCGGCGGATTGCCCCTCGAGGCCCAGAAGAACACCCTGGTCGGGCGCCTGGTCCACCCGACCCAGCATCTCGGCCATGTCTCGGGCCGCGGGCTCGTCGCTGCCCCGAGCGAGCGCCGGGTCCGGAATGTCCGCCTCCTCATCGGCGATCGGATCCTTCGCGTGGGAACGAAGGGAGCGCACCAGGAGCGTCCGCTGGTTGGCGATCTTCGCGGCCACGATCGACCGCGACAGCCCGAGCGTGATGGCGGGGTCGGCGAATGCACGGTACTGATGGGCGCGGAGGGCCACGTTCTTGGGCGGCGCCGGCATCACCGAGGCCACGAACTTCCCGTAGCCGGTCAGGTACGAGACCGGGATCTCCTGCTCGGCCAGGATGTGCAGCACCTGGGTCGAGACCTGGACATTGCCGAAGATGACCACTTGCCGGATGGACGCCATCGGGATCCGGTTGGTCTGCCTGCCGTCGATCGTGACGACCAGGTGCTCGGCGCGGCGGCCGACGTGGGCGCCCGGCTGCTGGACGTAGAGCACGGCCTTCTCGTCGTTCAGGGGAATGACGCGGGTGAGCTCGACCCCGTCGGCGCCCTCGCCCTCCGA
>Ga0310037_10001364_pt1 | contig 13473 bp, 12 predicted proteins | sample Sb_taG_11_FD_200239 | JGI IMG/M metagenome (GOLD analysis project Ga0310037, IMG submission 200239) | Peat soil microbial communities from Weissenstadt, Germany - Sb_50d_3_AS metaG (v2) (version 2) | ecosystem: Environmental > Terrestrial > Soil > Wetlands > Peat | place: Germany: Weissenstadt...
CGGCCTGGCTCAATCGAAACAACTTTTGCTCTTGTTTTGCCTTCGCCATTGACCTTTTCTTCTCCTCGCCCAAAAGATAAGAAAAGTATACAATAGATCAGCAAAAATAGCAACTGTCAACAACCCTGTCGGCGCCATCAACAGGTCATGGATCAATCGTGACCTGTTTGTGAGTTGCTTTTGCCGCTCTGAGATGCCGGTGAGAGATGACTCCTTTATACTTCCTACAAGATAGTACATTTCCTTTTGAGCACACAAACACTTCCATGTATAAAGGAAAAGGTGAGAGATAGTGGAGCTGCATAGGCGCAACGAGCAGTACAGCCTGCCAGTTCTTGATGAGCATGGCTCTTTCACGTATACTCTTTATCGTAATCTTACGATGAAGGAGGGCAAAGATGTGATCGACTATTGCCAACCAGAAGAAGGCATGCAGATTGCCGAGGGGACAGAAGCGCGACGCGAGCAACTCGCGCGCTTCTGCAAGGCGCTGGCGCATCCAGCCCGCGTGCAAATCCTGCACTATCTCGGCACGTTGGACGCCTGCATGTGCGGCGATATTGTGGAGCAGATACCGCTCGCCCAGTCGACTGTGAGCCAGCACCTCAAGGTGCTCAAGGAAGCGGGACTGATTCAGGGCACGCTCGATGGCCCGCGCACAAGCTACTGCATCAATCGCCAGGCGCTGGCTGTCTTCAAAGAGCTGGTGGCTCAGCTCTAGCCGGGCTTTTTTTCGCTCAATTGTATCGTCTATCGACGATAGACGATAATGAATGAACCAGGAGGATTTCTTATGGGACTACCGATGTACACCGCGCGCACCGCAACTATCAGCGTCTATGATCCCGCCATGTGTTGCTCGACCGGGCTCTGCGGGCCAGGCGTTGATCAGCAACTGCTGCAGGTAGCGCGCACCCTCCGCCGCTTTGAGGCGGAGGGGATCACCGTCGAACGCTATAACCTGGCACAGCAGCCCGAGGCCTTTGTGCAGAATCGCAAGGTGGCGGGCCTGCTGCAGGCCTTTGGCGAGAAAGCGCTGCCCGTCACCCTGATCAACGGTGACGTTTTCGTCTATGGACGCTACCCCTCGCGTGATGAGGTGGCGGCGGCCCTCGTACAGCAACGCGAGCAGGAGCCGGTTGCCGCCCAAAACACAGATGGCGGCTGTAACTGTGGGAGCGGCGGATGCTGCTAAGCGGAGTAAGGGTTCCGCTCAAAGAAAAGATGGCAATAATGATACTAGATGATCGCATATCGACTCTCACTCCAATCGATTGGCTTGGCTGGCAGACGCCGTTCTTGTTCTTTACCGGCAAGGGCGGAGTCGGCAAGACGACAGTCGCGAGTACGGTGGCACTCCGGCTCGCAGAACTGGGGCGCCGCGTCCTCCTGGTCAGCACCGATCCGGCTTCCAATCTGGATGATGTGTTTGAACTGACTGCTGGATCAACCGCGACACCCGTCCCGGGCGTGCCCGGCCTGTTTCTGCTGAATATCGACCCAGTAGCTGCCGCCGCGGCCTATCGCGAGCGTGTGATTACGCCGTATGCTGGGGTGCTGCCTGCCTCCACGCTGCAGAGCATGGAAGAGCAATTATCGGGCGCCTGCACCGTCGAGATCGCGGCGTTCAATGAATTCACCAACCTGCTGGCCGATCCGCAGACGGTGTCCCGCTTCGAGCATATCATTTTCGACACGGCTCCCACCGGGCATACGCTGCGCCTGTTGAGCCTGCCCAAAGCCTGGAGCGGCTTTATTGAAACGAACAGTCACGGGGCCAGTTGTCTTGGCCCTTTGGCCGGGCTGCAAGCCCAGCACGAGCAGTATGCCGCAACCGTACAGACGCTAGGTGATGCGGCGCGCACAACCGTCGTGCTGGTCAGCCGCCCGGAGACCAGCGCGCTCCAGGAGGCGGCGCGCGCCGGGGGTGAATTCCGCGCGCTCTCGATCACGAACCAGCACCTCGTTCTCAACGGGGTCTTGACCGCCCCTGCCGGAGACGATCGGATAGCCCAGGCGATGATCGCCCGCCAACAAGAAGCGTTGCAGACCATGCCTCTTGCCCTGCGAGACATTCCCATCGTCGCCGTGCCGCTGATAGCCCATGAGTTGACTGGCGTCGCGGCCTTGCGGCGACTATCGCACACGTCAGGACATACGGCACTCTCTGACGAGACTATGGGAGTGAGCGCTTCTTTCGACGCCGGCTCCATGCAGGGACTCGATGAGCTGGTACGGCAACTGGAAGCCGACGGGCAGGCCGTCATCATGACAATGGGGAAAGGCGGCGTCGGTAAAACGACACTGGCGGCGGCGCTCGCCGTTGCGCTGGCGCATGCGGGCCATGCCGTGCATCTCTCGACCACCGACCCGGCGGCACACCTGGGCCATGCGTTAGGAGGAGCTCTCCCGGCTGGGCTGCAGGTCAGCCGGATCGATCCAGCAGCCGAAACGCGCCGCTACAGTGAGGAGGTGCTCGCGGCAGCAGGCCCATTGGATGAGGAGGAGCGTGCGCTGTTGCAAGAAGACTTGCGCTCTCCCTGCACTGAGGAAATCGCGGTCTTCCGGGCCTTCGCACGCACCGTGCAGGAGGCGGAGCGCGGCTTTGTGGTGCTGGATACCGCGCCCACCGGGCATACGCTCTTGCTGCTGGACGCGGCGCAGAGCTATCACCGCGAAGTCGAACGGTCGATGGGCGACGTTCCAGAAGCGGTGCGGCGTTTATTGCCGCGCCTGCGCGACCCACGCTTCACGAAAATCTTGCTGGTCACTTTGGCTGAGTCAACGCCGGTGCAGGAGGCGGAACGGCTGCAAGCTGACTTACGCCGCGCCGGGATCGAGCCGTTCGGGTGGGTGATCAACGCGAGCCTACTTACGAGCGGGACGAACAATTCGGTGCTGCTCCACCGCGCTCAGGTCGAAGTGCCACATCTGCGCCGCGTGACACTGGAGCTGGCTTCGCGCAGCTGGCTTGTTCCCTGGTATGCATCGATCCCGACCGGAGAGCAGGCGCTCCTCACCATGGCTGGTCGGTAAGAGGCGAAACGTGGGAGACGGAGCTAGGTCTTGATTTTCTACGCTAACAGGTGGAAATAGGGAAATATGTCTCCACCCACTCCGTGTGGTGAGTAACCAGTCAGGTACAACAACCGAATTGAGCGCATCAAAAAAGAATGTTTGACGAGGGCTGCTGGCGATTAGTCGCTACTTACGTAGTAGGCACTACAGATGACGAAGCCTGCGCCACGCACAGAAAAGGGCGATTGCCGATGATCAAAGCGCACAAGATCAGGCTGCATCCGACTACTGAACAAGCGACATATTTTGCCAGGGCTGCTGGCACAGCTCGCTACGCTTTCAACTGGGCTCTAGCCGAGTGGAAAAGGCAGTACGAAGCGGGAGAGAAGCCGTCGGCACTCAAACTTCGAACCCAATTTCACGCCCTGCGCAAACAACAGCTTCCCTGGACCTACGACGTGACGAAGTGCGCCATCGAAGGGGCGTTCATGGATGTGGCCGCGGCTTTCAAGAACTTCTTTGAAGGGCACAAGGCTGGCCGCAAAATGGGCTATCCCCAGTTCAAAAGCAAGAAACGCTCTCGCCAATCCTTCTATCTGGCCAATGATAAATTTACGGTCGGTGACCATTGGATCGCCGTGCCCAAGTTGGGCCGGGTGAATATGGCAGAGAAGTTGCGCTTCTCTGGCAAAATCCTGTCCGCTCGCATCAGCAAGAGCGCGTCCTGGTGGTTTGTCTCCATTACAGTAGAAATGCCCGACGAAGTGCCCTTGAACCCCCATCCTCCGGTAGGAATCGATGTTGGTCTCAACCGGCTCGCAACCTTATCTGATGGCAGGAGGTTTGAAAACCAAAAACCGCTTGTGCATCAGTTAAAGAAACTGCGTCGGTTGAACAAAGAACTAGCACGACGCACAAAAGGGGGGAAGAACTGGCTGAAAACAAAAGAGAAGCTCGGACGGTTGCATTATGAGATCGCGTGTATCCGCCTCGATTGGCTCCACAAGCTGACCACGGAGATAGCGAAGACCAGTGGCATTGTGGCGGTAGAGGATTTGCATGTCAAGGGGCTGATTCGCAATCGCTGCCTTTCGCGCTCGTTCTCGGATGCGGCGGTGGGTAAGCTGCTCGATGTGCTGGCGAGCAAGGTGCCCAAGGGTGGCGGGATGCTGCTCAAAGTGGATCGATTTTTTCCTTCCAGCCAACTGTGTCACTGCTGTGGGGCACGCAAAGAAGGCCTGACTCTGGCAGATCGCCTGTTCGTCTGCCCGAACCCCGACTGTGGTTATGTCGGCGACCGGGACGAGAACGCCGCTTCCAACATCATTTTAGAGTCCCTTCGCGTGTTCGGCTTGAACCTGAACATGCCGTCCGGGGTAGTGGCTACGACCCGGCGTAAAACGGCCTGGGGACCTGGAGTAAGACCAAAAAAGCCATCGCTTTGAGGCATCTGGGGATGAACCAGGAAGAACCAGGAACAACAAAGAGCGCACTTGTATTCACTTACGAGTACGTTTGATGTAGCAGAACAGAGACGTTCTCCCACGTTTCGCTAGAGGGCGCAGGCGGGTACACACTTCCGTGAACGGCAACGTCACGCTCAACAATGCAGTCTTGGCGGCAGATCGCTTTCAGCAGGGAAGGTATCCAGGAAGGTGCGAGCAAACTGCGCTGTCCTGTACACATCGGCGAAGTTCGTGACCAGACCGAGCGAGATGCGCACCGCACCACCACTTTGCATCCCCAGATCAGCGAGCAATGCATCCCAGCTCACGCTCCCTTCACCTTGGAGGAGCTTTGGCAGCGCTTCCTTCGCTTCCTTATGAAAGATCTTCCGCAGGGCTTCTTGTGACAGGTGGAAGGCTGCTTCGCCTGCACCTGGATTACAAAAGCAGCCGGTACGTAAGGAGAGGCGAAAGGTGTTCGCTCTTTGCTCAACCACCCGCTCATCAACGATGGTCCCATGAGGATCGAGGAAATTGAGCGCAATGGTTCCCCCTCGCTGGTGATTGGTGTGCGGGCCATAGATCTGTACTAGCGGCGTCCCGTTGCTATGGCGCAAGAACAAGAGCGCTTCGAGCAGCCAGTTTGTCAGACACCTGATCCGTTCGTGAATTGTGTCCATCCCAATCATCATGAGATGCCTGAGACCAATTTCCACGGCAGGCAGGCTGAGGTAGTTGAGCGTCCCGTCCTCGAACGCTTCTCCTCCCTCGAGCAGGACATAGCCATCGCCCTGCACTGAAGCGCCCCAGACCGTCCCTCCAGCAAACCATGGATGTATCAATCTGGCAAGTGCTGTTTTGCGAGCCAGGAGACAGCCTACCCCTGTCGGATAGCCGAACATCTTGTAGAACGAGACCGGGACAAAGTCGGGGTGCCATCGAGAGAGATCCAGACGATTGGTGGGCACGAAGCAGGCGGCATCAAGGAGCACATCCCACCCTCGGGTGTGGGCCTCTGCAATCCACTCCAGTGGATGCAGGACGCCCGTGAAGTTCGACTGTGCAGGATAGGCAAACAAACGATCAGTGTCGTTCCCCTCGTGCTCAAGGAAGGAAAAGAGAAGGGACGCATCTCCACGCAGTTCTGGCGAGATGACGGGCAGGTACGTGACTCTTGCATTTTTTGCCCGTGCAAACTCGCGGATTCCGTTGACGGAGTTGTGGTTATCGGCAAGGATCAGGAACTGACCGCCGCCGGGTCGAAAGGGATAGGCCTCACCAATCAACTTGAGCGCGTGAGTGGCATTGGCAGTGAAGATGACCGTATATTCATCGGGTGAAGCCTGAAAAAAGGTGAGGACGAAGGCTCGCGCTTGCTCGTCCAGTTCGTCCTCTGTGCCCCTCATATCAGGGGTCTGTTAGCGCCGATGGATAGAGGTATCTTTCGTACCAATGCCTCTAGACGCTGATCCAGCGTGTCTCACTCCCCTTCGCTGAGGTCACATTCCAAACCAGGAAGACTGGGCTTCAACCAGTTTAGGTTTCGCCATACACGTCTTGCGACTTTCCACTCGTAGGAGTAGGAGTTTCCTTCTACGCGGCCTTCCCTACATGCTTTGGCCGCCCTCCTCTTTCGAGGAGTGGGGTAAGTAGGGTGTGTGGACTAGTTTCTTAGAATATTGACCAATCTTGTTATCCATTGTCATGTATCCTCGTTTCCGGTTTTCGATGGCTCTGAGAGAAGAGAACTGTAGAGCACCTTTCACAACAGAAGAGCGTTTGGAGGTTCCGCAGTAAATCCGTCATGCGGGTAAAAGCACTCCGGTAGAACGATACGCGATGACCGTATCATCTGCTCTACAAGTATTCCCGACAGCAAGAGCCGAGGGATAGAGGCCACCGCAGTTTGGCCCGTGCAGCGTGCTGTACAAACAATGGGTGATGTTACCATTTGTCATCACTTCCTGATACTGTACATAGAACCTTCCATCAGTTCTAGCAATTTGCGTTGCACTCTCCTTTTGCCGCTTCAACAACCACTACTTGCGAAGCGCCGCAGGCGCTGAGAGCAGCTTACAGAGAACGGCCCAGAAAGCCCCGCTCTTTCTAAGGCGGGGATGAATGGGCGTTCCTTTCGGGCTGGGTGGGTGGAGGGGAAGTATCACTCTTCTTTCGTACGGTGTTCTCCACAGGATGAAGAAAGATCATCGTCTTTTATCGTCTCACGCTTGCGAAGAAACTCATTGAAGTCAGAGCACCGGATACGGTATCCTCCTCTTCGACCTAACTTCATAGCACGGAGTTGCTTCTCACGAATCTATTTCCGAACTGTACATCGTCGAGTTACCGGAAGAAGCCTGCCCAACTGGAATAGCTGTGTAGACATGCGAAAGTGTAGAACGACACGAGGGACGGGCAGCAGTCCCGCCTCTTTCTGAAGAGATACTCTGCATCGGAAGGCAAAGCAAGTCATGAAGCGAGCAAAGACACCGACCTTTCTTCTCGAACTCCCTCTCCAGGTCGATTGGAGCCAGGAACGCCATGTACGTGCGCACCTGGAAGCGGCTCGGTGCCTGTATAACGCTCTGCTTTCTCAAGCCATGAAGCGGCTCCGGTGCATGCGCAATGATCCTGCATGGAACAAGGCGCGGGCTATCCCACGCTCGCACAAACAGAAACGCGCTCAGGCTTTTTCTGCCTTACGCACAAAATACCACTTCTCGGAATATGAGATGCACGAGTATGCCAAGTCTGCCCGTGTCTCCTGGATCGCCGATCACATCGATAGCACCATGGCTCAGACTCTCGCGACACGCGCCTATCAAGCTGCTAATCGGGTTTGCGTAGGCAAGGCCAAACGGGTGCGGTTTCGTAGTAAAGGCAGAGGCATCGATAGCGTGGAGGGCAAGCGCAACGACGCCGGCATGCGCTTCGTGCTGGACCCCAACGCGGGCGATGGTGGTTTCCTGATCTGGAATGAGCAGGTCATCCCGGTCATCATCAACTGGCTTGACCCGGTGATACAGCATGGTCTGCGTCACAAGATCAAATATGTCCGCCTGCTCCGCCACAAGACTTCCTCGCCATCCGCTCAAGGGGCCGATCACGATGGCAATCGCTATGATGTCCAGTTGGTTTTAGAGGGCCATGCATACGTTTTGCCAAAGCACGAGGAAGTCGGCAAGCAGACCATTGGGCTAGATATTGGCCCGTCCACGCTGGCGATTGTGCCCCGCGAAGGAAAGGCGGACCTGGTCACGTTCTGCGAGGAGCTGGCACCTGACGCCAGGAGAAAACGGCGCTTGCAGCGCAAGATGGAGCGGCAGCGTCGGGCCAATAATGCAGAGAATTACGACGAAAAGGGCCGTGTCAAAAAGGGCAAGGGTCGTCTCAAATGGAAGGAGAGTAAGCGATACCAGGCGACCAGGAGACAACACGCCAACACAGAACGCCAGCTCGCCGCTCACCGCAAGAGTCTGCAGGGCAATTTGGCCCATCGCATCGCTTCGGTGGGTAACACGATCACCATAGAGAAAACCTCGTTCAAAGGATGGCAGAAGCAGTATGGTCGGAGCATCGGGCTGCGCGCCCCAGGGATGTTTGTAGCGCATTTGACTCGCATAGTTGCAAAAACTGGCGGTACCCTGCACGAAGCCTCAGCCTACCAGACCAGACTCTCTCAGTACTGCCATCAGTGTCGGCAGTATCACAAGAAGCCAAGATCAGAGCGCTGGCACCAATGTCCTTGCGGATTCGGGCCGGTGCAGCGTGATCTCTACTCGGCGTTCTTGCTGACCTACCTGGAACCGCAGCAAACGATCCCCTCTATCACCCAGCCTGTCTGGGAAGGTGCGGAGCCGCGCCTGCAAGCCGTGATGGAGGAGCTTCAACAACGTGCAAATGAGGGGCAGCACTTGCCCCGAAGCATGGGCTTAGTGGCTCGACGCAAAAGCGGAGCTGCCCGTGCCGGAGCGCGTCGGCTTAAAAGTCCTGCCTATCTCCACCAAGAGCCGGTTTCTCCTTCGGGAGAGGCCGGAAACGGTGGGTGAGGAACAGGAACCTCCGTGCATGTATGCCGGAGAGGCCTCAGTGCCATGTGTCCGTAATCGCCATACCCTGCGAAGCATTGTGGGTATACTGCAATCCATACATGTCCTCAATTGTGCTCAGGACACTATAATGATTCATGCTCTCGCTGTAGTGACCAGCCTTCACATGGGCTCCCACAAAAATCGTCGCGATGTGGCTTGTGGCTGAACCATCGTCCTCATCCCAGGTCAGGATGAGCAGGCTGTTATGCGTTATCGCCCACTGTATGTAACCGTCCAGGTGATCCTTGAGCCATGTGTCGGCTGTCGGAGTCGGCCCATCGTGCATATCGTTTTGCAGGTTGGGGACGACGAAGGAAACCGTTGGTAGGCTGGTAAAGTTTGTGGGAAAGCTCGTAAAGGGCTGATTGGCGCTGGCAGGCACATCGGAGAAATTCACCCAGGGGTTGTGTTTGCGGCATACAGCCCATCATGTGAAGAGCAACCAGTAAACCCCACGCCTGGCATGCTATCGGAATAGCCAGCGAAGGTATCTGACTTGGCTATGAGTTCGCCTCCAAGATTTGGTCCTGATACATTGACATCGGTTGGGCACGAATCATCTGTAAGACCAAAGGTCGAACCAGCGAAGAGGGACAGGTAGTTAGGTTCACTGGGATGTTGGGTGGCGTGAGAGTTTGTGAACAATGCGCCTTGAGACGCTAACGCATTGATATATGGAGTGCTACCTGACCCGATAATTTCAGAATAGCCGCGATTCTCTTCAATTGCGACGACAATGTGGTCGAAGTGTGGCAATGTTCCCGGTGGTCTTGCTGTGCTGGTTGCAGCGCTCACACGTGTAGGAGTCCCGCTGCCGGGTGTGATGGGAGTTCCACCGCTCGTTGCCGTACCAGTTCTATTGCTACTCGTCGTGCTGGTTGCACTTCCGCAGCCAGCCACGACGAGTAAGAGCAACAGACTCACCATGACAGCGTATATAGTAGGGTCGTGCATGGCGCTACGTAATGTGAAGCACTTTCTCATGGTGCACACTCCTTTCTGTCTGTAGTATGCTGAATCTTGCTCATACACCATCAAATAGGAAGTATACAGTACTGTTGCTCAATGCGTTTGCTACGCCGACATAGACAGAACACACATGCTCAGGTTGAGCACCGAGGAACAATTTCGCAACCGTATCCGTTGTTCCTCAAAGGCCTATTTTTGGCCGTCGGAGTCCTCGTTCTTCTTTCCCTTTTCTAAAAAGCCTATACTTGAAAGCGGGAGAGGGCGTGGATAACTCGCCTCCCTGTGGGTAAGTCGTGCCCTGGTCAAGACGCCCACTTGTCGGCCGCCCTAAGTCCTTGACCGCACGTCTTAGACGGGCACACCGGCGAGCGCTATGACGACGCCGATTGCTCCGGCAAGGAGCAACCCGCTCACGACACCGCGCCGGACGACGAAGAGCCAGAGCGCAGCACCAGCGAGTACCGGAATCTGCCAAAAATGCTGAAGGGAGAGGCCCAGAGGGATCGCCGATCCGGCAATGGCGCCAATGACAGCTGGACCCGCACCGGTGAGAAATGATTGGATCGATGTGTTCGCTCGGATCTGGTCGAATCGTGGGCCGCCGACAAGGATGAAGATGAAAGACGGTGCGAAAGCGATAAGCGCGGCGAGCAATCCCCCGCCGATGCCCCCGGCCGCGTAGCCCATGACGGCCACCGTCTGGACGACCGGACCCGGGGTGATCTGGCCGAGGGCGACGGCGTTGAGGAACTGAGAGGCGGTCATCCAGTGGTAGGTGACCACGGCGTCGTGCTGCATGAGGGGCACGATCACGAACCCGCCTCCGTAGGAGAGCGCGCCCACCTTGAAAGCCACCCAGGCCAGCGCACCCAAACCGCCGACGGCGACGCTGTGCACGACGACCACCGGAATGACCGCTCGGGCTGAACTCGATGACCTCGGGCTGCTCTGTCGGCGGATGGCGATCTCGGTGAGTCCGCAGGCGAGGAGCACGAGCACCAGGTAGGGACCCACCGTGGCCGCGGCAGTACCTCCCACCAACGCGTAGATGACCCAGCGAACCTGCTGGGCTCGCTTGGTGCCGATGCGTTTCCAACTGCCGGGAACGAGCCCCCAGGCTGCGTACAGCGCCACTGCGGGCACCGCGGCGCCAGCGCCGGCCGCCGCGCCGAGAATCCACTGCGGTGGATGGCTGGCAAGGAAGACGACGGAGAGGGCGAGGATGAGGAGAAGCCCCGGGATGATGAAGCAGAGCCCGCCGAGGATGGCACCGACCGTTCCGCGCAGCCGCCACGCACAGAAGATCGCCAACTGAGTCGAAGCTGGACCCGGCAGAAGGTTGGTGGCAGCGATGCCATCTTCGAACTCCCTGGCATCCAGCCAGTGCCGTTCGTCGACGCACATGCGACGGAGTAGTGCGATGTGGGTGGGAGGACCGCCGAACCCAATGCAACCGAGGCGGGTCCATTCACGCGCGATGGTGGCCAGCGATACGTTCTCGGAGGGTGTGCGCGCGACGGCGTTGTCATCGCTCATCGGGGCTCGTCGTCCAGAATCTCTCGTACCAGTTCGCGCAGTCGCATCTTGGTCGCCTTCAACTCACACATGATCTTGCACATGTGAAATTCCTTTCTTCTCAGGTTTCGTTCTATCGATCGTGCGCGTTGGTCGTCCAGATCGGGGTCCGGACATTTTTCCCTCCCAAAATCCCCGCTACGAGATCTCATTATTCGTCGGTAAATACAGCTGAGCAGGTGATGCCAATACTCTTCTCCTACCAATCCTCAATACATGTACCCATTTTCTCTCGTTCCGATTGACATACCCAGAATTTCTAGAGATAGTTATCGCGCCTCATAGCCTATTAAGTGCGGCAGCTCACCAACTCGCTACGAAAATACGACCTTAAGAACCGATCAAAGTATAGCATGTTTGCATGGTAGGTGCGATTGCCCTGTCGTCACCTCTCCACTCTATAGACAAAAGCATACCCATGACATTTGTCATGCTCAAATTAGAAGAAATTGCACTTCCCTGGCATCCGCTCTATCCATATACTTTCTAGTACAAGCAGATCGCGCGAGTGGAATGTTTGCCTTTCCTCGATGTGCGACGAACATGCTGGTCTGAGCGCTAGCTAGTGGTTTCCAGACTACCACCTGGGACAGTGGAGACAACTCTATGAAAGGAACGACGGTATGATCGATGGCCTTCCTCTCTCCTTCTTCCTGCCGCTCGTCGTGCATGCATTGGCAGGGCTGACAACGGGAGTCACCGGGGTGCTGGCATTCCGAGCGCCCAAACGTCGCGGGCGCCATCACGAGTGGGGGAAATCCTATCTCTGGGCCTATAGTGTGGTGTTTCTTACAGCGACCATGCTGTCGGTCCAGCGCATGCCAGCCGACGTCTATCTCCTCGTTCTGGCTACGCTCGGCTATGGATTGGCGCTGTGCGGGTATGCCGCACGACGCTTTCAGCTGGAATCAATCGTCAGGCGCATCGTGGGGAAGCAGTGGGTGATTGCCCACATCATTGGAGTGATTGGGTCCTACGTGGTCCTGTGGACGGCCTTTTACGTGGACAATGCCCACCTGATCCCAGGCTTGAAGCAGCTTCCGACACTCACGTTCTGGGTGCTGCCCAGCCTCATCGCTCTCCCGTTCCTGGTGGTGTCCTTCTCGCGTTTCGCGCCGGAAACTGCCAGGCACGCACAACTTGATAGCACATCGAAGTGAGCCCCAAAGAAGAGGATAAACTGATGAATCTGGTCATTGCTTTGCTTGCCCTCGCAACAGCAGTCAATGGTCTACTTTCGGGCCTCAATGTGGATACCGCGCTTGTGAAGTTACCCACGCGCCGGCGCATAGGTGCTGTAGCGTATGCCACCTTTGCACGTGGCAACGATCTTGGAAATGGATTGGTGGTCTATCCGCTTCTGGGGATAGGCGCGACCCTACTCACCGTTCTTGCCACGGCTCTCGCATTTGTGGAGCGCTCCCCGATGGAGGTGTTGCTCCTGCTTTCCCTTGCCTCGCTCTTGAGCATCCTGCACACCTTCGCCACCACCAGGGCTGCGCCAGTGATGCTGAGTCTCAAAGACACGCCTGATGACGAAGCGCTCTTGACGGCGAAACTGGACCGTTTTGCACACTGGCATACCGTTCGGGCCACGTTCCAGGTGCTGGCGTTTTTCGTGCTCGTGTGGGCGCTGGCTCTTGTGTGACACTGATCAGCCCACGATCTGTGAGAAAAGACCTGTTTTGTTCCGGTTGCTCTGAAAGGAGCAATCATCGATCAATCAAAAGGAGGAGGAACCATGCCACCAATCGTGTTGACCATCGAGATCGCCCGCCCGCCAGACGAGGTTTTCTCCTATGTCACAGACCCCTCGCGGTTCTCCGAATGGCAGGAGGATGCCGCGAGAGGACGCGTAGAGGGAGGCGGTCCGCCCGGCGTGGGCTCCAGGTTCACCACAACTCGCCGGATCGGTCGCGCCGAGCGGACGACGACTTCGGAGATAACGGAGATCAATCCCCCAAGAAGCTGGGCTGCTCACGGTGTCGACGGACCGATCATGCCGATCATGCACGTCACCGTCGCACCTGTGGGCGACAGCGCTCGGTCGCACGTCACAATCGACGTCGACTTCGAGGGCCATGGAATCGGCAAACTGCTCGTGCCCCTCGTCCGCTGGTTGGGACGCAAGGACAGTCTCACAAACTGTCGGAACCTCAAGGAACGGCTCGAGGGCGGCGATTAGCACACCTCATGCTGCTTACACCTCAATGTGATCGAGCCGCACGCGCTTGCTTGAGATGTACTTATGCACATTAACAAATTAATCTGGTAATAGCGGATGGCATGTGGTAGAATGACTAGAACACCTGTTTGTTCCAGAAAGGCTCCCCCATGCCCAAACGACTCGACATCACCTTGAGCAACGAGCAGCG
>Ga0310037_10001369_pt1 | contig 13440 bp, 10 predicted proteins | sample Sb_taG_11_FD_200239 | JGI IMG/M metagenome (GOLD analysis project Ga0310037, IMG submission 200239) | Peat soil microbial communities from Weissenstadt, Germany - Sb_50d_3_AS metaG (v2) (version 2) | ecosystem: Environmental > Terrestrial > Soil > Wetlands > Peat | place: Germany: Weissenstadt...
GGCTTTCTGGCACAGCACGAGGCGGGTCACGAGTGAGCAGCAGAAGGCCCTTTCTCTGTTCGAGAAAGGGCCTTCTGCCTTGGTAGCGGGGGCGGGATTTGAACCCGCGACCTCTGGGTTATGAGCCATACGACATGTGTCTCTGGCGTCTCGGGCAGTCTCTCGCGGGTGTGGTGACCTCGGCGGACAGGGCAGATCCCATCTCGCTCCGTCGGCTCCGTCTCCCTCGTCTCGGGCAGTCTCGCCGCGTCCGGTTTACAAATCGGTTTACAGAACAGCCGCTTGATCTGCGGTTCATGGGCCTCCCCCGTCGTCCTTGTGGCTTCTATCCCGCGGCCGAGATCATGTCACGGCGGGGAGGACGGCGAGCATCACCACTAATCCGGCGGCAAGCCGACCCGGACCGCGGGGAGCGGCAGCGACCGAGGACCGGAAGCGGCGCGGCAGCATGAATGACGGCGAGAGGGGGCCCTTTGATCCGTAGATCAATGCGGTCCGTCCGGCGAGTGCGTCAGAATCCGTATCCGCAGGTCACGGTCCCACCGCGTATCCGAGACGTACGCCCTGGTCCGGTGCCGTCCAACCAGTTTGTGAGAAAACCGTGAGAGATCAGCTCTGGCCGACCTGGGGCCGGGTTGCCGACCATCCGGCCGCCTCGGCCAGGACCGTCCGATTGTCCGGCGTAGCGGCCTGCCTGTTCGACTGCCCAGGTCGAAGCGTGGCTGGATGTTTGTCGTGTGTCCGTGGCGGGGGCTGGCTGGCACCGTTGCTGTCAGCCGCCCGGCCCCACTGAGCTATCAGTTCGGGAACTGGTGAACGGTCCGCCACAGTGGTCGGCCGCACGAACAGGCCGAAGACCGTCCGCTCTTACCGATGCTCGATGCGCAGATCATCACATGTTCTCCCCTGCCTCGGATGATTACGATCTGAGGCGACGGCCGAACCCACAGGGGAGTGGAAGGATGCCGCCGATGACCACCCGCGGAAGGACAGGCCGATGACCGAGGTGCCGATAGGCCAGGGCCCATTGCGGGCCGGGAGCCCGCTGCGAACACCCCGTGCGGCAGCGGTCGCAGGGTTCATCTTCTCCGTGCTTCTGATCGTAGCGATTGTGCTGCTAAGAGTGTCGGTCCCGGCGCGTCAAGCCGTCCCGGGCTCGTGGCTGACCGATTCGCGGAACAGGGCGGCTGTGGCGATCGCGCTGAACCTCGTACCGTTCGCCGGAATCGCGTTCCTGTGGTTCATCGGGGTAATCAGGGACCGGATCGGCGAGCGTGAGGACCGATTCTTCGCGACGGTTTTTCTGGGCAGCGGCCTGCTATTCGTCGCCATGTTGTTCGCAGGCGCGGCGATCGCAGGCGGGATCATCGCGGAGGCGTCGTCAGGCACGCCGAGTGCGGACACCCTAGTGCTGGGCCGCAGCGCCACAGCGTACCTGCTGAACGTCTACGCGATTCGGATGGCGGCCGTGTTCATGCTCACCACCGTGACCATCGCGCGCCACACCGAGATCGTCTCCAGATGGCTCACCGTCGCCGGGCTCGTGAGCGCCCTGGTGCTGCTAGTCGGCATCGGTATCTCGCCCTGGGTGGCGCTGCTGTTCCCGGCCTGGATCCTGGCGTTGAGCATCGATATCTTCGCGGCCGGAGCATCTCCGAGCAGACGAGAAGCGGCGCAGGGCTGATCTCCGGTCGCATCGTGAGTTGGCCTCTTCGTCCCGAACTAGCGGCGCTGCTCGGGCGTTTGTCCGTCGTCCCAGCTAGCTCGGTGTGCTGGTGGTCGTGGCCGCTGGCGGCTGTCCGTGGACGTTGCTGTACTTCCGTGCTGTACGTTGCGCCGCATTAGCAGCTCGGGGCGCAGCCGTCCCTATTAGTTCGAGCTGGACCGACGTGTTCGATGGATCCATCGTGAACGGTACTGCACGGTGATGAACTGCAACCCTGGCTGCAACCCGAACTGTCAGCTTAGGAATCTGTGCTGTTGGCCTCGTCCTCGGGTCTCGCGGCGCCGCGTCCGATCAGACCAGCGTGACCAGATCGCCGCGCCGGATGGTACCGCCTGCGATCGCGTCGGCGTACACGCCTACATTGACGTGGTTGTGCTGCGCTGCGGTCCGCAAGATGCCCGAGTCCTTCGGCAGGTCCCCCTGCGGCAGCGTGGTCATGACGCACCGAGGGCAGGGGCCGGTGACCTGCAAGCGGACCTCGGCGCCGATGGCCACCGCCTGGCCGATCCAGTCGTTTTCCGCGAAGCCCTCCTGCTCGTCGGGGTTGGTGGCCACGACGATGTTCTGCCGGAATCGCCGGGTCTCGAAGCGGCCCTGGGGATACAGCGCGCGGAACCGGTCGATCGTGGCCGTGGTCAGCAGGTGCACGATGGCAAGGTCGAAGAACGTCCCTGGCGGCAGCTGCGGGTCGGTCACGGTGTCCCGGTAGTCCAGGCCCTCCATGTCCGGCCAATACTCCTCGGCCGTCGCGGCCGACCCGGCACCCTCGCCGGTTGCTTCGGCGAGGGTGACCTCCCGGCCGAGCGCCTTGGAGAGGACCTGCGCCAGATCGGGCTGATCGCTTGTGACCGTAGTCCCGTCGGGCAGGGTCAGGCGGATGGCAGATACCTTCGCTCCGGCGCGAGTAATGCTTAGGCCGGGTTGTCGGTGGAGCAGTGCTGTCTCACGACCGTCCGTTTTCCCGGCGTAGCGGACTGCCTGTTCGACTGATCAAGTCCGAGCGTGGTGGCATACGACACCGGCGCCTCTGACGCCCTGGTCCTCGCCATCAACATCGGGACCTTCGACCGGCGAGGGGACCGCGCCCCGCCCCCGCCCCGCCTTGCCCAGACCCCTCCCCCGAACCCGACTGCTGCCGGACCTGGTGACGGACGGGTTCGGTCAAGGCCGTCTTCGCGTGTACATGAGCCATGCTCCGTGACCGAGGCGGTTGCCCTGCGGTCACAGAGGGGCTTGACGGGTCCCGGGAGTCCCGGATACTCCTACGGCGGGTTCGGGGGAGGACACCCGCGCTTCCACCCGCATACCGGCTGGCGGCAACCTAATCTCACGCTGACCAGGCTGTTGGGGAGGGTCACCCGTTGCGGGTTATCTCCGCAGGGTGGATCGTTGCGACTATCGTCGGGGAGTGTACGCGCAGATGGGTTCCGGCATTCTTCTCTCCGAGGATCACATCGTGGTGGAGCCAGTGAACGTTTTCGGGTGGAAGGAGTGCTGAGGTGAGCGAGCCGTTCAAGGGCACGATCAATGTCGATATCCGGGATTCAGTGCCGGACTGGGCGCCGTTCGAGCCGCCGAAGGCCCCTGATGGCGCCCCGAGCGTGGTCTACATCGTGCTGGACGACGTGGGCTTCTCGGCGATGTCCTGCTATGGCGGTCCGATCGAGACGCCGAATATCGATCGGATCGCGGCTGATGGGATCCGGTACACGCAGTGGCACACTACGGCGCTGTGCTCGCCGACCCGGTCGTGCCTGCTGACCGGCAGGAACCACACGCGTAACTCGATGGCGTGCATTACCGAGGCCGCGGCGGGGTTCCCGAACGCGAGCGGGACGATCCCGCCGGAGAACGGCATGGTCTCGGAGATCTTGGGCGAGCAGGGCTGGAATACCTACATCGTGGGCAAGTGGCACCTGTGCCCGACGGTGGAGATGAACATCGCCTCGACACGGCGGAACTGGCCGTCCGGCCGCGGGTTCGAGCGGTTCTACGGATTCCTGGGCGCCGAGACCAACCAGTGGTACCCGGACCTGGTCTACGACAACCACCCGGTCGACCAGCCGAAGCTTCCTGAGCAGGGCTACCACCTGACCGAGGACCTGACCGACAAGGCGATCGAGTTCATCAAGGACGCCAAGACGGTCGCGCCGGACAAGCCGTTCTTCCTGTACTACGTACCCGGCGCCGCCCACGCGCCGCACCACGTCTCAAAGGAATGGGCCGACAAGTTCCGGGGCCGTTTCGACATGGGCTATGAGGCGCTCCGGGAGCAGACCCTGGCCCGGCAGAAGGAGATGGGCATCGTCCCGGCCGACACCGGGCTGCCGCCCATCAACCCGATCGGCACGCCGGAGACCCGCCAGGGACCTGACGGCCAGCCGTTCCCGCCGCTGGACTACACGCGGCCGTGGGACTCGCTGACCGCGGAGGAGAAGCGGCTGTTCGCCCGGATGGCCGAGGTGTACGCGGGGTTCCTGGCGCACGCCGACCATCACCTCGGCCGGCTGCTGGATTACCTGGAGGAATCCGGGCAGCGGGAGAACACGATGATTATCGTGGTGTCGGACAACGGGGCCAGCGGCGAGGGCGGCCCGAACGGGTCGGTCAACGAGAATAAGGTCGCCAATGGCATCCCCGATGACATGCAGGCGAACCTGGCGATGCTCGACGAGCTGGGCGGGACGAAGACGTACAACCACTACCCCAACGGCTGGGCGATGGCGTTCAACACGCCGTTCAAGATGTGGAAGCGGTATGAGTTCAACGGGGGCACCGCCGACCCGTGCATCATCTCCTGGCCCTCGGCCACGGCCGGAGCCGCGACGGGCCGGGGCGAGCTGCGGCATCAGTACCACCACGCCATAGACGTGGTGCCGACCATCCTTGACGTTCTCGGGGTGCAGGCCCCGAAGACGATTAAGGGTCATGTGCAGAGCCGCTTCGACGGGGTGAGCATGCGCTACACCGTCGAGATGGCCTCGGCGCCGTCGGCCCGCACGACGCAGTTCTATTCGATGCTCGGGTCGCGGGGGATCTGGCATGACGGCTGGAAGGCCGTCAGCACCCATCCCACGCTCAGCGGCTGGAGCCACTTCAACGATGACACCTGGGAGCTGTACCACACCGATGTTGACCGCGCCGAGCTGCACGACCTGGCCGCCGAGCACCCCGACAAGCTGGGCGAACTGGTCAACCTGTGGTTCGCCGAAGCCGGCCAGAACGACGCGTTCCCGCTCGATGACCGGTCCGCGCTGGAGATCATGATCACGCCGCGGCCGCAGCTGGCCTCGCCCCGGAACCGGTACGCCTACTTCCCCGATACCGCTGAGGTTCCCGAGGCACAAGCGGTCAATGTCCGGAACCGGTCCTACACGATCGGGGCGCTGGTGGACCTGCCCGCTCCCGGCGCCCAGGGCGTGCTGTTCGCGCACGGGTCGCGGTTCGGTGGCCATTCCCTGTACGTGAAGGACAACCGGCTGCACTACGCTTACAACTTCGTTGGAATGTTCGAGCAGAAGATCGATGGGACCGAAGACCTGCCCACGGGGGAGAACCTCATCCTGTCGGCCTCATTTGACAAGGACGGCGAGGATCCTCCCGGGGTCGCGACCGGGACTCTGTCTCTCTACCACGGGGACAAGAAAGTCGCCGAGGGCCGGATCAAGACCCAGCCCGGGCTGTTCTCCATCGCGGGCGAGGGCCTGTGCGTCGGGCGATCCAGCGGCGAACCGGTCACCGCCGATTACCCAGGCGATTACCCGCACGCATTCACCGGCGGCACCATCAAGCGCGTCGCCGTCGATGTCAGCGGCGAGCCGTACATCGACCTAGAGCGCGAGGCCGCAGCCATGCTCGCCCGAGAGTAGGCGACAATGGCCGCCGTGCTGACCATCACCCAGCTGTTCGATAGCGTGGCCATCCGCATCGACGGCAAGCGAGCCTGGGACACCGCCGCGTCGATCCGCTGGCACTTCACCGACACCGACGAGATCTACCGGATGGAACTGTCCAACGGCGCCCTGATCCACTACCCGACCACCCGGACAGACCCTGCCGACTTGGTTATTACGCTCACCCGCCCGCAGCTGCTCGCCATGCTCGGCGGCGCGGGCACCGACGGCGTGCAGTTCGACGGCGACCCCAAGACCGTCACCACCATCGCCGCACTCACCGACCAGCCCGACCCCGCCTTCGCGATCGTTACGCCCTGAGCCCTGCATCGGGGCCCGTGCGCGCTGCGGCGCCGGATACAGGTGTAATGCCAGCGCCCCCTAGGAGCAGGTTATGGATCTCCGCTTGCCGGTCAGGCGAGATACGCTGCGCAAGGACGCCGTAGCTGGCTTGGTCCTCGGTGTGGAAAGCATTCCCGACGGCCTGGCCGCTGGCCTGCTCGCCGGGGTCAACCCGCTGTCGGGCCTGTACGCCTACATGTTCGGGACGCTCGGCGGTTCGCTGTCCACTAGCTCGGCCTTCATGGCGGTGCAGGCCACCGGCGCCATGGCCATCATCATCGCCGACGTCCCGGCGGTCCACTCGGGCGCCGACCAGACGGGTGCTCTGTTCACGCTGGCAATGCTCACCGGTGTGGTGATGATGGCGGCCGGGTTCTTGCGGCTCGGGTCGCTGCTGCGGTTCGTGTCGAACGCGGTGATGGTGGGATTCATCAGTGCTGTTGGCGTCAATATCGTGCTGGGCCAGCTGGCCAACCTCACCGGCTACAAAGCCGGGGGAGGTAACCGGGTCATCCGCGCCGTCAACACCGTTATCAATCCTGGCCAGCTCCACTGGCAGTCTCTCGCCGTAGGACTGGTGACGATCGCGCTGATACTCGCGCTTGAGCGCACCAGGGTCGGCCCGCTAGGGCTAGTGCTCGCGGTCATCATCACCTCGGCCGCCACCGCTGCCCTGAGGTGGGGCGGCGTCGCCACGATCAACGACATCAGTGCCATCCCACGCTCGCTCCCGCTGCCCGCCGCGCCGGTCATCCGGCTGGTCCCGTCGCTGCTGATCCCAGCGCTCTCGCTGGCGTTCGTCGGGCTGGTCCAGGGGGCCGGTGTCTCGGCCAACTTCCCCAATCCGGACGGCCGCTACCCCGACGCGTCGCGTGATTTCATCGGCCAGGGCGCGGCGAATGTGATCGCCGGGGTATTCCGTGGCATGCCGGTCGGCGGGTCAATGTCGGCCTCGTCACTGAACAAGACCGCGGGCGCCCAGTCGCGGCTGGCGCTGGTGATCGCCAGCGCCGTGATGGCGGCGGTGATCCTCGCCTTCGCCGGCCTGGTCGGCTACATCGCCATGCCTGCCCTGGCTGGCTTGCTCATCCTGGTCGGCTGCCGGACCGTCAAGCCTGCCGACCTGGCCTCGGTGTGGCGGACCGGCACTGTGCAGAAGGCGGTGCTGGCGACCACGTTCGTGCTCACCATGGTGATCCCGTTGCAGTACGCGGTGCTGGCCGGGGTGGGCCTGTCGGTGATCCTGCACGTGGTCCGCCAGTCGAATCAGGTCACCATCAAGCGGTGGCGGCTCGACCCGGCCGGAGACCTCATCGAGACCGATCCACCGGCGAGCCTCCCAGGCAACGAGGTGGTCGCCCTCCAGCCGTACGGAAGCCTGTTCTTCGCTGCCGCGTCCGTGTTTGAAACATGCCTGCCCGCCCCGGCTGACGCCTCGCACAACGCCGTGGTGATCCTGCGGCTACGCGGGCGCACCGACCTGGGCACCACCTTCATGGACGTGCTGGCCCGCTACGCCCGAGCCCTCACCGCCACAAGCAGCAAGCTCGTCATCGTCTCGGCCAGCGACCGCATCCAAGAACAGCTCCGCGTCACCGGGATCACCCACCTGATCGGACCCGGGAACATCTACACCGGCGATGAGCGGATAGGCGCCACCCTCAAGCGCGCCTACGCAGATGCAGAGAAGTGGATAGAAGAAAACCAGCTTGCCGACGGAACCAGCCAGCAGTGAATAGCCGGATTACCGGTGTGGTGAATCTGACGGCCGACGCGGCCGCGTGTGGTCTTCGGCCAGCTGGCCGCTGTTCCGGTAGTCAGCTCACGCCGCATCCGCAGCCGTCCTGGTAGCGCCAGGAGACTGCCGCAGTCCGGTCCGCAGGATGTCCACGCTGAGCAGCAGGATCCATGCGGGGAACAGCAGCTCCACCCACAGCGTCAGGCCCACGCTGACCAGCAGGACCACGCCGACGGCAATGCCGAGCAGCCCGATCCACCTGGGACCGACCTTGGTCCGGAGCATGATAGTCGCGGCGCTCATGGTGAAGACCGCGGCCATCCGCATCGCGTACAGGTGCAGCAAGAGCGAGGTGATCTGGCGGCCCACGGCCAGCGCGTCCGGGCCGGGTGTCGCCGCCGATCCGGCTGCCATCTCCGCGAGCAGTCCCCCGGCGAAGGCAGCCCCGTCGAACAGCATGGCGACGAACAGCAGGCCGCTGCCGAGAAATACGGATGCGAAGAACCGGTCCTCCAGCTGCCCAATCCGGTCTCGCACGACGCCGATGAACCACAAGAAGGCCATACCGGCGAATGGCACTAGGTTCAGCGCGATCGCGATGGTGGCGCGGCTCGTCGGATCTGCCAGCCATGCCCCGGCCTTCGTGGGATCGGAAGGTACCGAGACGATGAGGAGGACGAGGGCCGGGCCAGGGTGAGCAGCACCGAAAAAGGGATTCCCGCGATGGCGGCGGCGCGGGGCGTACGAAGCCCGCTGCCTGTTATGGGTTCTCCGTGGTCCATGATTCAGCAGGCCTCCTCGAAGGGAAACTAATGACATAATGGGCGCGACGGTCATATGCCACGCCGAAGAACGCCATCACCGCGGCAGCCGCGGACAGGACAATTATCAGCAGAAGAAGACGGCCGGACCCGCATGGAACCTGGCCCGACGCAGCTCACCACGATATCGGTGCAGCGAGCGAAATCGGCACACCGATCGCGACTAGGCCGAGGACGACGGGAGCCCGCCCTCGCCGGGAGCGTGAGCTGGGTAAGCCACCTCAGATCCGAACCGCTGCCTGCTGGGACGGCGGGGGCGCGCCGGGCGGGGCCTCGCAAGGCCAGAGCCGGGCGCGGGGAGCGCCGGACCCGGCGCCGCGCAGCGGCGCCGCTTGATCTAATACGGCTCAATTCGGCAGTACCCTCTGGCGCGAAGACAGGCGCGAAGACACACAGCGGCTCCGGAGGCGGTAGGTTTCCAAGACGCGCAGCTGGACCTACTGCCAAGCGATACATCTTGGGTCCACGTCTGATCCGTGGTCGCCGGTACTTGACGAACCGCATCCGCTGGTCATCTGCAACTGCGGTCTGGCGCTCAGCCCGGCCGTGACCTGCGTTTTTGGCTCTCGGCGGTTCTCATTGATTCGCGCGGTATTCAGCGCTCATGTGCCCTCGATGTGCCCTGCCAGACTCAGGAGTCGGACCAGGTGAGCGCCCACGCCTCTTTATCGGAGTCTCTCGTCTGGGTCGGACGGAATACCGGCCAACAATCGGTTTACCTCGTCCGTCTCGAAGTCGAACGGGCCTGAGGTGAAGCCACGATCAGCCATCCGGGGCTGGAGCTGCTGCATCAATATCCCGACGATTGCCTGGACGTCCATTCCGTTGCCGATCGTCGGGATCGGAGCCGAATCCTGATCACGGTTGACCCCTGTATAGAACTGGTGCGCAGCTCCCGGTTTCCCTCGCCGAGCGTCTGGCCGTCGGCGCCAGACGACGATGGACCGTGGTCCAACGCTGCCGTCCCGGACCGCTTGATGCGCTTCGTAGTTGAGCCTGGCAAGTTGATCAGCGATCAGGTGGTCTGAGATCTTGCCGTGGTCGTGCTCATTGACGAGGCTCAGCAGCGCTCGCTGCCAGGCCCCGTCTTTATTTCGGATAATGTACTCGCCGCCTGTCCCTGCGGCAGCGAGACGGATACTCGGCGAACCTGGTTCGGCGGTGCGCTGATGGCTCGTGTAGCGATACCGGTGCTGCCCCGTCTTACGGTCGACCACATTATCGATGGAGTAGAGCCGAGAGCCGAGACCCCGTACGAACGCTGGGATGATGATGAAATGCCCACCGCCCGGCACTGACGCTAGATGCTTCCGCAACTCCCTAGTCGCCGCACCCGCTAGAACACCTAGGGTCTGTTCAAATGTCATGCCTCCACGTCCGCGTAGCACAGCGCTCATCCATTCGGACGGCTGCGTACCCTTCGACGTGGCACCAAGGCCCGCATACGCGAGCACGCCGTGGCCATCAGTGGTCTGAAGATCCATGATCTTCACTGCATCGTCGATCGGTGGTCGGCGGCCGCCGTATGACAGCCGCCGGTCAACCACGACCCACAGACTGTCTCGGCTGTGCACGCTGAACACAAGAGTCATGTGGTTCATGGTCCCACGGCGGGACTACTGCGGAGGTTCGCCGCGCGCTTTGGGGCCTGGCCTCCGGCCTGGCCCTGGCTGTCAGGCCCGCTGGGCCGGTAGAGGCCTCCGGGGTCAATGGCGCACTCGCGCTATCAGCTTGGGAAGTGCTGAGCGAGGGTGGGGTGGTTAGATGTCCCTGATGGGTAATCACTTGTTCGGTCTGGTGCTTCGTCAGAGGAGACGTTAGAGTAGAACCTGTATTCGATGACTTGGGCAGGGTTTCAGCTGACTGGTCGGAGTCCGCCACAACCCTGCCCGCGTGTCGCCTTGCTTGGGCCCGAGGCGCCTGCTCTTATAGTTTCGGCCCCTCAACCGAGGGGGCGGATCTAGAAGTCAACGACCAGGAGTACTCGTGGCTCAGCCAATCCCGGAACCGAATGATGACTGCGAGAAGCGACTCGCAGCGCTGGGCGTCCAGCTCGTGCAGCTCCATGACGCGCTTCGCGCTGGAGAGGAGGCGCGGAGGCTTACGACCGCGAACGATCCCCGCAACGCGGCGGGTACGGTGGACTACTTCCGGCGCATCCGCGTCCTGCGAGAGCGGAAGATCGCCGAAGACGGCTGGGCACGCCTCGACCTCAACATGCTGCCCCTCGTGGCCAATCCGACCCGGACGATCGCTATCGGCGTCCTGCTGGGCGACTACCGAACGGGATGGCCCGGGCCCTATCATCCACGTAGCAGTCGACCGGTAGGCGAGGGCAAGATCAGGCTAGTCGCCCGCAACCAGCAGCAGATGACACTGTTCCCGGCAATCCACAATCCGCAGGAGGTTGACCTTGATTCGGAAGATCTCTCACGGTTGCAGACCTGGTTCCTGATCAGTAACAGGCGCCTATATGGCGACCACGTGACAATCAGCTCAGAGCTTTCTCTGCCCTCCGAGACTGGGGAGACCCGGTACATAACGAGGTACGCGAAGCGTATACCTCTACCAGAGCTTCGCTTCGATGGCGTTATCCCGTACACGGACGAGGATGATGACGGCGGAGAAGGCGAATACGAGGTGCCGGTCGACGAGAAGTAGAAGAGTCATGTTCTGCAGGAAGGTCGAAGGTCCCATTGTTTACCGCATCCCGTTTGACCCTCGCGCGGAAGCGCCGCGGGCTGACCCTCGTGGAGGTTGCTGAACGCGTAGGAGTTACTGCGCAGAGTATCTCGAACTATGAGAACGGGCGACAGGTCCCGTCGGCGCAGGTATTGGATAGCCTTGCACAGGCTCTTCGATTTCCGGTCTCATTCTTCTCTGCGCGTGAATTTGAGCCGGTTACGGCTGATCAAGTTTCTTTCCGCGCTCGAAGTAAGTTGCCCGCGCGCAAACGGGATATCGCACTCAGCGTAGGGCGGCTTGCAATCGAGTTCCATGACTGGATGAGCAGAAGCTACAATCTTCCGCCCTCCGACCTGCCCTCACTCAATAAGCCTGACCCTGAGACCGCTGCGGGGATCGTTCGCGCAAGGTGGAATCTGGGGTCTGCGCCGATTGGCAATACGGTGCACCTTCTGGAGGCTCATGGGGTCCGAGTCTTTTCACTTGCTCCGGAGTACTCTGACGTAGACGCTTTTTCTTTCTATAATGATGGCGTACCGTTTGTCTTCTTGAATACGATGAAAACCGCCGAGCGAGGCCGATTCGATGCTGCCCATGAACTAGGTCATCTTGTTCTGCATGGTCAGGGTTGCGATCTCAAGCGAATGCAGGCTGAACAAGAGGCAAACGATTTCGCAAGCGCTTTCCTGATGCCCCGTGAAAGTGTCCTTGCACATATGCCCTCCTCGCCGCTCGTGGATCAGATTTTGACAGGGAAGAAGATCTGGAACGTTGCCGCGCTTGCTCTTACATATAGATTGCATGACATCGGCATGTTGTCTGACTGGCACTACAGAAGCACTTGCATGGAGCTGGGACGGCGCGGCTATCGGACTCAAGAACCGGATGGCATCCAGAGGGAGAGTTCGCAGCTGTTGACCAAGGTGTTCCTCTCGCTCCGGAAAAGAAGAGTATCGATTAGTGATGTCGCACGTGAACTCTCGGTAAGCCCGGAAGATCTGAATAGCTATCTGTTCGGGCTGATGCTAACTGTTCTTGAGGGGCACCGTACAGGTAACGACGAGACTGCCCGACCGACGCTAAGGCTGGTGGAGACGACTCCTCAACCTGGCCACAGGTCAACACATGGCAAGTTTTGCACTTGCACTTGATAGCTATTCCTAAGTGGTCACCGGCAGCCTATCAGACTTTGCTGAGACAACTACTGACTGGAGTTCTAATGCCCAGAGACGGCGAAGATAGTTCAATAAGATCGGCTCTTCGCCAAAGGTATAGCCAGGTACAGCTGCTCAAGATCTTCTATAGAGCACAGATAATCGTGCTTGTGCTGACAGGGCTCTTGGTCTTTCAGTGGGTGGCTACGTCTACTCGAGGCTATGGTCTCGTAGAGATCATCACCGCGTTTGTTACGATCGCCTGTACGCTCGCTACTACCTTCCGATCCGTCCAGCTTCCTACCGCCTTGCCGCTATGGAGCCTTATCCTCCAGGTTGTTACTGCAGGTACGGTGTTTGTGGTAAATTTCTCTTGGATTTATTGGGCTTACTCACCTAGCCCGAGCGCTTGCATGAATGTCGGACTATCCAAGATAGACGGCACTTATTTCACCCTTACCACGCTGACCACAGTCGGATACGGCGACATTACGCCGGTAACGGAACGTTGTCGGGTGATAGTTTCTGGTCAACTGATCCTGGGAATTGTCTTCATGGTCATCATTCTTTCTCTTTTGATCGTCAGAATCGCAGACACCACGATTCGGCGTCGCGTCTAAAGGAAGCGACCGCGACTCGAACGTGGGAGATTCTAATTCGGCCTGAACGCTGACCGTTCGGAGGTTCGCCGCGCGCCTATCGGGCCTGACCTCTGGCCTGGCCCTCGCCGTCAGGCCCGGCGCGCCGGAGGTGCGCCCTTGAGGTGGTGCAGAGAGTTGCAACAACCCTGCACGACAACCGTCGTCCGAGAGCCGTCGCTCGCGCTCGCTCGTTGGCGAATCTGCGCTGGTTCTTGGATGCCCTATGCCATACGGGTTCCCGGCACGTGCGCTAGGCGTTAGCGTCGTGGCCGTGAGTGGTGCGATGGGTGGCGAGCCGGGGCGGTGGCGGACGTTCGGGGAGCGAGCGGTCTATGAGAGCCCGTACGTGTGGCTGGGTCAGGTCGATGTCGAACTGCCGGGAGGGGAGCGGTTCTGGCATGACGTGATCCGGTTGCACCGGGCGGCGACGATGGTGCTAG
>Ga0310037_10001375_pt1 | contig 13418 bp, 19 predicted proteins | sample Sb_taG_11_FD_200239 | JGI IMG/M metagenome (GOLD analysis project Ga0310037, IMG submission 200239) | Peat soil microbial communities from Weissenstadt, Germany - Sb_50d_3_AS metaG (v2) (version 2) | ecosystem: Environmental > Terrestrial > Soil > Wetlands > Peat | place: Germany: Weissenstadt...
ACGCTCTGGCTGAGTGGGCGCTACAACGCGGAGGTGTATGCGATCAACACGCGGACCGGCCGGCTGCGGGCGCGGATCCCGGTCGGCCTCGGACCGCACGGGCTTTGCGTATGGCCCCAGCCGGGGCGCTTCTCGCTAGGTCACACCGGGATGATGCGGTGATGGCCTGGCCACGACCGCCGGCACGCCGGCCGCCACGGGAGTTCACCTCCGCCTAACGGGTCGACAAGGCGGAGTTGACCGGAACAGCGTTCAGCTCCTGAGGCTACGCGCTGTCCCGTGAATCTCCGGGTTTGCGGGTTGGTGCCGTGGAGGGGCTGGATGCTTGCCCTAGTGTGAAACCAGGTGCGGGGGAGTCTTGGGTGATGCGGGAGAGTTCACGATGGAGGTGACTGTTGGCAGTCGTTGAGCTCGGTAAGGAGCGCCTGGATGCGTTGGGCGATCTTGTCTTTGATTTCGCGGACTTGCTCGATTGGTTGGCCGGCGGGGTCGGGGAGGTTCCAGTCGATGTATTTCTTGCCTGGGATGTAGGGGCATTGGTCGCCGCAGCCCATGGTGACGACGATGTCGGCTTCTTCAGCGAGTTCGCGGGTGAGCATTCGGGGTTGGCGGTCGGCGAGGTCGATCCCAAGCTCGCGCATGACCTCGACGACTTCGGGGTGGACGTGGTCGGCCGGTGTGGTGCCGGCCGATAGGGCCTTGTGCTTTCCGTTGGCGGCTTGGGTGAAGAGCGCTTCGCTGATTTGCGAGCGGCCGGCGTTCTGGAGGCAGACGAACAGGACGGTAGCCATGTCGGTCAGGGTCGTGGGGCGACCAGGTCGGTGTGGGGGTTCGCGTCTCGGTGGTCCTGCTCGTGGGGGAGCAGGACGGTCGCGGCGTCGGCCGGGGTGACGTCGGGGTAGAGCGTGCGCACGAGGAGGATTGCGAGCGCGCCGCCGATCGTCTGGGCGACGATGTAGGCGGGAACGGAGGTGGGCGCGATCCCGGCGAAGGTGTTGGAGAAGATGCGGCCGATGGTGATCGCGGGGTTGGCGAAGCTGGCGGAGCTGGTGAAGAAGTAGGCGGCGCCGATGTAGGCGCCGACGGCGGCCGGGGTGATGTTGGCGCGTCTCGTGCGGGCGAGGGAGAAGATCACGAGGATCAGCCCGAGGGTGGCGATGATCTCCGCGAAGCAGTGCGCGGGCGACGCGCGGTGGTGTGTGGAGATGCTGACCGCGCTGAGCGAGAACATGACGTTGGCGGTGATCGCGCCGAGGATGCAGCCGGTGACTTGGGCGGGGAGGTAGGCGAGCGCGTCGCGCCGGCTGATCCCGCCGAAGGCGGCGTCGACGAAGGAGACGACGGGGTTGAAGTGCCCGCCGGAGACGGGGCCGAACATGAGAATGATCGTGAACAGCCCGGCAGCGGTCGCGGCCGCGTTCTCGAACAGCTCGAGCCCGACGTCGCCCGGGGAGAGCTGTTGGGCGGCGATCCCGGAGCCGATCACGACCGCCGCGAGAAAGGCGGAGCCGAGCAGCTCGGCGAGCAGCCGGCGGGGCAGCGGGGGCGTTGTCGGCATGGGTTCCTTTGGGTTCACAGGAGCGCGCAGGTGTCCTCGCGGAGACACTCGCGGGTCTGTTTGTGGGCGAGGGTGAAGATGTGCGTGCGGACCGGGACGTCGTCGTATTGCTCGAGAACCCGGTCGGCGCAGCCCCGGATCACCTCGGGCGGGCGGGTCTCGCCGAACTCATCGATTAGCTGCGGCAGCAGCTTCGCCAGCCGCCAACGGTGCGATGTTCCGTCGCTACGGATCGCGTCGATGTTGTTGGTCGCCAGCTCGCGCACGCGTTCGTCGATCGTGTCGCGGATCTCGCGGACCTCGTCGATCGGCCTGCCGGCGGGGTCGGGGATGTCCCAGTCGTCGACCCTCGTCGGGACGTACGGGCAGACGTCGCCGCAGCCCATCGTGACCGCCCAATCGGCATGCAATTGCATCTCGACCGTCAGCCGCTTCGGCTTGTTGGCGGACAGGTCGATCCCGACCTCTTGCATCACTTCGATCACTGCCGGCCAGACTCGGCGGGCGGGGTCTGATCCGGCGGACTCCGCGCTCACGTCCTCGGGGGCGTAGCGCTCGAACAGCGCCTGGGCGATCTGCGAGCGTCCGGCGTTGTGGGTGCAGACGAACAGCACGTACTTCATCTCGCTCCTCCTCGGCTATGCGGCCGCTATCAGTTTCTCTGCGTACTCGCCCGAAAGGCCGGCGGCCGAGACCTCACGGGCGACAGCCACGGCGTCGTATGGGACCCGCTCGATCGAGGCCTTCACCTGACCATCCTCATCGAGATCGAGGATCGCGAACCCGGCGCGCGGGTCGCCGTCCTTCGGCTTGCCGACGGAGCCGCAGTTGACGAACAGAACGCCCCCGTACTCATGGATCCATGGCTTGTGGGTGTGTCCGAAGACGAGCACGTCGCAGTCTGAGAGCGTGGCGATCCGCTCGAACGTCGGCGCCGGCTTGTCCTCGAACAGGTACTCGTTGACCTTCCGCGGCGAGCCGTGCACGAGTCTGACACGGCGGCTGCCGAGCTCGAAGCGGAGGTCGAACGGCAGCCCGCGCATGAACTCCTTCGAGTGCTCATCGGTGTGTGCCAGCGTCCACGCAACCGACTGCTGGCCGAGCTCCCGGTCGTGCTGGGTCACATACGCGCAACCGCAGTCCTCCAGCTCACGGCCGATCGCGTAATCGTAATTGCCGTAGATCGTCGGGAAGTTCCGCTCCTCGATCAGCCGGCAGACCTCGTTCGGACTCGGCCCGTAGCCGACGAGATCGCCCCCGCAATAGACACGGTCGACACCGATCGGCTCGATCGCCTCCAGGCTGGCCTCGAGTGCCAGCAGGTTGCCGTGGATGTCGGTGATGACCGCGACGCGCTCCAAGGCCGGCCCGCTTCGGGTCCGTGGAGGGCGATCAGGGCGTTGGCGGGGACGAGCGTCTCGAGCAGGTCCCAGACGCGGTGATAGAGCTCGTAGCGAATCCGGCGCACGACCTCGAGCGGCTGCCCAGCGGGGTCGTCGAGCGGCCAGTCCTGATAGCGCTTTCCCGGATAGACGGGACACGCGTCACCGCACCCGAGGGTGACGACGACATCGGCGGCGCGAAGCACCTCATCGGTCAGTGGCTTGGGAAACTCGAGCGTCACGTCGACGCCAAGTTCTCGCATCGCGTCGACGACAACTGGGTCGATCTGCTCCTCCGGATGCGAGCCGGCCGAGCGGACCCCCACCCATCCGTTCGAGAGATGGTGCGCGAATGCCATCTGGCTGCGCCCGGCGTCGTGCTCGCACACGAACAGCACCTCCGGCAGGTCCTTCTCGACTGTGCCGTCCGCCTGCGCCACGGCCCAGAGCTGCTCGCGGGCGAACCGGGCGATGATCACCGGCAAGAAGTTCGGCCCGACCTTCGGCCGGTCGCCAACGTCCTCGTATGAGCGCTCGACGTATCGGGCGACCGTCTCGCGCGAGAACACCCCGCGGAACTCGTCGGAGAGCTCGGCGACCGTCGCCTCCAGGCAGTGGCGCAGCAACGGGCTCAACTGTGTGTGCATGACCGACCTCCCAGACAAACCGCGATCAGTCTATACATTGACATGCGTCAGTTCAATCGGTATACGTATATAGATGGCGATCGATCTGGAGCTGACCCCGAAGACCAAACGCCCCGCCGGCGAGCCGTGCTGCGAGCCGGTTGTGTACCCGGACGTGGAGCGTGATGAGGCGGTGCGGATGGCGACTGTCGCAAAGGCGCTCGGCGACCCGGTTCGCCTGCAGCTCGTCGACGTCCTGCGAAAGCACGCCGGCAAGGTGTGCGTGTGCGAGCTCGTGCCGCTATTTGATCTCTCCCAGCCCACCGTCTCGCATCACCTCAAGGTGCTCCGCCAAGCCGGCATCGTCGGCTCAGAACGCGAAGGACTGTGGGCCTACTACTACGTGATCCCCGACGCGCTGAAGGAGCTGTCCGCATGGCTGAGCTGACCGACATCCGCGAAACCGTCCGCCGCCGCTACGCGGACGCGGCCAACGCCGCGGCCTCCGGCAGCTACGCAGAGGCCCGGGCACTCGAGGCCGAAGCGGGCTGTTGCGGGCCGACCGCCGCGTCCTGTAGCCCCGCCGATCAGACCGGCGTGTTCGGCCCGGCGCTCTATGACGAGCGCGTCCGCGAGGACACACCCGATGCCGCGATCAACGCGTCGCTGGGCTGCGGGGTGCCGACTGCTGTCGCGGACCTTCGTGACGGCGAGATCGTCCTCGACCTCGGATCCGGCGCCGGCGCGGACGTCCTCATCAGCGCCCGCCGGGTCGCGCCGACCGGGACGGCAATCGGGCTGGACATGACCGACGAGATGCTGGAGCTCGCCCGTGCCAACGCCGCGCAGGCAGGCGTCACCAACGTCGAGTTCATCAAGGGTTACCTCGAGGACATGCCGCTCCCCGACGCGAGCGTCGACGTCGTCATCTCCAACTGCGTGATCAACCTCTCCGGCGACAAGCAGAGGACGATCGCTGAAGCCGCACGCGTCCTACGCCCGGGCGGACGGTTCGCGATCGCCGACGTGATCGCTGACCCCGACATGGACGAACAGACCAAGGCCGACATGGCCGCCTGGACCGGCTGCATCGCCGGCGCGCTCACCGAAGCCGAATTCCGCCAAACGCTCGCCGCCGCCGGGTTCGACGAGATCGAGATCCGGCCGACGCACCAAGTCCACGAGCACGCGTCCTCGGCGATCATCCGCGCCCGCAAACCGGCGAGCTCGACATGTTGCAGCGCCGACACGCAGGCAACATGCTGCGAGCCCGCCGCCAAGACCGACTGTTGCGGCGCGGACCACGCAGCTGGCACGTGCGGATGCCAATCCGCACCGTGACCGACGAGCTCCAGCTCAACGACCCGCAGACCTTGTACCGGCGCTGGGAGGACTCCCAGTGGTCCCCGTACACGATCGACCTCACCACCGACCGAGCGCAGTGGCCGGCGCTAGGCGCCGAGCAACGCGAGCTGCTGCTGTTCGCCCTGTCGTCCTTGATGGTCGCGGAAGAGCGGATCACGACGAAGTTCTCAGGTCTGGTCGGCGCTCACGGTACCGAGGAGGAAGCCACCTTCCTCGCCACCCAGCAAGTCGACGAAGCACGCCACATGCAGTTCTACGCCCGCTTTCAGGACGAGGTCGTCGCCGCGCCGAACGTGATCGGCGCCCACGTACAACGAGCCCGCCAGCACATCTCCGACTCCTTCCGCCAGCTGTTCGACGTCGCGCTCGTCAACGCCCACGCGCAACTGGTCGCCACACCAGCCGATCTCACCGCCAAGGTCAGCTTCGTGACGCTCTACCACCTCGTGCTCGAAAGCACGCTCGGACTAACCACCTTCAAGTTCATCACCGACTACCTCAGCGCCAACCAGCTACTCCCCGGGTTCGTGGACGGCTACTCCAAGATCCACCACGACGAAACCCGACACATCGGCTACGGCATCTGGTACCTACGCGAAACGATCCGCGAACACCCCGACCAGGGCGACACCGTCCGCCAGACGCTGCGCAACCTCCTGCCATCAGTCACCGAATCACTGAAGCCACCCGCGGACGGAGCCACCGAATCCGTGCTCGACATCTCACAGGACGACCTCCGCCAGTTCGCGCTCGACGGCCTCACACACCGCCTGAACATCATCGGCGTCCCAATCACCACCCTCTGAGCCGAAAGCGACCGCGAGATCGATCGCGCCGAACGAGACCGGTCAGCCCGTCAAGACGTACCAGCGCTGAGGCCAAAGCAGGACACGCGCCCGGACCGTCGCGCTCCTCCTTCTCGCCTTAGGTTTCCGTGCCTTCCGCTTTGGTGTCTACGACCGGCAGCGAACGCCCGGCGTACGTTGAGGGCGGGCGGTGCTAGCTGGTACCTCTCTCGCCAGCACCATCGTCGCCACGCCCATCGACGGATGCTCGGTTTCCGCGCGTTGCAAGACGCTCACCGCCGCTGGCGAGATGTCCGCCGCCGAGTGAAAGCAGGTCTCACGACGGCGCTGTTGGTTTCGGCCAAAGCAGCTGTCACCGGTTCGATGTCGGCTCGCTTCATCGTCGTGGGGTGGTTGCCACGCCGGGTCGCGTGACCACGTTGCGTTAGCGAATCCTCATCGTTTAGGTGCTAGTCCGGCCCACCTCCGCGGGTATTCTCGGAGCGGCAGTCGCCATGGCGATCCGAGACCGATATGAGGGGCCTCGCGAGCCACCACGGGACCTCGCGACTTCCGCACGGCCGCTGCTTGGCCCTCGCGAGCTCAGCGTGCGGCGAGCTGATAAGCGGCGGCGGCTTCGCCGGAGGCGGATCCTTTTCGCGACGCTGACTCCGCTGGTGCTGGTGACCCTGTACTTCGTGATCTCCTACGCGAACTACATGCTCAAGCCGACGAGCGAGACCTTCTCCGAGCGCTCCGCGGAGTGGGTGCGCGACGACGTGCCCTTCGGCAACTGGATCATCGACACCGCCGAGCACTACACAGCGAGCGCGCCCCGCAAGGGCGGCCCTGGGCTCAAGCGCCTGCCCAGCATCGGCCTCAGCCCCGTGCGGCCTCTAGTCAAGCACGCCAAGCACGTCACCTACGCGCCGCCACCGATCAAACCCGTGTTCGTCACGCCTCTGCCCGGCGAAGGCGTCTGGCACCGTACGGGTCCATCCGTCGATGGCGGGCCGTCGGTGCTCGTGACGACCTACCGGCCGAGCACGGAGTACCCCTACCTCGTCGCCTACGTCCTGTGGATCGACCACACCCGCACCGACCTCGCCTACTACCCCGGCCGCTATGAGCCGCCGAGCGCGGTCGACCGGGGTCCGATGATGGTTCCCGTCGATCAGCGCTACCGGCTGCTCGCCACCTTCAACGGCGCCTTCACGCACGTCGACACCGACAACGGTTCGGCGGTCAACGGCCACACCAACGAGCCGCTGACCGATGGCAATGCCACGCTTGTCGGCTACCGCGACGGAACCGTGAACATCGTCAAGTGGACCGGCGGCCCGGACGCGCCGGCCAATGTCGCCTGGGCGCGCCAAAGCCTCACTCCGATCCTCTGGGACGGCAAGCTCAACCCCGAGTTGACCACCGACCCGAATAGCATCCAGTGGGGTTACACCTTGGGTGGCGTCACCTTCACTCCGCGCACCGCCGTCGGCGTCGACGCCCACGGCGACGCGATGTTCGTCGTCGCGTCGGAGGCTACGGTGATCTCGCTCGCCCAGATCCTTAAGCACATTGGGGCGGTTCGCGGGATGGAGTTCGACATCAACCCCGAATGGCACACAATGATTACCTACTCTCACAGGAACGGCCTCGGGTCGACGATGGTCGAGCCCCAGTCCCAGCAGTCCCCCGACCGCTACCTCACCCCCGACGACCGCGACTTCATGGCGGTGTTCTCCAAGGTGCCCGGGCCGGTCACCGTCCCCTTCAAGTAGTCAGCGCGCCGGGCCGTCGGCCCTTGGGGCGACCCTGCCCTGACCATCCAGCGACGCGGTACCTGCCCGCGCTCGCGTGACCAATCCGGCCGACTCGCGAACACACCGGATCCGTGTACGGCGGACAGTCGCCGAACCGCGCGCGAGTCTCGAGGCCGCTCGGACACGAGACAGGTCACCGGCGGCAGGCGCCCTTTCCGCGCTAAGCGGGTTTCCCGTGAGACGGGGTAGGGATGCTCGCGCTGGCATGGGAGCGGGGCTGGCACGCGGGAGCCGGTGTACCCCGTCAGCGCGATTATCAGGCCGGCATCCCGATCAATCCGGCCGACGGCGGGCGGGTCCGCCATACCCGCAGCCTGCCGCGCGGCGGCGCTGACCGCCTACCGACCGAGTGCGTTGTGCAGTTCGGTGACCGTCGGTTCGGGTGCGTCGGCGGGTAGGTGTGGCCTGACGGATGCGTTGAACCACCGCTCACACTGCTCTCGGGTCTCCCAGACCTCGGTCACCGTCACCTCGTCGGTCGTGATCTCGGCGGCGTGGGAGATGAACCCGCCGGAGCCGCGCAACGGCTGTTCGACGTTGGCAATGATCTGCTCGTAGGCCTCGGCAGGCATCTGGGGAGCATGCTGGGTCATGCTGATCGGCATCGGTTCTCCTTAGTGGTTTCGGGGCGGGTTAGGTGGTGGCTGGACGGGCGGGTGTGAGGCCGTGGCGGCGCATTACCTGCGGGATCGCCGCGTGGTCTGGCGGCCCGCCGAGCGACGCGGCCAGGACGTGCCTATCTCGTGGAAGTAGGCGGGCCCGAACACACCGGGGGTCGCGATCGCGAGGAGCTTCGCGTCCGCGGCGCCGTGGTTGGCGCACCCATGGATCGCTTCCGCGGGACGCAGACGGCGTCGCCCGGTCGATCTTCCTTGTGTTGCGGTCGATGGTCCACGTTGAGACGCCCGCTCGCTAAGTTGGCTGGTGGGGCGAGTTGGGTGGGTTACCAGGCGACGGTGATCCGTTCGCGGTCGTGGCCGCCGTGTTCGAGCAGATCGGCGATCGCGATCGCGTAGTCCTCGGCGCTGACCTCGCTGTTGCCGTTCTCGTCGACGAGAAGCTGATCGCCGCCGAGCCGGTAGCGACCGGTGCGCTCGCCGGGATGGATGAAGGCCGCCGGGCTGACGAAGGTCCAGTCCAAGTCCTTGACGCCGCGGTAGTAGTCGAGGGCCTCGGATTGCGCGATCGCTTCAGGCTTCCACTCCTCGGGAAAGTCGGGCGTGTCCAGTAGCCGCCTGTCGGGCGCGACCTCCAGGCTGCCGGCTCCGCCGACGACCAGGAGCCTGCGGACACCTGCTTCACGCAGCCCTTCGACCAGCGGCGGTGCGACGTCGGCGAGTGTGTAGCTCACGCCGCGCGCCGAGACCGCACTGACCACCGCGTCGGCGCCGGCGGCAGCGCTGGCGACCGACTGCGGATCGGTGACATCTGTGCCGGTCGCACGGGTCGCGGCCGTCACGGCGTGGCCGCGCCGCTCGAGCTCGGCCGCTATGCGAGTGCCGATCATGCCCGTGGCTCCGAAGACGACGATGTTCATCTCGGTTGCTCCTGTCGGGGCGAGATTGACTAGCTGGGTGGGGCGGGGGTGAGGCCGTGGCGGCGCATTACCTCACCGAGCGAGGACAGATTCGGGGGGCCGCCGGCGCTGGCGGCGAGGACCTCGGCGATCTCGCGGAAATAGGCTGGCCCGAACACGGCCGGGGTCGCGATCGCCAGGAACGTCGCGTCAATGTCGCCGTGGTTCTGAAACCCGTGGATCTGCCCGCGCCGCACGCACACCGCCTCGCCGGGCCCGACGTCGACCGTCTCGCCATCGATCGTCCAGGTCGTCGTGCCCTTGAGGCCGTAGATCGTCTCCTCGAAGCCGTCGTGGCTGTGGGGCACCGGCATCCGCGAGTCGGCTGGGACATGGCACTCGAACACCGACGCGCTCCCGTTCGAGTCCGCGGCCTCGACCAGGAAGCGCACGCCGAGCTCACCGACCGTGATCGTGTCGTTGTCCATGGTCTTGTACATGCTGGCTCCTTCCGGTGGTCTTGTACATGCGGCGCCTCTCGGGCAAAAGCCCCATTGAGTAAAGTTACTTGACCAATGTATACTTTGGCGCATGAGTCTGTCAAGTGGCTTTACTCCATCCGACGTTGGGCCTGCACCGCCGCCGCCGCTGATCGGCGCGCTCCTACGAGTCCCATGGGAGACGGTGCGCGACCGAATGCTCGCCGGCCTACACGACCGCGGCTTCACCGACCTCGTCGCAGCCCACGTTGACGTGTGGCGGTACCCCGGCCCAGAGAACCAGCGCCCCTCGGAACTCGCGACCCAGACGCGCATGACCAAACAGGCGCTCAACTACCTGCTCGGCCAGCTCGAGCAGCTCGGATACCTGACCCGCGAAACCGACCGCAACGACCAACGCTCCAAGCGCGTCCGCCTCACCCCCAGAGGCCATGCTGCAACCAAAGCAATCTACGAAATCGTCCAAGAGGTCGAAACCGAATGGGAACAACAACTGGGACCCCGAAAGTTCGGCCAGCTACGCCACCTACTCACGCAGCTCTACACGATCACCACCCCGACGAACGACCGGGCCTAAAGGGAGAGCAATCTGCACGAGCGGCCAATCCCCGCGCGGGCACTCCTTCTAGGACGCTCCCCGGAGGATTCCAAGCGTCTCGCGCCTGCTCCGACAGAACTCACGAACCAGCCGACGCCCGCGCGCATACGAAAGCAGGGCGCCAGGCTCAATCCCGTCCTAGTCTCGCAATTCGCCGACACCGCGCCTCTGTGCTTGCACGCTCGCTGCTAGCGGGCGGCTCGATGCAGAAGTCTTAGCCAAGCTCGGCCTTGAAGATGACTTCGATGCGTTCGAGTTCGTCTACGATCACGGTCCGCAACCCCCGGAATGCGCGTCGGCGTCCGAGCGACGCCCGTACCTGGTGGGTGCCCTCGAGTTCCTCGACGGGCGCGACCCCGACCACATGAAGTGTCCCAGCATCAGGATGCGGTCGACGAGGACGCGCTCGACCAGGTCGCACTGCGGCAGTTCCTCGCGCTGCGCCCCGAATTGCTGGACGCACAGCAGGTTAACTGAGCCCTGTATCAGGAGAAATCCACCGGGTACGGCCGTGTTGCGTACCGATGTGCTAATCGCAGCGCCTGGGTGAGGCTAGCCGTATGAGCAAACTCCCGACTGTCCGCCAGCCCCGTCGTTGGGGCCTTGAGCGTCTCAAGCACGTCCTGGTCCCGCTGGCCGCCTTTATCGTCATCGCGGCGGTCATCGCGGTTTCGGTCGTGGTCTTCACTCCGTGTCGCTCCTGCCAAGCAGGACCGCGGGTGCATGTCACGGTGGATTTCGCCCATCCACTGGCGACAGACGGCTCGATGCTCGGGTTTCTTCACGGCCTCGATGAGACGACGCCAGAGACTCGCTGGATCGAGCCACTTCACCCCGCACTGTGGCGGGGTCAGTTCTACAGCGCACCGTATGAGCGTGCGGTCAGTTTCGGGGCACGCTATGTGCTGGTAGTAAGCGACCTTTGGGGCTACCCCGGTGCCCACTGGTACGGACGAGAGCCGCCATGGGAGGAGCCGGGCGTTTGGTTCGCATTCGTGCGGAACTTAGCGTTGGCCAACCGCGGCCGGCCGGAGCTGGGGGCTTGGCCTGGTGGCAATGGGGAACCTCACGAGCTGGAACTACCGCCAGCTTGCGGACTCGATCAGCGAGCAGCACTTTTCTGAGAGCCGTTGAGCCGAAGTGGTGTGCTCAGCAGCTCTGCTCCCCGGGTCGCCGTACCAGCATCACGTCGAAGGCGAATCAGGGCAGACGCGAAAGACGCATCGCCCTTTCCGCAAATCAATCGACGACACCGAACTGTTGCAGCGGTTGACGTGTGGCGAGATGGCAGGGCAATCAGCTGCGGCCCATGCGCCGGTTGATGAACAGGTCGGTCCGGCTACCGCGCCCTGTTTAGGATCTCCTCGATTTCGCGGTGCAGGCGCATGCGACGATCCGTGTGCAGATTCGGGTCGACGAGCACCGCCTCGAGCATCTTTGGAACCTGATGGTCGTGCGCTGCGGCCGTCCGTTCGTGACGCTCACGTCCATCGGCACCGTATAGGTCCTCATGTGCTCCCCGTAGGATCTCCGTGATCTGATTGGAAATGTGCATGCGCGTGTCGGTGTGGAGGTTCGGGTCGACAAGCGCGGCTGTCACGAGGTCAACCAGCTTGCCGTCTTCGGTCCTGAGGTTCTGGGTCTGTGCGTCTGCGTTCATGAGGTGACCTTTCCGTTGTTCCGCGCGGCGTCCAGGATTAGACGAGTCTCCGCGGCGGCGATGAGTCGTCTGGTGCGGTCGACCACGTCCATGTTGACCGAGATGGCGTCAATGCCGCAGCGCACCAGAAGTTCGGCATATTCGGGGTATACGGACGGCGCCTGGCCGCCGTTGCCGAGGAGCGAACCGCGACGGCCACCGCGTGATCATCGCCGGTCAGCTCGTCATATGCGTCGCGGATCGCAGACTCAAGCCACCCGGGCAGAGGTTCCGCGAGGATCATCTCGCGCACCCGAGTCGACGCCTCTACGAGCGCTGCTGTGTCGTCCACATCAAGCTCCCGCAGCTCGGCGGCAATCCGGTCGCGCAGACCTTGTGCCTCGCAAAACGCCACATACGCCGGCGCGCCAATGACGAATCCTGGAGGAACGGGCAGGCCGGCGCGCGTCAGCTCGCCGAGATTCGCGCCCTTGCCGCCCGCGAAGTCGACGTCCGCCTTCCCTAGCTCGGTGAAGCCGCGCAGCGCGTGCACTGCTTCTCCAGACGTGGTCGATTGAGTGCTCATGACAGTCTCCCGATTGCCTTCATCTGAGTCGGCACGATGACGGCGCTTGCACCCCGACAGTAGGCTCGCGCCGATCCACGGCCATCCGGGCTTCCCACGTGCTCTCGTGCGCCAAAACCCTGACGGCCCGTTGATGAGCTGCATGACCGCTCACCCGCATCCAGGAGTAGCCGTCGGTCTCGCCTTCCTCGCATCTGGCTCCGGGCGGCGGCTGGAGCGAGCCGGACGGGCGCATGCCCCGGCTGCGATCCCGGACCCGGAGCACCGGGGTCCCAGGCCATGCCAGCGAGAACAGCAGCAGCGCGTCGACCCGGCTGTTCTCCCGCCCGAGCTGCTGGCATAGCATCCCCGCGTGAAGGTCGAGCACGCGGCGGACCGGACCTGGCGAAGCGGTGTCGAGCGCGATCGTGTTCCAGCGCGGCCCCGCGAGGAGGTGCGTCTCGGTGCCCCCTGGTGTATACGCCGGACATCAGCACGGCGGGATCCCCGCTCGGCTGCTCGAGGATCACGCTCCCCGATGTCCCGAGTCGGCCGTCGGCGAGCGTCAGCACCGACTCTTGCACAAGGTCGAGCAGCGGGTCGACGCCGTCGACCACAAGAGTCCACTCCGGGTCCTCGACGACGATCGGCAGCTCCCCCGCCGACGGCGTGCGAGCTGGTCCTCGAGCACAGTCGCAAACCATTCCGGACCGCCGCCGAGCCAGACCACGCCGGCAGGAACGCCGCCGGGCTCGACGCCGACCGATACCGACGTCGCCCGCTGGCCTTCGCCGACCAGCAACCATGAGTCGCTTCCCGGTAGGCCGCCGAGCGGCCCAAGCTCATCGCCGGCGATCAACACCTGGTTTGGCGCGATCCCGCGCCGCCACAGCCAGTGCATGATCCACCGACCCGAGTCCGACTTATCGGTCAGGCTGATCTCGACGTGCTTGGCGTCGCTGGTCACCTCGGATCGGCCAGACCTGCCTGCGCGGCGGCGGCACGACGATCTCGACCGCCTCCGGGAGCCCGCCGATGCCGGCTGCGGCAAGCCGATTCTCCAA
>Ga0310037_10001378_pt1 | contig 13407 bp, 10 predicted proteins | sample Sb_taG_11_FD_200239 | JGI IMG/M metagenome (GOLD analysis project Ga0310037, IMG submission 200239) | Peat soil microbial communities from Weissenstadt, Germany - Sb_50d_3_AS metaG (v2) (version 2) | ecosystem: Environmental > Terrestrial > Soil > Wetlands > Peat | place: Germany: Weissenstadt...
ACCTGTGACGTTCCCGTAGGTCGAGCTGTGGCCGCTCGTGTAGACCATGCCCGAGCCAGCCGCTGGCATGGACGGGATGGTGCTCGGGCAGGTCACGCCGTCGAGGGCCTCGGCGGGGCTCACACTGCACCACGGCTCGTTGGACGACGTGTAGTCGGTGTAGGTGGCGTTGGCGTCGCCGTCGGTCGAGCTCGTGACGTCGGCCGACGACATGGCGGTCCCGCCCAGGTCGTAGCTGTCGAAGATCTCCGAGCTCAGGTGGCCGTCGGGATCGATCGTGTCGAGGGGGAGGAGCGAGACCGGATCGGGGACGTAGTTGGTCGACGCGCCGCCGGCGACCGAGGTCGCGACGAGGACCCCGTCGGCGAACGTGTCGACCACCTGGTCCGGTGAGCCGCTCGTGCCCGACGGGTAGGTGTCGATCGTGGTCGTCGAGTCCCCCGGGGCGGTCGAGGACGAGCCGTAGGCGAACTTGGTCACCTGGCTCACGCCCGAGGCGGTGGCCAGGTCCTCCTCGGTGACGTGACCCGAGCTGTTGTAGTCGTTGGTGATCTCCCCCGCTGCCGGGGGGGCCAGCGTGGTGATGTTCCAGTCGTTCGACCCACCGGCGCTCGTGGTGTAGGTGAACGAGGTGTCGAGCCCGTCGGAGTCGTTGACCTGGCAGAGGTCGACGGGGCCGCTGCCCCAGGTGCTGCAGCCAGAACCGGTGTACTTGTAGGTGGCGCCGACCGGGCTCGAGCCCGTCTGGGGCTCGAAGACCTGGTCGAGGTAGCTCGTCGAGGTCTTGACGGCGATGACGATCGAACGACCCGAGGCCGAGGAGGTCCAGGCCGTGCAGGTGTCCCCCGACGGGCAGGAGATCTCGCCGCTCCCGGGCGAGTAGGCGCCCGACGAGAGCGTGTTGCCGACCTGGTCGGTGATGGTGGTGAGCACCCCTGCGCTCGTGAAGGTGAAGGTCAGGGGATTCGAGACGTTGCGGGTGAAGGTCCACGGACCGTCGGGTTGGCCGCTCCCGTTGTAAGTGGTGGTCAACGTGGCGAGGATGGACGGAGAGACCGGGCAGAAGACCGGGCTGGTCGAGTCGGTGGGGCACCAGCACGACCCGAGGCCCGAACAGAGGGACTCGGTCGCGCCCTGTGCGTAGTAGTCGAACGTGACCTGCGAGCCGTTCTCCTGGGTCACCGTGGCCGTGTCGGCAACGGAGTTCCAGGCGACGCTCATCGCCAGGTTGTCCGTCCAGCCGTAGCCGAAGGGGCCGCTGGCAGCGGAGGCGGCTGCCTCGCCCTGGGCGGCCACGGCGTCGTAGGTGCGGGTGAAGGCCAGCGGCACCCCTGCTCCGGGCACGGACAGATCGGTCTCGGACTGGGAGAAGTCCCCGGTGGCGTCGGCGACCGAGCCGGTGCTCGTCGAGCACGGGCACTGGGCAGCCGAGAGGTCGCCGCCTCCGAAGGAGGCCGAAGCCAGGAGCGTCCCCTGCGCGGTGAAGGTGAGCGGTGGGCAGAAGGCGCCGGCCTGGCAATCGGTGGCAACCTGTCGGGCGTTGAGAGCGCTCGGAGACCACGCCGCCTCCGACATGGCACCCAGGTAGGGATTGGTCGAACCACAGGAGGTGTCGTTCCCCACGACCAGGGAATCCGACGACCCGGTGTAGAGGGCGGAGTTGGAAGAGCTGGTCGAGTAGGTCTGGCTCCCTTCGAGCACCCCGTCCACGTAGACCCGGAAGGTCCCCGAGCCGCTCGAGCCCGAGTAGGTGCCCGCGATGAAGCTCCACGCGCTGTTCGGCAGGGTCACCGTCGACGTGGCCCCGCTGACCTCCTCTGGTCCGGAGGACGGCGAGGTGATCCAGCCACCGAAGGTCACCGTCGGGTCGAGTCCGTCGAGGCGGAGCCAGTAGCCGTTGCTGCCACCGGCGTACCCGCTGCCACCGAGGAAGACCAGGCCGTGCTGGGTGCTGGCTGCAGGGTCGACCCACGCGCTCAGGGTCAGGGCGCTCGGATTGCCGAGCCCGCTGTTCGTCCCGGGGTTTAGGCAGCTCCCCGAGCTCCCCCCTGGGAAGTTGTAGTAGGAGGACTCACCGAAGGGGCCGGAGGTCTCGTCGGTCACGACCGTGCTCCCGATCGTCGCGTTGTCGATGCCCATGACGTCGGTCGATGTCGACCCGGAGGTGTCGCTCGACTGCAGCGGCCAGAAGGAGGTCGGGCCTTGGGCCTCAACGGCTGATTCGTAGTTCGTCTCGGGATCCGAGGATGCCAGAGCAGTGTGCAGGAGGGGCACGACATGGCGCACGGTCTTCGCCGATGGCCGGACGTTGGTCGCAGCCTGAGACACCGCGACGACCACTGGCAGCAGCAGGACAACGGCGAAGAGGCCGAAAATCTGACGGAGACGGGTGACTGACGGACGGTTGCGACGGACCCCCATTCGGGCCTCCCCTCTGACCCGCCCTCTGCCAACCCAGTCAGTTCAACGAGACCGAAGGGTGCCGCACCGTCCGTTGTAAGCCCATCGAGGCACAGATGCAAGGGGTTCTCGCACCGTTTGGACAAATTCATCTTGCCGTCGCGCGGGCCCGTTGGTCTCCATCTGTCGCCGGGCGCCGATTTCGTGCATCGGCCTCCAGTAGCTATGCCTTTCAATCGTTCGGCTCACAACTCCAGCTCGAGCACGTTCGTAGGCCCGTCTACGCCCTCGCACCCCTGCCGGCAACAGCCCCCGAGGCCCTCCACCTCAGTCGGAGGGAGCCAGGAACCGGAGGCGGCCCGTGGGCCCGTTTTGGGCATGCGTCGCTCCGCCTCGGTTGTCGTCCAGGCGGGATGCCGTCAATGTTGCACCATGGCGGCGTTGTTCGCGACTTCGAAGTTGACGCAGGCGATGGTCTCGCGCACGATCTCCTCGCGTGACGGCGGAGCACTTTCCGTGCCCCAGCCCCTCTGTAACGGCTGCGCTGCGCGTGCCAATGGACCTTGACAACCCCGGACAACGAGTTCCGGGGACAGCTGCGAGAGTTCAACGGCCTGCTCCGGAGCTGGTGGGTCGACACATTCAGCGGAGAGTTGGCAGTGCCACGTGTGGCCTGGAACCTGAGAACGGTCAGTCTCGGCTTTCAGGAGCTGACTGCGGGCCGGCGGCGGCGTTCGACGTAGTCCTCGATCGCCTCGGGCTCGATGCGAACCAACGAGCCGACCTTCACTGATGCCAGCTGGCGCGTCTCCACCAACTTTCGGACCATGCGCACCGAACAGCCCAGAACCCTACTGACCTCCTCGTAGTCCAGCAGGACGGGGCCGGCTGAGGCAGGCACTTGCATGGGACGTTCCATTCAGTTATTGTGCCATGGTGAAGCTATTGGATGAAGAGCGCAAGCTTGCGGATTTCCATACCACGGTCTGGCCCGGTGAGCCGCTCCCGCTCCCCCTCGTGGGACGCTTCAGGGCCGTCGAGCATCCCGATGGGCTCGAGTACTTCTTGGGGGATGAACCCGATGCGGTGCTCCCGCCCGAGCTCGTCCTGCGAGAGGTGCCGAGGATCGATCCCGACGATCGCCCGGCGTTGCTGACCTTCATGAACCGCTACGGACCGCTGACGTCCCTCGACGGCGCCGGGCTCACACTGCTACCCTCGGTGGCCCTCGGGCACTTCGACAAAGAGGGCGTCGACCCCGACGGGCGGATCCCCTTCACTGTCGTCCGCTATCACCTTCGGGCCCTTCGGGCGTTGGTCGAGCACTGGCGAGCCTTCCAAGCCGGCGACGACAAAGCGGTCCTCGACGCCTGGACCGACCTCACCGTCAACGAGTACCGGGGAAGGCCCCTCACGTCGTCGTGGTTCGCCTGCTACCTGTGGGCCTCCCACATGAACGCGGCCTTGGCCCCATTGTCAGCCCACGTCGTCGTGCGGGGCGGGGACACGGCCCGGCATCCCTTCTTCGAACAGGTCTTCCTCACCGCCTATACGGCCATGGTTGTCGAGGTCTTCAACGACGTGAGCACCGGCTCCGTGTGGCGCCGGTGTGCCAACGAGACCTGCCCGAACGGGCCTCGTGCCCTCTTCGCCCGTCAGCTCGGCGCAGCCAAGAAGACCGGGCGAGTCAGGACCACCGGGGTCATCTACTGCAGCCGGACGTGTGCCAAGGCTCAGGTCGAACGGGTGCGGCGAAGGAAGATCGCCCAGAAGCGCAAGGGGGAGCATCGAGATGGCTGAGACGACGCGCCGACGGCGGCGCAAGGGTCGGCGCACCTTCGGGGCCACGCGCCAGCTCCCATCGGGCCGCTGGCAGGCCAGCTACCTCGCGCCGGACGGCACTCGGCGGGTGGCGCCGGAGACCTTCGCCGAGGCGGCCGACGCCGCCGCGTGGCTGCGTCAAGCGGAATCGTCGATCAGCAAGGGAACCTGGCGGCCGCCCGAGCTCGCCAGCGAGACCTTCGGGTCCTACGGGGCGCGCTGGCTGACCCAACGTCCCGACCTTCGTCCCCGGACCCACGAGCTGTATGCGCTCTTGTGGCGGCGCTGGCTCGAGCCCGACCTCGGCCCGGTGAAGCTCTCGACGATGTCGCCCGAGAGCTGGCGGGCGTGGTGGGCCACCACCCGGGCCGCGCACCCCGGATCGACGCAGCCCGACAAGGCCTACCGTCTGGCCCGGGCCATGCTGAACCAGGCCGTCGACGACGGCATCCTGGCGGCCAACCCCTGCCGGGTGAAGGGGGCGGGCCGGGAGCACGCCGCCGAGCGGCCCGTGGTCATGCCCGACCAGGTGGCCAGGATTGCCGAGGCCATCGACGGTCGCTACCGGGCCATGGTGCTGCTCGCCGCCTACGGGTCCCTCCGGTTCGGAGAGCTGGCCGGGCTGCGCCGCGATCGGGTCGACCTCCTGCACCGGACCGTGCGCATCGACCAACAGGCGGTGGAGCTGGCCGACGGACGCGTGATCTTCGGCGAACCCAAGTCCGAGGCCGGTCGACGGTCGGTGGCCATCCCCGACGAGCTGGCCGGGGTGCTGGACGGCCACCTTCTCGACCACGTGGGTCCCGAGCCGAACGCGCTCGTGTTCACCTCACCCGAGGGCCACCCGCTGCGCCGAACCAAGTTCCGGTCCCGATGGCGCGCCGCCTGCGAAGCGGCCGGGATCAGCGGGCTGCGCTTCCACGACCTACGCGGCAGCGGGGCCACCTGGGCGGCCACCACCGGTGCCACGGTGAGCGAGCTGATGTCGCGCCTCGGCCATGCCACCCCCACCGTGGCCATGCGCTACCAGCACGCCACCACCGAGCGCGACCAGGCCATCGCCGAGCGGCTGGGTGCGCTCATGCGGGCCGCCGGGGAGATGCCCCGGCCTGACGCGGCGCCGGTCGTCCGGATCGACCACTAGGGCCGGAGAGTGTCATCCACAGCCCCCTGTGGATTCACTATTGCACGCTGGTTGCACGACGGCCGTTTTCCGGTGGCCACGGAACCGGCGGACAGAGTGGGAAGTGCCCTCTGAACTGCGGTGTCGGAGAGGGGACTTGAACCCCTACGCCCTTGCGGGCACCAGCCCCTCAAGCTGGCGCGTCTGCCTATTCCGCCACTCCGACGAGTGACTGCTCGATCTCCGTGCGACGGGTGCCCGGAGGAGCCCCCGATCGTACCGCGGTGCCGCGGCGGGCCGGACCTGCTGCTCAGGTGACCTTCGGGCCCACGTCGACGGTGCTGGCGCTCGAGCTCACCGGGACCGGCACCCGGATGGACCAGCTCGGTGCGTCGACGAGGAGACCGGGGCTCTTCGGGTAGGCCTGGACCCCGTCGGTGAGCGCCGTCCAGACGAGCACCGTGGGCTCGGCGAAGAGCGGCAGCCCCACCATGAGCTCCCAGAGCCGCTGGTCGGCCTGCCCGTAGGTCGGTTGGGCGGTCACCGGATTGAGCTCGGTGGCGGCGTTGGTGAACGAGTTCGTCACCGCGGTGTCGTCGAGGTTGGTCCAGTTGGCCGAGCCCCCCTGCCCCGGCGGACCGAGGAGCGGCGTGTACCAGGCGCTCGTCTGGGTGGTGTAGGGGCTGGTCGAGAAGGGCATGAGGGCCAGGTCGGCGTGGCCGGCGGCGAGGGCGCTGCCCGTGCTCTCTTCGTCGGGGGCCGTGCTCACCTGGACGGCCACCCCCTGTTGCTCGAGTTGGTGCACGAGGAGGAGGGACGTGGCTGCCGCCCACTGGTCACCGGCGTCGACCACGAGGCGCACCGTGAGGGGCTGGCCGTCGGGACCGATCCAGGCACCGAACTCGACCACGTAGCCGGCCGAGGTGAGCAGGCGGTCGACCTCGCCGGGGTCGGCGCCGGTCGGATAGGGCGAGCCGGGGGCCGGGAGCGTCGTGGTGGTCGAACTGCTCGAGGTGGTCGAGTTGCTCGGCGTCTGGTTCGGGCCGGGGTAGGCGTTCTGGCTCTGCACGTAGAGGTGGCTGGCCGACGGCACGATGGAGAGGTCCGCCCAACCCACCACGTCGTCGACGAGCGTCTGGCGATCGACCGCGTAGGCCAGGGCCTCGCGCACCGCCGTGTCCCCCGTGGTCGGTGAGGTCGTCGAGAACTCCAGCTGGAGGAAGGTGGAGGAAACGTCGAGCTCGCTCTTCGCCCGGCGCAGCCCGCTCACGGACTCGAGGAACTGCTGGCCGAACGACGTCGGCTCGGCCACCTGGACGGCCCCTACGGCCAGCCAACGGGCGAGCTGGTTCGGCCCGGTGGCGAAGCGCACCACGATCTGGTCGAGGTTGGGTGGCTGGCCCCACCAGCGGGGGTTGGCCGCCAGCACCACCCGCTCGGCGTCGACCGAGCGGATGACGAACGGCCCGCCGGCCACGTCGATCGCCGGGTTCACCGTCGTGCACGGCGGGTCCCAGCCGACCTTCTCCATGACGTGGGCCGGGAGCAGGTTGGCGAACAGCAGCTGCCAGTCGGAGAACGCTGTGGCGAAGACCACCGTCACCGTGCGGCCCTTGTTGGAGCCGGTGACCGACTTGATGTCGTTGTAGCCGAGGGTCGAGGCTTCGTCCCCCCAAGGGTGGGCCGGATCGATCATCGTGCCCCGCTGCTCCTGCCAGGCGTAGATGAAGTCGCTCGCCGTGATGGGGACGCCGTCGGCCCAGACGGCCTTGGGATTGATCGTGTAGACGATGGTCTCGGGCATCGTGTTGACCAGCTCGGCCTGCAACAAGAAGGCGTTGTTGACCGTGGACACGCCGGTCGGGTCGACGGTGAAGGCACTCGGCAGCACGGCCGCCAGCACCAGCTGGTTGGCCCAAGTGGCCCCGGTGGCGGTGTTCGGGTTGCACCCGGTCGTCGCCTCGTCGATGCCCACGTTGATCGTCCCGCCGTTGGCGTCGACGTAGGTGGTCGACGGGGACGTCTGGCTCAGCGGCGCCGACGTGCACGACGCGGTCACGAGAGCGAGGAGGCTCAACGCCACGACGGTGCGCCGGTGCCGCCGTCCCCGGCGGCCCGGGCGGGTCACTGCAGCCGCAGCGCCAAGGTGAGCGACGAGAATGCGAAGACGAGGGCCACGGTGACGGTGATCCGGTCGAGATTCCGCTCCACCACCGTCGAGCCCTGCGCGGCGGCCCCGACGCTCCCGCCGAACATGTCCGAGAGCCCGCCGCCCTTGCCGCTGTGCATGAGGATGAGGAAGATCATGGCGAGCGCGCTCACCACGACCAGCACGACGTAGATCACCGTCAGCATCCCGCAATGTCCTCCACACGCATCCGTAACGTCAACCGGCAGAGGAACGGTAGCAGGCAGCGACCTCGCGGATGATGGCGAGGAACGTCCCGGCGTCCAGGCTGGCCCCACCCACGAGCAGGCCGTCCACGTCCGGCTCGGCCACCATCTCGGCGCTGTTCTCGGGGGTGACCGACCCTCCGTACTGGATCCGGACGGCCGCCGCCGCCTCCCCGGCCAGGTCGGACAGGACCGCCCGGATCTCGGCGCAGGCCTCCTCGGCGTCCTCGGCCGTGGCCGGGTTGCCGGTGCCGATGGCCCAGATCGGCTCGTAGGCGAGGACCAGACCGGCCACCTGGTCCGGCAGGAGGCCGTCGAGGGCCGCCCGGATCTGGTGGCCCAGGCGCTCGGTGGTCCGGCCAGCCGCCCGCTCCTCTTCGGTCTCCCCCACGCAGACGATCGGCACCATCCGGCAACGGAGCACCCCCCGGAGGGTGGCGGCCACCTCGGCGTCGGTCATGTGGAAGAGCTGGCGCCGCTCGGAGTGGCCGACGAGGACGTAGCGCACGTCGAGCCGGGCCAGCATCGGCGGGCTCACCTCGCCCGTCTTGGCCCCCTGGTCGTCGGGGTTGCAGTGCTGGGCCCCGAGGGCCACCGGCACGTCCTCGCCGTCGAGGAGGAGCTGCACGGTGCGCAGGTCGGTGAAGGGCGGGTGCACCGACACGTCGAGCAGCTCGGTGTCGGCCGGTTGCAGCCGCAGCCCGAGGTCGCTCACCGTGTGGAGCGCCTCGATGTGGTCGTGGTGCATCTTCCAGTTGCCCGAGACGAGCGGTCGCCGTCCCTCTTGTGCCCCCACCCGTTCCCCCCTCGGTCCGCGTCTAGTCGGCGTCGTGGCCCGGGGCGTTCCGAGCGGATCGGAGCGCAGCCAGGCCAGGCAGGTCGCCGTGCTCGACCAGCTCCAGTGAGGCACCGCCACCGGTCGAGACGAAGTCGACCTGGCCGGCCAGCCCGAGGTGGTCGAGGGCGCTCACGCTGTCGCCGCCGCCGACCACGGTGTAGGCCGGCGACGTGGCCACCGCCTCGGCCACCCGCTTGGTGCCGGCGCCGAAGCGCTCGTCCTCGAACACTCCGACGGGGCCGTTCCAGAGCACCGTGCCCGCCGAGGCGATGGCCTCGGCGAAGGCCGCCGCGGTCTCGGGGCCGATGTCGAGACCCCGCCAGTCGTGCGGCAGGTCCCGGCCGAGGACCTTCGTCTCGCCGAGCGGACCCGACTCGTCCGGTCCCTCGGCCAGCCGGCCGCCGGGCTCGAGCGCCACGACGTCGACCGGCAGGAGGAGCTCGGCCCGGGACTCGTGCAGGAGGTGACGGCAGTCCTCGATCCGGCCGAGGTCGACCAGTGAGGACCCGACGTCGTGGCCCATGGCGGCCAGGATCGTGAACGCCATCCCGCCACCCACGGCGAGCACGTCCACCCGGGCGGCCAGCGCCTGGAGCACCCCCATCTTGTCGGCCACCTTGGCCCCGCCGACCACGGCCACGAACGGCCGCCGGGGCTCGTCGAGGAGGCCCCCGATCACCTCGACCTCCTTGGCCAGCCGGCGTCCGGCGGCACTCGGGAGGCGTTCCGGCGGTCCGACCACCGAGGCGTCGCGGCGGTGGCACACGCCGAAAGCCTCGTTCACGTAGGCGTCGAAGCCGGCCACGAGCTCGTCAGCGAAGCTCTCGTCGCCCGCCTTCTCTCGGGGGTCGAAGCGCAGGTTCTCGAGGAGCTCCACGCCGGGGGCCAGCTCCGCCAGCCGGGCCCGCACCGGCGCCATGTCCCACTCCGGGTCGAAGCCGCCCTTCGGCCGCCCGAGGTGCGAGCACGCAGTGACCTCGGCGCCGGCGTTGACGAGCCAGCGCAACGTGGGGAGGGCGGTGTTGATGCGGAAGGCGTCGGCCACGACCCGGGTGCCGTCGGCGAGGTGCTCGAGCGGCACGTTGAAGTCCACCCGCACGAGCACCCGCCGGTGCAGGAGGTCGGGCAGGTCCTCCAGCAACGGGAGCCCCCGCAGCGCCGCCGGTCGCCGCCGCTCCGTCATGGTCGTCCCCCCTCGTCCACGTCCTGCTCGGTCACCCCGCCTCACCCACGAAGCGGACGAGATCGACGAGCCGGTTGGCGTAGCCCCACTCGTTGTCGTACCAGCCGAAGACCTTGACCAGGCTGGTGGCGTCGTCGATCGGCTGGATCATGGTGAGCTCCGAGTCGAAGACGCACGACGCCGGGTTGCCCACGATGTCCGAGGAGACGAGCGGCTCCGCCGAGTACTCGATGATGCCGGCGAGCGGCCCGGCCGCCGCCTCGGCGAAGGCCCTGTTCACCTCGTCGACGCTCGGCAGCCCGCTCACGACAGCCGTGAAGTCGGTGATGGAGCCGACCGGAATCGGCACCCGGAGGGAGTAGCCGTCGAGCCGCCCCTGCATCGAGGCCAGCACGAGCCCGGTGGCCCGGGCCGCGCCGGTCGAGGTCGGCACGATGTTGACCGCCGCCGCTCGGGCCCGCCGCAGGTCCTTGTGCTGGAGGTCGAGAAGGTTCTGGTCGTTCGTGTAGGCGTGGACCGTGGTCATGAGGCCGCTCGCCACGCCGAAGGCGTCGTCGACGACCTTCACCATCGGGACGAAGCAGTTGGTCGTGCACGAGGCGTTGGAGATCACCACATGGAGGGCCGGGTCGAAGGTCTCCGAGTTCACGCCCATGACGAACGTGGCGTCGGCGTCCTTGGCCGGGGCGCTGATGATCACCCGCTCGGCCCCGCCCTTCAGGTGGGCCGCCGCCTCCGAGCGGGCGGTGAAGAGGCCGGTCGACTCGAGCACCACCGGGCACCCGAGGTCGCCCCACGGGAGGGCGGCCGGGTCCCGCTCGGCCAGCACCTGCATGTGGTGCCGGCCAGCGCTGATCACGTCGCCGTCGACCGAGACCGGCACGTCCAGATGGCCCTGCGTCGAGTCGTACTCGAGCAGGTGCCCGAGGGTCTCGGGCGAGGTGAGGTCGTTCACCGCCACCACCTCGATGTCGGCCCCCTGGGCCAGGGCCGCCCGCACGAAGCTGCGTCCGATCCGGCCGAAGCCGTTGATGCCTACCCGTACCGTCATCGCCTGTTCCTCACTCCCGCCTCCTCCAGGCCCCCGGACAACCTGCTCATGCCAGCAGGTCCGAGAGCACCGATGCCAGTTTCGCCGGCTCGTGGACGAGGCCGTTACGACCGGCCAGGTCGGTGTCGACGACCGGGCAGCCCACCTGCCCGAGTTCCATCCCCGCACTCGTGTCGCACAGCACCACGTCCACCGGCACCCCGTGCTCGCTCAGCGCGGCCAGGTGGGCGGCCACGTCGTAGCCCTCGGTCTCGGGGACCTGGGGCCGCAGGTTGCACACGTAGACCCTCTGGGCCGAGGTGGCCAAGAGGGCCGCCGCCACCGCCCCCACCGCCGCGGCCGCCAGCACGCTCGTGTAGAGCGAGCCCGGTCCGATCACCACCTGGTCGGCCCGGGCGATGGCCTCGGTGGCCTGCGGGGGCGGCCCGGCGTCGGCCGGCACGAGCGAGATGTGCCGGAGGCGCGGCGTCCGGGACACGGCCACCTGGCCGGCCACCTCGCCGCCCTCGGCCTCGCCCTTCAGCACGACCGGCTCGGTGGTGGCCGGCAGCACCCGGCCGGCGGTGTGGAGCAGCTCCGCCGCCGCCTCGACCCCGGCCGTCGTGTCCCCGGTCGCCTCGACCAGGCCGGCCAGCACGAGGTTGCCGAGGGCGTGGCCGGCCAGCTCGCCCTCGTCGAAGCGGTGCTCGAAGGCCCGGGCGAGCACCGAGCCCGGCTCGGCCAGGGCGACGAGGCACTTGCGGAGGTCGCCCAGGGCCACGACGTCGAGGAGCTCACGCAGGCGACCCGACGACCCGCCGTCGTCGGCCACGGAGACGACGGCCGTGACGTCGTCGGCGTAGCGGCGGATGGCCTGCAGCGCCGCTGCGCAGCCGTGCCCACCGCCGACCGCCACCACCCTGGGTCGGCGGGCCCCCGCCGGGCAGGTCAACGGTCCACGTCCCGGTGGAAGACCGTCGTGGCCACGGCGTGTCCGCGCAGCCGCTCGGCCAGCTCCTCGGCCAGCACCACCGAGCGGTGGCGCCCGCCGGTGCAGCCCATGGCCACGCTCAGGTAGGACTTCCCTTCCCGGGTGTAGGCCGGGACGAGGCTGGTCAACAGCTCGTCCACCCGCGTCAGGAACTCGAGCGTCTCGGGCTGTTCCAGCACGTAGCGGCGGACGGCCTCGTCGAGGCCGCTCAAGGGGCGCAGCTCGTCCAACCAGAAGGGGTTCGGCAGGAAGCGGCAGTCGAAGACGAGGTCGACGTCGAGGGGGAGCCCGTGCTTGTAGCCGAAGGACACGACCGACGTCTGCAGGTGCGTCCGCCCGTCCCCGTTGCCGAAGAGCTCGATCACCCGCGAACGCAGCTGGTTCGAGTTGAGCTCCCCGGTGTCCACGATGACGTCGGCCGCCTCACGGAGCACGGCCAGCAGCCGGCGTTCGTCGGCGATCGATGCCTCGACGCCGCGGGCGGCCAGGGGGTGGCGCCGTCGGGTGCCCTCGAAGCGCCGCACGAGCACGTCATCGGGAGCGTCGAGGAAGAGGATGCGCACGTCGTGGCCGGCGTCGCGGAGCGAGCTCATGATCTCGGGCACGTCCTCCACGTGCTCGCCGCCGCCGCGGCCGATCACGAGGGCCACCCGCTCGTTCTCCCCGCCCGGGCGACCCGCCAGCTCGGCCACCTTCGTGATGAGGGCCGGGGGCAGGTTGTCGATGACGAACCACCCGACGTCCTCGAGGGCCGCGGCGGCCGTCGAGCGGCCTGCGCCGGACAGACCGGTGACCATGAGGAACTCGCTCATCTTTCTCCAGTCTCCCCCACCGGGACCGGGTCGTCCGAGAGTCGTTGGGCCCTTTCCGCGCTCCCCGTCGGCCCCGCCCGGGCGACCGATGGCGCCGGGCCCGGGCCGTGGAGCTTGCGGTAGAGGGCCTCGGCCACCTGGGCGGGGAGCCAGCTCAGGGCGAGGAGGTCCTCCAGGGGGGCAGTCCGCAGGGCCCGCATGCCGCCCACCTCCTTCAGCAGCCGGGTCCGGCGGGTGGGCCCGAGGCCGGGGACGCCGTCGAGGGCGCTCGAGGTCATGCGGGACCCGCGGCGCTGGCGGTGGAACCCGATGGCGAAACGGTGGGCCTCGTCGCGGACCCGCTGGAGGAGGTAGAGCGCTTCTGAGCCCCGGGGTATGCGCACCGGCTCGGCCCGGCCGGGGCGGTAGACCTCCTCGAACTGCTTGGCCAGGGCGGCCACCTCGATCTCGTCGGCCAGGCCCAGCCGCTCGAGCACCCGCTCGCCCACCGCCAGCTGACCGCGGCCACCGTCGAGGAGGAGGAGCTGGGGCGGGTAGGCGAAGCGGCGCGGCCGGCGCCGCCGGCCGAGGTCGTCGAGGCTGTCCTCGTCGGTCGCCTCGTCGCGGACCTCGGCCTTGGCCCGCTCGTCGAGGAGGGCCCGGAGCCGGCGGGTCAGCACCTCCTCCATCGCTGCGTAGTCGTCGTTGACGGCGACCGACTTCACCTTGAACTTGCGGTAGTCCGACTTCTTCGCCAGCGCATCCTCGAACACCACCATCGAGCCCACGTAGTCCGTGCCCTGCAGGTGGCTCATGTCGAAGCACTCGATACGCAG
>Ga0310037_10001385_pt1 | contig 13368 bp, 17 predicted proteins | sample Sb_taG_11_FD_200239 | JGI IMG/M metagenome (GOLD analysis project Ga0310037, IMG submission 200239) | Peat soil microbial communities from Weissenstadt, Germany - Sb_50d_3_AS metaG (v2) (version 2) | ecosystem: Environmental > Terrestrial > Soil > Wetlands > Peat | place: Germany: Weissenstadt...
TCGATGCGATTGACGTGGCGTCACCTGCCTCGACAGAAGGTCAATCGTTGTGGTCGGCGGTGCTGGAGCGCCCGCGCGAGGAGTAAGACCAGTTCGTCGTGGGCGCGTTATCGCGAAAGGTAGGGGATTTGTAAGAAGGCCATCCCCAAGCTGGCCCTGTCTCAATGAGGGTTGCGCGTTGCCACTGCCGAAGGTCATGTTCGGGCCTTGACGGCCACGATGACACCGCTACTGAAGCCCAGTTCAGCACAAACGAGTTCAACATTCTCGACAAGACGTTCGCGCACGACGGCCAGGGCGGCCCGAAGATCCTCATCTTCGTGCCTTGTAAGGTCCATGTCGTCAACGATGAGAATGCCGCCACGACGAAGAGCCGCGATCGTCTGACGCAGCTTGAAGATCTTCCCCCCGGGTGCGTCGGGAAATATCAGGTCAAACTCGCCGAGGCGACCCACGGCCTCGGCCCCGTCACCGGACTCGAAACGCACCCACGGTGGCCTTCCGCTGAGCCCAACTCGCCACTAACGAGGAGACTCGCACTCAGGCACGTCCCGCTTGGCCATCCTGGTCAATGTTGGCGTCACGCCGGAATGTGCACGAGATGCCAATCGACACCGCTGTCGTCAGTCAGATAGAGGGTCCCCAGACCTGACGGGGGGTTGGCGGCGCTCAGGATTGATAGGGCGAAGGTAGCCGCCCCGAAGACCAACGCCCCGTGCGAGGGATCAACGAATGCCAGGTCGCTCAGTGCGATGCCTCCGCCGTCGAGGAATAGAGGCGTGTCCCAGGAGGTGTCTGGCGGGGCTACCCGATACACCCACGTCGCAGCGGACACCGCGCCCAGGAGCAGCGTGTTCGGAGCTGGCATCGCCAGCTCCGCTCCGTCGCCCCCAGTTGGTGGGTCGGGAAGCCTCCTGTAGGTGTCACCGCCGTCGTGACTGAGGTAGGCCTGCTTCGCCTCGCTACCGGCGGCTGCCCCTCCGAGACACGCCACGGCTATGTCCGACGGGTCACTGGCTGCCATGTTGCCAAGCAAGAAGGGGAACGGGTGGTTGGTCTCGGGTGAGCAGGGGTCGGCGAGTGGGGCGAAGTGAACGCCATCGGACGAGCGCAGGATCTCGGGGGACGGATATGCATCCAGCACGAAGACGGTCCCACCCTCCGCGACCAAGCTGAACGAGACCTGATCGAGCCGCCCCGCAGACACTCCTTTGACCTCTGCCCATGAGTCCTCACCAACCGGGCTGCGATATAGGTGTCCGGGGGCGGTGCACGACGACGAGGGGACACACCCCGCCACGAGGGCGTAGGCCACCCCTGCACCCGACGCCATGGCGACAACAGGTCCCCCCAGGTCCACGACATGCCAATGCTGCGCGCCGTCGTGGGTGACCCACAAGCTGCCGTCGAAGGCCCACCCGTCGAGGGCGTCGGCGAAATGCAGCTCGGACACACCCGCACCAGTGTCGCTGCCGCCGAGTGTGGTTGGAGGCGGCGGAAGCGCCGTCCAAATCGCGCCCCGATCCACCGTCAGTCGCAGGGCGAGGCACGTTCCCGTTGGGCACCCGACGACGCCCAAGACAAACCCAGCCGAAGCTGAGACGAAGCTCGCCGACTGGACTAAGAATCCCGAGACCTTGATCGGCATGGTGGTACGGGTCGGACCTGTGGTCGGCGGTGACGTGGTGAGCGAGACCGAGGGCGCCTGGGTTGTGGTCTCGGCGACTGGGGGCACCGCCCCGCCACAGGCTGCCAGCACGACCAGAGGCAGGGTCGCCATGGCGATGCCTGCTCGACGCACGTCCACGATGCTTCCACGCCCGAGCAGGCGACTCCGTTGACGCACTCCCGTCCCGAAGATGCCTCCGACATGCGGGCTCAGTCGTATCACCCCGGGACAGGGGCGCTATCGGAGTCGGGTCGGCGCACGAGATCCCCGAGTTATGCACCCTTGGCGCCCAGCCCTCGCTGGTGAGCCGACCCGAAGCCAAGTCGGCGAGCCGGTCAGCTTTGCTCGGCCTTTCTTGCTCTGTCCAACGCTGCCGCGATGGCGCAGCCCGAACGATGACCACTACCCAGAGGGGGCGCCGCTCCAGCGCATTCGGGGCAACACCCGACGGAACCCGTTGGCGTCAGTCCACCCCACTGGTGTTTCTCAAGAAGGCGACGAAGCTCGGCACTCTCGCTTCGGAGTCGATTTTCTGTCTCGCTCATCTGGGACACAGCTTTCAACTTGAAACCGAACTTGGGTGGCATGCAGTGGTCCCAACGCCCGGCGAGCGCGTACGCGTGGATTGAGCCTCGGCGGCGTGGGGTGAGGTTAGAGGTGTGCTGGTCGGCCCTCACGCTCAGAGATCGTCTCGGTAACAGCATCGAGAAGCTGGTGCGCCAAGTCGGAGAGGGCGCGTGCAGCGGCGAGTTCCTCGCCGACCATCGGCATGTTCGGGTCAGCCGGGTGGCGTCTCGCCCGACCGGTGCCGACGAAGGTGGCACCACGGATGGTGAGCGAGGCGCGCGCCTCGGTATGGCGCTCGTCCTCGCTGAAGGTGATTTCAATCTCAGAGGTCTCGATCATCTGGTCCCTCCCCGGCGGCCGATGGCACAAGGCTACGCCTGCGGGCATCGACCAGGCCTTGGCGCCCGGCCCACGCAATGTCAGGCGAGGCCGATCAGACCGTCGTCTGGCCGTGGGTCACCGTCCACCGAGGGGCGCTCCGACTCCGGGTGCAAGGCTGCCAACCGGGCGTCGGCGGCCTTGACCCGCCGTCGGAGTTCCGTGACGGTCTGCGGGTTCCTCTTTGGGGGACTCTCTCCCCGAGGGACCCGGACGGGGAGCAATGCCCTGCGGTACGCCCGGTGTGCGGCTCGGCTCTCGGCCAGGGCTCGCGCGTACTCGGTCACCTCACCAGCATGGCGGGGGGATGTGACGCCCGGGTGGGTGGGCTATACGGCGCGAATACCGTGCGGTCTGGACCCCAGGGGACGGGAGCCGGAGGGGGCGCAGGATGGGCATTCAGCTCGGCCCAGATGAATACACGACCCCACCGGGAACCACACCGAATACCGGTCGCCCTACCACCCGGCTCACCAGCCCCGGTTCCGGCGTTGAATCCAGCTTGGTCTGTAGATCCATGGCACTCGTACGGCCCCAGGGAACTTCTTAGTCATCGCATCGACCGAGTCGAACCACTCTTCAACATATGAGAGACCGCTTCGCTCACAGAGTCCCCTGACCTCATCGAGTGGCCAAGTGCTGTCAAGGTCGAAGTCTTCGGATTTAGGCAGACCAATCGCTCCCGAAGGGGTCGAGAATAGACGGGCCAGAACCCTCCCATTCGCATCGACCACAAGCAGCCGCTGTAGCCGAGTCAGGATCGAGACTGCTCCCATTTGCGCAAAGGAAGCAACGAAAGCGATACCGGCCGCGGCGAGTGGTCTTGCAACTCGACCTTTGGCAACAGAGAAGGACTTCTCATGACCGAACGAGTTGGCAACCGTGAGAGTCTCATCTTCAAGGAGCAGACGGGAATATTTGAAATAGGTGGGGAGGAGGAGCGGAGCGACCCTTCTCTCCGGTCTACAAGGTCTTACTTCCATGTCTCAAAGTGTCCAGATATCCCCGACGATTGGACGATCGACGGCATCCAGAGATCATCGCAGGTCCCTGGATCGAAGGTGAGGGGGTGTCCCGTCACGGGGCACGCCTTGTCCTGGGGGAGCGCATCACCCGGACTCAGATGGCCTCCGAGGCCTGGATGCGCCGTCACATAGCCCTGGTTGCAGGGGGGCGGCACGCACGGGAGCCACCGGTATCGCTCAGCGACGCGAATACTGCGTGGGTCGCCAATCGGCCCGGTTACCCGACTCCGGTGGAACCTGTCGGGCGCAGATGGGGATACAGCCAGCGCATACCCCCGACTACCGGTCGCCCTACGGCCCTCGCCGATGCTTCTCAGACCCCGGTCGGGAACGCACTTCCAGCCCGGTCCAGATGGATACACGGCTGTCGTTATCGCTCGCGTTTCCGTTAGTACCTGCGAGCGCCACTGAGCCCGGTCGGGTCTGGGCCATAGCCCCGAGAGTGGCCGTCGGTCGCATCAGCAGGCCATTTCGGTCCTCGCTTACTCTGGTGGCCTCCAGGCGGGAGGGTGTTTTCTTGTCCATCGAGAGCGCAAGGATCCTGTTCACCGACGTGGTGGGCTCGACGAAGCTGTCGCAGCGAGAGCGGTCGCGTCAGAGCACATCGACATCGTCTCGCTGCCGACGCACGGTCCAGGCAATCTCGCTCTCGGTGCTCGCCTTCGGCCTGGTCGCGTGCTCATCGAGGGGCTCTACGTCGCCCACGTCCTTGCCGAGCCGAGTCACGTCGTCGTCCGGTGCCTCGGGGAGTGACAGGAGCTCGTCGCCCGGAGTGACCCCGACGTCGGTGACCGTGGGCCAGGTCGACGACCTGTCCTCGCCCGTTCCGGGCCCGTTCATTGCGGCCGAGGACGGGACGAAGGCCTATTTCGCCTACATCAACAGCCAGGGTGGGGTCAACGGCCGCAAGCTCATCCTCGACGCCCAGGACAGCACCTTCCAGGGGGGAGTGGTGGCAACCGATACGGGCGCCCAGATTCGCAACGACTTCGCGCTGGTGGGCGGCTTCTCGATTCTCGACTCGGCGGAGAAGCCCCTCATCGACATCGCCCATATGCCCGACATCACGCTTCCGCTCGATACAGACATGGTGAGCGACCCCAACGTATACAGTTCGCTCCCGAACGCAATCGGTGACGTTCCCCTCGGGTTCTTCAAATATCTGAAACACAAATACCCCCAGGCGGCCAAGAAGGTGGGGATCGTTTGGGAAAACGCCACGCCCGCCACCGTGGCCTCAGAGCAGGCCTTCGAGGCGGCCATGAAATCGGTGGGTTTCCGGATCCTCTACGACCACGGCGTGGGGCCGTTCTACACTGACTTCCTCCCCGACATCATCGACATGCAACACGCCGGTGTGCAGATGTTCGTAGGGATGGAACTCCCAGACAGCTTTGCGGCAACGCTGGCCAAACAGATGCAGCAGCAGCACTTCACTCCCATCAACATCGAAGGTGTCGCCTACTCAAACCGGCTCTTGTTCCTCGCAGGGAGCGCAGCCGACAAGATGTATATCTACCAGCCTTACGCCCTGTATCTGGGGCAGGACGCCAAGACCATCCCGGTGGTAGGACTGTTCGCCAAGTGGGTAAACAGGGTCGACTCCCACGCCACCTTTGCGATCGAGTCTGTCTACGGTTGGACGTCGGCCGCGCTTTTCGCCGACGCTCTCAAGCAGGCAGGGAACCCGCCGACGCGAGCGGGGTTGATAGCTGCGCTCAACAAGGTGACGTTGTTCAACTCGGGTGGGCTCATCCCGGTGAGCGATCCCGCCCAGAACATTCCCTCCAACTGCTTCCTCCTCGCGCAGGTGCAGAACCGCCACATCATGCGCGTTCCTCCCACGCCCCCAACGGGCTTCTCCTGTCCCTCGGGTGGCTATCTGCGGACGCCCGAGCCGATGGTCCGGCTGAAGTCGTAGGGGAGGGTCGGTTTGTGGAATCTCCAAGCCCCCAGGGAATTCACCGATCAGCTCGGCAATCTCATCCCTGAGTGGCAAGTAGCCTCGCCGTTGAACTGCGTCGCTGGTGCCAAAGCCAGCGGACTAGGTACTCTCTCAACTCTCGGCCATCCGAGCCGCTCAAAGGGGCGTTGGGGGCTGGCGGCGGCAAATCGCAGTCACGCTGCTCTATCGGGAGGTGCAATGATCCAGGCCGTGGACCGAGAACCGCTCGGGGTCGATCTCACTGAAAGCGCCCTCTACGCCAACGGCTTTCCCCACGAGACCTTCACCAGACTGCGACATGAGGAACCCGTCAGGTGGCAGGCATTTCCTGAGGGCTTCCCGGGCAACCACGACAGTGGTTTCTGGGTCCTGTCGAAGCACGAGGACGTACAGGCAGTGAGCCGAAAGCCCGAACAGTTTTGCGCTTGTGACGGTCCTCAGCTGAGCCACCAGCCCGAGATCGTCGGGTCCATGCTCGTCAGCATGGACGGTACAGACCACATCCGGCAACGACGCCTGATCAGTGCCGGGTTCACCCCACGCATGGTGAAACAACTCGAACAGCAGATTCGGCAATGGGCGGAGTCGATAGTCGATGGCGCGCTGCAACAAGGTGAATGCGATTTCGTATCGGAGATCGCCTACAAGCTGCCCATGCACGTGATCGCGGACATCGTTGGCATCCCCCTAGAGGATCGCGACTGGCTATTCAGGCTCACGAACGAGGCACTGCAAGGCGACCTTGCCGAGGGCGCGCGGTCACCGGAGGAGCATCTCCGGAGTCAGATCACGATGTTCGAATATGCCCAGCAGCTGGGACAGGAGAAGCGGAGGAATCCACAAGACGATGTTTGGACGATCCTGTCGACCGTCGAGGTTGAAACTGACGATGGCGGGCGAACTGCGCTCAGCGAAATTGAGCTAGATCTCTTTTTTGTGTTGCTCACAATCGCCGGAAGCGAGACTACCCGCAACGCGGTGTCGCAGGGCCTGGTGGCCCTTCTCGATCATCCCGAGCAACTCGAACGGTTGCGCAGGGACCCTGGGGCGATGCCCCTTGCCGTAGAGGAGGTCCTCCGGTGGTCCTCGCCAGTCTCCTACTTCGCGCGGCGGGCCACACAGGACACTGAGATTCGCGGGGTGCCGATCGCTCGAGGTGATCGAGTGACCATGTGGTTTCCGTCTGCGAATCGCGACGATGAAGTATTCGACCACCCTTTCCGCTTCGACATCGGCCGGAGCCCAAACCCGCATGTCACATTCGGCGGCGGTGGTGTGCACTTCTGTCTCGGGGCGCATTTGGCGCGTCGGGAACTCGCCACGCTTCTTGAGGTGTTGTTCGAGCGAACGCGCCGGATCGAACTGGCTGGAGTTCCTTCGTATACGTCGCTCGGAATCTTCAATCCGATCCTGCTCTTCATGCGGGAGTTGCCCATCCGCGTGACATAACGACGGCAAGGCTCCTGCGGGACCACCGCCACTCCCGCACATTTGCGCCCTGAAGGGGCCAACCCAACCACCTTCAGGCCGATCGAGATCACCCGCTTGCGTGCGGGCTGGCGGGGGCGCAGAGCCCCGCTACATGCCGATTCCTGCTCGCCATCCCGTGGTCTTCCCAACGGGCAACCCATCCGGTAACGCTCCACGAATCCACGCGAGACGGCGATGGACGCGCGCCGTTGACTCTGGGGTTGACGTTGACTTGGGCGTTGACGTTGACTTGGGCGTTGACGTTGACTTCCCTCTCTTCCTTTGGGTTCTGTTGGGTTCTGAGGGAAAGAGCACGGGACGCGACAGACCCCGAGCACGAAGCCCGGGGCCTGCCTCCCTCTCTTCCTTCGGGCCTTGAGGGTCCGTCGGTCAAGAGCACCAGAATATCAACGAACCCGCTTGTGACTCTGGGGCAATGACACGAGTTCCGCTGTCCCGTCGTCACACCCTCTTGGTTGGTACATCTACGGCGTCAACCCGAATGAGGCTGGATCCTGCCTGGGTGGCACTGGTTGGCCGGGCATGCCGGATGCTCGGCTGTGATCAACCATGGTCTCATCGGGTCGGACGGCTGGACAAAGTGCCGTGTCGCCCGCTACTTCGAGGAGCCGGAGGTGCTCTTGGGCTGAGCCAACGCCTCGCCGGTTACCTTCACGATCTTCTCCGCCGCCTGAGTCCATGTGCCGACCAGTTGCTCGGTCATCTTGAATGCCGAGTCGATGATCTTGCGGCGAGGGCCGTCCTCACTCAAGTCCGGGAAGATGCCATTGACGGTATCGAGGAACTTCCGCACGGCCTCGAGCGCGAACTCCTCGGCCTCGCGCCCCGACTCGATGATCCGTTCGACGATGTCGCCTTCTTCCGTGCTGGTCATGATGCCATCCTCTCTACGGAGTGCTACAAGCAGCACTTCTCGATCTCACGTCACGCTGACAGGAACGGCCCAGCCGAAAAAGGGCCTTTAGTCCCATGTGTGGGTTGGCCGGTGCCGACTCAAGAGCCGGGGAACCGTCCATCACTCGGCCTCCGCCTCCCGGCTCACCCCGCCCCGCGACGGCCCTCGGTGAATGTTTCGCCTGGCGTATGCGGGTCTGGTGCTGCCTCACGCGGTACACCCTGCAACGAGTGTCCTCTGGGCGGCGAACCGCCGGGCTCCTGCGCTGGGGGTCTGAGGGGGTCACCGGGCCGGTCCGAGCAGTATCGCTCTGGGGTCGGACGGGCGCGGTCTGTTGGGTGCTAGCAGGATCGGGGGTCAGGGACAGGTGTAGCGAAGGCGGCACTATTTCGGTGACCTCATTACTCTTCGTTGGGGAGCAAGAGGCGGCAGAAGGATGAGGCTGGATATGGCTGGACCCAAGAAAGAAGACATCAGAATCATCGACCGGACTACCCTCAAGGAGATCGGCGACAGGTTTGAGATCGAATGGCAACTCAGCGCCAAACCCGAACTTGAATGGACCGAGATTTTTCAGTTGGCAGCCCCGTCAGACCGCCAAGGCTCCCCCGAGTGGGTCGAGGGTGGTGGCCCTGATGTGATAGGCGCTGTCGTCCGATGGTTTGTCCCCAGCGGGGAAATCGAGAATGCCGACGCTGAAGTGCAACACCGTCTGTCGGTGGCGAACCAGAGGTTCGGGTAGACGTAAAGAGATTCGGATGCCCTGCCCCCTCGGGGCGAGATTTCGTCCGCCAGGTCGTGATGTGAGCTTCGGAAGCAATGCGCGCTATAACAAAATCGTCGTTAGCTGGGGTCACCGCCGTCATGGTCGCCCACGTCCCGCACCACCGTGACCGGGCAGGGAGCGTGGGTCACACAGCGCTCGCTGACCGATCCGAGATGTCTGCCAGTCAAACCCCGATGGTTCCGGCTACCCACCACGAGGAGCGACGCTCCGCGCGCCGCGTCGAGCAGCACGGGGGCGGCCTGACCTTCGATAACGGTGAGGTTGATGTCGATGCCAGGGTTACCGCCGAGCACCTCGGCCACCGTCTCTTCGAGGGTGCGCCGAGCGTTGTCCCCGGAGTCGAAGGCGGGCGGGATTTCCCAGATCTCGGTGGTCGGGGACTCCCAGCAGGCAATGACCTGCAGGGACGCGCGGGTGAGCTTGGCCATGTGAGCCGCCCAGCGGAGGGCCTGGTGCGACGACGGGGAGCTGTCCACGCCCACCACGATCGTCTCGCCACCTTCATTCATAGGATCTCCTCGCGTTTAGCACGGTCCGTTCGCTAGACCTCTCGTTGGCGGCGCCGTACCCCGCCGGTCAATGGAACATTGAACTCGCAATACGGGCATCCGTCGCCGACTCTTCGTTGTTAGGATTGGAGCAGCTCGCCATCTGACAGGCCCACAACTTCACGGCATGGAGGGACCTGTGGCAGTCGGAGTGCAAATCTACTTTCGAGGCGCCACCCTTGAGCAGTATGACCAGGTGGCGGAAGTATTGGGTCTTCTTCCGGGCAGCCCCATGCCATGGCAGGGGCTCTTTCACTGGGTGACAAAGACTCACGACGGCATTCGAGTCGTCGATGTATGGCAGTCACGCGACGCCTTCGAGAAGTTCCTCGACGAGAAGGTCGTTCCCATCTACCGAGATATCGGTGTGACCGATCCACCGGAGATCGAGTTCTTCGACGTGCACAACTACTTCGCGGGGTCGAGGCGGGGAGTCTGACACCAAGTGTGCAGGAAAGGCTGTGGTGAGAACCCTCCGCACGCACCTGATGCGGGGCACCGCCAACCGGCATCGATCGCAGCGTCTGGAGCCGCCTTCAACCCTCGCCATCGTCGGCATCAGCCCCTCGGCATTGCGCCTGCACAGCACTCCGGAGGAGCACCTTCACGATCTCCGCAGTGAGCGCCCCGATCTGGGCCGGGGACTGGTCGAAGTCGATCATGAGCGCCTGGGTGGTGAACGCCGAGAGGTTGAGGGCGAAGGCCAACACCAGATCCTGCGGAGGCTCACCAGTGCCACCGGCCTTCCGCCAGGCCAAGCTCGCCAGGAACTGCACCCCTCGGGTTCGGGACTCGTGCCGTAGAGCATCCACCTCTGCGAGGACCCCAGAGGCATTGCGGCTCGGGGCGTGGATGTCCCAGAACGCCTCCCCGAAGATCTCAGCGTTTCGGGTGTGAATCGTCAGCGCCACCCCCTCGATCCAGCCGTCGAGGTCGTCGGTGGGTGAGGGCAGGCCCTCGATGGGCTTGCGACCGCAGGCTTCGCACATGTCCTTCACCGTGGCCAGGATCAACTGGTCGTGGCTGGCGTAGTGACGGAAGATGGTGCGGGGGCTCACGCCCGACGCTTCGGCGATCTCCGCGACCGTTGCGTCGAAGCCTTGTCGGGCGACGACCTCCATGGCGGCTCGCCTGATGCGAGACCGGGTGTGGTCTCGTTGCTCCTCAGCCAGCGAAGGAGGGGATGGCCCCTGTGGGTTATCCACAATCATCCGCTTTCAGAAGTTTGACCGCCGTCTCAGATCGTGCCACCAGATCAGAGCCCATGGCGCCTCCTGGTTCGGATCTGCCCTCGGTCAATCATCGAAAAGAGTCGAACCGGCCGCTAGGGCCAATAGTCCTGACGCGGGCTACGCAGGCCTCTTCCCGGCATAGCGCTCGCTTCTGCGAATGGGGCGCGAACGTGCCGGACATGCGCTCAACTCCCCCCGCGTAAGCCCTGGACCGACCGTGTCTCTCTCCCCGAGGCACCCAGTTGGGGAGCAGCGCCCTCCGGTAAGCGCTGTGTGCGGCTCGGCTCTCGGCCAGGACTTGTGCGTACTCGGTCATGGTCGCCAGCATGGCGGGGAGATGTGACGTCCGGGTGCGATGGTTATCGGGCGCCGAGACCGAGAGTCGATCCCTGACAGCCTGAGGACCTCCGCCTGACAACTTAGAATCCCAGATGGTGCAGTTGGTGAGCGATGGTATCGAGATTGCCTACGACGATTCCGGTGGTATCGAGCGTGACGCGCTAGTGCTCCTCCACGGGTTGGGAAGCGCTCGCTCGACGTGGGACCCCATCATTCCGGCGCTTTTCAACCAGTGGCGAGTGCTGGCCTTCGACCAACGAGGCCACGGGGAGTCTTCCCATGCATCGGGCACCTACACGTTGGAGCACTACGTCCCGGACGCCATTGCCTTCTGCGAAACCGTCACCACCCGCCCGGTCGTGTTAGTGGGCCATTCGCTCGGCGGAGTCGTCGCCGCTTCTGTCGCCTGCACCCGTCCCGACCTCGTGCGTGGGTTGTTGCTCGAAGATCCCCCGCTGTATCGGGGTGAGCCTGGGGAGGCGGAGGGGAATCCGTTCCTGGCGGTGTTCGCCCTGCTACACCAACTGGTGAGCGACATGCAGGCTCGCCGCGCACCGCTTGCGGAGTACGAAATCGTCCTGCGTTCTGCTCCCAGCCCCAACGGCGCCGGATCCTTCGCCGACGTCCTCGGCGTGGAGGGCACCCGGGCGCGGGCACGGGGGCTGGCGAGCCTCGATCCCGACGTATTCCTCTCGGCCGTAGACGGCTCCGGACTGGTCGGCGCCCAGCCTGGCGCAGCGCTTCAGTGTCCCGTTCTGGTTCTTCGTGCCGACACTGCCTTTGGCCCGGCGTTCACCGCCGAGCATGAAGCTCGCTTCCGCTCGGCGAACTCTCGTGCCGAAGTCGAAGTGATCCACGGGGCGAGCCACTTCATCCACGACGAGCAACCAGAACGCTTCCTACTCAAACTCCACAAGTTCCTCGACGCGCTCTGAGCGGCTCCAACGAGCGGCCCCAAGACCCGGATGCGTTCGACGAGGTCGTCGGGAGATACCGGCCGGGTTCCGCTGAACGTCGCCCGCATGGAGGGGAGACGGCGGGGCGAGTCCCATCACCTCACGGACCCGCCACGCCAGGCCCTCCTCGATTGAAGGCCTCAGTTGGGTAGCGATTCGGCGACACTGGCCGCCGTGCTGGTTTTACGCCCTCGTCAACTTGGAGCGAATGGCGTAGGCAAGTCCGGTGCCACCCAGGACCACCACTGTCAGCAGGATCAGTCGACGCATCTCAGTCGCCTCCTTGTTGGCTTGCGGTCATCGACTCATCGGCTGCCGATCCACGGTGCTGAAGCGGAAAAGCCGAACAGCTACGTTGAGCGCGCTTTGTTGTCACAGAGTGTGGCGCTTGCCCGTGCCACCCAGCCTTGCCGCTCACACTGTTGACGACGGCTCAAACGACGCTCTACAAGAATGCCCTCTCGCTCAGCGCGTAGAAGCTCATTGCGAACCCAGCGACCGAGGCGCTCGGGAACCCGAGGACAGCGCGCCCGAGCCCAATTGCCAGTGCGACCCTCTGGCCCGTCGGCATCGTCACGTAGAAGTACGTACTATCTCCTCCGACTCTAAGGAAAGGCGAAAGAGGAGATGGCTGTACTTGTCATCGCCGAGAACTCGGGCGGCACCGCCGAGATCGACGAAGCGGTAGTGAAAGCGCTCAACCTAGTCACCGATCCTCCTTCGGGTGCTCGCCTCCGCATGGCGGGACCGATGGATGGCGGCTGGCGGGTCGTCAGCCTGTGGGAGTCGCGAGAGGAGTTCCAGCCGTTCGTGGACGACCGCCTCAAGCCAGCTTTGGAAGGGGCCGGGCGCCCACAGCCACAGTTCACCTTCTGGGATATCGAAACCAGTTGGCAACCGGGTTCGGGTACAGCCTTGTAACGCCGGGAGGAGCGTGCCCGTCAGGCGGCTCTCACCGGTTCGACCGCTCGGGAACGCTCTGGGGCCGCGAATACTGCTCGGGTTGCCGCCAGGGCCATGCGAGCAGAACGGTACGTCCGATTCGGGGTCAGAGGGATACATGATGTGATCGGGATCACCGAATACCGTGCAGTACCCGGGCCCATGGAGCGAGAACATGCACTCCGGCACCGGTCCTACTCGGTACTGGCCTTCTCGAGCCTCTCCAGGCTGGCCGCCATGGACTCAAGCACCGAATTGGTCCCATTGATCCACGCCCCGCCATCACGTAGGAGGTCCTCCGGCAAGGGGCCGTAGTCAAAGACCTCGGTGACGACGGTGGCGTCGTCACCGTCTGGAGTGAGGATGTAGCTCCAGCGGTAGCCCGCAGGAATGCCGACCTTGGATGGATCATTACCCTCAGCCCGAGAAGGGTCCCCAGGAGCCGGTTCCCAAGATATGCGCCGATCTGACTCGAACTCCACCACATAGTTGAGCATGAGGTAGTCGTCTCCGAGCCGATGCATCTTCATGGTGAAGGTGTCGCCCACGCCGGAGATGGGACGGTCGAGGACGGCTCCCCGGACCATGCCGGAT
>Ga0310037_10001395_pt1 | contig 13322 bp, 9 predicted proteins | sample Sb_taG_11_FD_200239 | JGI IMG/M metagenome (GOLD analysis project Ga0310037, IMG submission 200239) | Peat soil microbial communities from Weissenstadt, Germany - Sb_50d_3_AS metaG (v2) (version 2) | ecosystem: Environmental > Terrestrial > Soil > Wetlands > Peat | place: Germany: Weissenstadt...
GGTGGAGATCTTGGCGCCCTCGCGGGTGACGACGACGACTTCGCCTTCCTGCACGATCAGTTCGCGCCGGGTGTAGTTGAGGATGGCGGGGATATCGGAAGCGACGAAGGTCTCCCCCTCGCCTAGACCCACGATGAGCGGCGACGCACCGTTGCGCGCGAAGACCAGCTGATCGGGTGCGTCGGCGCAGAGCACGCCGAGCGCGTACGCACCTGAGACGGCCTTGAGCGTCGCTCGCACTGCCTCGACCAGATCACCTGTATAGTATTCCTCGAGGAGATGGGCGACGACTTCGGTGTCCGTCTCGCTGGCGAACGTATGCCCTTTCTTGATGAGACCCGCGCGCAGCGCTGCGTGGTTTTCGATGATGCCGTTGTGGATGACGGCGATGCGGCCTTTGCAGTCGAGGTGGGGGTGAGCGTTCGAATCCGACGGGCGCCCGTGCGTTGCCCAACGCGTATGCCCGATGCCGGCGGAGCCCTGCAAGGGGTTCGTGATGAGGACTTCCTCGAGATTGGCCAATTTACCGACGCGCTTCGAACCGAGCACGCGGCCTCCGTTGACCACCGCCACTCCGGCTGAGTCGTAACCCCGGTATTCGAGCCGGCGCAGGCCGTCGAGCAGCACACTCACCACGTCACGAGGCCCGACGTATCCGACTATCCCGCACATTCTACAGCTGTACTCCTGCTCTTGGCTGCGTTAACGGACCTAAAGGTGGGTTGCTTCATACGTCCGTCGCCGCTAGGTCCCGCTTCGACCGACGCCACGGGCGACCTTGAGACGTTCGGCTGCAAGAATGGCCCGCAATTCGGAGACGGCCCGTTCGACGTCGTCGTTGATGACCTCGTACTCGAACTGCGCCCGTGCATGTTGCTCGAGCTTAGCGATCTCCAATCGCTGCCCTATTCCTTTGGGGTCGTCGGCTCGCCGTTGCTCAAGCCGGCGAACGAGTTCTTCCGTCGATGGCGCCGTCAGGAACACGAGGATCGCCTCGGGGTAGATCGCTTTGATGGCCAGCGCTCCGTTGACCTCAGGCTTGAGGATGAGGTCGCGACCCTGTGCGAGTCCGTCTTCGACGAAACGCCGCGGCGTGCCATAGAGATTGTCGGCGTATTCGCGGGTCTCCAAGAACTCGCCAGCCGCCTGCATCTTCTTGAATTCGTCCCGATTCGCAAAACGATAGTGCACCCCGTCGATCTCGTAAGAGCGCGGGGGTCTCGTGGTGTACGTCACGCAATAGGCGAGATCGGGCTCTGCCTGGCGCAGACGCTCGATGACCGTGTCTTTGCCGGCCCCGGAGGGGCCCGAGACGATCATGAGGACGCTACGTCGCATTATGGCCGCGCTTTTCACGATATCCTGTCGAATGCTTTCCCATGACCCTTGATTTCTGGCTGGTGGCTCGACTCGCCAAGGACGTCCACGCCCTCGTGGCCGGGTCCCGGATCCAAAGCCTGACGGCGACGGACAGCGGTGTCATCTTCCATTGTTATCGGCGCGGAACGCACCTCGCACTGCACATCAGCGTCGATTCGAGCGTGCCGTTGGCTGCGGCATACGCGCTCGCCGACGGCGCAAAAGAAAACGGCACCGAGGGCTGGATGCGCGGAGTCGCCGCGCTGTTGCGCGGCGCGACCATCGACGCCGTCCATGCTGTGCCGAACGACCGGGTGCTGTATATCGATGCCGGTTCCCGTTCGCCGTTCGGCGTGCCTTCCAGCAGTCGCATCGTCATCGAACTGCAGCCGCGCAAAGCCAACGCGCTCGTGCTCCGTCCGAAAGACGGCGAATGGCTCATCGTCGCAGCGGCCAAGCAATTCGCAGGCGCAGACGAAGCGCGCAGCGTGAAGATCGGAGCGCCCTACGTGCCCCCGCCGCAACGCCACGCTCGCCTGGATCGAGCGCAGTTCATCGTTGCGGCGAGAGATATGGACGGCGCAGATGCCGGTCGTCTGGCGCGGTTGCTCGGCGATGTCGATCCCGAGTGCACGCCGCTTCTGGCGCGCGAGGTGCTCTTCCGCGTCGGGAACGGCGCAGGCGCAAGTGTGCGCTCGCTGCTCGACGCTTGGGCCTCGTTGCGGCGCGAGGTCGAAGATGCACTCGAGGCCTGTGGTGACGTCTTCGTCGTTCGCAAACATGGAGCGCTCGTCGCGTGTCACCTCGTGTCGCTGGGTTGGGCTGTGCAAGCCTCGGACGGATCGCCCCCCGCAGAACTCTCCTGGGTGCGATCGGTCAACGAGCTGTGCGTCGAAGCATTGCTCGATCGCCCGCGCGGGCACGGCGGCCCGTCGCCGAAGACGCTGCACAAGAAGCTCACGACGATGCTGAATCGCTGCGAGCAAGAGGTCGCATCGCTCGAGGCCGCGCAGCTGCGAGCCGCGCAGGCCGATGCGCTACGCGACGCCGGCGACGCCATCTACGCGCAGCTGACCGAGATCGCACCCGGCTCGGCGAGCTTTCTGACGCCGCACGGTCGCGAGGTGACGCTTGACCCGATGTTGACCGCGAAGGAGAATGCAGCCGATTATTTCCGCGCCTACAAGAAATCCCGAAGCGGCCTGCCGCGCATCGCGACGAGGCTGCGCGAGTTGCGCGCGAACCGCGAGTATTGGGAGCAGCTCCTGTGGGAGCTAGCCCGTGCGGATGGACTGCCGCCGGCGGAACAAGCTTCTCTGCTGGGGGAGATCGCAGACGCTGTGGGGATCAAGCAGCAGCGTGCGCGCAAGCGGCGAGCCGCAATCCAGGAACGCAGGCTGACGTTGAGCGGCGGCGCCATAGCTTTGGTCGGCCGCTCACCCAAAGAGAACGAGCATCTCACCTTTTCCGTCGCCACGCCCGGCGATTTCTGGTTCCACGCCCGCGGGATCCCAGGAGCGCACGTCATCGTCAAGACAGGCGGTAGCGAGATCACGCAAGAGCAGATCCATGAAGCCGCCGCGCTGGCTGCGGGCAACAGCCGCGCGTCGGGCGAGGGCCACGTCGAGGTCGACTACACGCAACGTAAGCATGTACGGCGTCATTCCAGCGGACGGCCGGGGCTTGTCTGGTATACGGACTTCGCGAGCGTACGCGTGCGCCCGAAGCAGGGGTGAACGCGCAGGCCTTTCTTTTAGCCCGCTCGCTCGAGGTACATCGAGTCACCGAACGAGTAGAAACGATATCCCAACCGCGCCGCCTCCTCATATGCGGACAGCACGGCCTTGGTCCCGGCAAACGCGCAGACGAGCATGAGCAGCGTGGACCGTGGCAGGTGGAAGTTCGTGATCAGCACATCGGCGGTCGTGCAGTGGTCCGGGGGATGGATGAACAGCGAGGTCCAGCGAGCGCCGGCCCGGATGGAGCCGTCGGGCGATACGCGGGCAGCGTCCTCAAGTGCACGTAGGGTCGTCGTGCCCACCGCGACGATGCGGCCACCGTGTTCCCGTGTATGCGCTATCGTCTCGGCCGTGGCCTGAGGGATCTCATAGCGTTCCTCGTGCATGAGGTGCTGGCGCACGTCGGGCTCGCTGACCGGGCGAAATGTGCCGGCACCGACGTCAAGGGTGATGGTGGTCCAGCCCACACCAGACGCAGCTAGGTGCTCGAGCAGGTCACGAGTGAAGTGAAGCCCTGCGGTGGGCGCGGCGACGGATCCCTCGCGCGTCGCATAGACAGTCTGATAGCGATCGGCCGCGTCAGTTGGGGGTTTCTTGATATACGGCGGCAGTGGAAGCACGCCATAACGCTCCATGGCGGTGTGTGCATCAAGACCGCAAAAGCGCACGACACGATTGCCGCCCGGTGCCCAGTCGAGAATCTCGATTGCAGCGTCCGGCCCGAGCGACAAACGATCGCCTGGGCGCACCCGCTTGCCCGGGCGTGCCATCGCAACCCAGGTCTCTGCCTGCGGCGCCGGATGCAGCAAGAGCACCTGCGCTGCGCCGCCCCCACGTCGTTTCGGAAAAAACCGGGCTTGGAGCACTCGGGTGTCGTTGGCGACGAGCAGGTCGCCTGGCCGCAACAGCTGACCGAGATCTGAAAAGAACAGATGCCGAAGCCTGCCGCCAGGAAGCAACGCGAGCAGACGTGATGCGTCTCGTGTGATCGCGGGCGTCTGGGCGATGAGCTCAGGCGCGAGGTCGTACGCGTACGTCTCGGTCGCGAACGGGTCGAGTTCACCCATGGCTAGCGTCTGGCGGCGAGCCGCAGCGCCCCTGCCCGTGCGAGGCGGTAACGCTCGTATGATGCGAGCTGGGTCAAAATGGCGCCCGGGTAATAGAAATCGAGGATCGCGTACACGCCCAGACCGGATTCTGCCATTCCGCGAGCGCCCAGCTGACACATACCCACGCCATGCCCAAAACCAGAGCCGCTGGCCCTTATCACCCCAGCTTGAAGGGACAGGGAGCTGATGCGCGTGCTCTTGACGAGGCGGTTGCCCGCAACGACACGGAACGACGTGCCCGCGATGGTCACGCTACCGTGGGAGGTGACCAGCACGACAGTCGTAAGCCTGCCAGACGAGTCGACCGAGCCGGGCCGCACGTCTTTGAGATCGCTTGCCGCGAGCGACTGGCTCAGGATGCCTCGCTCGTCCAAGCCCACGACGAATGCGCTGACCGGTACCGCGGCAGTCCACTGCATGTAGGGGGACATCGGACAATATGGATCGCGTACAGCCTGCAGATAGGGCTGGGGATCGTTCAGGCCGTGACCGTCGGATGTGTACCCGCCATCGCACGCCGAGTAATAGGCTTGTGCGAGATGGTCATGATAGAGCATGACCACGCCGCGCGTCGCGTCGACGGCGTTGACCACAGGTTCGGACTCGGCGTCGACGCCGTTGTAGGCCTGGTCTTGGTCGCCGGCGCGCAGGTCAAAACCGAGATCCTCGTGCGCGCCGAGATGCGCGACGGCGTAGGTACGAGCCACCACCGCCTGCGCCTGCAACGCGCTCGCCGGCGTGCTGGCTGACACCTCGCTTCCGACCACGCTGTAGAGATACTGCTCGAGGTCCACCACGTTGACGACGTCGAGCGCCCCGTCCTCATCGCGTTCGATGAGGATGGCGCCTCGGTACGACTGGCCGTCGACCGTCAGCGACAGATCGGTGAGCGGGGTGATGAGCAGCTTGTCCTGCGTCTGGATAGTCCCGGCGAGCACGAGGCCGCCCGCCTGCGGGCGCACATCGATGACCGTCGTGATGTCGGGAGTGAGCAGCGGTTCTGATCCGACCTGGTACGGGCGAACGGTGAGGCCGCCGGTAGAGGCGACGACAGCCTGGAGTTGATGTTTGAGCAACAAGATGCGCATGGTCGTATCGGCCCGTGCGACGGACGCGCAGGCGAACATGCAGGCCACAAGCGCGAGCCAGAGCCACGCATCAGCCCGCGGTCGACTGCAGGCCCCACCTGTCCACCGTCTCACAGTAGCCGGGGGTGCTCCGTTTCGCCGGGAGCGCCGAGATACTGCTTCGCCTTGCTCGTCGCGCGGCGGCCGGCTGCCGTGCGTTGCAAGAATCCGATCTGGATCAAGAACGGCTCGACGACGTCGACGAGCGTACCCTCATCCTCGTTGAGACTGGCGGCAAGCGCTGCGATTCCGACGGGACCGCCGCCATACTGTTCGATGAGAACGCGCAGGAATGCGCGGTCGAGCGGATCAAGTCCGAGCAGGTCGATGCGTTCGAGCTCGAGTGCGGCGCGGGCCACCTCGAGGTCGATCTTCCCGCCCGAGCGCACTTCGGCGAAATCGCGCACGCGGCGTAAGAGTCGATTGGCGATGCGCGGTGTGCCGCGCGCGCGGGCCGCGATCTCTTTCGCGCCACCGGGATCGATATGCACGCCGAGCACCGACGCGGAATGCGTGACGATGGTGCGCAGATCCTCGGCGCTATAATAGTCGAGGCGGTGGACGATGCCGAAGCGCTCGCGCAGCGGTGCGGTCAGCATCCCCGGTCGCGTCGTCGCGCCGATAAGGGTGAAATGCTTGAGATTGATCTTGATGGTCTTCGCGTACGCGCCCTTGTCGACCATGAAATCGATCGCGTAGTCCTCCATGGCTGGATAGAGGAACTCCTCGACGACGCGACTCAGTCGATGGACTTCGTCGATGAACAGCACGTCGCCGCGCTCGAGGTTGGTGAGGATACCGACGAGATCTCCCGGACGGTCGAGCGTCGGACCTGACGCCTGGCGGAACGTCGCTTCCATCTCTCGTGAGATGATGTTGGCAAGGGTGGTCTTGCCCAAGCCGGGCGGCCCGTGGAGCAGGATGTGATCGAGCGGCTCGCCGCGGCGCTTGGCCGCCTCGATCGAGATCTTGAGGTTCTCCACGACATCGTGCTGACCGACGTAGCGGTCGAAGCGCGTGGGCCGCAGGGTGACCGTGATGATCTGGTCTTCGATGCTCTCGCTGGCGTCGACGATCGGCCGGCGGGCGTCGCCCGGCTCGCCTCCTTCAGCGGCAGCGTCGACCTCGGGCACATCTCCCTCTCCGCGCACGGTGGGTTTCCTTGGCACTGCCTAGTCCTCGCTCTCAGCGCTCGGCGCCGTGCGCACGGCGGCCGGTTGTTGGCGCCGATATATCTCGGTCAAAAGATCTTCGGCGCTCGCGATCGCCCCGTTGTTGGCGAGCGCCTCGCGCGCCATCCGATCGGCCTCGGGGCGCCGGTACTGCAGTTGCAGCAGCACGTCGATCGCCTCAGCCACGAAGTCCGGCGTGACCTCCCGCTTCGCGTGCTCGCCCTCTCCCTGGATGAGGCCGAAGCGTGCAACCTTGCCCTGCAGCTTGGCGATGATGTCTTTGGCTTTTTGATTGCCGATACCCGGCAGCCGGCGCAGGCTCGTCTGGTCACCGTCGTCGATGTATCGAGCGATCTGCGCCATCGGCAGCGAGAAAGCACGGACGGCCGTCTTTGGTCCGACACTAGCCACGGTCAGCAGCGCTTCGAAGAATTCGCGCTCGATCGCGTTGGTGAAGCCGACATACATCGCTTGCCCGCGGTTGCCGTCGATCTGCAGATACGAGAATATCTCAAGGCGAATCGGATCGCCCGGTTTCACGGCCGAGAGCTTCTCGGCGACACAGCGCGGCAGCAGGACATCGTAGCACAGGCCGCCCGCCTCGACGAGCGCCGTGTCTGGAGTCTTTTCGCGCAGGATGCCTTCGATGCGGGAGAACATCAGCGCCGACCCGTGCGGCGAGACGTGTGCTGTGTCCTGGGGTGCAGCACGCCCGCATGAAGTCTCGCAACGCCGTTGAGGCGTCGGGCGTGGGCGATGGCGAGCGCCAGCGCATCGGTCACGTCGGCCGGTGACGGCCGCTTCCGCAGGCGCAGCGCCTGCACCACCATGGCAGCGACCTGCTCTTTGCTGGCGAGACCGTTGCCGACGAGCGCACGTTTGACCGCGGTCGCCGAGTAGTTGTAGACGGGCATGTCCTGCAATGCCGCCGCACAGACGAGCGCTCCACGCGCATGGGCCATCATAATCGCCGTACGCGGATACGCCGTCCGCGAGAACACTTCTTCTACCACCATCACGTCCGGATGCAACGATTCGATCACATCCGCAAGCCCACGCTGCAGCTCCACCAGACGGCGAGACAGATCGCGCACGCGGGCCGGAACGATGACGCCGCCTTCGACAAGCCGCATCGTAGCGCGGTCGCACTCGACGACGCCGTATCCCGTCGTGTTTAGGCTCGGATCCAAGCCGAGGATGCGCACGTCAGCGACCGCCCAACGTGAGGTCGACGGACGACGATCCGGGCGGCGCCGTCGCTCCGGGTGCTGGGTCAGTCTTCACGACCTTCGCGCCCGGCGGACTGCCCGGTAGCACGATCACCCGGTTGACGCTATATCCGGCCTTGTCCAGAGCCGCTCGGGCGTCTTCGAGGCTCAGGCCGATCACGTTTGGGACAGGGCCGAGCGCCGGCGGCGTTTGTCCGGAGGGACTCGCGCCGGGCTGCGGTGATGCGGGAGCCGCGGCCACGACGATGTCGACGGCAGTGCCCTGTGGGGCTTGGGAGTTGGCTTCGGGATGCTGCCCGACCACGGTGCCAGGGCTCGTATCGGAGACAGCAGCGTGTGCGACCGCGCCAAGGGCGAGACCCGCTTGTTCGAGCTTCGCGCTTGCATCGTCGACGCTTGTTCCAACCACATTGGGAACGGTGACGGCGTTCGGACCTGCGCTGATGTCCACCGTCACGGTCGAGCCTGGCGGCACATCGGAGCCGCCGGCCGGGTCCTGATCGATCACCGTCCGCGCTGGGATGTCCACGCTTGGCACGATGTTCGACTGGAGCTTGAGCCCGAGCGCACGCAGCTGCGCCTGTGCGTCGTCCACGAAGAGGGAAACCACGTTGGGCAACTTGACTGTCTGCGGACCCGCGCTCACATTGAGCGCCACGGTCCCGCCCTTGTCGATCAGGCCGTGAGGAGCCGGATTCGTCTGCGCCACGAGGCCTTGCTTCACCAAGCTCGAGTGCATGGTCGTGCCGATGTGGACGGTGAGACCGGCCGCCTGGAGCGCCGTGCTCGCCGCCTTGACGTCTTTTCCGATCACGTCAGGCACGGCCATGCGGCCTGCACCGGCGCTGAGGTAGATCGTGATCGTGTCTTGCGGCTTCACCCTGGCGTTGGGTGCGGGATCCGACCCGTCGACGAGTCCTGCCGCGACGCTTGCGTCCTCGCGCTGTTTGAACGTGACGGCGTCAATGCCGGCGCTATGCAGTGCGCCGACGGCTTCGACTTGGGACTTGCCGGTCAGATCCGGCACGGTGAGCCCGTGTGACGATGCACCGCGTGCCGCAAAGATCAGCGCGATGACGACGATCGCCGCCACGCCTACACCGCCGATGGTCGCGATCTTGCGCATATCCCAGGAGACTGGAGCTTCCGGCAGGTCCAGCGTAGCGTCCTCGTGGACTCCGAGCGATCGGCGGCGCAGCACGGCCGTCGAAGAATCCGAGCCCGCAGCTTCATCAAGCTCCTCGCCCTCGCGCCGGCCGCAGCGGCGCAGTGCGGCAAGCGTCTCTCCGGCGGTCTGATAGCGGTCGACGGGGTTCTTGGCCAAGAGCTTGACGATCACGTCGCGCAGCTGCGGGCTGATATCGGCACCGCAGGAAGCCGGATCGGGGATCGGCGAGTTGACATGGGCCATGGCGACGCCAAGGGCGGTCTCGGCGAGGTACGGCTGCCGGCCGGTCACCATCTCGAAGAGGACGACGCCCAAGCTGTACAGATCGCTCGCCGGCGAGAGCGCGCCGCCAGAGAGCTGTTCGGGTGAGCAATATGGGATGGACCCCATGATCGCTTCCACGCCGGATAGCGTCGCCGCGTTGGCGGCGCGGGCGATGCCGAAGTCCGTCACCCGTACCACGTCGTCGGCGGTGATGAGAACGTTGGACGGCTTGATGTCACGGTGCAATAGATCGGCGCGATGAGACGCGCTCAAGCCCAAACAGATCTGCCGAGCGTAACGGACGGCGACCGCTTCTGGAAGCTTGTGTTCGCGTGCGATGATGGTGGCGAGGGTCTCGCCGGCGACGAACTCCTCCACGATGTAATGCGAACCATCGACCTCGCCGACGTCGTACGTGTTGACGATGTTCGGGTGTGACAGCTTGGCGGCCGCGCGAGCCTCTTCGTAGAACCGCTGCACGAAAGACTGGTCGGCGGCGTGTTGCGGGCGCAGCACTTTGACCGCGACCTGACGGCGCAGCAACAGGTCGTAGCCACGGTAGACCACGGCCATGCCGCCTTCGCCGATGGCGGCGTCCAACCGGTAGCGGTTGTTGAGGATCTTGTCGATCATCGATACAGCGGCAGCACGTTTGCGAGGATGGTACGCGCGATCGGCGCCGCCACAACTCCTCCGTATCCCGCGTCCTCGACGACCACCGCGACGACGAGGCGCGGCGCCTGGGCGGGCGCGAAGCAGACGAACCAGGCATCCGGCAACCCGTTCGGATGCGTCGCCGTGCCGGTCTTCCCGGCGACGGTCACGTCCGGCAGCTTCGCCGCGGTGCCGGTTCCGTACTTTACAACCGCGATCATCAGGTCGCGCATTGCGTCCGCGCTTTCGGCGGATATCGGGCGCGCCCACTCGACGGGCATGATGCGGATGGGTGCGACGCCTGCAGCGCGGATCTCTTTGACCAGCGTCGGATGCATGAGCACGCCGCCATTGGCGATGGCGGCGCCAACGAGCGCCATGCGCAACGGGGTGACGGCGAGACTGCCCTGACCGAACGCCATCTGCGCGAGCTCGGAATCCGAGACGGTCGCCTGGGGGGGCACCTCGTCCCTCGACACCGGAACGGCGAGAGCGACGTCCTCACCGATACGGTAGCGGTGCAGATATTCGTAGAAGGTGTCGAGCCCCATCTTGACGCCGATCTGGGCGAAGTCGACGTTGCTCGAAAGTGCGAACGCGCCCATGAACGACTGGTTTCCAGTCACCTCGTGCTCGGCGTTGTGGAGCGAGAAACCGCCGATGTCGAAATGACCCGGGTCGTCAAAGCGGTCGTCGAGCGTGAACGTGCCGCTGTCAAGCGCTGCGCTCGCCGTGACCATCTTGAAGGTCGAACCCGGAGGATACAGGCCATCAAGCGAGCGATCCAAGAAGGGCGCGTCACTGCGCGCGTGGAGCTGATTCCAATCCGCGGTGAGCGTGTTGGGATCGAAGGTCGGCCGGTTCACCAAGGCAAGCACCGCGCCCGTGCGCGGATCCATGACGATGGCTGCGCCGCGGATGCTCTGCGGCAAGGCTTGGTCGACGATCATCGCGACGTCGCGGCGCAACGTCAGCACGACCTGCCCGCCCTTGGCATGCGGCAAGGCCTGGGTGCGTCCGATGAGCGAGGCCAGGCTCGTCGCGCTATCCTCCTCGCCCGCGCGCGGTGCGAGGATTGGATCGAGCGCGGCTTCGAGACCCGACTCGCCATAGATGGGTGATGAGTAGCCGACGATTTGCGCGAGCGCCGCACCGGCATCGTAGACCCTTCGCGCACCGACGCTCTGCGCCAGCGGCCTGCCGGCAGCGTCGAGCAGCTCGCCGCGCAGGCGCAGGCTTTGCGCGCGGCGCGGGTCGCCGGGACGCTCGAGGATGTCGCTGCGCTGCACGAGCTGCACCCGAGCTTCCTGTGCCGCGAGGACGATGAAGACGAGGACGAAGGCGTAAGCGATGGTGCGGATGCGGCTCTTCATCGGCCGGTCGTCATCGGACCGCGAGCCGGGGGCGCACGTACTCCTGCAAGGAGCGCACCTCGATCGGCGTATCCACCCGAGCCTCAAGTGCGAGGAGCAGGGCGCGCGTCGTGTCGAGCGACGTGAGGCAGGCCACGCCGGACTCGAGCGCTGCGTGACGGATGCGGAAACCGTCCGTCTGGGCGGTGGAATTCGCCGCGACGTTGTTGACCACGAAATCGACCCCGCCGTCGGCGATAAGGTCGAGGACGTGGGGCGTGCCTTCAGCGATCTTGTTGACGCGGCTGCTCGTGATGCCGTGGTCGCGCAGATGCTGCCAGGTTCCAGGTGTCGCGTACAGCGCGAAATCCATGTCGGCAAGCGCCCGCGCGATGGGCAACCCCGCTTCTTTCTCCTCGTCGGCGATGGAGAGCAGGATGCGACCGGCGGGCGGAGGCAGGGCCAGGCCTGAGGCTACGAGCGCGCGCAGCAGCGCACCGGCGTATGTCATGTCGATGCCCAGCACTTCGCCGGTCGATTTCATCTCCGGCCCCAACAGCGTCTCGATGCGCCGTAGCTTGGAGAACGAGAACACCGGCGCCTTGACCGCGACGAAGTCGGGTGGGGGCAAGAGCCCGGTCTCGATGCCGATGTCTTTTAACGTCTTGCCCAGCGCCACAGCCGTCGCGGCTGCGACGAGTGGAACACCGGTGAGCTTGGCGATGATCGGCACGGTGCGACTGGCGCGCGGATTTGCCTCGATCACGAACAGCTCGTCGCCTTTGACGATGTACTGGACGTTGATGAGACCGCGAATGCGAAGTTCAGCGGCGAGCCGTCGCGTCACGTCGGCGATGCGCTCTTGCATGGACGTCGAGATGCTCTGGGGCGGGTAGACGGCCATGGAGTCGCCGGAGTGGATGCCGGCACGCTCGACGTGTTCGAATATCCCCGGGATGCAGATGTCCTGGCCGTCGAAGACCGCATCGACTTCGACCTCGGTTCCAGAGACGTACCTGTCGACGAGCAGCGGTGCGCCGGGTTGGATGGGCGGTGCGCTCTCGGCGTAGGCGGCGAGCTGAGCCTCATTGTAGACGATCTCCATGCCGCGGCCGCCGAGCACGTACGATGGCCGGACGAGCACCGGAAATCCGATCGAGCGCGCGATCTCACGCGCCTTGCGAAACGAGAGCGCGGTCTTGCCTTGAGGGCGCGCGACGCCGAGGCGCCCCAAGACGGCGTCGAATTTCTTGCGGTCCTCGGCGAGATCGAGGGCGGCCCGGCTAGTCCCCAAGACAGGCACGCCGCGCGCCTCGAGCTCGCGCGCCAGATTGATCGGGGTCTGGCCGCCGAAGATGAGAAGCGTGCCGTCGGCCCGCGTGGCCCGGACGGCGTTCTCGACTTCGTCGGCGCAGGGCGGTTCGAAGATGAGCACGTCGGAGACGTCGAAGTCCGTGCTGACCGTCTCCGGATTGTTGTTGACCATGACCGCCGCGACACCGGCATCGTGGAGCGCCCACGCCGCATGGACGCAGGAGTAATCGAATTCGATGCCCTGACCGATGCGGATCGGTCCGCTCCCTACGACCACGACCGAGCGGCCTGCCGGCCGGCGAAGCTCATCTTCTTCTCCCACGACGGCATAATAATAGGGTGATTGCGCTGGGAACTCAGCGGCTGCCGTATCCACCATCTTGTAGACGGTGCGCAGCTCGGGTCCGAGCTGTTCGCGTACCATCGCAAGCGAGCGGCCGGTGAGACGCGCGATGGTGGAGTCCGCGTATCCAAGCCGTTTTGCCTCGTCGAGCATCGAAGCCTGAAGCAGCGGATCTTTAGATTCGTTTTGTTTGCTAACTGCCTTGCCCGCGCTGCGCAACCGCGTCTCCATCTCCACAAGTTCGCGGATCTCCCATAACCAGAACGGATCGATGGCGGTCAACGCGGCCAGCGTCTCAGGCGTACGGCCGCGCCGCAGGCATTCGGCGACGACGAAGAGCCGCTCGTGGGTTGGAACGCGCAAGACGTCGTCAAGCTCATCATCGCTCCATTGTTCGTACGCGCCACCCGACAGGCTGTCTCGCCCGATGTCGAGGCCGCGGACGCACTTGAGCAGCGCGTCGCCGAACGAGCGGCCGATCGCCATCACCTC
>Ga0310037_10001401_pt1 | contig 13286 bp, 12 predicted proteins | sample Sb_taG_11_FD_200239 | JGI IMG/M metagenome (GOLD analysis project Ga0310037, IMG submission 200239) | Peat soil microbial communities from Weissenstadt, Germany - Sb_50d_3_AS metaG (v2) (version 2) | ecosystem: Environmental > Terrestrial > Soil > Wetlands > Peat | place: Germany: Weissenstadt...
ACCGCAAGTACACGCAGCTTGGCGACGATGAAGAGATCATGGCGTCGGGGTCGGGAGAAACGACCTAAGAACATGCGCGCGAGTCAGAGGAGGACGAGGGTGATGGCTGCGAAGAAGCGTTTCTGTTCCACCGGCACCTGCCGCCACGCCTACTGCAAGGGCGAGCGCGAGGGAAGCCGACGTGGGTTCATCCAGGGCATCGGGTATGCGGTTGCCGAGATCGTGCGCTCGCACGACCAGCCCACTATCGCGGTCGACGTCGCCGGCGCGGCCGGCTTCGACTACCAGGACTTCAAGGGTGCGGGGGTCGACGAGTTCGACCTCAAGCAACTACGCCCGCTGCGACGTGAGCGCGGGTGGCCAGGGACGAAGCGGTAACATGCGCGCGAGTCAGAACGAGAGGAGCGAAAGACCATGAGCCGTAAGGAGAGCCCCGAGGAAGCGCGAGAACGCATGCGGCGTGAGGTCTTGCAGGAGGCCGGGCAAGCGTGTCTCGATCGGGCCCAGGACATGGGCGAATGCCATCTATGCGGCTTCGACGAAGCCCACGGTAAACAGCACGACGACGAGTGCCCACTGCGGAGGCTGACGTGAACTTCATCCAAGCGCTCGACGCGAAGCAGGCACGGGAGAACGACGCCATCCACAGCTTCGCACCCGGGGGCGTGACTTTTGCCGGGGATCGCTGGGAATAGAAACACACGGAGCAAACATGAAACGTCGAGTCTCGAAACCGAAGAAAGTACCAAGTGAGATGCCTCCACCTCACAAGCCGTCGATCGAGATCTTGGACGGGTCGACACTCACAATCCGCTTGACGGGCCCATGTCGCGTCTACGGATGGCGCGTCTTGATCCTGAACGGCGGAAACGCGGGCGTCGAGATCTCGTCCCGCAAACTAGCGACCCATGTGAGGCGAGTGCCGCCAGTCGCCACGTGAGAAGAGCGCGCGTTAGTCCACGTTGCGCATCCAGTACGGTCTACCGTCGAGCCGGTCCGCGCGCGCGAGGCTGACGTCGATCTTGACGCCGGCGACCTCCACGTTCTCGGCGACCTGCACGAGCGCGTAGCCGCGCGTCGGGACGTCGGGCACGTTCGAGACGCTCTTCCAGTAGCACTTCGCGAGCAGATCGTGCAGCAGCTCGTCGCCGGTGAGCGGCACGTCGTCGCCGATGTAATCGCCGGGCGGGTAGGTCGTCAGCAAGGTCGCCGACTTCGCGTTCTCGTACGCGATCGTCGCCATGAAGTTGCCCCCGATTCCTTCGAGGTCGTCCCAGGCGCTGCCGCCCGGCAGGTACCCGGCGCTCGCCGCCTTGGCGAGGAAGACCTTGGCGTCCGCCTGACCCATCACCGCGGAGGGGAACCAGCCGGGGTTGCGGACGCGCTGGTAGAGCATCAGGCCGAGGCCGGCCGTCATGAAGTCCGCTACCTCCCGCGCCGTGACGTCGCTCGGGTCGGGAGCTGGGTTGAAGGTGACGGTGCGGATGCCGCCGCGAAAACCCACGGCGAAGAGCGCTTGGAGCTGAGAGAGCGAGCAGACTTGGTCGGTGTCGAAAAGGAGAGCGTCGGGGACGGGTTCGATAGTGGGGGTCATTTTCCTGCTTTATCACCAAACAATTATGACGTAATCGATGTGGTAAGTAGTGCCTCCGGTGCTGTTGTATATATCGAACGATCGTGAATTGGCTGGATCGCTGTTGTTGATCCATTTCCATTCCACTTGGCTGGACCCGGCTGCGAACGGTGCCCACGACGCGGTTTGGTTAGACGTCAAATCACGAACGAAGACGGCCGCGTCAAGCACCTGACCTGCCGTTACAGTGAACGGTCCGACGATAAGATCCCCGGGCGGGAGAGAGACGTTGGTGCCGCGCGCCAAAACAGTCCCTCCCGCGGGACCCGTCGGACCCGTCGGTCCGGCACTGCCTGCTCCCGTCGGACCGGTGGCTCCGGTGTTCGTCGCGCTCCCCGCCGCCCCCGTCGGCCCCGTGCTACCCGTCGGCCCCGTCACGGTAGACGCCGCGCCCGTCGGTCCCGTCGGCCCAGTCGTTCCCGTGGGGCCGGTCACCGTCGATGCTGCCCCCGTCGGGCCGGTCCCGAGAGGACCGGTCGGCCCGGTCACCGTGGACGACGCGCCGGTCGGACCCGTCGGGCCCGTGGGTCCCGTGATCGTCGACGACGCGCCCGTCGGCCCGGTCCCGAGCGGGCCGGTCGGTCCGGTCACGGTCGACGCTGCCCCCGTCGATCCCGTCGGACCCGTCGGGCCGGTCACCGTGGACGCCGCACCGGTGGGACCTGTCCCGAGTGGGCCGGTGGGTCCGGTGACCGTGGACGAGGCGCCCGTCGCTCCCGTCGGGCCAGTCGGCCCGGTGACCGTCGACGGCGCACCGGTGGGACCCGTGTTCCCGACCGGACCCGTCGGCCCGGTGACGGTGGACGCTGCTCCTGCGGCCCCTGTCGGTCCCGTCGGTCCGGTGACCGTCGACGCTGCGCCGGTCGCTCCCGTGGGACCCGTGGGTCCCGTCACGGTCGACGCGGCGCCGGTCGCTCCTGTGGGACCGGTGACCGTCGACGCGGCTCCGGTCGGACCCGTCCCGAGCGGGCCGGTCGGCCCAGTGACCGTCGATGCGGCGCCGGTCGCGCCCGTGGGGCCCGTCGATCCAGTTGGACCGGTAACCGTCGACGCGGCTCCGGTCGCACCCGCTCCGGTCGGTCCCGTGGGACCGGTCACGGTCGACGCGGTACCCGTCGCGCCGGTCGGACCCGTCCCGAGCGCGCCGGTGGGACCCGTCGCGCCGGTGGAGCCGGTGTTCGAGGAGGCACCCGCGGGACCGGTCGTGCCGGTCGGCCCGGTGCTCCCGGTGCTCCCGGTCACCGTCGAGGCGGCGCCGGTCGGCCCCGTATTGCCGGTCCCGCCCGCGCCCGTCGGGCCCGTGACTGCAGACGGCGCGCCGGTCGCGCCCGTTGGACCGGTGACGAGCGAGGCGGGTCCGGTTGCCCCCGTGGGGCCGGTCGTCGTCGACGCCGCGCCAGTGAATCCGGTGGGACCGGTCGCGCCCTGAGATCCCGTCGTCCCCGTGGGGCCGGTCGTCGTCGACGCCGCACCGGTTACCCCGGTAGCTCCGGTCGCACCTTTGGATCCCGTCGCGCCGGTCGGTCCCGTCGGTCCGGGCGGTCCGCCGAACGGTCCAGTGGGGCCTGTCGCCCCCGTGCCGCTTCCGCCACCTCCACCAGTTCCCGGCGCGGTGGGGTACGTTTCGTTCTTGTACCGTCCTCGGCCGATGACGAAGGACACGAGTGTTACGGTATCATGTAGCTCTTCCCGCGCCCTATGACCGATTCAGGGAATACCCGAGAACTACTCGAGTATTTGAATCAAAGCAATCGGTCGACCGCGTCGACGGCGAAGAACGCGAGGTGCGCCGAGGCGTCGTTCACGCCGAAGCTCGCGACCAGGCGGTCCCCGTCCCGCGCCAGTCCGGCGGCGAACTCGATCCCCTTCTGGAGGAAGTAGAACGGTTCGGTGACGACCCGGATCACGAACTGCGCGTCGAGGTACACGAACCGGTGCAGGTACACGCGCCCCGGGGTGTGGACGACCTCGTGCACGAGGCAGAGCCACCCGTCCCGGTGCGGGATGACCTGCGAGCCCCCTCGGAACTCGGTCAGGTTCTCGTCGAGGTCGGCGACCCGCGAGCGCTGGACCGTCCCATCCAGCTTGCAGTCGATGACGGTCGTCGGGTCGCAGAGGTAGAGGAAGGCGCCCGGTTGCCCGAGGATCGGCATCCAGTTCTTCTGGGTCTTGTTGTGTTCGTAATCGCGGACGGCGCGGACGCCGGTGACCCGCCACTCGCCGTCCAGCGTCAGGATAGCCTCCTCGCAGTGCCCGTCCGCGCCGAGGTCGCGGACGGTGGCCGACGCCGCGAATCCGCCCTCGGTCGGATAGATCCGGCAGTCCTCGAACCCCTCGACCGGGTAGCTCGTGCGCGGCAGACCAGTCGCGTCGACCAGCGGCGTCGACCGGACCGTCTTCCAGTCCGCGCCTAGCTCGAGGACGTGGTTACGCGTCCGGATGATGCCGCTCCCGTCGACGGTCGGGTATTGCCCGTTCGCGACCTTGTAGTTGACCGTCCGCACGAGGACGAGCCGGCGGTCGCCGACGACGAGCACCGACGGGTTCATCGGCGCGTAACCATCGGTCGGATGCCAGTCGATCTCCCGGACTACGGCGCCGAACAATTCCTGCGCGCTCTTGGCGTAGTGCACGAAGTTGCCGCGGGCCTCCCCGCGCACGTTGCCGTCGCGGTCGATGGTCAGCCGCGCGCACGTCTGGTAGCCGGCCTCCCGGCGCTCGGGGAGCTTGCTGTAGAACCCGCTGATCGCGACATCGGTCTCGTTCTTGCGCTCGTAGATGTCCCGCTCGACGAACAGCACCTCGTTCGGACAGGGCATCCGTGCGACCTGCTCCGCGATGAGCAGCGCCGCGTCGCTCTTGCCGTGCTGCCGCCACCACGTCGCGAGGAGAGCCAAGGACTCGGCGCGGATGGGACGGTAGTTGTAGGCGTCGAAGCAGGCGCGGACGAGGTTCGGCTCGTCGTCCAGGGCCGCGTACGACCGTGCGATGCCGTAGTACGACGCCCAGATCTCCTCGTCCCAGCCGCCGGCCGCGATCCGCTGGGTGTAGCGCTGGATGGCCTCGTGGTGCCGGCCGGCCTCGCGGTAAGTGTTCGCGAGGTAGAAGAGGTACCGCTCGTTGTTCGGCTCCTTGGTGAGGCCCTCGGTCAAGAGCCGGATGTCGCGCTCGCCCTTGTCGCTCTTGCTGCCGCCGTCGTTCCGGTCGTCGATGGACAAGCAGTCGAGGTTCGGGGGCTGGTCGCCCGGCACGGACAGGAACTCGTGGGTGACCCCGACGTAGCTCGCGGCGACGTCGCGGCGGACGAGGCGCGTATTCCAGTAGCCGAGGGTCCCGGTAAACTGCTGCAGCCGGTACGCGGGCGCGGTGAGCGAGACTTTGTCGACGGACCCCTGCAGGACCATGTCGGCGTCGATGAGCAGCGCGTAGTCCCACGTGCCGAACGCGCGCGCGGCATTGAGCGCCTCGTTGCGGGCCTGCGAGAAGTTCCGGAACGGCGCCCGGACGAGCTTGCCGGGAACTTTTCGCATGATGAAGAACTGCTCGATCGCCTCGGCGGTCCCGTCGGTCGACCCCGTGTCGGCGATCACCCAGCAGTCGATGAACGGCAGCGCGGCGGTGAGGCACCGCCCGATGATCGCCCGCTCGTTCTTCACGATCATGTTGAGGCAGACACGGGGGCCCGTCGATTTCTCAACGACCGCCTCCTTCTTGCGGTTGCGGGCGGCGGTCGCGCGGCGTTCGAGTCGGTTCATGTCGTATCGGCTCCACTCGTGGGCGGTTGGCGGTGGCGTGAGTATTCGGTCGACGGCGCGGACGTCGAAGAAAGCCAGACCCACCTGAGCGTCGCGTACAGCGTAGCTGGCCACCAGGCGGTCCCCATCGCGCGCGAGCCCGATGACCGCTTCGACGCCTTTTCGTTCCAGGTAGAACAGTTCGGAGACGGTCTGGATCTCGAACCGTGAGCTAAACTTCACGAAGCGGTGCAGGTACAGGTACCGCGTAGGAGCTGCAACGTAGATGACTTCGTGGACGATGCTGATCCACCCGTCTTGGTGGGGAACGAGCTGCGATCCGCCGCGCAGCTCGGTCAAGTTTTGACGAAGACTGGCGGTACGGCGTAACCGCTCGACGGTTCCACCCGGCGCCGCGTGGATCACGGTGGTCGGGTCGCACAGGTATACGAATACGTCTGGGTGGCCGAGGATCGGCATCCAATTTTTTTGGTTCTTGGTGTGCTCGTAGTCGCGTACGACGCGCGCTTTTCGGATCGCCCACCGGTCCGAGCACTCTTCGAGCGCCAGGATGGCCATCTCGCAGAGACTGTTACCGACGCCGAGATCGAGCACGGTAGAGGAGGCGCAGAGAGCATCGTCGGGTCCGAGGTAGAGGCGCAGGTCTTCAAAGCCGCGAACCGGATCCGTGTGTTGAAGACCGGTCTCATCGACGATCGGTTTACGGCCCTTCGGGCGCCACGACTCGTCCATCTCGACGATCCAGTTCTTCGTGTGGATCGGTTTTCCGTCGGTCGTAGGAAATTCCCACGGATCGGTGATCACGTAATTCACGGTACGGATTGAAACGAGGCGCCTGCCGGGAGGCAGGACAAGGACGGACGGGGCCGCCGGTGCGTACCCGTCATCGGATTCCCAGGGGATCTTTTCGAGCCTCGCGCCGAACAGCTCAGCGACGTTCTTGGCGGAGTGTGCGAAACGATTTCTGGCTTCATTCCGGACGGCGTCGTCGCGGTCGAGGGTCCGATCAACCAGCGCCTGGGAACCGTTGAACGGCTCCCGAAAGAGAGCCTCTCCCGGCATTCCGCCCCACTTCTGCCGGAAGTAGGCGGCGCTCGTCGCCTGGCCGGCTGAAATGACCGGGTCAGCTCGCATCGTCGCCCACCCCTCGTGCGTGAGCGTCGCGGGCTCCCGGTGCACGGGGATGCCCGCCCGCGCGAGTCGCTCGGCGTAGTCCGAGTCCTCGTAGTACGCGGGGAAGAAGTTCTCGTCGTACGGACCGACCTTCGCCGTACAGGCTGCGGTCTGCGCGAAGAGACACCACCCGTTCGCACCCGGCGGCCCCTCGGCGATGACGAAGTCGTGGCCGGCACCGAGCGCGCGGGAGAGGGCCTCGAGCGCATCCATCCCCAGCTCGACGTCGTCGTTGGCGATGGCAAGGGGCGCGTCCCCGGCCCGGTCGAGCATCGCGTTCCAGCTCGCGGCGACGCCGAGGTTCGTGGGGGGTGTGAGCACTTCGACGGCCGCCCCGCGCGCGAGCGCGGTCGCGATGGCGGGCATCGTGAGTGCCTCCTCGTCGAACCGTCCGCCGTTGTCGACGATGAGATACCGGCTCGGCTTGCGAGTCCCCGCCTCCGCGGAGAGGATGAGTTGACCGAGAAGATCGTAGCGGTTGAGGGTCGGGACGCCGAGGATCACGCTGCCTCCAGGGCTCGCTCGATCTCGCGGGCCGGGTCCTGATCGACGATCCGAACCAGCCGCCCGAGGCCCGTGAACATGATGTCGCAGACGTCCGGAACCGCGTGACTGCGCAGGTAGACGCACGGCCGATGCGCCGCCATCGCGGCCGCGAGCGGGGCCGACAGGGCTCCGACGAAGAGTCTGCAGCTATGGATGGCCCTGTACAGCTCGTACAAATTCGGCAGCAACTTGGTCGACAGATTGCGACGTGCAGCAGCCTGCAAGTGATCCAGTTCTTCTTGGTTGTCCGTCACGAACAGGGCGCCCGGCAAGTGTCTCAAGAACGCCCAATCCGCCGCGGGTTGCCACTTCTTCGTGCCGACGAGAATCGCGTTCGCGTACTCTTCGTTCTCGGGCAACGTCAGCCACTTGTGCGCGCCCCACGGTACGGTGTAGGTGGTTTCAAATACAGTTCTCCAGTCCGCCCGGAAGAGAAGCGGCGACTGCCGCCAGGCGCCCAGGTCGACGTCGAACGGTTCGTTCGCGTGCGGGTGGAAGCTCTCGACGTAGTCCTGACCGGACAGGATCGGGCTCAAGTCGGCGTGCGCCCGCTCGACGCCGAACCGGAAACTCTCGTGGCGGTTCGAGACGTAGACGCGCCCCTTGCGACCCGTGGCGAGGAAGTTCTCCTGCACCACACTGAGCTGGTGGATGAAGTCACCCAGCATGCCGCCGCCCGCGTACGCGATCGGTTCAATCACAGGCTCTCCAGAACTTTTTCAACCGGCTGCCCGAGAGGAGCCAGATGAAAATGCGGGCAATATTTTCCCAGATCGGCGACGTGCACGACGTGAGCGGTGTCGATGGGGTGAAGCAGCGCGATGCACGGACGATAGGCCGCCAGGGCTGCCGCGAGTGGACTCGACAGGCTTCCGATGAAGAGTTTAGAGCCAGCGATCGCGCGGTATAGCTCGTACAAGCTCGGGAAGACCTTGGTCGGTACGCCCGATCGCAGCGTCAACCCGATCGCGTCCCCGTGTATCACCTTTCGCCAGGTGTCGAGTTCTTCCTGGCTATCCGTCACGAACAGGATATTCGGTAGATGCTTCAAAAAATTCCAGTCGACCGTGGGCGGTCGTAGCGACGTCAAGCTGATCAGCGTGGTGTTCGCGTACTCTTCGCTCGCTGGCAGCGTTAGCCACGGGTGCGCACCCCACGGCACGCGGAAGACGGCCGCGAAGATGTCGTGCCAGTTCGCCCCGTAGAGGAGCGGCGAATACCGCCAGTCGTTCAGGTTGACGGCGAACGGCTCGCCGGCGTGGAGCCGGAAGCTCTCCACATAGTCTTGCCTGGACACGATCGGGGCGAGGTCCGTGTAGGCTCGCTCGATGCCGAACCGGAAACCCTCGTGGCGGTTCGAGACGTAGACGCGTCCCTTGCGGCCCGTGGTGAGGAAGTTCTCCTGCACCACGCTCAACTGGTGGATGAAGTCACCGAGCGGGCCGCCGCCCGCGTACGTGATCGGCTCAATCACAATTTCTCCTTCGGATCAGTGAGCACTTTTACTTCGCCGGCTACGGCGTCCGCGAGGAAGCGGTCGATCTCGTCGATGAGGCGACTGCGTTGCCCGTTGACGCGATCGGCGGCGTCGGCCGCTGCAAGCCGCTCGGCGTCGGGCAGGCTCTTGTCGCGATGCTTGTCGATGAGGTGCCAGATGCGCACGTTGCACACCGTCAACTTGTCGACCAGGCTACCGAGCGTCTCAGCCATCTCGTGGTTGCTCCCGAAAATCATCGTTGCATTCGAGCAGGATTCTCGCGCGGCCGCGTGCGCGCGCGAGCGGCCAAAAACTCGTCGAGGTATGGTTGCGCGATTACGGCGCTGCCGGCCGTGAACGATTGCCAGAGCAGCTCGCAGGCGCGGGCGCACACTCGGAAGTCTCCGGCAGCTAGGCTGCTCCTAATCAAGTGGACGATCGGCTGATCGGCCCGGTCGTAGACGCGCGCGTAGTTCGTGACCATCTCACCGTAGTCGCCGAGGTACCAGTCGAAGAGGTCCGGGTCGTCGAAGTACACCATCGGGTAGAGTTGCTCGTCGGAGTGGCCGTACCCGGCGTCCAGGCATTCGAGGAACTTCGCCTCGAGCCGGTCGCACACGGTCCGCATGGACTGGGCGCTACCCGTGAAAAAGCCGCTGCACATCGTGCAGCGACCGAGGCACGCGCGCCCGCCGAAGAACGCGTCGAGGTTCATCACCAGCTCGCGCGGAGCGTAGTCGATGAAGCAGGTCGAGAACTTCTCCCGCTGCACGCCGAGCGCCTCTTTCAGGTGGACGAGGTTTTGGTAGCCCATCCGCTCGATGTCGACGTTGATCCACGCGAAGTGGGTGCTCCCGAACGGGTTCTCTCGTATGACCTGTTTGAGCATTGCATACCGGGCCATGCAGAAGAGGTAGTAGGAGGCAGTGCTCCTCGGATGGGTGGGGCACCAGGGGCTGCCGCCGCGGTTCTGGATGACGCGGTCGAGGTGCCGGCTCAGCGGGAAGTCCTCGAACTCCTGCACGACGACGCGCGTTCGCGCGTGGAGGTGCTCCGGCCGCATCGACCACACCTTCGCCTCGGTCTCGGGCTCGCAGTAGACGACGAGGTTCTCCTCGCAGGACAGGGTCGAGGCCCCGTGGGCATCGAGGAAGAAGCTCGCCGGTCGTGCGCACAGCTCGGCGCTCGCGTCGCGCTTCTTGGTGAGGTCGAAGTAGCCGGTGACGAGCGTCCAGTTGGACGTGTCTGTCTGGCCCTCGACCTCTACTCGATCGCCGAACGACACGATCCCAGTGCCCGACCAGTGACCGAGCAGCGTCACGTCGGTCTTGTGCCGCCCCTCGATGCGGTACCAGCAGTTGTCCCGCATCGGCTTGAAGTACCAGATGTCGTCGAGGACCAGGATGCCGTTGTACTGGTTCTTCTCGAGCCACCGGACGAACTCGATTTCACACGTCCCCTCGTGCGGGTCGATGTCGAGTACGATGAGCGGACTGTCGAGGAGGGTCCTTTTCCACGTCTCCCGCACCGCGGGCGACCAGAGGTCCGCGAGGGTCCGGTGCACGTTGGGCGGCGAGGGCCGCCCGCATACGTTGTCCACGATGTCGAAGGACTCCACCCGCGCGCCACCGACCGAGAGTGCGAGCGCGGAGTCACCGAGGTGCGTGCCGATGTCGATGACAGTCCCATCCCCGACGCGCGTGGAGAGGTGCGCGAGCAGGCGGTAGTGTTCCTGGTTCCAGAAGAACGCTTCACCTCGGACGAACGGTCGCAATCGCTCGAGGTCGACGGCCTCCAGGTCGGCTCGGCCGAGTCTCATCCGCCGCCCCTCGTCATGATCTCCCGCCAGTCTGTGGGACTACTTGTCGCGAAGCGGTCGGCCAAGGCCGCATCGACGCCGGTCGGGTCGACCCACCAGTCCTCGAAGGCCCCGAACCCCTCGAGCACGACGTCCGGGCAGACGAGGCGGTAACCGTGCCCGAACAGGAGCTGCCGCATCGCCGCGCGGGGGGCCTCGCCGAGCCGGTAGCCGTCGTGCTCGACGGTCAGTGCGGAGAACCGCACGTTCTCCCACGGCAGCCGCGCGAGCGCGACGGCGCCGTCGTCGTCGAGGTCGAACGACAGGTAGTCGATGCGCGGACCGAGACCGCGCGCAGCGAGCACGCTCGGCCAGTCGATCGCCAGCGCGTCGGTCCGCAAAAACTCGGTCCTCCGGAAGTCGGAGATGGTCGGGCAGTCGCACCGGTCGACGAGCAGGCCGCGCCAGCCCGCCTCCTCGAGCAGGCAACTGTTGCTGTAGAGGACCGGGTCGCCGGATCCGACGTCGAGGAACGTCCCAGCCTCCGGCCGGCCGGTCACGGCGTACGCGAACCGGTCCTGACCGGCTTGCCCGCGGGGGTTCAGCTCGACCGGCTCGCCGGTCGCTCGGCGGAGGAGCATCCGGCCACGGTAGACCTCGCTGTCACTCGCTGTCAATCGATCCGCGCGGCGGCATCCACGAGGATCGTCACCATCGCCTCGAACCCGATCGTGGGCTTCCAGCCGGTTCGCGCGCGGAGCTTCGACGCGTCGCCGACGGCCACACCACGCGCCGGCCGGACGCGCGCCCTGTCCTCCACGACGTGGTCGCGCCAGTCACGGCCCACGTGCGCGAACGCGACCCGGGCGAAGTCGCGGACCGTGTGGGACTCGCCGGTGGCGATGACGTAGTCGTCGGCTGCGGGCTGCCGGACGATGCGGACCATCGCGTCGACGTAATCGGGGGCGTACCCCCAGTCGACCGCCGCCGCGAGCGACCCGAGGGTCAGCTTGAAGCTCGGATCGCGCGCCGCCTGCCACGCGCCGCGGGCGATGCGTGTCGTGACGAAGCGCGCGCCCCGCAGCGGCGACTCGTGGTTGTAGAGAATCCCCACGGACGCGTGCGCGTCGTACTGCTCGCGGTAGAGCGCGCAGGCGTGGGCGCCGGCGACCTTCGTGATCGCGTACGCGTTTCTGGGAGCGAACGGAGTCGACTCGTCCTGCATACCGGCGGGCGGCTGCCCGAACATCTGCGAGGACCCTGCGTAGAAGAGCCGCGCCTCGGGCACGTGCTTGCGGATCGCTTCCAGGAAGTGGACGAGCCCCATGACGTGGACCCCGAAGGATGCGCGCAGCAGCTCCCCCGCCTCGTCCGGCGACTCCTCGGCCGAGTGGTGGCGGGCGGCGAGGTAGTAGACCTCGTCTGGCGAGGTGGACTGGACGAGGCGCTCGACCGCGTCCGCGCACTCCACGTCCACCGGATCGGGTAGAACGCCGTCGCCCGTCACCGTACCGACGTCGAGCCCGAGCACGACGCAGTCCGCCGCGAGTCGCTCGCAGAGCAGCCGGCCGTCCTGCCCGCCGCTGCCGACGACGATCGCTCGCCTCACGGGACGAACGCGATAGTCGGCAGCGGGAAGAGGAGCCGGACCCCCTCGTCGAGGGCCGGCTTCATCCGGCGGATCATCGTTTCTCGGAAATGCCACGGCAGGACCAGGAGGACGTCCGGCTTTTGGGCGAGGACTTCTTCCTCGGACACGATCGGGATCCCCGTCCCAGGCGTGAAGCCCCCGAGCTTGTCTGGATTGACGTCAGCGATGGCAGCGAGGAGATCGCGCCCGACGCCGCAGTATTGGAGGAGCACGTTGCCCTTGGTCGACGCGCCCAGTCCGAGCACGCGTTGCCCACGCGCGCGAAGGTCTTCGAGGAGCGCTCGGAGTTTCCGGCCGTGGGCCGCGACGGTCGCCGCGAACCGGGCGAACGGTTCGAGCCCGGCCCGCTCTTCATCCTCGAGCATCCGCGCGACGGCGGGAGCGTGGGTCGCCTCACCGGGGTGCGCTTTCGAGAGCGTGAGTGCGAAACTCCCCCCGTTGGTGGCGTTGAGCGACACGTCGAGGATCGAGAACCCCGCGCGGTCAGCCATCCAGACCAGGGTCGTGAGCGAGTAGTATTCGGAGTGCTCGTGGCAGATGGTGTCGTACGCGTTTGCGGCCAGCATCGAGTGGAGGTAGCTCATCTCCACGTGCCAGATGCCGTTCTCAGCGAGGACGGAGCGGACCTGCCGCATGAAGGAGAGCGGATCGTCGAGATCGTAGAACATCGCGATCGACGTAACGATCTTGGCCCGCCTGCCGCTGCTCGCGGCGAAGAAGGCGGCGTCCGTGAAAAAGTCTGGCACGACTGCGATGTGCGGCCGATAGAACTTCGCGAACTTCGCGGCGGTGGGGTCGATCCCGATGAGCGTCGCACGCTCTGGGTAGAACGAGAGCGTCGTGCCGTCGTTACTCCCGATGTCGAGGACCACGTCGCCGGCGCCGACGGGGACGCGCGCCAGGAGGGCCTGCACGGTCTCGTGCAGGTGCTCGACCATCGACCGATTCAGGGCCGACCGGTACCCGTAGTCGCCCCCGTACAGCTCGCCGGGGTCGTAGCGGTGGTGGAGCTGGACGAGACCGCAGTCGCCCGTGCACCGGACCACTTCGAGCGGACCGCGAGTCAACTGCGCGTCCGCTGTCCGCGGGAAGACTCCCGTCAGTGACTGAACACCGAGGTCCACCACGGACTGGAGGTCCGTCGACCCGCAGACCCGGCACCGGTGGACTACGTGGAAGGGCCGAGGATCTACCTGGTAGAATCGGCTGCTGTGCATTCGGCCACGGTAGACCTCGCTGTCACTCGCTGTCAA
>Ga0310037_10001415_pt1 | contig 13157 bp, 11 predicted proteins | sample Sb_taG_11_FD_200239 | JGI IMG/M metagenome (GOLD analysis project Ga0310037, IMG submission 200239) | Peat soil microbial communities from Weissenstadt, Germany - Sb_50d_3_AS metaG (v2) (version 2) | ecosystem: Environmental > Terrestrial > Soil > Wetlands > Peat | place: Germany: Weissenstadt...
CGGGTCGCGGTCCCGCTCGGCCGGCTGTGCGGCGCGCGGTCCGGTGACAAGGGCGGGAACGCCAACGTGGGCCTATGGGCGGTCAGCCCCGCCGCCTACGCCTGGCTGCGCCGGCACCTGACCGTCGAGGCGTTCCGTGAGCTGCTCACCGAGGCCGCCGGCCTCGAGGTCGACCGCTACGAGCTGCCGAACCTCCGCGCCCTCAACTTCGTCGTCCATGGCCTGCTCGCCCCCGGGGTGTCCGCCACCACCCGGCCCGACCCGCAGGCCAAGGGCCTGGGGGAGTACCTGCGCTCCCGGATCGTCACGGTCCCGGCGGACCTGGCGGCCGCTTCTCCAGGAACGCGCGGATGAACTTCTGCGCTTCCTCGCTGGCGAACAGCCGGGCCGACAGCGCCGCCATCTCCGGCGCGGCCGTGTCCAGCCGCTGCCGTCGCGCCGCTGTCAGCAGCTTCTTGGTCTCCGCCGCCCCCTGCGGGGAGGTTCCGCGGATCTGCGCCACCAGCCCGTCCACCACGCCGTCGAGCTCCTCACCCCCGCAGGCCACCGTGATCAGGCCCAGCCACGCCGCCACCGGCGCCCCGAACGTATCGCCGGTCAGGTAGTACCGGGCGGCCTGGCGCGGATCCATGATGTCCAGCGTGGTCAGCGAGATCATCGCCGGGGCCAGGCCGATCCGCGCCTCGGTGAACGCGAACGACGCGTTCTCCGCCGCGACGGCCAGGTCGCACGCGCCCACGATGCCCATGCCGCCCGCCCGGACGTGCCCGGCGATCCGCGCGATGACCGGCTTCGGCAGCTCCACGATGAGCCTGAGCAGGGCCATGACCGCCTCGGTGCCGAGCGAGCCGGAGGCCGCGGCCGCCAGGTCGGCGCCGGAGCAGAACACCCGGCCCGTGTGGGTGAGCACGACCGCCCGCACGTCCCGGTCCGCGCCCGCCTCGCCCAGCCGGTCCGTCAGCTCCGCGACGAGCTGGGCGGACAGGGCGTTGCGGTTGTGCGGCGAATCAAGGGTGACGGTGGCGACCCCCACGCCCGCCTCGTACCGTACGAGCCCGTTCGTCTCAGTCAACCCGCAGAACCTCCTGACACGTCGGCACATTTATACCGAACGGATCGTGGTGCGTCAGCCACCTCCCGCGATATGCCAGCCTCTCCCAGAGTTTGCCCTGAATGCGAGCTCCTGGTCTGAGAGCATGAGACGCCTGGCTAACAGGAGCGGCTTTCATGGCGATTGGGGATTCGGTCGGTCTCGGCGAAGACCAGCACGCCGACCTTGACACCCTGCGCGCCATCCTCACCGGGGCCGAACTGCGCAGCGCGCTGGACGGCGAGCCCGGCTACCTTCCCGGCCTGCACGCCCGGCTGGCGGGCGAACTGGGCCTGTCGGGCTGGACGATCCCGGAGGAGTTCGGCGGGCTCGGCAAGTGCCAGGTCGAGGCGTGCGCGATCCACATCGAACTCGGCCGGGCCCTGTACCCCGGGCCGTTCCTGCCCAGTTCGGTGGCGGCCGGGGCGCTGCTGGCCACCGGTCACCGTGAGGCCTGCGAACGGTGGCTCCCCCAGCTGGCCGCCGGGTCGGTGGCCGGGACCGTGGCGGCCGCCGACGAGGCCGGCCACTGGAGGGCCGGCGGTGTCCGGGCCGACTACGGGACCGGCGGCTGGCGGCTGTCCGGTCGGCGGTGGTACGTCGTCGCGGCCCACGTCGCGGGCATCGTGATGGTCCCGGCGGTGACCGAGACCGGCCAGGCGATGTTCCTGGCCGAAACGGGATTCCCGGGCCTGGAGGTCTCCCGCCAGCTGGACCTGGACCTGACCCGGCGGGTCAGCATCATCACCTTCGGGGCCGCCCCGGCCGTGCTGCTCACCAAGGACGCGACTGCCGCCCTGGCCCGGGCCGAGCGCGAGTTCCTGATCGCGACCGCCGCCGAGGCGGCGGGCGGGATCGGCTGGTGCCTGGACGCGAGCCTGGCTCACGTCAGGGCCCAGGGCGGTTCCTTCGAGGCGGTCGCCAGCTTCTGCGTCGACATGCTCGCCGACCTGGAGAATGTCGCGGCCACCGCGCGGTACGCGGCGGCCGCGACCGACGTCAGCGCCTCCGACGCCCAGAAGGCGGCCCGACTCGCCGCCCTGCGCGCCGGAGAGTCCTACCGCCGCTCGGCCGAAGCCGCCATCGGCCTGCTCGGCGAGGCCCGGGAGCATGACGCGCAGCTGTACTACCGGCGGGCCTGGTCCGCCGAGCGGCTGTCCGGCGGCCCGCAGGCGCACCGGGATGCGCTATTTGTCCCCCCTGGGTCCACCCGGTTACCTGAATCAGGGCTGGTACTCCGCGTATCTCCCGTAGGATTCCCCGTAATCGATCAGTTGCTGTGTGTGACAATCGTCAAGGGGAAACGTGCGGAGCATTCACTGGTTGAGGGCTGTCGCGGCGCTGGCCGTGGTGATACCCGGGCTCCTGCTCGGCGGGGGAGTGCGCGCGTCCGCGGGCGCCGGCGCGACCATCGGCCCGGTGCAGATCAATCCGGTGGGGCACCCCGGCCTCTGCTGGCAGGCCACCGGCGACGGCGCCCCCATCCTGCTGGAGGACTGCGATCCCGGTCTGAAGTCCCAGCAGTGGTCGCTGACCCCTGGCGGCGTCATGATGAACGGCATCGGCTACTGCCTGGAGGCCCAGTCCGGCCAGCCCGACGGGGTGCCCCTGGACACCGACTTCGTCGGCGAGTGCGGCGGGGCCAGCGGCCAGGTCTGGCAGTATGACGGCACGACCGGCCACCTGTACAGCCTCGGAGCGTGTGCCGCGCTGGACGGGCCGGTCTCACCCGGAACCCAGGTCGTCCGGTCGGCCTGCGCGAGCGGGCCTCGCTGGAGCATCGGCTACAGCGCCGTCACCCTGAGGGCCGGAACCGGAAGCGGCCCGGCCGGCGGCGCGTTCGCCGCGTCCGTGACCATCGCCAACGCACCGTCGGCCCAGACGGCGTACGAGGCGACCGTGGCGTTCGGCCTGCCGCGCGGCCTGGTGGTGACCGGCGTCCAGGCCGCCGGCGGCGTGTCCGGATGGCGCTGTGACCGTCTGGCTCTGACCTGCACCGGGACCGTACTGGCCGGGGCATCCGGCCGGATCGGCCTTTCCGGGCGCCTGCCGGCCGATGCGCGGTCGGGCGGCTCCTACACACTGACCGCCCGCGTCGTGGTCCGCGGCACCTCCCAGCTGCACGGTAGGACTAGCGCTCCGGTCACGGTCTCGGTACGCGCGCCCGCGCCCGTCACCAGGGGGGCGGGGGTGCCCCTGGCGGCGGTCGTCCTGGGCGCCCTGCTGGTCGGCGGGGGAGTGCTCGTCGGCTTCGCCCTGCGCCGATGGTCCGTCACCGCCACCGACTACCAAGGGCGCCGGCGCCGGCCTGCACACCGCCTGTTACGCGTCCGGGTGCGTTACTGAACTGGGTCGGTATCGATCAGCCAGTACCATTCGATGCCTAAGGAGATCAGATGGTCCATTCACCCGGCGCGCAGCGGGGGTACCGGCGAATCCCTCTCCGCGCGGAGGAGAAGGCCCGGGGCGAGGCGAACTTCGCCCCCTTGGTCGCCCAGATGCTCGTGGCCAGCGGACGGTTCGGGGTGAGCGCCGATACGCCGGACCAGGTAGAGCTGTTCCAGGGAGTCGCCCGCAGGGTAAGTGACATGCTCCAGCGGCCTGTGGTCAGCTATGCCAACGGCAGGGAGATCGTGATCACCTTCGGCCAGGAGGAGGCCCCGGTCCTGGAGTTACGTTCGCCCGGCTGGGGCTTGGCCGGCGCCAAACCACGCCTACGACGAACGACTCCGCCGTGTGCGGCCACGGTGCCAAGACCGGTACGCTGGCTGCGATCCGGTGTACGCCATGGTGGCCAGCACCGAGGGCGCATAGCTCAGTGGTAGAGCACTCGCCTTACAAGCGAGGGGGCGCTGGTTCGAACCCAGCTGCGCCCACCAAGTTTTTGCAGCTAGATGACCTTTTTGAAACGCTAATCGGAGGCCCGGTAACCACAGCCGGGAACCACCGGTGCACGCTCCCTGACGGGAAAAGGGTGCCCGGGGGCAGGGCGCTCAGGGAGTGGCGAGTGGACCAGGCGGCTGAGCGGGCGGTTGCCGGATCGCATTGGCAGGACACCGGCCGGGTGTTCACTACGGCCACCGGTACACCGCTGGGTGCGAGGCACATCCGGAAGATGTTCCAGGACGTTTGCGAGAGGGCCGGGCTCGGCAGGGACTGGGCGCCTCGGGATCTTTCGGCACACGTTCGTCTCGCTGCTGTCCGACGACGGCATGGCGATCGAGAAGATCGCACGGCTTGCTGGCCATGCCAGTAGCCATGTCACCGAGACCGTGTACCAGCAAGAGCTCCGGCCGGTCCCGCAGGAAGGTGAGGCATGGGCGCAGCCGGCTGCGGACGCCTCCTCTGCCGCGTATGAGGCGGTACCCTCCTGTGGGTGCCTGCAGACCAGCGGGTCGCCGACCTGGTCGTACGCTGTCTTGAGCACGAGGGTGTCACGTGCGTGTTCGGTATCCCCGGCGAGGAGAACATTCACTTGACCGACGCTCTGGCCCGGTCGCCCATCCGGTATGTCCTGGTCCGCCATGAGCAGGCGGCGTCGTTCATGGCCGAGATCTTTGGCCGCCTGACCGGGCGGGCTGGCGTGTGCTCGGCAACGCTCGGCCCGGGCGCTATCAACCTCCTGCTCGGGACGGCCGACGCGACCACCAACAGCACGCCGGTGGTGGCTTTCTCGGCGCAGGTCGGGCTGAGCCGCATCTACAAGGAATCCCATCAGAGCGTCGATCTGGTGGCGATGTTCTCCCCGGTGACTAAGTGGGCGGACCTGGTCCTGACCCCGGGGGCGGTGCCGGAGATGGTCCGCAAGGCGTTCAAGCTGGCCCAGACCGAGCGTCCCGGTGCGGTCTACCTGGCCGTGCCCGAGGACATCGAGGCCATGCCCGCGCCGGGCGGCCTGGCCCCGCTCAGCCTCAACATTCCCCGGCCGGACGAGCCCTCGCCGTCGCAGATCGAGCGGGCTGCGGCAGTGCTCAACGGGGCCCGCCGGCCCGTCGTCCTGGCCGGGCACGGGGCGGCCCGGGCCGGCGCGGCGGCCGCTGTATGGCGCTTCTCCGAGCAGCTGGGCCTGCCGGTTGCTACCACTTTTCACGGCAAGGGGGTGTTCCCTGACGACCACCCGCACGCGCTTGGCGCGGTGGGGTTCATGAGCCACGACTATGTCACCTTCGGTTTCGACGAGGCGGACGTGATCGTCAGCGTCGGCTATGAACTGCAGGAGTTCGATCCGGTGCGGGTCAACCCGGGCGGTGACAAGCGGATCCTGCACCTGAGTCGTGTCCCGGCCGAGGTGGATGCCCACTATGACGTCGAGGTCGGCGTCCAGGCCGACATCAGCCGGACCCTGGACACCCTGGCTGCCGCCACGACCCGCCGGTTCCAGCCGGGAGAAAGCGGCGAGAAGATCCGCCGCCTGCGGGCAGGCGAGCTGGCCCGCGGGGCAGCCGACGACAGCTTCCCGCTCAAGCCCCAGCGGATCGTGTCCGACACCCGCGCGGCCCTGGACCGCTTGGACATTGTCCTTGCCGACACCGGCGCCGTGAAGATGTGGATGGCCCGCCTGTATCCCACCTACGAGCCCAGCACCTGCCTGATCTCCAACGGCCTGTCCACCATGGCCTTCGCGCTGCCCGGGGCCATCGGAGCCAAGCTGGCTGCGCCTAGCTGCCGGGTGCTGGCCGCCATGGGCGACGGGGCGTTCCTGATGAACTCACAGGAGATCGAGACGGCCGTGCGGGAACGCATCCCCCTGACCGTGCTGATCTGGCAGGACGACGCCTACGGGCTGATCAAGTGGAAGATGGACCTCGAACTCGGCCACGACGTGGCCATCAGCTTCTCCAACCCCGATTTCGTGGCCTATGCCGAAAGCTTCGGGGCCCGGGGCTACCGGGTCCGCTCGGCCGGTGACCTGCTGCCTGCCCTCACCGACGCCCTGGCCGCCGACACCGTGTCGGTGATCGCCTGCCCGGTGGACTACACCGAGAACCTGCGGCTCAGCGACACCCTCGGCGAACTTTCCGGACCGTTCTGACCGTCAGCGCCACGCGGTGAAGACCCGCCGCGCCCACCCTCCCAGGTCACGTCCCAGCCTGGCCATTCAACCTGAACAGGGCTCACCAAGACCACGCGGGGATCTGCCACAGCATTGCTCACGATCACCTGCATAATGCCGCGATGAGGTACATCCGTGAGCATCGGCAGGATGGGCAAGTTCTGCCGGCTAGGAGCATCAGGAACAGGAAAGAGATCATCGGCCGCAACCTCGGCCCCCAATGCCATGGGCTTTAGGTGTTTAGGCGTCAGTGTCGGGTTCTCGTTTTGGTGACGCTGGGTAGCTGTCGTTCTTGAGGGCATGCTGATGGCCGGCGTGCCGTGCCGGTGACGGCCGGTTCCACGGGCCGGCGGGTGTCCTTTGGGGTCGTCGTGTGGCTGTTTTTGCTGGTCAAGACGGGGTGTTGGCCATGGTGATGACTGCCGGGGCGATGCGGGTGGCGGTGTCTTTCGCGGTGGCGTGCGCGAAGGCGCTGGGAGACTTGGACCTGCGGGCACGGTGCCGGTTCCGGTCGCAGATGTTCCGGTGTTTCCCGATTTCCCTGGTCAGCGCCTGGTAGCAGGCGCGGCCCGAGCGGATCGCGGCGAGGACCGCGCGGCGGGCACGGGCATGGGAAAGATCGCGGGGCCGGACGGGCTGCCCGGCACGGCGTCCTTTCCGCGACGGCGTGGCGGCGAGGGCGGCGTCGCGGGTGACGCCGCGGGTCATCTCGTTCGCGGCAGCCCAGGCGGCGAGTTCCTGCCGGACCAGGGCGGGGCTGCCGGAACGGAGCATCGGCCCGGTGCCCGGCCCGGTGCCGTGCAGGGACTCCTTCGCCTCCCGCAGCCCGGTCTCCGACCCGTCCCACCGCCGCTTATACAGGGCCGCGAGTTCCGGGGCGGGATACTCGCGGCAGTCCAGCAGGTCGGTGACCAGGCAGAACATCTCCGGCACCACCTGGCCCTCGATATCAGCGAAGTACTCGATGACGCGGACGGCAATGGCGACGCCGTCGCCGGACAGCTCCGCGAGATAGGAGCCATCGGCCAGGACCGGGCTGATCTTTTTCAAGGTAATGTCGCTTTTCACCCTGATCAGCACGTGCGTGCGCTTGATGAGCCGGGCGATCCGGGCCGTGCCATGCCAGAGCCGGTCCATGAGCCAGATCCGGTCCGGCGTGAACAGGTGCGGATAGTCCCGCATCGCCGCATCCAGCAGTTCCTGCTCCGCGGCGGCCTTGTCCGTGCCGGCCGGGCCGTGCGGCATCCCCAGCAGCGACCGGGTGGAGACGTCGTTCAGCGGCAGCGCCCGCAGGCACGGGAACGGCGAGGAATCATCGCTCGTGCCGACAGAACCGTACATGGCGCGGTTCGCCGGCGTGTCCGGGACCCGGATCACCGTCCCGTCCAGCGACCCCGCCCTCAGCGGCCTGTCCCGTCCGACGGCCACGGCCCGCCAGTCCCGGTCCTCATGCTCCTGCCATGCCGCGCGCAGCACGATGGCCTGCAGGTCCTCCAGCGGTTCCGGGCCGAGCGCGTTCCGCCAGTCCCCGAGCGCCCGTTCCGACGCTACCTCCCACGGCCGTGACCAGGGAACCATTCCCAGGTCCCCCGCCAGCGCGGTGACCGCCTCCCGGACGCCCGCGCCCGGCAGCAGCGTCATCAGGACGATCACCCGGATCATGAACGCGGCCGTCAGCAGCCGCTCCCGCTCGCCCTTCACGAACTCCGGCCGCAGCACCGCCCGCCCGGCAATGCCGTCGATCACCCCGGCCCGGCCTTGGCCTCCAGCCACTCCTCCAGCGGCCCGAGCGTCGCGTGCCCGCACGGGCTGCCCTGCGCCTGCACTCGCCCGTCCCCCCGCACCTGCGCCGGAGCGACCGCCACCACCTTCAAGAACACAGCCGGCTCGCCAGTCCGGATCTTCCCCGTGCCCCCGATGACCACCGCCGACCGCTCCCCGGCCGCCAGCGGCGCCCCGTTCCGCAACGGCGAGACCAGATCAGACGCCCGCACCGCCACCATCAGCGACCCGCCACCCGGAACATCCCCGGCCGGAATGCTGCTGGCGGCACACGGCACAACAGGGTAAACATGCACGAGAGGCTCCTGTGATGAAGAGTGACGTAGACACTCCCTCTTCTACAGGAGCCTCACCCGTCTCACAGAAAACCCGGCAAACACGCCGCCAGCCAGCGAATATCACCCACCGTAGCTAAACTCGGGAACCACTCGCCGCACTGTCTGCCCTAAAGCCCATGGCATTGCCTCGGCCCCTAGCCCCGCCCGATCACGCTCAGCATCTCCGGGCAGCAGCTTGCAGCAGGGCTTTTCGAGCTTGCTGAGGCAGGACACGGGCTCAGCCTCACGGGGCTGAGCCCGTTCCGTGGGATTTCTCAGTAGTTTGTCGGCCGGGTTCTTCTCACCGATCTGTCATTTTCTTAAGGGTCCTGAAACCTCTTTTGCCAGAGCAGCCGGGTCTGCCGCTGGGGCGCGGGAAATTGCTTCGAGGTTCGGGGACGAACAAGACCCGGCCTCCTCCGGCGAGGCTCGCCCGGGTGGGGCACTACCGGCTCCGGGGCAAGCGGGGCACGGCGAGCAGCGTGAGGGTCTGGCGGATCCGGGCCAGGCCGTCCTGGATCGACGCGGTGGGCTGCCCGGTCAGCAGCCGGGCCGCCTGGGCCCGGCTTTGCCGGGCCGCGGGCGAGGCACACTTGACAGTGTCCGGATACGCAGTGACCCGGCCGGATGAGGGCTTCCCGGGCCACGGCGCCCGGGCGGGCGGTCTTCTGGATTCTCGCAGGGAGGTACCGGCTGTGCCTGACAACATCGTGCTGATCATGCGATTTCACCCGGTGGGCGGTGAAGACGTCACCGTGGTATCGGAGGATTTTGGCGGCGAGCGCGAGGCGCTTGAGGCCATTGCTCAGGCGCTGGACGAACGGCGCAGCCTGGTCTTGACCCAGGCCAGATATGGCCGCGAGACCGGCCCCAGCGGCGTAATCATCAACCTGGCCAACGTGGTAGCGGCGTGGGTGTCGAAGACAGACAGTGCGGCGACGGGCCAGTACCTGTGACAGCTGGCCCGGCGAGGGGGAGAACGCAGCCACGTGGATCTGCCTCATGCTTCGGCGGGCAGCTGCACGAGGAGAATCGCAGACATCTTGTGGGTGCCGGATGCGAGGGTCGTCGCGCCCGGCCCTGAGGGCTGTCACCGCAGCCAGGTCGGATGGGCATCGCGCTTTCCGGAGAATCCACAGGCCATCTGTTGGGCTAACGACAGAACTCTGGTGGCCTGCGGTTATGGATGTTCTGCGGAGGGTTGTTCCCGCGTTAAGCGAGCTGATCTCCCGGCGTTTTGGGTGTCTGGGCTCTCCATCTAGGCGGAGCTGTGCGCGGGAGGTAACCGACATTGGTGCTGGTCATGACACCAAAGTGCCCGTTCGTCCGGTTGCTTGTGTTGTGGCTCTGACCTGCACTACTCCGGTTAAATGGAGACCCCAATTGGGTGTTATGAAGTGTTTCGGGATGCGGGCGAGCTTTACCGTGGCTGTGTGACGATGGCCGAACTCAACCGGATCGCGGCGGTCCGCCCCGGCCTTGCCTCGGGGAGAGCGCGGGATGCGCGCGAGGACGTCGACGGCACCGTGGCCGAGATGGCCGACGCGATCAGCGGATCTCCTGGGCGCTGGAAGCCACCATCGCCGCCACCGCACGGCCGCCCGGCGCCCGCCCGCGCACCCCAACCTCGCCATCGGCATGGCCATGACCCGGCCCGGCGAAAACCCCGGCGGCACCGGCGCCCGGGTCCTGGCCTCTGCCGCCGCCCGCGGCCACAAGACCGGCTGGCTCGGCTACGACCGCGCCTGCACCCAGGCGCTCCCCGGCCGCTTCCACCTCCCGGCCCGGGCGCTGGGCTACTCCCCGGTCATGGACTACCGCGACGACCAGCTCGGCATCCAGGCCAGCACCGGCGGCGCCATCCTCGTCGAGGGCACCTGGTACTGCCCCGCCCTGCCCGAGCCGCTGATCACCGCCACCGCTGGGCTGCGTGATCACCTCATCACCCGTGAGCTGTATGACCAGCAGATCACCGCCCGCGCTTGTTACCAGCTCAAGCGCAAGGACGGCCCCGACGCCGACGGCTACCAGCGGCTGTCCTGCCCCGCCGTCGGCGGCCACCCCGGGCTGATATGCCCGCTGCGCCATGCCTCGCTGTCACCCCGCGACGGCCGCCCCAAGGTACTCCAGCCGCCGCAAGAACCGCCCAGACTATGCCGCCAGACCGCGATCACCATCGCCCCCGACACCGGCGCCCGATACCGCGAGGAGCTGCCCTACCGGCAGTTCTGTCGGTAACCCCTGTTCGGGCCAACGACAGAACTCGCTGACCAGGCGTTTTATCAGGGTTCCGGTGTGCTGATAGCCGAGCGTGGCGGTCACGTCCACCAGACCAGGGTCAACCAGGGCGGCGAGAGGGGAGGTCGCTGGCGTGGTCTTGGTGCTGTGCACTGCACTGATCACCGCGACCGAAGCCACCATGGCGGCAGCCACGGCGACAACAGCGGCGGCGATGGCCAGGCCACGATGCGGAGCGCGCCGCCGCGGGCCCGGCGGCGGCCAAGCCCGGTCAGGGCCGCTGCCGCCCAGGCCGCTGTCAGCCACGCCGTTCCGGCGGCCGCACCGCGGTGGCTGTCGCCGACGGCAGCCAGCGCAGCGCGCCCGGCGGCCTCTGCCTCGGCGATGATCGCGTTCGTTGACTGGCCGACCTCGCCAGCGACAGGCCGGGAGAGCGCCGCCTCGGCTTCACCGCGGAAATCATCCGCAACCTGAGCAGGAACGGCTGGCAACGCTCCTGGTGGTCTCGTATTTCGTCGGCGACCGTCATGGCTATTTCGGCGACTGTCATGGCTATTAGAGCCCTTCCGGTATGCGGGGGCTCTCATTTCGGGCGGCGGTCAGATCCGAGCCAGGACCAAGGTCCCTTCTGGAGATTGCGCCGGGCCCGGAGAAGGACCTAAATCTTTGGCCGAACGAACATCGGTGACAGCTCAGGCGCAGGCTCGACGTTCAGTCGGGCTGCCGCTTTCCCGGGAACCTCGGTCCCTGGAAACCGCTTGTTGACCTGATCCTGGACGGCTCGCACGGCAAAGCCTACGCTGCCCTGTCGCATCGTGACGATCAGGTCAAGCTACCTTCCCGCGTAAACGACCCCGGTGCCGGCCAGGCCGCGGGAACGCTGGAAACCGACCACGGCGGTCTTTGTCTTCGGCCCGAACCGCCCCGTCGACCGTAAGCCGTGTCCCGTGGGCATTCAGCAGGTATTGCAGCCAGCGGACACGCTCCTCCCTTTCCCGGCGTGGCCGGCGTAGGGCTTCCCGCGCTCCTTGTCCGGACCTTTGGCCCTTTTCCGGTCGGTGTATCGGCGTGATGGTCGTGGCGTCAAGGCGGAGGAGGGATGGCAATGCGCGCGGTTGCAGGTGATGAGCTGCTGGTCAGGGGTCGGCATGTGGGTGATGAGGACCGCGAGGGCGTGATCGTGGAGGTCCGCGGGGAGGATGGCGCGGCGCCTTATCTGGTCCGGTGGAAGGACGGTCACGAGAGCGTGTTCATGCCATCCTCAGACACCCTGGTAGAGCACCGTCTCGGCGGGCAGCAGGAAAGCTGAGCGGCGGCCGGGATGAATAGGGCCGGTCATCAGCGCCTGGCGCCAGGCGCTGATGACGGTGATGCCCTGCGGCGCCGGCCTGACGGTGCCGCGGAACAGGAGGCGTGTGATGATTACCTACGCTGACGTCGAGAAGCTGCTCGCAACCCGCAGCGAAGATCCGCCTGTCCTGTCGCTTTACCTGGAGGTGCCGCTGGACCCGCCCGCGCTGCGCGGGTTGCCGGCCAGGGCCGGTGAGCTGGTCAACTCGGCCGCGGGCGGCCCTTGCGGGCCGGGCGGCCCGCACGCCGAACGGGCGCTGACGGAAGCCCGGCAGGCGGTACGCCGGTTCCTCGAGGACAGTGCACGCGACTGGCTGGGCCACTGCGTTGCGATCTTCATCTGCGGTCCAGCCGGCCTGGCGGAGGCGATCCCGCTGCCCGCCGGGCTTGGCGAGCAGGCCGTGTTCGGGCCCCGGCCGCATGTCCGGCCGCTGCTGGTGGCCTTGCAGCGGCAGCCCGCCTACCGCGTCGTCGTGGTTAACCGCCGTCACGCCTGGCTGTTCGCCGTGGCGGGAGACCGGATCGACACGGTGGCCCAGCCCGCGGCGGCGGGCGTGCGCAGCCCGCGTTACGGCGGCTGGTACGGCCTGGAATCGCACCGGGTCAACGAGCGCATCGCCGAACTCACGCACCATCACTTCCACGACATCGCCGGCATCCTCGCTCAGGCCATCCGCCCCGGGCAGGAGCGGCTCGTCGTCGGCGGCCACGCCGACACCATCCCGCAGTTCCTCGCCGCCCTCCCGCCTGACCTGCGTGACCGCTTCGCTGGCAGCTTCGTGGCGGACACCTCCACCATGACGCCCGCCCGGGCCCGGGCGCTCGCCAGCCCCGTCATTAGGAACTGGGTGGAGAAGTCCGGGCAGCAACTGGTCACCCGGATCGGGCAGGAGCCGCTCGGCGGCCTGGCCGGGACCGGGCTAGCGGCATGCCTGACCGCGGTCCGCCAGCACGCGGTCCATACCCTGGCCATGCCCGGCCAGGGGCTGGTCCCGGGGTTTGCATGCCGGCGGTGCGGCGCGGTCGGCGCCACCGCAGTCGGCTGCGCCCACCCGGGCAGCGCGGCATTCGCCGTCCCGGACCTCATCGAGGAAATAGCCGTCAGCACCCTCCATGACGGCGGCCAGGTCCAGGCCGTCCCCGACCCGCCCGGCGGAATCGCCGCCTGGCTCCGGTTCCCGCTCAGCCGCCGCGACAGAACCTAGCCTGACTTTCCTGGATAAGTTGATCTTCGCCGTGTTTGCACTGGTCAGCATGGGTGTATGGGCTAGGTTGCGTATTACCCATGTCAGCGCTTGGGAGCGTAGCGGTCGAGCCCGAAGATCTT
>Ga0310037_10001424_pt1 | contig 13120 bp, 13 predicted proteins | sample Sb_taG_11_FD_200239 | JGI IMG/M metagenome (GOLD analysis project Ga0310037, IMG submission 200239) | Peat soil microbial communities from Weissenstadt, Germany - Sb_50d_3_AS metaG (v2) (version 2) | ecosystem: Environmental > Terrestrial > Soil > Wetlands > Peat | place: Germany: Weissenstadt...
GGATGTGCAGGGTGCGCGCGAACTCCTCCTGGCTGAGACCCTTCGCCTTCCGGAGGACGCGAAGGTTCCGGCCCACCCGGCGCTGCAGGTCCCCCTCCACGGGCACACACCCTGCGCGCCTGCTACTGCTCGGTCTACAGACTGATGAGTAGCAGACCCTCAGGAGCCGCTCAGGTGCAGGTGCGGACGCCACACGCCGTCGGGGCCCGGCCACGCGTCGAGCTCGAAGACCGCCCGGCCCTGGGCGCGCAGCTGCACGCCGACCGCGGGGCCGAGCTCGACCGGTCCGGGGTGGCCCGCCGCGACCGCGAACAGGAGCAGCTCCGGTCCGACCTCGGTGCCGGTGCCGGGCAGTTCGAGGCGGAGCTCGGCCACGTCGCCGAAGACCTCGCCGACGATCCTCGGGTGGTCCTCGTCGTCGACGACGATCAGCTGGCGCGTGCGCACCTCGTCTCGCAGGCCGCGCTGGTGCCGGGCCATCTGCTCAAGGCCGTGCTCGACCGCGTCGAGCCGGTCGCCCAGTTCACGGTCGCCGGTGCCATGGATCGTCATCGAACTCCTCCTCGTCTCGCTCCTCGTACCTCGGTGCGGCCGAGTCGGTCGATGGCGACCACGCTGCACGATCCCCCACCGTTGATGGGGTGTTCCGAGTGGTACCCGGGACCTGTGACACGGGCGGGGCCAGACTGGCCGGGTGCGCCTGTTCGTCGCCGCATGGCCGACCGACACGGTGGTCCGGCTGCTCGGGGAGCTGCGCACGTCGCTGGAGGAGAGTGGGCTCCGCTGGGTCCGTCCGGAGCACTGGCACGTCACGCTCGCCTTCCTCGGCTCCGTCCCCGACCAGGAGCTCGACGCACTGACGGCCGCGCTCGGCGCGGCGGCCGCCTCCGAGCACCCGATTACCGCGGTGCTGGGGCCCGCGACCACCGCACTCGGCCGGGGCGTGCTCTGTGTGCCGGTGGACGGGCTCGACGTACTGGCCATCACCGTCGGGGCGGCCAGTGCACCGTTCGGCCGGGCCGAGGACAGGGAGACCGGGCCGTTCACGGGGCACCTGACCCTGGCCCGCGCCCGCCGCGGCCGGGTCCCCGCCCACCTCCTCGGATCCCCGGCGACCGCCAGCTGGAGGGTCGAGGAGCTCGCGCTGGTGTCGTCGGTCACCGGGAGGGAGGGCCCCCGCTACACGACCGAGGCCCGGTTCACGCTGGGAGGGTGAGCCACCATCCCTCGTACGAACATGTGTTCGGATTACAGTGGTCCGACGCCGCCAGGGGCCGGCTGATACACCCGTTCCGTAGGGTCGTCTGAGCGCACGAAGAGATCGAGCAGTGGCGGACAGAGGGAGAGGCAGATGACCGAGGAGCACGACAAGGCGCTGGGCATGGCGCTCAGCCAGATCGAGAAGCAGTTCGGCAAGGGCTCGATCATGCGGATGGGCGAGACCGTGCACATGGCCATCGAGGCCATCCCGACCGGCGCCCTGTCCCTCGACCTCGCCCTCGGCATCGGCGGCCTGCCCCGCGGCCGGATCGTCGAGATCTACGGCCCGGAGTCCTCCGGGAAGTCGACCCTCGCGATGCACGTGGTCGCCGAGGCGCAGCGCAACGGCGGCATCTGCGCCTACATCGACGCCGAGCACGCGATGGACCCGGTCTACGCCAAGGCGATCGGGGTGAACGTCGACGCCCTGCTGATCTCCCAGCCCGACACCGGCGAGCAGGCGCTCGAGATCTCCGACATGCTGATCCGTTCCGGTGCGCTCGACGTGCTGGTCATCGACTCGGTGGCCGCGCTGACCCCCCGCGCCGAGCTCGACGGCGAGATGGGTGACACCCACGTCGGCCTCCAAGCGCGGCTCATGTCCCAGGCGCTGCGCAAGCTGACCGGCTCGCTGTCCAAGTCCCGGACCATCGCCGTCTTCATCAACCAGCTGCGGGAGAAGGTCGGCGTGATCTATGGCTCGCCCGAGGTGACGCCGGGCGGCCGGGCCCTCAAGTTCTACGCGTCGATCCGGATCGACATCCGCAGGGTGGAGCAGATCAAGGACGGCGCCGACATCGTCGGCAACCGGACCCGGGCCAAGGTCGTGAAGAACAAGTGCGGTGCCCCGTTCAAGCAGGCCGAGTTCGACATCATGTACGGCCAGGGCATCAGCCGAGAGGGCTCGCTGCTCGACGTCGCCGTCGACCTCGGGTTCGTGAAGAAGTCCGGGGCCTGGTTCACCTACGAGGGAGAGCAGCTCGGCCAGGGCCGTGAGAACGTGAAGCAGTTCCTGGCCGAGAACCCCCAGCTGATGGCCGAGATCGACCAGCGGGTGCGGGAGCGCCTGGCCCCGGCGACCGGCGACGAGGACGGGGTCGACCTCGCCGACGCGGTCGACCCCGACGACGTCCCCATCACCCTCGACTGAGGGCGCCCCTCCCGGTCAGGGCGTGACGGTCACCGGGACCGACGTCGGGACGAGCTCCACCCAGGTGCGGCCGGGCTGCAGCTCGATCGGCACGCCGGACGAAGAGACGAAGCTGGTCGGCTGGCCGAGCGAGTTGCGCGACCAGGTGCCGGTGATCTCGACTCCGTTGCGGAACACCGCGGCCGGACCGCTCGCGTCCTCGTAGAGGTTCGCCTGCACCTCGAGGCCGCCCTGGTCGTTCTCGAGCCACGGGCCGTAGGTGACCTGGACCACCTGCACGATCACGTTGGCCGCCGAGTTCCGTACCCCGTCGGACTGCACGTCGGGGGCGGTGCCGTAGGAGCGCAAGTACTGGCGGGTGGCGGGGTCGTAGGTCCAGACCGCGTCGGACCCCGGGTAGGTGATCGCGACCGAGGCGGCCGGTGTGCCGGCCGGCACGACCCGCGAATAGCTGAACACGGCGGCCGGCCGGGTGTGGTCGGCCGGCCGCAGGGCCCGGAGAGCCCCGGTGGCCGCGTAGGTGTCGTACGGGGCGAAGCGCCCGGGCGGGTTCTGCACGACGGAGGAGTCGGTCCGCAGGTCGATCTCGGTGATCGGTGATGCGGCGATGTTGGAGAGGACCGGATCGATCCCACCCACGCTGACCAGCAGCGGGTGGCCGAACTCGCCGAGGATGCCGATGTCGATGTTGCGGGCCGAGCGGATCGGGCCCACCTTCGCAGCGTCGGCGCACTGGAACACGGCGACGTCGCGGGTGATCCCGCCCTCGACGGGCTCCTCGAACACGATGTCCGCCGAGTCGAGCCCGCTCTGGGGCCTCGCCGCCCGGTAGTTGTCGACCTTGACGGCGAGGGCCGGACGCGTGGACACCGTCTTCGACGGCGACGGGAGGCCGGTCAACGGACAGGCCGGACCGGCGGCGCCCGGATGGGGGCGGGGATGCGGCCCCGCCCGGGGAGGCGCCGAGGGGCCAGGCGTGGAGCAGGCCGCGACGAGCGTCGAGCCGGCCACCAGAGCCGCCGCCCCGGCCAGCCCCCTCCGCCTCACGCCCGATCCGGCGAACCGGCAGGGGCCCGGGTCAGGCAGCGTTGGTTCCCTGCGCCGTCGGTGCGAGGGCGGCGGCGCCCCCGTAGATCGACGACCAGTTGCCCCCGGAGGGCTTCGTCACCGACGCCGGCCCGGCCCCGAAGGTGCCGTAGACGTTCTGCATCGCGCGCCGGAGGACCTCGGTGATACCGGGGATCGCCGCCGGCACGATGTTCGACGGGAAATCGGTCGTGTTGGAGAGCTTGAACACCCATGAGGCCATCCCGGTCGCCAGGACTCCACCACCACCGCTGGCCGTGTAGTAGGTGATGTCCGACCAGTTGTTCTGGCCGGGCACCGGCGAGTGGGCCAGCACGTCGGCGTTGGTCGGGCCCGGCAGCGAGGGCACGTAGCGGTCGTACTCGCCCTGGACGACTCCGGGCAGCCGGGTCCCGTCCGGCAGGCCGCAGCCGTGCCAGAACCACGCCGAGCCGTCGGTGACGATCAGATCGCCGTTGGCACCGACCGACTGGTACATGCTGCCGATGAGGGAGGACTCCGGGTCGTTCAGCGGCGCCTGGTTCCAGTCGACCGTGGTGAGCGACGGTTGGGACTGGGCGAAGGGATCCTCGGCGGCGTCCTTGTAACAGGTCTGCAGCCGGTTGGCCCCGACCAACGACGGGTTCAGGCGGATCTGGCGGTAGCACGCGTTCGCGCCGAGGAAGGCGAGGTTCGTCCCCGAGCTGAGCGCGCTTTGGGCGGCCTGGCGCATCTCGGAGGACCAATACTCGTCGTGTCCGAGGGAGAAGAGGGCCTTGTGGTTGGCGAGCAACCCGGGCGAGTTGTGCAGGTCGACGTCGGTCCAGTAGGTGAGGTCCAGGCCGAACTGCTCCATGTCATAGAGCAGCGGGAACTCGTTGCCGAAGAAGTCGGCCGCCCCCTGGGCCCAGGTCTGGGGGTACGGGCGGTCGAACGACACGATGCGGGCCCGGTTGGCGAAGCTCTGTCCGGAGGCGGTCTTCCCGAAGTAGAGGCTGTAGCCACCCCAGAGGTTGTAGGCCTGCCAGCACGTCACGCTGTTCTGGAGGACGTAGGTCGCGTTGCTCGCGTCATTGCGGATCGTGAGCGGGATGTACTGCTGCTGGCCCCCGTCACCCACCAGCTTCAAGAGGTAGTTCCCGGGCGGCCACCCCTTGGTGACCTTGAGGGTGAGGCTCGGCTGCCACGGGCAGGCCACGGTGTTGACGCCCGGGGTCAGGGTCGACGGCGGCTGTTGCACGCCGGCCACGGTGTCGCTCGTGTCGATGAGGCGGCCGGCCAGGCCCTGGTAGTAGCCCATCCGGTAGACCTCGACGTGGAAAGACTGGGCCGTCGTGTTGACGAACAGGGTGAGCTCGTCGCCGGGGACCGCGCTCACCTGGCTCGCGAACCCCTCGATCGCGTGCGGGGTCTGGATCCCGGTGACCACCCAGTTGTTGGTGCCCGGCTTGGCGTTCTCCTCGATCAGCCACCGGGCCGTGACGACCTCGACCCCGCTGTCGAGCTTGGTCGTCGACACAGCGGGTGGAGGGCGCCGGCCGTGATGGTGCTTGGCGTGGGCCGGGATCGGAGGACCGTGCTTGGGTTTGCCCCCCATCCCCGCAACGGCCAGCCCGCCACCGAGTGCGAGCGCGCCCCGGAGGAACTGTCGGCGGCCGATCGGGGCCCCCGACGGCACGAACTTGCCTTCGGGGCCGACCTCCGAGAAGGCCTCGGGCATGCCGCGAGGATACCCGTCGTCGCGACCCCCGGGCTCCACGAAAGCCCCTGGTCGGAGCGGGAAGGTAGCGTCTGGAAGTGCGCGCGACGACGGTGAGGAATCGCGTCCGCCGTGTCGCCGGCGAGCTCGTCCGGCGTGGGGCGCGCTGGGCCAGCATCGCGGCCGCGATCGGCCCCGACGACCCGCCCGCCCGCCGTTTCGGCAAGTTTGGTCGGGGGGCCTGCCTGGTCTTCCCCCAGGGGACGATCCTCAACGCGCACCGGATCCACATCGGCGACGAGACCATCGTCGGCCCGTACGCCTCGGTCACGGCCGGGATCGCCGAGGGCCAGGAGATCCTGAGCGACCCGGTGGTGAAGATCGGGGCGCGCTGCCTGATCGGCCGGGGGAGCCACATCGTCGGCCACTGGCACATCGAGCTCGGCGACGACATCCAGACCGGGCCCTACGTCTACATCACGGACCAGAACCACTCCTATCTCGACCCGGACCAGCCGATCGGTGGGCAGGTGCCGATCGAGGCGGCCGTCTCCATCGGCTCGGGCAGCTGGCTCGGGGCCAACGCCGTTGTCCTCCCCGGCGCGACGATCGGCGAGCATGTGGTGGTGGCGGCCGGTGCCGTCGTCCGCGGCGAGATTCCCTCCCACTGCGTGGTGGCCGGGGTCCCCGCCCGGATCGTCCGCCGTTATGTGGCCGACCGGGGCTGGGTCGCCGTCGACGACGAGGTGCCCGCCTGACGGCCCGGCCGTTCCACGTGGGGGTCGTCGGCACCGGTGAGCCGGACCCGCGCACCGATGGGGTCGCGGAGCGGATCGGACGGGCGCTCGCCGAAGCCGGGGCGGTGGTCGTCTGCGGCGGCCTCGGCGGGGTGATGGAGGCGGCCTGCCGGGGCGCCGCCGAGGCCGGGGGCATCACGGTCGGCGTCCTCCCCGGCACCGACCGTGACGCGGCCAACCCGTGGGTCAGTGTCGCGGTGCCCACGGGTCTCGGGGAACTCCGCAACGGCCTCGTCGTACGGGCGAGCGACGTGCTGATCGCGATCGGCGGCGAGTACGGGACGTTGTCCGAGGTCGCGTTCGCCCTGAAGTTGGGGCTCCCGGTGGTCGGCGTCGGGACCTGGCGGCTCGTCCGGCCCGACGGGACCGACGATGCCGGGGTGGTGGCGGTGGACGAGAACGACGCGGTGCCGACCGCCCTCGCGCTGGCAGAGGGTCGGGGCCGGGTCAGCCGCCCCGCACGCGGTCGATCGTCCTCCTGAGCGGCCCCGGCCGGCCGCCCGAGTTCGGGCGTTCGGCGACGACGGTGAAGAGCTGGATGTCGACCGGTGGGTCCGGGATGGTGTAACGCTGGGTGTGGTGCAGGAGCCGGGTGCGCTCGAAGCCGAGTCGCCACAGCATGCGGGTCACGGCCCCCGGTGAGAGGTCCCACCACCGGACACTCGGTCCGGGATTGTCCGCGTCCATGGCGAACCGCAACACTGGGTCGTCGGCGTCCTCCAGCCCCGGGTAGACGTTGTCGGTGACGATGATCGCGCCGTCGGTGTGCTCGGCGGCCTGGTGCAGCGCGCCGAATGGATCGCGCAGGTGCAGCAGGATGCAGCCGAAGAACGACACGTCGAAGCGTCCGAGGTCGTCGGGCACGTGGTAGATGTCGCCGTAGGCGATCCTCGCGTCCGACCCGAGGTCCCGGTGGTGGAACCACCATGAATTGTTGATGCGGGCGATGTGGCGCATGAAGCTGCGCTGGGCCTCGACGATGTCGCTCCCGTCGACGGCAGGGAGCTGGTCGAAGGCCGCCTCCCAACCGGCCTCGAAGCTCGTGACCTGGCCGCCCTGCCGTTCCATCCAGTACGTCAGGTAGCCGCTCGCCGGCCCGAACTCGAGTACCCGCTTGCCATTCAAATTGTGGCGACCGAGGTAGTCGCGTTCGCCGCCGCGCAGATCCCACTGGCCCTTGACCTCGGTCCCGTCCGAAAGGACCGTGCTGTGGTACCAGTCGCAGTCCTCCCGACGGAGCCGAGACGCGTCCGTGGCAAGGCGCGCTTGAAACGCTGAATCAAGCTGGCCTCGGTAGCCGTCGGGCGGCGGGGTCGGCCAGTCCCGGAGCGGGTGCGGTCCGGGCTTCGGAGGCGGAGGGTTCTCGCTCATGCTTCGACGAACAGAGTCGGGCTCACACGGATGCCGCCAGGCGGCGCATGGTGGCCACCTCGGCGGGAGCGATATTGGGATCGAGCGCCTTCCACTCGACGACCACGGTGAGATGACGCGAGAGGGTTGCCCTGTCGAAGTGCGAGAGGAAGCGGTTGACGAACATCGATCGGCCGGTTCCGAGGAGCTTCGCCTTTATCGGGCTCCCCGGGATCTCCCCGGCCGCCATCAACATCCACGCCACCCCCACATCGGTCGCCGGATCGCCCCGCGAGGCGCGAGGCCAGTCGATCACGACGGGTCCGTCGGGCCCCATGATCACGTTCAGCGGGTGCAGGTCCATGTGGACGATGCTCGGGCCGTCTCCGATCGGTGCCGGCGGCAGGAAATCCGGGGCGGGGATCGCATGGAGCCGCTGGTGGAGGTCGGCGAGTGCATCGGCGAAGCGCCGTATCTTCCAGGGGGCCCGCCCGATCATTTCCACCATCGTCGGACCGTCGATCCGTTGCATCACGAGCTCGGTACCGTCCTCGCTCAGCGAGTCGATGGCGGGAACCGGGTAGCCGGCGCTCACGAGGTACTCCATCACCTTCGCCTCGAACGCCATGGACCGGCGGTCGCGGGCCCGCCGAAGCACGAGACCGGGGCCGCATTCGAAGATGTCGGCATCTCGTCCCGAGGCGAGGAGCGCTCCGGGCGGCTTCACGCCGGCGAGATTACCCGTGACGGTCCTGACACCCTGGCGGTCGGGCTGCGTCCCCCGTCCAGACTTCGCGATGATTTGAAGATGGGCCTGAGCATCGACACCGTGGACCCGACGTCCGACGACGTGCGGGCGATCATTGCCCAGCATCTTGCCTTCTGCCGCTCGATGTCGCCGGAGGAGCACGTGCATGCCCTCGGAGAATCAGCGATCGCCGACCCCGAGGTCGTGCTCTACGGCGCCCGGCGCGATGGCGTGCTCGTCGGGATCGGCGCGCTCAAACGGCTCGACCAGCACCACGCGGAGATCAAGTCGATGCACACCTCCCGCGGCGCCCGCGGTTCGGGGGTCGGCCGCGCCATGGTCGACCATCTCCTCGAGGTGGCAGCCGCGAGCGGCTACCGGCGAGTGAGCCTCGAGACCGGCACGATGGACGGCTTTGTCGCCGCGCGGGCGCTGTACGCGGGCGTGGGTTTCATCTGGTGCGACCCGTTCGCCCAGTACACCGACAATCCGTACAGCGTGTGTATGAGCATCGAAATCTGAACGGATCGGGCAGTCCTAGGAGAGTCCGAGTCGCTCGGCCACGCTCGGACCGACGATCGTCACGCCGTACTCGGCGTTGAGTCGATCCATTGCGTCCTGATCACCCGTCGCCGCGACTTTCTCGATCTGACTGAGGTAGCGGTCGAAGCCGATACCGGGCGTCAACAGATTGACCATCCGGCATGCCTTTTGGTCGGCGTGCGCGTTTGTGAAGCTGTGTGGGACGCCGGGCGGAGCGGTAGCGAAGTCGCCCGGTCCAAGCTCGACGACATCCTCCCCCAGCTGGAGTGTCAGTACGCCTTCCAGGACGTAGAAGGAGTCTTCTTGGGCAGCGTGGAAGTGCAAGGGTGGACCAATCCCATAAGCGACGTGGTCTATAGCGAGGAAGTCGAAGCGTTCCTGGTTGTCGCGGCCGTTTGCTTTCCATGTCCAGCCAGGCGAGTCACGCAACACATACCCGTCCACGGTCCTGCCTTTCCGAGTCAGGCGTCCGGGGGAGCGTAGCGCGAGCCCCCGATCAATGACGGCCCTCTACTCGCCCGTATGTGCTGAGCTGGATCCCGGATTGTTGGATCCGGCACGCTCCGGTTACCGGCCACCGCCCCCGCCTTGAGCGGAGAATGGTGGGCAAGGTGTCGGGTATCAACCGAACACGTGTCGGGTATCAACCGAACACGTGTCGGGGATCACCCGAATACGAAATGTCCGTCGTCACCCGAACTCACACACAAACGTGTGGGCCGCCCGGGGCTCGAACCCGGCACCTTGGGATTAAAAGTCCCCTGCTCTACCCGATGAGCTAGCGGCCCACAGTGAGACTAAGGCAGCTCAACGGTGCCCGACGAAGGTTTGCCCGGTGACCGGTCCACTGACATATCGACAGCCGACCCGGGTCAGCATGCCTTCGGGACGTGCCATCCGACCGTGCGAATCGCCCGACGTCGGGAGCCATGTGCGGGGCTTGTCAGTTCGACTGCCGCGACTGCGGGACGCACGGCGCCGGTTCCTTGCGATGCTGTAAGAGTCCTCGGAGTACCGGACTCATCAACCACCTAAGCAGGGAGGAACCTTTCGGTGAGAATGAATCGACTATTGAGCTTGCGGTCTCTAAACCGCTCGAAGGGCCGAGCGTTCCGGATTTCGGCGCTAGTTGCGGGACTGGCAGTTACGACCAGCGTTATCCTCGCGGGTGCGTGGTCCTTCTCACCACACGTGGCGCAGCCTCCAAAACCAAAATCGTCAATGCGGCTGCGTACTTCGAGGCAACTGCATCGGGGTCGACCTACCAGATCCCAAATGGCGCCACGATGCTCGTCGAAACGCCGCCACTCCCAGCAGGTGACTACCTGGCCCATGCTGCGGTGTCTGGCCAAATCCCACCCTCGACGGATACGAGCGATTACATCGACTGCTTTATCAATACACTCGACAAGAACGACGGCCGTTACGCCTGGGGATACAACGGCGATATGACTTTGGCGCCATCGGACGCATTCATGAATGTGCGAGCGGATTCCCGCCTCAAGCTGTACTGCTTCGAGGGCGAGAGCGGAGGAAATGCGGTGGTCTACTACGGCGACCTGTCGGTCATCAGATATTCCTCGATTTCGACGTCGAGCTAGGTGAAGAGGAGCTCCCTCCCCGGCCCTTCGTACCTGTGGGTCGGCGGCGTCCAGATGTGAGCGGTCAAGAACCCGGACGTGCGGAGAGCCCGGAGCGATTCCTTACTCAAGGGGTCTTGGTCGGGGTCTGATCGGAGTCGGTTGGGCAGTGGTCGGTGCGCGGGTCCGGCGAAGTCGGGCGGACGCTCAGGGCGTCCGCCCGCCCCCGAACCTCAGTGCGAACGAGAATCCGCTCGCTCCTGCGAAGCAAATCACGTTGGGGGTACAGGCTGGGGCGGCGGAGGGCCGACGTACCGGGCGGTCGGCCGGATGAGCCGATTGTCGGCCATCTGTTCCAGGACGTTGACGGTCCAACCGACGGTCCGTGCTGCAGCGAACGTGGGAGTGAACATCTCGCGCGGCACACCGCAACTGTGCATGACCACCCCCGCGAAGAACTCGACGTTCGTGTAGAGCTCGCGTCCTGGCTTCAACTCGGCGAGGACCCGGACGGCAATCTCCTCAACGGTCTTCGCGAACCCGACGAGCGGGCCGCCGAGGCTCTGGGCCACATTGCGAAGGAACGTCGAGCGAGGGTCCTCGGTCTTGTACACGCGGTGGCCGAAGCCCATGAGCCGCTCGTTGTGTTCGACGGCTGACCGGAGCCAGGGTTCGGCGTTCTCGGGCGTCTTGATTGCGTCGAGCATGTCCAGCGCCCGGCTGGGAGCACCCCCGTGGAGGGGTCCGGACAATGCGCCGATCGCGCCGCAGATCGCTGCGGCCAAGTCGGCCTGCGTCGAGGTGATCACACGGGCAGTGAAGGTTGAGGCGTTGAAGCCATGGTCGGTGGCGATGATGAGGTACTGGTCGATCGCCCGAGCATGGGCGGGGTCGGGCGCCTCCCCGCTGAGCATCCAGAGATAGTTGGAGGCGAACGGAAGATCGTCGCGGGGAGCGACAGGGTCGAGCCCGTTGCGGATCCGGTAGGCGGTGGCGAGGATCGTCGGCACGGCCGCGGCAAGGCGGAGTGCCTCGGACCGGACCGTCTCCACGTCCCCGTCGGAGATCGGCTGCCAGCCCAGCTCCGCGCCGAAGAGCGAGACCCCGGTGCGGAGGACGTCGAGCGGCGTGCCCGCGAGGGCGATCGACGGCAGGACGGTGGCTAGGCCATCGGGAAGGGAACGAAGCGACCGCGTCTTGGCTGCGAAAGCTCGGGCCTGGTCGCGGTCGGGGAGCTCGCCGTTGAACAGCAGGTACCAGACGTCCTCGAAGGTCCGGGAGGCGGCCAGGTCGACTGCCGAGTACTGGCGGTAGTGGTAGAAGCCCTCGCGCCCGCGTACGTCCCCGATGGTCGTGGTGGCGACCACCACGCCCTCGAGACCCTTCGGTGCGTCGGCGGCGTGCTCGCCGGCCGGCCGGAGGCTGGCCGCGCCGAACAGGTCCCGAATCGAGACCACGCCGATCAGCTGCTCGTGCTCGACGACGGGGAGGTGCCGGTAGTGGTGGTGCGAGAGGCTGGTCCAGGCGGCGCCGGCGTCCTCCTCTGGCCCGAGCACGTCGGGATTGGCGGTCATCCAGAGCCGGACCGGCTCCGCCCCCGGCTCCACGCCGGCGGCGGCCGCCCGGAGGAGGTCGCGTTCGGTCAGGATGCCGGCCACCTTCCCGTCGCCGACGACAATCAACGACCCGATCTCGGCCCGCCGCATGGCTTCGGCAGCGCCGCTCAGGGTCTCCTCGGCGCCACAGGTCTGCGCGGGAGCCGACATCAGGTCACGAACGAGCATCGGGTCCTCCTCCTCGGCCCGCGTCTCGGGGCCCGCCTTCATTGTGGCTGGATGCCGGAAGTCTGTAAACGTTGATCAAGTCAATGTAAGGTCCGGCATGGCCGGGATGCTGACCGCCGAGGAGACCGCTCGTCGCCTCGGGGTCAAGCTCACGACTGTCTACGCCTACGTGAGCAGGGGCCTGTTGGCGGCCCATCGAGCGGCCGACGGGCGCCGGAGCCTGTTCGACGTCGACGACGTGGAGGCGCTGGCCAGGCGGAGCCGGGGCGGGCGCCGGACCGAGGGCCGCCTCGCCACGGTCGTGACCGCGGTGACCGAGATCCGTCCCGACGGCCCGGCGTACCGGGGGGCTCGCGCGTCGGATCTGGCCAGCACGGAGCCCTTCGAAGCGGTCGCCGACCTTCTTTGGCAAACCGAGCCCGGCCCGTGGGTCGCGGCCCCACTCGGGCCACCGCCGGTCTCGTCCGTCGGCGACCGGATCCGTTGGGCCGTCGTGATGAGCGGTGCGATCGACCCCCTCCGATCGGATCTCCGGCCCGACGCGGTCGCTCGCGCCGCCCGGACGATCGTCGCCACGATGGTCGCGGCGTTGGGTGGTCCCGAGTCGGCTGCTGCCGGGAGCCCGATCGCGGACCGTCTCGCCGCCGCCTTGTCGATGCCGGTCCCTCCGGGTTTCACCGATGCCGTCCGCGCGTCGCTCGTGCTCATGGCCGACCACGAGCTCGCCAGCTCCACCGTGGCGGTGAGGGTGGCCGCCTCCACCCGATCCGACGTCTACGACGCGGTCCTGGCCGGACTCGGGACGGTCACCGGCCCGCTCCATGGCGGCGCCAGTCGTCAGACGCACCTCTTGCTTGAGGACGCCGAACGGCGCGGGAGCGCCGCAGCGCTCGACGACGCCCTCAAGTGGCAGGGCCTGGCCCCGGGGTTCGGCCACATGCTGTACGACGCCGACCCGCGATTCGACGTGCTGTGGTCGTTCGTCGAGCGGCTCGCCCCGACCGATCGCATGGAAGTGGTCGCCGCCGTGAAGGACCTGGCTGCCGAACGCGGGCTGCCACGTCCGAACCTCGACTACGGGCTCGCGGCACTGAGCTTCACCGCCGGGATCGACGCCGAGGCCGGGGGGGTGCTGTTCAAGGTG
>Ga0310037_10001433_pt1 | contig 13065 bp, 10 predicted proteins | sample Sb_taG_11_FD_200239 | JGI IMG/M metagenome (GOLD analysis project Ga0310037, IMG submission 200239) | Peat soil microbial communities from Weissenstadt, Germany - Sb_50d_3_AS metaG (v2) (version 2) | ecosystem: Environmental > Terrestrial > Soil > Wetlands > Peat | place: Germany: Weissenstadt...
GCAGGCCACGGCCACCCGCGGCAGGATCCCGGGCCGCTGGAGGTGCGCGTCGGTCAGCGTCTCCCCCTCGAGGAAGCCGATGACGAGGACCCCGTCGTCGGGCAGGAAGTCGACGACGGGCGCACCCACGCCGGTGGCCGCGGCGCGGACGCTGTTCTCGTACTCGGCCCGGCGGTCGACGGCCAGCTCGTCGGCGGAGGGCGGGTTCGAGTGGCGGAGCACGTAGGTCTCGTCGGGCGTCGTGATCTTGTAGTTCCGGTTGGTGAGGCCGCCGGGAAGGGGCTCGACCGTGCGTGGCCGACCACGGAGCACCCCGATCCGCTCGAGAAGGGCGGGGTCGAGGCCCGCGCCGTCGCCGGCGCTCACCGCCGCAGACGGTCGGGGCGGCTCAGGGCAGCGACGAGGCGGGGTAGTCGACGCCCCCGAGCAGCTCGATGGTCTCCTGTTCGATCGTCTGCTTCGGTCCGGTGAACCAGTTCTTGACCGACACGTGCCAGTAGATCCAGAGGAAGATCAGGAAGGCCGGGAAGACGAGGATGGTGTAGTTCACGTACTTCCACGCGAACCCGGTGGTCCACGGCACGCCCAGGTTCGAGGTGGGCATGAAGGCCATGAACGTCACGAGGACGACGTCGAGCAGGGCCACCACCGAAAGGACCTTGTACTTCGCTCCGAGGTTCCAGTGACCGGGCTGGAAACTGTCGCCCATCCGCCACCGGTGCCAGATCGGGATGGCGAAGCACCAGTAGAGGCCGATCACGCCGATGGACACCACGGCGAAGAAGGCGACCGGGGAGGGCGCGCCGTTGATGTCGACCTTGATCAGGGCCGGCAGGGTGAGGATGATCCCGACGACCGCGACCAGGATGACGCCGGCGACGGGCACCCGCCGCGAGCTGAGCCTCGACCACAGCTGGTGGCCCGGCACCGCCCCGTCACGGCTGAAGGCGAACAGCATCCGGGTGCAGCTGGTGAGGCAGGCCATGGTGCAGAAGAACTGGCCGACGGTGGAGATGAGGAGGACGGTCCCGCCCCACCGGGACGTGAGGGCCTGGGCGAAGATGAGCGACACGCCGCCCCCGCCCGAGGTGACCTTGCTTTCGTTCTGCACGGCGAAGAGGAAGGCCAGGAGGAGGAGCCACCCGCCGATGGCCGAGTAGAAGATCGACCGCCAGATGCCCTTGGCCGCCGAGTCGGCCGCCGAGTGGGTCTCCTCCGAGAGGTGGGCCGAGGCGTCGTACCCGGTGATCGTGTACTGGGTCAGCAGGGCGCCGATGGGCAGGATCACGATGAGGAACCCGAGCCCGCTCGTCTTGCCGCCGAAGAACCCGGTGTTGTTGACGGTCGAGGTGAAGACCATCGAGGCGCTGGCGTGGTGGTTCGGCAGAATGACCAGGATGAGGATGATGGCGAGGGCGCCGAACACGTGCCACCAGACCGAGACTCTGTTGAAGATCGAGAGCAGGTGGCTCGAGAAGATGTTGACGATGGCGGCGAGGGCGACGACCCCCATGAAGTAGAGGAAGATCGTGTCGAGGTTCCCCGACGTGTAGCTCCCCGGGAACAGGAAGCCGAGCGTGAGGTCGAGGAAGGTGGCGCAGCCGTAGGCCACCGAGGCGACGATGGCGAGGAGGCCGATCAGGTTGAGCCAGCCGGTGTAGTAGCCCGACTTGGCGCCGCCGAGCTTGGAGGCCCACCAGTAGATGCCGCCCGAGGTCGGGTAGGCGGAGACCAGTTCGGACAGGCAGAGGCCGATGCAGAGCACGAGTGCGGCCAGCACCGGCCAGCCCCAGGCGATCGCCGCCGGGCCGCCGCCGTTCCACCCGCTCGAGAAGGTGGTGAAGCACCCGGCCAGGATGGAGATGATGGAGAAGCTGATGGCGAAGTTGGAGAAGCCGGACCAGGAGCGGTTCAGCTCCTGCTTGTAGCCCATCTCGGCCAGGTGCTGCTCGTCCGGGCTCAGCCCTGCAATGTGCTCCGGGATCTCCTCGACGTCGACACCTTCAGGCACGTGCGTCCCCCTTGTTTCGGCGGCCCCTGGGACCAGGGTCGCATCCGGTTGCGGCACGTTAGCAAGCCACCTCGGCGCGTGACGAGGATGGTGGCGGAGTCGGTCCTCACCGTCCCGATCTGGCAGGATGAGCACGCCTGCGGTGGGCACTGCCGTTGCGCTCGGAGTGGGGGCCTGCGTTGCGAGACACCATCCGTCGTCCCGATCCCATGGCCGCCACCCGCGGTGCCACGGATATCGAGCGGACGACCTCCTTCGCGTTTGAACGTCCGGCGCGGCGGGCTCCGTGAGGGTCCTCGCCATCGACCAGGGAACGTCGGCGACCAAGGCCGTCGTGTTCGGCGACGACGGGGATACGCTGGCCTCCGTCGAGGTCGCCGTGGCGCCGCGTGCCGTCTCGGGCGGAGGCGTCGAGCAGGACCCCGAGCAATTGTGGGACTCGGTCTGCGCCGCCGGGAGGGACGCCATCGCCCGAGCGGGCGGGAGCGTCAGCGCCGTCGGCTTCGCCAACCAGGGCGAGACCGTGCTGGCCTGGGACCGAGGCACCGGTCGTCCCCTGAGCAGCGCCGTCTCCTGGCAGGATCGGCGGGCCGCGACGATCTGTGCCGACCTGGCGCCGCACGCCGAGCAGCTGACCCGCACGACCGGGCTGCCGCTCGACCCCTATTTCGCAGCACCGAAGATGACGTGGCTGCGCCGTCACGTGACGGGCGAGGGGGTCGTGACCACCAGTGATTCCTGGCTTGTACACCGCCTCACGGGTGCGTTCGTCACCGACGTCACCACCGCCTCGAGGACGATGCTCCTCGACCTGAAGCGGCGCGCCTGGTCGGCGGAGGCCTGCGCGGCCTTCGGCCTCGACGGGGAGGATCTGCCTCACGTCGTCGGAAGCGCACAGGAGATCGGGCGCACCGACGCGTTCGGCCCGTCGCTCGCGCTGAGCGGGTTGAGCGTCGACCAGCAGGCGGCGCTGGTCGGGGAGCACTGCCTCGAGCCGGGCGAATCGAAGTGCACCTACGGGACCGGTGCCTTCCTGCTCGCCAACGCGGGTGCACGGCCGTTCACGTCGTCCGCAGGCTTGGCCGTGTCGGTGGCCTGGCAACTCGGCGCGGACGTCGCCTATTGCATCGACGGTCAGGTCTACGCCGCCGGCGCGGCCGTCGCCTGGCTGTGTCGCTGGGGTTTCCTCGGTCGCGCCGAGGACCTCGACCGCGTCGCGGGCTCCGTGCGCGACGGCGGAGGCGTGACGGTGGTGCCGGCACTCAGCGGGCTGGGCGCGCCGTGGTGGCGGCCGGACGCGCTGGCCAGCATCGAGGGGATCGGTCCGGGGACGGAGCCGGCCCACGTGGTGCGGGCGACGGTCGAGGGGTTGGCGGCGCAGGTGACCCTGTTGGCCCGTGCCACCGCGACCGACCTCGGCCGCCCGCTCGCCCTGCTGAGAGTGGACGGCGGGCTGACCCGCTCACGGGAGCTCATGCAGACGCAGGCGGACCTGCTCCAGGTCCCGGTGGAGGTCGCGTCCTCCCCGCACGCCACCGCGGCCGGTGTGGCGGCCCTCGCACGGCTCGGTGCCGGCGACGGCCGGGCGCTCGGCGACGTGATCCCGCCGGCCCTCGCGCACACCCGCTACGAGCCGGCTATCACGGCCGCGGAGGCAGACGAGCGACTGGCCCGCGTCGAGCGCGTCGTGGCGCGGCTGGTCGGCGGGGCGGAGCCGGCACGGTGACCGACGAGCACGCCTACGACGTCGCGATCATCGGCGCCGGGGTGGTCGGCACCGCCATCGGGCGCCAGCTGGCCCGCTACCGGCTCCGCACCGTCCTGCTCGAACGGTCCAACGACGTCGGCACGGGTACCTCGAAGGCGAACACCGCCATCGTGCACACGGGTTTCGACACCCAACCGGGGAGCCTCGAATCCACGCTGGTCCGGCGCGGTCACGAGCTGCTCACCGCCTACGCGGCCGCATCGGGCATCGCGCTCGAGCGGACCGGCGCCGTCCTGGTGGCCTGGGACGCGGAGCAGACGGCCCGGCTCGACGAGGTGCTGGCCAAGTCCCAGGCCAACGGGTACCACCACGCCCGTCGGATCACGCTCGAGGAGCTATCCCGGCGCGAGCCGCATCTCGGAGGGGGCGCCACGGGGGCGGTGACCATCCCCGACGAGTCGATCATCTGCCCGTGGAGCGCCAGTGTCGCCTTCGCCACGGAGGCGGTCGGCGCCGGGGTCGAGTTGCAGCTGGGTGTCGAGGTGTCGCACGCGAGGCGCGGCCCCGACGACTGGGTGCTGCGCACGACGAACGGCGACATCCGGGCCCGGTGGGTGGTCAATGCCGCCGGCCTCGGTTCCGACCTCGTCAACGCGTGGTTCGGTCACGACGAGTTCGGCATCACGCCCCGTCGGGGCCAGCTGATCGTCTTCGACAAACTCGCCCGCCCGCTGCTGTCGTCGATCCTGCTCCCGGTGCCCACCGAGAGGACGAAGGGTGTGCTGGTGGCGCCGACCGTCTACGGCAACGTGCTGCTCGGGCCCACGGCCGAGGACATCCCCGATCGCGACGACACGGCGACCACCGCCGAGGGGATCGGCGGCCTGCTCCGGGCGGGCCGCCGCATCCTGCCCGAGCTCGTCCACGAAGAGGTGACGGCGGTCTACGCGGGCCTCCGGGCGGCCACCGAGCACCGCGACTACCAGATCAGCGTCCACGAGCGCGAGCGCTATGCCTGCGTCGGGGGCATCCGGTCGACCGGCCTGACCGCGTCGCTCGCCATCGCCGAGCACGTCGTTGCGCAGATGGGTGACGCCGGGCTCACGCTGGCCGAGGCGGAGCAGGAACCGGTCGTTCCCCGCCTGCCCGAATTGGGCGAACGGGGGACCCGGGCCTTCGAGGACGCCGGCCTGATTGAGGGCGATCCGGCCTACGGCTCCATCGTGTGCTTCTGCGAGCGGGTCACCGTGGGCGAGGTGCGCGATGCGCTCGGCTCCCCGGTCCCGGCGGTCGACCTCGGGGGGGTGCGCCGTCGCACCCGTGCGACCAACGGGCGGTGTCAGGGCTTCTTCTGTGGCGCCGCCGTGGCGGCCCGGCTGGCGTCCGCCGTGAGACCGTGAGCCGAACGGTGCTGACGGTCGACGCGCTCGTCGTCGGTGCCGGCCCTGCCGGCCTCGCCGCCGCCACCGCGGCGCGGGCGGGCGGCGCGGGGAGCGTCGTGGTCGTCGACCGGGAGGACGAGGCGGGCGGGATTCCCCGGCTCTGCGCACACACCGGCTTCGGGATGCGCGATCTGCGACGCGTGCTGAGCGGCCCGGAGTACGCCCGGCGGTGGGTGGACCGCGCCGTGGCGTGCGGGGTGGACATCCGCACCCGCACCATGGTGACGGGCTGGTCGGCGCCTGGCCGCGCCCAGCTGACCGGTCCGGGCGGCCTGCTCGAGGTGGACGCCCGCGCGGTCGTGCTGGCCACCGGGGCCCGGGAGCGCCCGCGGGCGGCCCGCCTGGTCCCGGGGAGCCGGCCCGCCGGGATCTTCACGACCGGCCAGCTCCAGCAGTGGGTGCACCGGGAGCACCTGCCCATGGGCCGGCGCGCCCTCGTCGTGGGTGCCGAGCACGTCTCCTATTCCGCAGTGCTGACGCTGCGCGAGGCGGGTGTCCGTACCGTCGCCCTCGTCACCGATCACCCGCGCTCGCAGACCTTCGGCCTCTTCGATCTCCTGACCCGGGCCGGCCTCAGGGTGCCGGTCTGGACGCAGACGACGGTGGCGGGTGTGTACGGGCACGACCGGGTCGACCGGGTGCTCGTCCGGGGGCCGGGCGGAGGAGAGCGCGCGGTGGCCGTCGACACCGTCGTGTTCAGCGGGGACTTCATCCCCGACCACGAGCTTGCTCGCGTCGCCGGTCTTGCCATCGATCCGGGGACCCGCGGCCCCGCCTGCGCGGCCGATGGCGCGACGAGCGCGCCGGGCATCTTCGCGACCGGCAATCTCGTGCATCCCGCCGAGACCGCCGACATCGCAGCACGGCGGGCCCGGTCGGCCGGCGCCGCCGCCGCCGCCTGGCTCCGCGGTGGAGAGGGGCGGCACGAGCGGGCGACGGTGCGCGTGCGGGTGGCGGACCCGTTGCACTGGGTCGTCCCGAACATGGTGGGTCCGGAGGGCGAGCCGCTCGACCCTGTCCTCGTCCGGACGCGGTCGTTCCTGGACCACCCCCGACTGGACGTGACGCAGGGGGGCGGGCTCCTGGCCTCCTATCGGCTACGGCGCATGATCCCGAACCGGTCGCATCACATCCCGTCCGGGTGGCTGGGACTGGTGCGTCCCGAGGAGGACGTGCTGATCGCGGTCGCCGCGCCGCGCTGACGCGCCCGGTGCGCCGGGACGACCGCGCGCCGCGGGCACGGCCTCAAGCGGATCGATGGGACTCGCGCCGCGCCGCGGCCGGTTCGAGGGCGGACAGGAACGTCACGATCTCCTTGGTGAGCCGCTTCGGCCGCAGTCGCAGCTCGAGCGGCGACCGGGCCCGGACGAGCACGCCGTTCGGCATCCGCCCGACGAGGCCGACCGCGTCGTCGAACGGGTGGATGAAGTCGCGGCGGTGTGCCAGCACGAGCGTCGGGATCGCAATGGCGCGTCGTTGCTCCTGGGTGGGCGCCACCGGGCCGACCAGCACGCCGTGCAGCACGGCGGACGTCGCGTCGGGGGGCAGCGAGGCGGCGTTCAGCACGCTGTTGAGCGGGCCGAATCTCGTGCGGGGGACCCGGCGCAAGAGGCCCGACGTCAGGTTCAGCACGCCCCGCCCGTAGTGGGCGGCCAGGACCATCGGCACGAACACCATGGCCGCCGCCGGGACGGCCCGCTCCAGCACGGGCATCTCCAGGATCAGTGCCCGGACCCGGTCCGGGTAACGGGTGGCCGCGAACAGGCTGACGTTGGCGCCGAGCGAGAGGCCGCCCAGCACGGCCCGCTCCACCCCGAGGTGGTCCAACAGCGCGACGACCTGGTCCGCGTAACTGTCGATGCGGTAGGTCGAGGCGTGGGTCGGCTTGTCACTCCGCCCGTGACCGAGCAGGTCCAGCAGCGCGACCCGGTAGCCCTGCTCGGCGAGCGCCTGGGCGATGCCCCGGTTGAGCTCGGCGTCGAGCAGCAGGCCGTGCAGGTACACGACGAGGGGACTGGCGGAGGAGCCGTACATGTCGTAGACGAGCCGGTGGCCGTGGTCGGTGAAGGAGAGGTCGAACTCCACCGGGATCGCGCTCATGGGTCCACGCTAAAGACGACGGCCGGCCGGGGACAGAGCCGTTCGGCAGGTGTTCCCGCCCAGCGCCGGGCGGAATCCGAGCGTGCACCTCCCCCGGGACAGGGGTCCGACCGAGCGTGGGCGAGGCGGGACTTGAACCCGCACATCCTTTCGGACACAGGAACCTGAATCCTGCGCGTCTGCCAATTCCGCCACTCGCCCGAGTGACCGGACAACAGTAGTCGCTGGCCGGTCGGCCCAGGATCGGCCCCCCGGGGGATCAAGGGACAGGTGACCAGGTCAGACGGCTGCCGAATCCCTGCCGATCGCACCGTACCGGTAATCTCTGGGGGACCATGGGACTCCAGCAGTTTGAGGAGCGCCTCGAGCGTCTGGTGGAGGGCACGTTGGCCAAGCCATTTCGAAGCAACCTGCAGCCGGTCGAAATCGGTCGCAGGTTGACGAGGGAGATGGACCTGCACCGACGCGTGGGGGTACGCGGCCTCATCGCGCCCAACGCCTTCGCGGTCACGCTGTCACCGGCCGACGTCAGCCGCTTCGTGAACTTCATCGACGCCCTCTCCCGCGAGCTCGCCGACGCCGCCCGGGAGCACGCCCGGATTGAGGGCTACTCCTTCGTCGGACCGGTCGAGGTGGAGATCTTCGAGGGATCGAACCTCAAGCCCGGTCGCTTCACCGTCAGCGCGGAGGTGCACGAGAGCGAGGACGGCGGCTTCCTGGCCGAGCTGGTCCTGCCCGACGGGAGGCGGGTGACCGTGGGCTCGGAGCCTCTGGTGATCGGGAGGCTCCCCGAATGTGAGGTCGTCCTGGCCGACTCCAACGTCAGCCGGCGGCACGCCGAGCTGCGCCGGAAGGGTGATGGCGTGTTCGTCACCGATCTCGGGTCCACCAACGGGACGAGGGTCAACGGCACCCCCGTCCGAGAGCAGCTGCTCGCCAGCGGGGACGAGGTCAGCGTGGGGTCGACGAGACTCATCTTCGAAATGTCGTGACGGAACCGCATGCGCTGGCGATCCTGGTCGCCACGCAGAACCTGAATGCGGTCCTCCGCGTCATGCAATGGGGGGTGATCGCGCTGATCTTCCTCTTCTTCCTGCGCGTCATCCGTGCCGTCTGGGTCGAGATGAGCCCGGCCACCATCCGCAAGTCGCGCTCGGAGCGGCGCCAGGAGAAGCGCGAGGAGCGCGCCGCCGCCCGGCCACCCGACCGCCCCAAGGAGAGTCGTCGCCGCCAGCTCTATCTCAAAGTGGTGGAACCGCCGGCGCATGCCGGCCGCACCTACGACCTCGATGACGAGCTGACCATCGGGCGATCGCCCGGGTGCGGTGTGTCCACGCCCGAGGACATCTACACCTCGACGCTGCACGCGCGGCTCTTCCGCCGCGGTGATCAGCTCTGGGTCGAGGACCTCGGCTCGACCAACGGCACCTTCGTCAACCGCGAGCAGATCACCCAGGCGGTACGCCTCGGCAAGGGCGACCTGCTCCAGATCGGCTCGACCGTGTTCGAGGTCGCGCGGTGACAGTGTTGCGCTCGGGCTCCGCGTCCGACGTCGGGCGGGTACGCACGGTCAACCAGGATCTCCCCCTCGAGCGGTCCAACCTGTACGCGGTGGCCGACGGCATGGGCGGCCATGTCGGCGGTGAGATCGCGGCGCGGGTCGCCGTCGAGACGCTGGACCAGGCCTTCGAAAGGGCGCCGACGGTGGCCGGTCTGCGTGAGGCGTTCTCGGAGGCCAACGCCGCGGTGTGGCACGAGAGCCAGGCCAACGCCGACCTGCGCGGCATGGGCACCACCCTGATCGCCCTGGCACTGGTCGGCGGCGCCGACGGCCGGGACGCGCTCACCCTCGCCAACGTCGGGGACTCGCGGGCCTACGTGTTCTCCGGGGGGCACCTGGTCCAGGTGACCGAGGACCACAGCCTGGCCGAGGAGCGGATGCGCCACGGCGAGATGACCGAGGCCGAAGCGGCCGTCCACCCCCAGCGTCACATCCTGACCCGGGCCCTCGGCGTGTTCTCCGAGGTGGAGACGGACATGTGGGACCTCGAGCTGCACACGGGCGACCGGGTCCTCCTGTGCTCCGACGGGCTGAGCAACGAGGTGGGGCTCGACGAGATGGCCGACATCCTGCGCACGGTCGACGACCCCGGTCAGGCGGCGCGCCGGCTGGTCGAGGCGGCCAACACGCACGGGGGTGCGGACAACATCACCGTCGTCGTGGTGGACGTGCAGGTGGGCGAGGAGGGGCAGGGGACGGTCGCCAAGGTCACGCCGCTCCGGCTCGGCGCGGCCGCCGCCACCGTGGGCGCCGCGGCGGCTACCGCTGCCGTGCAGGCCGTCGCGCCCGCGCCGGACCCCGACGCCGCGGGAGCGTCGTCGGTCTCCGATCTCACGGACTCGTATCCATCCGCCACAGGCGTCGCCGCGACCGCCGCCGTGCGGATGGACGACACGCTCGCCCCGGGTGCCCGCCTCGGCTTCGGCGACGAGCCGGCGACGATGGCCGGGGAAGGCCCGCACAGTGACGAGTTCTTCATGGGGACGGCGACCTCGGTGCCCGTGGCCCGCTCGACCACCCGGGTGCCCCCCACTCCGGTGCCACGCCGCCAACCGTCCGAGAAGGAGAGCCGCGGCGCACGGCGCCGGCGTCTCGGGATCCCGCGGCGTGTCACGCCCCGGGTGATCGGGTTCATCCTCCTGGTGGCCGCCGTGCCGGTCGCGGCGTACTACGTGCTGCGCTGGTACGCCTACGACAACTGGACGGTGACCCTGCAGGGGAACCAGATCGTGGTCAAGCAGGGCCAGGTGGGCGGCGTGCTGTGGTTCCACCCCAAGGTCGTCTACCGGCCGGCCGGCGTGACGACCACCAAGATCCCGTTCGTTGCCATCGCCCCGGTGCGCGCCGGCATACAGGAGCCCTCGTTGCGTGCCGCCAAGGACTACATCGGCCGTCTCACCGCCACCGTCACCACCACGACCACCACGGCACCGGTGACCACCACGACCCAGGGGAACCACTCCCACGCGCCACCACCCTCCGCCCCCTCGTCGACCACCACCACGGCACCGGTGACGACAACGACCGCGGCGGGGGCGCCATGAACCGCGCGTTCGTACCCCGTCGCCGAAGGCGCCCAGCGTAGGCTCAGGGCGCCATGGAACCGGTCGACAATCCCCGCGTCTATTCGGGCCGCTACGAGGCGACCCACCTGGTCGCTCGTGGCGGCATGGCCCAGGTGTACCGCGCCATGGACCGCCAGCTGGACCGGCCGGTGGCGCTGAAGGTCCTGTTCCCCGAGCTCTCGGTCGACCGCACGTTCGTCGAGCGGTTCCGCCGGGAGGCGCAGGCCGCCGCCAACCTGTCCCATCCCAACATCGTGCCGGTCTTCGACTGGGGCGAGGACGACGGCGCCTACTTCATCGTCATGGAGTACATCGACGGCCGCCCGCTCTCCGCTGTCCTGCGCGACCCTCAGCCCGTGCCACCGACCCAGATCGCGACGATTGGTGCCGGCGTGGCCGCTGCGCTCGCCTTCGCGCACCGCCACGGCGTCGTGCACCGGGACGTGAAGCCGGGCAACGTCCTCATCACGCCGGAGGGGGACGTCAAGGTGACGGACTTCGGCATCGCGCGGGCCGTCAACACCGAAGAGAGCCTGACCCAGACCGGAGCCGTCATGGGCACGGCGGCCTACTTCTCACCCGAGCAGGCCGAGGGGAAGGGTGTCGACTCCCGCAGCGACATCTACTCGCTCGGCGTGGTCCTCTATGAGATGGCGGTGGGCCGGCCACCCTTCACCGGTGACTCCCCGGTCGCCGTCGCCTCGAAGCACGTGCGCGACACGCCCGCACTGCCCCGGGAGGTCAACCCGCGGGTGCCGGTGGCGCTCGAGGCCGTGATCATGAAGGCGATGGCCAAGCTCCCGGACGACCGCTACCGGTCGGCGGAGGAGCTGCGGGCCGACCTGCTGCGCTTCGCCGACGGCCGCCCGGTCGAGGCGGCGGATCCCGGCGTCACCTCCGTGCTGGCCGCGGTGGGGGTCACCGAGGCGGTCCCCACGACGACGGGCCGGACGATGGCCGTTCCCGCGGACGGCGGTCCGCCCTTGGGCAACCGCGACGATCTCGAGCGGCAGAAGCGGACGCGCCGCCTCGTCATCGTCCTCATCGTGCTCCTGATCGCTCTCGCGGTGATCGCCTTCTTCCTGCTGCGCTCGGTCGTCGGTGGCAACGTCACCGTGCCCGACGTGGTGGGGGACACGTCGAGCGTCGCCGTCCAGACGCTGCAGAACGACAACCTGAAGGTGGGCACCACCACCTCCCACACCAGCTCGCAGCCCAAGGGCATCGTGCTGTCGACCAATCCCGCGTCCGGCGCGTCGGTGTCGAAGAACTCCACGGTGAACCTCGTCGTCAGCGCCGGTCCCGTCGTCCCGATCGTGACGGTGCCCTCGGTCAAGGGCAAGCAGCTGACGACGGCGATCCAGCTGATCCAGGCCGCGGGCCTGACCTACAAGGTCAACAACGTGACGAGCAACCAGAGCGTCGGCACGGTCCTGGACCAGAACCCGGCGGGTGGCTCCAAGGTGAAGGCCACCGTCCCGGTGGTGCTCACGGTGTCGGGCACCCAGTCCTCGGTCTCGGTGCCGAGCGTGCTCGGGCAGTCCCCGGCCTCGGCCGGCTCCGCCCTCACCCAGGCCGGGCTGAACGTGGGGAGCCAGAGCAATGCGTGCTCGAACCAGTTCCCGCAGCAGGGGCTGGTGTCGTCGCAGAGCCCCGTCGGCGGCGCCACCGTCCCGCCCAACACGCCGGTCAACCTCGTCGTCTCGAGCGGCCCCTGCATCTCGGTCCCCAACGTGGTGGGCCAGTCGGCCAGCGCAGCGCAGTCGGCCATCACCGTCGCCGGGCTCGTCGCCAACCAGACCACCGACACCACGTGCCCCAACGGGGCCACGTCGGGCAACGTCGACACCCAGTCGCCCGCTGCCGGCACCCAGGTGGCCAACGGCACCGCGGTGAACATCTCGGTCTGTCAGTCGACATCGACCACCACGACCTCGAGCACCACGCCGTCGTCGACCACGACCACGTCGAGCTAGCACGTCGTGCACCGCCGGCCCGGCGGCTGAACTCAGGCCGGCGCGGCCCTCGGCGCGGCCCCGAGCTGACCGAGGAAGTTGGCCAGCAGCGCCGGGCCCGACGCGGTCAGCACCGACTCGGGGTGGAACTGCACCCCTTCGACGGCGAGCGAGCGGTGGCGCAGGCCCATCACGACGCCGTCGGTCGACGTGGCGGTCACCTCCAGCTCGGCGGGCACGGAGTCGGGCGCCACGACCAGCGAGTGGTAGCGCGTGGCGACGAAGGGATTGGGGAGCCCGGCGAAGATGCCCTTCCCGTCGTGGTGGATCTGCGAGGTCTTGCCGTGCATGAGATGGGGGGCGGTCACGACGGTGCCGCCGAAGGCCTGGCCGATGCACTGGTGGCCGAGGCAGACGCCGAGCAGCGGGATCTCCCCGGCCAGGCTCGAGATGACCTCGAGGCTCACCCCGCCGTCCTCGGGCCGTCCCGGCCCGGGTGAGATCAGGACGGCGTCGGGTCGCTCGGCCCGGATGCCGGCGACGTCGATGGCGTCGTTGCGGAACACCACCGGCTCCGCGCCGAGCTCGCCGAGCTCCTGGACCAGGTTGTAGACGAAGGAGTCGTAATTGTCGACGACGAGCACCCGCGGTCCCATGGGGCGACGATCGTACCCGGCCGCCTCCGGGCCTCCCGCCCCCGGTGGCTAGTCTCTGCCCCGTGGC
>Ga0310037_10001434_pt1 | contig 13059 bp, 10 predicted proteins | sample Sb_taG_11_FD_200239 | JGI IMG/M metagenome (GOLD analysis project Ga0310037, IMG submission 200239) | Peat soil microbial communities from Weissenstadt, Germany - Sb_50d_3_AS metaG (v2) (version 2) | ecosystem: Environmental > Terrestrial > Soil > Wetlands > Peat | place: Germany: Weissenstadt...
TCGCCGGCGCGTTCGCCCCAGATGACCACCGGCGTAATCACGAAGCCGGAGCGGGTCGGGTAGTCGTCGAGAAGGCCGAGCACGCTGGCTGGTTCGAGGGCAAGCCCCAGCTCTTCTCGCAGCTCGCGTAGGGCTGCGGCTTCTTGGCTCTCCCCTTGGTCGAGACGCCCACCGGGGAGCGCCCACTGTCCGCCGTGGGAGCGCAAGCGCGGTGCGCGACGCGTGAGGAGGAAGGCCGCGCGACCCGCCTCGTCCGGCACGAGCACGATCGCCACAGCGGCCGCGTGCAGGCCCTCCGCCACTGCGGCGTGGCGGTCAAACGCTGCGAGGTTCGAGCGAAGTCGCGCGCGCAGTGCATCATCGAGCAACGAAAAAGCAAGGTTTCCAGGCATCGCGGACTCACACGCCACAGCGGCTTCGATCTCTCCTTTGGGCGGACGAGCGCCGGAGAACCGCAAACGTAGCGATTCCAGCCGCAGGCCGGGCAGGGTTTGCTCGTCCCGCGCACGCCCGGGCGGCTCGGGACAGCGTCCCTCGTACCCTCTGCGCGGACTGCGCGAGGAGCGGGAAAGCGGCTAGCGCTTCAGCGCCGGACGTGCTTGCTTCCCGCCGCCGCAGGCTCGCTTCGGAGTCCTCACCATCCCATGAGCTTTCCCGCCACCCGCAGCACAGACCTCCTCTCCGGCGTCAGTCGCAGGCGGCTCCAGGTGGGGCCGGGAATTGAGATCGCCATCCTCGATTGGGGTGGGTCTTTGCCTCTCGCGCTGCTCCACCACGCCAATGGCTTTTGCGGCGCGGTTTGGGGGGGCGTTGCGCAGGCGCTTCGTCCCTTCTACCGCGTGGTGGCCTTGGACGCCCGCGGTCACGGGGATTCCTCAAAGCCGCAGGAACGGGAGGCTTATCGCTGGGAGTGTTTCGCCGACGACCTCGTTCGGGTGGCCGAACTCCTTGCCGGGGAGCAGGTCGACGGGCGAGTAGCCCTTGGGATGGGTCACTCGTTCGGAGGAACAGCGACGCTCACTGCGGCCGCACGGCGACCCGGGCTCTTCGAGCGCATCGCGCTCGTGGACCCTGTGCTGGTGCCGCGCAGGCTCGCGGATCTCTACCCGGAGCCCTCAGAGCACCGCGACCGTCTCGCGGGCGCGGCGCGTGATCGCCAGCGGGTACGAGCTTCGCGGGAGGAAGCGCGGCGCATTTGGGCGGGGCGCAAGTTCTTTGCGAACTGGGATCCGCGCGTGCTGGACCTCTACGTCGCCGAAGGGCTCCGCGACCGGCCGGACGGCCAAGTCGAACTCAAGTGCCCCGGAGAGGTCGAGGCCGCGATCTTTGAGCAAGGCAGCGCGACCCTCGACTCTTTGGAGGCGGCCCGCAACCTGACGGCGCCGGCCCTTCTGCTCTGGGCGCGCGACGGAAACTTCCCACGCAGCTTCTATGAGTCGGTCGCGGAAGCGATGCGAGAGGGGCGTGTCGAAGACTTGGCAGCCGGGCACCTCGCCGTGATGGAGCGTCCAGATCTTGTCGCCGCGGCCACGCTGCGATTCGCGCGTGAGCCCGCAAAACCGCAAGCCGAAGAAGCCTGAGCCCAGAGGTCGCCCGCTTTTTTTCGAGGCGACGCCTTGGCGGGTCCGAAGGCCATAAGCGAAAGGCCGCACCGGGCGCCTCTCTCCGACACCCGCACTCAGGTCTCGACCGGGTAGCCCCGGCCAGACCAACCCGCCCACCCCTCGGTCAGGGAGACCACCCGTTGGAACCCCATCTGCTGCAGCGTCTCGGCCGCGAGCGCGCTGCGGTGGCCGCCCCCGCAGTAGACAACGAGGGGCCGGGTGCGGTCTTTCAGCCACTCATCCCGCTTGGGGTGGGTGAGGTCGGCTCGGACTTCGAGGAAGCCCCTCGGGTAGAGACGGGCTCCCGGAATGCGGCCCGCCGCGAACTCGTCCGGTTCGCGCACGTCCACGAAATGCCAACCCCCTTGCCCGGGCGCGTCGAGAATCGCCCGCGCCTCTTCGGCAGTGATCTCGCGAATCTTCGAACGCGCTTCGCTCACGAAATCGGCGAGCGTCTTGGCCATTGGCCTACCATGCCTCCGTGTTTGCGCGACGAGCTTCGTGGGATCTCTCTCAGAACGATTTTTCGCGCAGGCTCGACGCGCGGCGTGCAGCCGGCCTGCCGATTCTCGACCTCACCGAGTCCAATCCCACCCGCTGCGACTTCTCCGCACCCGGGCGCTTGCTTCGAGGGGCCCTTGAACGGCTCGCGAGCGACCCGCGTGCAGAGCACTACGCACCTGACGCCAAGGGCGACCCCTCGGCGCGTCAAGCGATTTCAGACTACCACGCGGCTCGGGGAGCAGCACCCGCGCGCGAGCACGTGCTCCTGACCGCAGGGACCAGCGAAGCCTACGCACATCTATTTCGGTTGGTGGGAGACCCGGGCGACCGGGTGCTCGTCCCAGCGCCGAGCTACCCGCTCTTCGGCTTCTTGGCGGAGCTCGAGGGCCTCGAGGCCGCGCAGTACGGGCTGCGCTTTCGAGCAGACACCCAAGAGTGGCGGATCGACATGGAGACCCTCGAGGCGGCGTGCGATGCGCGCACCCGGGCAGTCGTGGTCGTGCATCCCAACAATCCGACAGGGGGGTTCGTGCGTGAGGCCGACCTGTCCGCTCTCCGGAGCCTTTGTGCGCGCCGCAAGCTCGCACTGGTTTCGGACGAGGTGTTCGCCGACTATGCGCTGGCTGAGCCGGACGGACGATGGCCGCCAAGTCTGTTGACCGGCGCCGACGCCCCAGGGGCGCCGCTCACCTTCGTGCTCTCCGGAGTGTCGAAGAGCCTGGCGCTACCCCAGCTCAAGCTCGCGTGGATCGTGAGCGCGGGCCCCGCGATCTTGCGGGACGAGGCGCTCGCCCGACTCGAGGTCATCGCCGATACCTACCTTACGGTGAACGGTCCTGGCCAGCTCCTCCTGCCGGACTTGCTGGCGGGGCGCGCCCCCGTGCAGGCGGAGATCCTGGAACGCGTGCGCTCGAACCGGACGATCCTGGACCGCGCCTTCTCCACACACCCCGGGGCGACCCTTCTACCGGCCGACGCCGGTTGGTGTGCGATCGTTCGTGTGAGGGGTACGCCGTCTGGACCTCCGCCGGACGAAGACGCGCTCGTCGCGGAGCTCATCGACGGGCCGGGGGTGCTCGTACATCCCGGCTGGTTCTTCGATCTTGATCCGGATGCCGATGAGAGGGCGGCACACTTGGTCGTGAGCTTGCTTCCCGCACCGAAGGAGTTCGTCGCGGGCGCGGAGGCGCTGGCCCGGATGTGCCCCCTTGTCACGCGGGGCCGCTGATCTGGCGCGCGTCCTTTTTCTTGAAATGTCGCGCACCGTCTCGTTTCGTCCAGGACCCATACGCTTGTCGAACGCACGCGAGGGACCTCGTCAAATCTGCTCTGTCATCTCGCGGTGTAGATTCCGACGGATCGTGGAGGCTGACGAAATTCGCAGAGGATCGCACTCCCCGCCGTTTTGCGTTCGTCGCACCCAAAGGAAAGGACACACGATTCCGCCGCCTCTCTGCTTTGCGCCCGGTGGTCGACGCGTTCTCGCACCTTGCTCCCGCCGGAGGCCTCTGGTACCTGGATTGCGAGGCGGAGTCGCATCGTGAAGCTCTCCATCGTAATCCCTGCGTACAACGAGGCGGACACGCTTCCCGTCGTGATCCAGAGGGTATGGGGAGTGCTCGCAGGATCGACGCTCGCGGCATTCGAGGTGGAAGCGGAACTCATCGTGGTGGATGACGGCTCGACGGACGGCACCCGGGAGTGGCTGCAGCAGTTGCGCGATCCGCTGGTGCACGCCGTCTTCCAACCCCACAACCGGGGCAAGGGTGCCGCGCTACGCGCCGGCTTCGCGCAAGCGACAGGCGACGTGGTGCTCGTCCAAGACGCCGATCTGGAATATGACCCGCGGGACTATGCGGTGCTCTTGGGCCCGATTCTCGATGGTGACGCCGATGTTGTCTTCGGCAGTCGCTTCCTCGGTGGGCCGCATCGTGTTTTGTACTACTGGCACTCCATCGCGAATTCAGTGCTTACGCACCTCTCGAATATGTTGACGAACCTGAACCTGACCGACATGGAGGTCGGGTACAAGGCCTTCACGCGTCAAGCGCTCTCCGGCATCGTGATCGAGTCGGACCGCTTCGGCTTCGAGCCCGAGATCACCGCCAAGGTGGCTGCGCGCGGGCTGCGCGTCTACGAGGTCCCCGTTCGCTATCGTGGTCGCACCTATGCCGAAGGCAAGAAGATCGGCTTCCGCGACGCTCTCGAAGCGGTTTGGGTAATTGCTCGATTTGGGCTCATTCAGCGCACTCGCTTGCGCCGCGAGCTGAGGCCTCCTTCCGCATAGGATGACGCGGCATATGTCCGCTCGCTTTGGGTTCACCCGCCTGGCGCGAGTCTGAGAGGTCCGCGAGCGCTGGCAAGCGGCCGCGTCGCCTCGACGAGGGAGCGATGCGCAAGCTTTGGAATCTTTGGATGTGGCAGCGGCGCCGAAAGCGGCTGCGGGCTCGGAAGCTGCGGAGCGTGCGCACCCTCACCGACGGCCGCCGAAGTGGCGGGGTGCACGCGAGACGGCGCTTGTTCCGACGCGGCTAGGTGCCCCCATTCATGTTCCCGCCCGCGCGGGCGCGAGCCACAAGGAAACGGCTAGGCTTCGACTAGGATGACTTCCTCTCGCTCCATTCCCTTTTCCGAGATCGACACCGTCTTCCTCGATGCCGGCAACACGATCCTCTGCTGGGACTATGCGTTCGCCTGTGGGCTCCTCGCCGACGAAGGCTTCCCGTGTGCTCCGGCAACCCTGGCGCGTGCGGAAGCCGCTGCCCGGGCGAGGCTTTCGCAGCTCATTTCGCGTGGGGAGTCGACCGAAGGTCCGCAGGCATTTCTGGTATACGTCCGCTCGATCCTCGATGCGCTGCCCGTCTTCAGCGAGTTGTCCGAGGCCGAGCGCGCAAGCGCGACGGCGCGGCTATTGCGGGCGATCCGCACGCCAGAAGTCCAGGATCGCCTTTGGTCCCACGTGCCCCCGGATCTCCCGCCGGCGCTCGCACAGCTGCGGGAACGCGGGTTACGGCTGGTCGTGGTCAGCAACTCCGACGGTACGGTCGAAGCCAAGCTCAGGGCCGCCGGCGTGAGGGATCTCCTGGACAGCATCGTGGACTCGCATGTCGTCGGCTCGGAAAAGCCCGACCGGGCGATCTTCGAGCACGCGCTACGGCTTGCGAAAAGCCGGCCCGAGCGCACAGTGCATGTCGGCGACCTCTATCATGCCGATGTGGTTGGCGCACGCGGGGCAGGCCTCCACGCCGTCTTGTTGGACCCCTACGGAGACTGGAACGATTTCGACTGCGAGCGCGCCCGAGACGTTGCCGAGCTCGCCCGACGGATCCTCGCGTCCAGCTCCTCCGACCGAGGAGGGTGACGGTGGCGGAAATGCCTTCTCATCCCAACGCCGTCACTCCCCATGCGTATGCGGTCTACGATGGGGCGAAGATGGGCAAGGCGACGCTTTTCGCGTCGTCGCGCATGCTGGTGGGTCTGAACTGCTTTTTGCCTGGGCAGGAGCACACACTCCATGCGCACGCGGGTCTCGACAAGCTCTACCTGGTTCTCGAAGGCAGTGGAGTCTTCTTGCTCGAAGGTCGCGAGCTCCCCATGCACGCGGGGGAGCTGCTTGTCGCGCCCGAGGGGATCCCGCACGGCATTCGCAACACGGGGCAGGGAAAGCTCCTTGTCCTTGCCGTGTTGGCGCCGGGTCCGTCCTGAGCGCCTCCCAAACCCCGACTGCGGTGGACATCGCCTCCGCTTTTCGGTTTCAGGCGCAAGGTTGCCGCGATACCGGGTCCGCGATGTATGCCCAGCTGCTGGATGCCGCTGCCCAAGATCTGGAGCGAGGCGGTGTGATCGCACGGCTCGTCGAAGGTTGGCGCGGCCATCCGGTCCTCGACGCCCTCGGCCTGCGCCTGCTTGGCGGGATCCACCGGATCGTGCTCGCGGGCTCAGCGCCCCGCCTCGCCCGCTACTACCCGTCGGCGGGTGGCGTGCCCGATAGCGCGGTCTGGCCGGAATTCGTTGCGCTCGTGGGCGAGCGCTTCGAGGAGGTGCGCGCTGCGCTCGGCGAACGAGTGCAGACGAACGAGGTTGCCCGCTCCGCCGCGCTTCTGCCGGGCTTCCTGCGGATTGCTGCGCGAACCGGGCTCCCGCTGCGTCTGCTTGAGCTCGGTTCGAGTGCGGGCCTGCTACAGCTCGCCGATCGCTACCGCTACGAGCTCGGTCCCCACCACTGGGGTTCCGAGGCGTCCGGCGTACGGATCCGCGCGGAGTGGAGTGGTCCGGCCCCCGACCTCGACGCGAAGCTCGATGTCGCCTCTCGGCTCGGCTGCGATCCGAACCCGTTGGATGTAAACGACCCCGCGGTGGCGCTGCGCCTTCAGTCGTTTGTCTGGCCTGAACAGACGGAGCGCATGGCGCTCCTGCGTGCCGCGATTGGCTACGGGCGCAGCGTCCACCCAAGCATCGAGCAGACAGGGGCCGCGAGATTCTTGGCCCGCGAGCTCGCACAACCCGCCCACGGCGTGACGACGCTGGTCTTTCAGTCGGTCGTCTGGTGGTACATTCCCGAGGCGGAGCGCGCGGAAATCGTGCGGCTGATGGACGAAGCAGGAACTCGGGCGGCATCCGACGCTCCCCTTGCCTGGCTGCGCCTGGAGGGCGCGACCACGCGGGAAGCGGAGATTCGTCTTTCACTCTGGCCCGGGGGCAGCGATGCGTTGCTCGGGACCGCGCACTACCACGGCCGCTGGGTGAAATGGACTGGCGCGAGTTCGTGATAGGCTTCCTCTTGAGCCGCGCGAGACCCGCGTAGAGGAGGTTCGCCATGCAGCGTCCGTTGGACGGGGTGCGGGTCGTCGAGGTCGCGAACTACGTCGCCGTCCCGGCGGCAGGAGCTTTGCTGGCCGACCTTGGCGCAGAGGTGGTGAAGGTCGAGGTGCCGCGAGGTGAGCTCTATCGCCGCACGCGGCCAAAGTACGCAGGCTACACCACCGACTTTTCGGAGAACCCTCCCTTCCACATGGACAACCGCGGCAAGCGTTCGCTCGCCGTGGATCTCACACGTCCGGAGGCGCGCGATGCAGTGGCGCGGCTCATCGCCCGGGCGGAGATCTTCATCACGAACCTCTTGCCGAGTCGTCGCCGGAAGTTTGGCCTCGACCATGAGACGCTCCTCGCGCGCCACCCGCGCCTTGTGATGGGCGCCGTGAACGGCTACGGCATCGCGGGAGAAGAGGCAGACCGGCCCGCATTCGACTATGCAGCGTATTGGGCGCGGACGGGGCTCATGGACATGATGCGCGACGAAGGACTTCCTCCGTCGCTGCAGCGCCCCGCCGTGGGCGATCACGCGGCCGCGGTGAATCTCGTGTGCGGGATCCTCGCGGCCCTGCGCTTGCGCGACGCGACGGGTAGCGGCCAGTACGTGGATGTGTCGCTTCTTCAGACCGGCTTGCACATCCTCGGCAGCGACATCGCCAACGCGTTGGTGACAAAAGAAGCTGCGCACCGTCACGACCGTCGAGCGCCGATGAACCCGCTGTGGAACAGCTACCCCGTCGCAGGAGAGCGCTGGCTCTTGCTCGTCATGATCGATCCAGAGCCCTATTGGCCGAAGGTTTGCGCCGCACTGGCACGGCCGGATCTCATGGCGGATCCGCGGTTCGCGGATGGCTGGAAGCGGGGGGCCAACGCGACGGCCTTGGCAGAGGAGCTCGAGCGCTCGTTCCTCACCAGGACCCTCGAAGAGTGGAGGCCCGTCCTAGACGCAGCGGGCCTGATTTGGGCGCCGGTTCTGCGCGTGGAAGAGGCCGTGCGAGACCCGCAGGCCCGGTCCATGGGATACTTCTACGAGATCGAACACCCGACCGCCGGACGCTTCGAGACCGTGGCGCCTCCGTTCCGGATTGAGGGTACGCCCCTTGGTGCGAGGACGGCGGCATCACCTCTGCACTCCGACGCCCAGGCGATCCTCAGGGAAGCGGGGCTGGGCGAGGGCGAGATCGAAAAACTGCTCTGAGCGCCCCTCCCTCCACGCGTGGACGGCGGCGACCTGTGACGAAGCGCACATCTGCGCTCCGCCCGTCATGCAGAGGCTACGGAGAAATTGTACCGGCGGTTCTGCGAGGCTGAGCGACGTCCGTCCCGACTGGGGGACCCCTTCCGGAGGGTGCTCCGGCGGGAAAGGGCCGGCTTCCCAGAGCTCGCAGCCCCCGGTTTCTCGCCGTCCGGCACGCTCGGGGCAATCCCTCCTTCCGCGTAAAGTGATGGCAGCCACGGCCGAAGAAGGAGAGCAGGGAGTCTCGGGTCACCGCTCGAATCGGTAGGCCCCCACCTGTTCAATGGAGGGATCGTCCTTGCGGAGCTTCGCTCTGCGCAAAGGTCGGGCGTGGGTCGCCGCAAGGCCCCTCTTCCTCGCGCTGGCTGCCGCAGTCGGCCTCTTGGCCGGATCGGCTGCGCAGGCACCCGCCGAGACCCCCGCCGGCTCCGAGCCCGAGGCTCGAGCTGTCGCCGTGTTGCCGCCGCGCATCCCGCCTCCCCTCGAGCCCCTGGCTGCCGGTGTGGCGGTGTGGCTGCGCGAGCGCCTTTCGGCCGCATCCGTGGAGGTGGTTCCGCGTGCCGCCATCTCCTCCGCGCTTGCAACGCAGGCCGGCCCTGGCCCTGCGGGTTGGGAGCTTCCGGCCATCGCCGGAGCGCTGCCCGGCGCACTCGCTCTCGACACGCAGATGCGTCTTTCCTCCGGAACGGTCGACTTGCGGCTTTCCCTCTACGACCCCCACGAGGCAAAGCTCGTCGGATCGATGAGGGCATCCGGTCCGCTTGCCGAGCTCGGATCTCTTCTCCAAGACGGAATCAGTGGACTGCTCGAGAGGCTCGGCGGCTCGACAGCGGCGGTGGATCAAACTCCGCCGCCGCGGCTCGTTGACCTCGCAGCCTACACCCGCGCGGTGGGAGTGCTCGAACATGGCGATTTTGCGCGAGCGTGGCGAAGCGTAGAAGGTCGCATGCTTCCCCCGGCCGTCGCCTTGCGCGAGGAGATCGACGCAGGATCGCGGCTCCAAAGCGCGCTGAAAGCGCAGCGGGCGCGGCTGCTCATCGCGCAGGGCCAGCTCGATGCGGGCTGGCTCCTGGTACGAGACGAGGCGGCGAGTGGTGACCCGGTGGTGGCACTCGCGGCGGGCGAGAACGCCGAGGCGCGCAGCAACCCGCGCCAAGCGGCAGAGCTTTATGAGCGCGCCGCGGCGCTCGCTCCGGAAAGCGCCACGGCGCAGCTCGGCCTCGGCAAGGCCCTCGCGGTGGCGAGGCAGACCGAGGCGGCGCACCGCGCTCTCGAGCGCGCTGCTGCGCTGGATCCAATGGACACGGCGGCGACTCTCGCGCTGGCGAGTCTCGATTCCAGCGACCCCACGAAGGAAGCGCTGCTCCACCTTGAGGCCGGCCGACGCGCGGCCGCGCAGTTCGACGCGGCCACAGCAGAACGCGAGCTCGAACGCGCCGCAGACCTTGATCACCATCTCCTGGGACGCGTACGCCATGAACAGGGTGCGCTCCACGAGGCGCTTGGTGAACCTGCCAAGGCCCTTCTCGCCTATGAGGGCGCGGTGGCGATCGATGGTCGCGATGGGGCGAGCTGGCTCGGTCTCGGAGCGGCTCGCCGCGCGGGTGGGGATCTCGCCGGAGCGGAGAAGGCTTACGAGAGCGCGCTGCAAGTGGCCGGAGAGAGCCCCGCGGCGCTCCGAGCCCTCGGCGAGATCTACACCGAAACTGGACGCGCGGCACTGGCTGTTCCCAAACTGGAGCGGGCGGTTGCGCTTTCGCCGGACGACGCGCTGGCACGTCGCTCGCTCGCGCGGGCGCTCGCGCAAGCCGGTGATCCCAAGAGGGCACTCTCCCTCCTCGCACCGCCTCAGGCACAGCCCCCCTCGTCCGATGACCTTCGGCTCACCGCCGAAATTGATCGGAGCCTGGGCGACACGCCGGCTGCGGAGGCTGCGCTGGCGGAGGCGGCACGCCTCGATCCCGACGCCCCCCACGTATCGCCGAAACCCGCCGAAGCACCGCGGGTGCGCAGCATTGCAGCACCGTCGGCTGCCCAGAAACCTGCGCCGATCGGCAGCGGCGACGGAATCTTCAAAGACCTGATCGCGGCTCTCCCCAAGCAAGACCCGATCCTGCATGGTCCGATCCGCCGCGTCGCAATCGTGAGTCTCTACGAACAGCGCGGATGGAGCGATCGCGTCCTCGCATGGGTGAACCCTCGAGAGTTCGATCTCGGACGCGTCGCCGCGGAGCTTGCCTATGCCGTCGGCGGTGGATACGAACTGATCCCCCTCCCCGATATCGCGACGAAGCTCAGCCGGGAGATCGCGCAGCTCGAGATGGAGTCGACCCAGCGGGAGGATGTCGCGCTGGTGAACGACCTCCTGGAGACGGACGCAATCATTCTGGCGCGAGTGAGACCGGCGCATTCACGCGATTCTGAGGCGGCGTTCGAGCTCGAGGTGAAGATGCTGATCGGTCGCTCTGCGCCGGTCGTTTCCGTTGTGTCGAAGTCGGCCGCTCTTCACACCGCCAGTTCCTTCACCGCCTGGAACCCGCGCCCGCTCGTGCCTTTCGCCGCGCTCTTGATTCTCCCGCTCCTGCTCTTGCGCCGCACGACGGGAAGCCTTGTGGTGGGCGTGGAGCACCCGTACGGCAAGGACGCCGTCTTCATTGTTCGCGTGTCGCCGGGGGCCAAGAACAAGGCCGCCGAACCAGGACGCTCCGCGGCGAAGCAGGAGCAGCCGGGCCAAACCCCGCGCGGACCGCGCCTCGAACAGCCGCTCCGGGGGCGCGAGGTGCAGTTTCGTGGGCTGCCGACCGGACCGATGACCGTCGCCGTGTCCGGCTCCGTTCCGCAAGCTGGCACCGGTAAGGGCGTCAGCGACTGTGGCGATGAGAAGACCGTGGAGATCACACGGGGCAAGACTGCACGCCTTGACTTCGACTTTCGACCCACGCAGAGCGTTCTCGAGGTGGCGGTGGTGCGGGGCGAGGCGCCGGTCGCGGAAGCGCGGGTGGCACTCTTCGGGCAGCCCCGCTCGGTCCGGTTCGCGAAAACTGGCATCACGCAACTAAATGTCGCTCCGGGGACCTACACGGTGGTGGCGGGCCACCAAGACAGGGTCGTTCAGCGCGAAGTCGTGGCCGAACCCCTCGGGAAGGCCGCGGTGACGATCGACCTGAATCAGAGCGACGGTCTCGTGTTCCGCGACTGCCCGGACGCGGTGGAACCCTATCTCGTGGCCAACTATCGCTTGGCATCGCAGGTACTCGACGCGGCGGGCCAGAAGCAGGCGGCTCATGCGGTGCGCGCTTCTCACCATGTGGCGCGTGGCGAGCACCAGCTCGCAGCAAGCCATTCTGAGAAAGCACGACAGCTCGCGGGTGCGACGGAGCTGCGCGAAGCGCCCTCATCGTCCTCGATTGAGCTCAAAACCTCCGCGCACATGTTTGAGACAGCGGGCGACAAAGACCAGGCCGCGGAGACTTATCGTGCAGCGGGCGACTTTCTCGCCGCCGCGCGAGCCTACGAGTCATCCTACGATTACACAAATGCGATTGAATGCTATCGGAGTGCCGGCGAAGACACGAAGCTCGCGGAGCTGCTCGAAAAGACCGGGGACCATCTCGAGGCTGCTCAAATCGCGCAAAAGCACGGGGACCTCGACCGCGCGGTCGCGAACCTGCAGCAGGTGGACCTCCGCCAGCCCGAGTACCCTGAGGCATGTCGCATGCTGGCCGAGATTTGTCATGAGCGCGGCGACCTCGAGATGGCGGTCCACAGGTACGAGGAGGCGATTACCGCATCCGGCGGCGACGACGCGGCGCTTGGTCTCCACGAAAGGTTGGCGCAGCTCCTCGAGAGTATGGGGCGATACGAGCAGGCCCTCTCGGCCTACGAACTGATCCAGCGACAAGCCCCCGGGCATCCGAACGTGGCGGCGCATATCGAGGTGCTGAAAAAGCGGTCGGAAGGCGCAGCCAGCGAAGACCCTCTGAGCCTCACTGCCGCCGGCGCGCAGCTCGTCCCTGAGAGCCTTGAGAGTCGCTTTGAACTCCTCGGGGAGCTTGGCCGGGGCCGCAGCGGCATGGTGACCAAGGCGCGCGACTTGCGCAGGGACCGGCTCGTGGCACTGAAGCGTCTACCGGTCGAGCTGCGCACCCACGCGACGGCCAGCCAACTTTTCTTGAGCGACACACAGGCAGCCGCAGCCCTCGAGCATCCCAACATCGTGAAGACCCTCGAGGCCGGGGAAGCGCTCGGAGTCTATTTTGTCGCGATGGAGCTCCTCGACGGATTCCCGCTCCACGCGGTCGTGCGCAAGCGCGGCCGACTCTCGGGCCGCGACGTGGCGCGCGTCGGCGTTCAGATCGCCGCTGGGCTCGAATGCGCGCACGGACAGGGCGTTCTCCATCGCGATCTCCGAAGCGCAAGCCTCTTCTTCACCCGCGACAAGGTCGTGAAGATCATGGGCTTCGGTCTCGGGAAGATGCGGGAGGAGCTCCGGCGTTCGGCGCCGTCGGTGCGGAGCACGTCTGTGGAGCTTGCCCCCGAGCTGGCGGGCGGTGGCGCGGCGGACGAGCGGGCGGATCTCTACGGGCTCGGGGTTGCGCTCTACGAACTCGCGACGGGCGCATTGCCTGTCGCGGGCGCCGCATTCCCGGTTCCCATCGAAGGGCTCTCCGGCGCCTTGCCCGAGCTGATTCAGCACCTCCTGGCGCACGACCCGAGCGACCGGCCCTCGTCGGCAGCTCAGGTCGGCGAGCGTCTGCGCGGCCTCGGCCAGGAGCGATAGACTCCCCGACGAAGGGAGTCTCCATGGTACGGCTCTATACGTGGACTACGCCCAACGGTCGGAAGGTCTCGATTGCGCTCGAGGAGCTAGGCGTCCGGTATGAGGTGTGCCCTGTAAACCTC
>Ga0310037_10001438_pt1 | contig 13049 bp, 12 predicted proteins | sample Sb_taG_11_FD_200239 | JGI IMG/M metagenome (GOLD analysis project Ga0310037, IMG submission 200239) | Peat soil microbial communities from Weissenstadt, Germany - Sb_50d_3_AS metaG (v2) (version 2) | ecosystem: Environmental > Terrestrial > Soil > Wetlands > Peat | place: Germany: Weissenstadt...
TTTTAGAATTCCACCATTTCAGGGCAAGACCATGATACTGTTCAGACTTGACCTCTCTGATAAACTCAAATTATGACAGAAGAAGAAGCGATCCAACTGCGGAAGGAAAACCAGGAACTGCGTGAAGAATTGAAGCAGACGCAGGAAACTGCTGCGTGTCGCCCTCGCTCGGATCGAAGAACTGGAAAAGCAGAAAACGCCGCCACCTGCGTTTGTCAAAGCCGATGTGCAAAAGCCAGCCGCCGAAGAGAAAACGCCGCGCAAGAAGCGCGAGGGCCAACATAATCGGGCGCGTCGTAGAGGCATGCCGACACACATCGTCGAACATCACCTGGCAATATGCCCAGATTGTGATCTGCGTTTGGGTGGGATCAGCCTGGCTCGTTGCCGAGAAGTGATCGATGTGCCCCCCCCATCCTTGGTGCAGATCACCGAACATCGCATTTTCAAAGGCTGGTGCGCAGGATGTCAGAAATGGCACGAAGCGCCGGTCGATCTGCATGTAGAGGTACTTGGGCAGGGGCGCATTGGCGTGCGATTGGTCAGCATGATTGCCTATCTGCGCACGAGCTTGCGCTTGCCGCTGAGGCAAATCCGCGAACTGTTGTATACCCTGCATGGTTTTGAGATTAGTCTGGGAGAAATCGTGGAGGTACTTCACCGGATCAACGCGCATGCCCAACCAGTGCTTGATGCCCTCTTGACCGAAATCCGTGTCAGTCCCGCCGTGCAAGCCGATGAAACGGGCTGGCGAGAAGATGGCAGCAATGGCTATATCTGGAGTGTGAGTACCCCGACCATTCGCTATTATGAATATCATCATTCTCGTGCGGGAGAGGTGATCAAAAAACTCATCGGTGATGACTTTGAGGGAGTCCTGGGCAGCGATTTTTACGCTGGGTACAACATCCATCAGGGCTTGCATCAACGGTGTTGGGTCCATTTCTTGCGTGACATCCACGATCTCAAAAAGCTGCATCCTGACCATGCGGAGTTGTGGCAGTGGGCCAAACAGGTTAAGCAGCTCTACGAGCGAGCCAAAGCCGCTCCTGCACCTGACCCGCAGTTGCCCATCGCCAAACAGCACGCTCAGCGGGTGGCGCTCCAACACGCCTTCGAGCAGGAACTGTGGCAGGTATGTGCGCCTTTTGCCCAAACCCAGACCCTGATGCATACGCTCTGCGAACGAGTCGAGCGCTTTTTGCCCGAACTCTTTGTCTTCGTGGCCTATCCCGGCGTGCCATCCGACAACAATTTGGCCGAACGCAGTGTTCGTCCCCTGGTCATCGCTCGCAAAATCAGCGGGGGGACGCGCAGCCCCAAAGGCAGTTCTACCCGCATGGGACTGGCAAGCCTCTTCGGTACCTGGGTCGCTCAAGGTCTTCATCCTTTCCATCAGTGTCTTGCTCTCCTGACCACCAAATTCTCCTTAGCGCAAGTCTGAACAGTATCAAGACCATCTTGCCCTTGACTCGCTTTAGTGGAGTCAGCAAACGTAGAAACTCACTTGACTTGTTGCTCGAAGGTGACAGGGACTGACGTATCCCAGGGAGGAATGCAGCCGCTGTTGATTGTTAAACGCCTCCAGGTACTCAAAAATGGATTGGCGAGCCATAGAGGTCTTGATACCATATCAAAATTGTGTCAAGAGAGAAAGAAAAGCCGATTAGCCAAGTCTGAACGAGCTGAAACGCCTTCACGGTTCACGCCGTTATACGGCATTCGATATGGCATCACTTTTTTCGCCCTTGTTCCAACTGAGCTTGAAACCACTGCACCACTCGCTGCCAGTCCTGATCAGGAATATCAGCATACCTGGGAACCCCAAACGCCGTTTTGAGACTATCATAAATAGTACCATATGGTTTACCAGTTAGCTCGTGCATTTGCTGGACATACTTTTGTACTGCGCGCTGGTGGTCAGATGTAAGCGTTTGCGGACCCAGACGCTCCAGTATTTCAGGGATAAGGTTGGTCACTTCTTCAAGGCCCTCTAACCGAGATTCGACGCTTCCACGCCAGACTTCGATATCATGCTGCCAGTCAATCCAGAGCACCATCTGCCGGTGATATTCGCGCCAGGCATCAAGACCCGCATCATCAGCTGGTGCCACCGGTTTCGTAATCTGCTCTACCGGCACGAGCCTTACCGGCGCCGCCACCTCTTTGGGAGACTGCGCCCAGGTGTAGAGGACATCAACCACCTCGCGCTGGTAACGCAAGATTTCCGGGCGAATCTCCTCGCGTACTCGTTTAGGATCGATGCCCGCCAGCCAGAAAGGAACGGCATGCAGAATGAGCACCGCCATTTTTTGAGAGCCGCCGTCAGTCTCGACCTGTGCAAAAATAAGGTCTTCAGAGATCGCTTCTGTACGTCGAATGCGTTGTGTTTGCGCAGCTGTATCAATCTGGAGATTTTCACAGAGGAAACGAAGGACTACACCTGGCTGTCCATCAGGCAGGCGCACAACAACGATAGGTTTGCCATAAAATGTGAGTGTCTGTTGCTCAATTGGAAGAAAGTCTTGCTCTTCGTTCAACATGCACCTTGCAAGGGTAATGTATGATGCATTACCCTTTTTACTGAAAACGGAGCGCGAAGGCCGCATTGCACTTCATGCATGGGGTCGCTGACTATGCCTCTCCATTCTTCTCTTCGACCAACGCGCTTTTGATAACACCTTTTCCGGATAAAAGCTTGGCCGAGGGCTAAAAGTTGAAGACCTCTTCGTAAATTCAGGGCGGTCCCGCCCCAAAGCACGAAGCGGAAGTCTCCTTCTAGTATAGAAGGCCATGCTCATGCCTACCTCACCAAAATTCACGAAACACTCACGACCATTCGTAGGGTCCCTGACAACACACCTCTTCAAAAGGGACTGCCATGATGGCACACCCTTTCCTTGGTCATAACTTGCCAGGTGGGAAGCAGGAAAAGTGAGAGCAACGGAAAGGCCGATGGGGATCGCAGACCCGCCATCGACAGCATGCGTACTATCAAGCAGCCACCAGGACGATGCCGCATTTCCACTTTTACCCACGCTTATTCAGAATAGATGAGGGAGACCAATTACGCTATGAAGGAGGAAAACCGCATATGCTCCCCCGCGAAACCAACGGCGACCCCTATTCACGCACTCAGCTGGACTACCACGCGACCGTGCGCGAACTGCCCAGCGGAGAGCGCCCGCGCGAGCGCCTGCAGCACTTCGGCCCCCAGGCGCTCTCCGTGGCCGAACTGCTTGCGATCGTCCTGCGCACCGGCACCCGCGGCGATAACGCCCTCGAATTGGCCAACAAGCTCCTCGCGAAATATGGGGGACTCCCTGGGCTGGTGCGCGCCGACTTCCGCGAGCTGTGCACCGAGCACGGCATGGGGGAGGCTAAGTCGGCCCAGGTCAAGGCGGCCCTGGAGATCGGGCGCCGGCTTGGCCTGATGCACATAGACGCCAAGTACAAGGTCCGCACCCCGGCGGATGCGGCGAACCTGGTGATGCTCGACCTGGCCTACCTCGATACCGAGCAGATGCGCATTCTGCTGCTGGATGCCAAGAGCCAGCTGGTCGAGAAGATCAGCAGCTACCAGGGCACCGCCAACAGCTCGGTTCTGCGGGCCGCGGAGGTCTTCCGCCCGGCCATTATCCGCAACTGCCCTGGCCTCATCCTCTGCCACAACCACCCCAGCGGCGACCCGGAGCCGTCACCGGAGGATATCCAGACGACCTTGCAGCTGGTGGAGGCCGGGCGCATCCTCGACATCGAACTCGTCGACCACATCATCATCGGCAACCAGCGCTTCGTGAGCCTGAAAGAGCATTTGAAGTGGGAATAGGTTGGAGCTGACGCAACCTGGCATACGCGCACTTGGCCCGCAGCGGGCACTGGGGGCAGAGCGGTCGCCGGGCACGACACACGAGCGCCCCGAAATCGAGCACCGCCCAGTTGACCGGCGCCGGCTGCGCTTACTCTTCACCAGACGAAGGGCGAGCGCGTGCAGCGAGCGTCGGGGCCTCGCCTCAGCGGGCTCGGATGATCCCAGGAACCGCCCCAGGAGGCGGGCCATGTTCACATCGAGGAGTGGCTCAGCCCGTCCGTAGACGATGGCCCGCACCGCGCTCGCCGTGTAGGGGCCGGTACCAGGCAGGCGCTCCAGCTCCGCGCGCTTGCTGGGAACGATGCGGCCACGCCCCTCGATCGACCGCGCGAGCTGCTGGAATGCCAGCGCCTTTTGCCTCCAGAGCCCGAGCGGCCTGAGCTCGTTCTCGATGCAGTCCAGGGGCGCGTGCGCGAGGGCAGTCCACGACGGGAAGTGCTCGATGAATCCGGGATAGGCCCGCGCGACTCCCGCGGCAGTTGTTCTCTGCAGCAGGATCTCCGCGACAACGACCTCGTACGGTGTCCTGCCCGGTTCGCGCCAGGGGAAGGTGCGGCCGTCGCAAGCGAACCAGGAGAGGAGCCGCCCGCGCAACCAGGGAATGTGCTCGACCGCCTCAGGCGCAAGCTCACACAGTGCGCGAACTGGCTGTCCCACCAGGCTCATTCCTTCCTCGATAGGGAGCTGTCTCACCATCGTCACGGGTGGGGCTCCCTGCTCGCTGGTTTGCTTCTTGGGTAGAAACCCTCCTGCACGAATATTCGGACACCAGGGCAACGATCCGATGCCGCACCAGCGGCTTCGTCACCACCTGCTGCGCGCCCGCCAGGCGCGCTTTCAAGCGGACCAGGATCCCGTCGTGCTCGTTGAGGAGGGCGACAGAAACCATCGGGTGGAAACGCGCTTCGCCTCTGAGATACTTCAGCACCTCGAAACCGTCCATTTTAGGGAGATTCAGGCCGAGGAAAAGCAGGTCGGCAGGGCCATGCCGGGAGAGAAAGCGCAGCGCCTCCAGCGAGTCATCGAAGCAGGCGACCTGGTGGCCCTCGCGATGGAGGATGACCTCGAGGATCTTGCGCGAGGTCGGCGAAGTGTCGAGCACTATGACCCTCAGCTGCTCTCTCACAGAATTCCTCCTTACTGCCTGGCCTTTCGTTTCCTCTCAGCCGCCGTTCCCGATCTCCACAGCGAGCGTAGCATGCCTCCCTCATGCACTCCTCATGGTCGTTCACAAGGCGCATACGCCTGCTCACGACTCGCTCACGACGTTTGACAGGGAGGGAACACACGCACCAACCGTGACCGGTGAGGCGATGCGCGTGGAATGAGAATATTCCTTTCCCGTCTTTAGCGGTCTGGGAAGAATAAGCCAGAGGGGGGAGGAAACGAGACGACCAAGGGACGGGAGCAGGAGATTCGCTTCACGAATTGCTCACGAAGAATCACGACTTTCTCGTTCAGCCAACGGGCGCTTCTGCTATAATCGGAGCATGCATGGAGGATAGCATCAATAGCAGGGCGTTCAGGAACTCGTCGGTAGGCCTCGTACCCCCTTGCTGATCAAGCCAGGGGATTCGAGAGAGGAGACTCGCAGCGATGCACAGTACAATTGAACACGATTCAGCGGAGCATCCGTGGATGCGGATCACCACGCTGGGTGAATTCGCCGTGGAGCGGCTCGTTCCCGCTCCCTTGCTGGCCGCGAATGAGCCGCCGCGCTACGAGCTCGTGGCGCGCAACGAGTGGAGTAGTCGCGGGCCGGCGATGGCCCTACTGAAGGTGTTGCTATGCCGCCCCAACCGCCGGGCGTCCAGGGATGAACTCCTCGAGGCCATCTGGCCCGACCACGAGGAGTTGAATGCCGCGCATGCGCTCGACTCCGCGGCATCCGTCCTTCGGCGACACATCCTGCGCACGGGCGAGGTGGGAAGCCTGCTGCTCACGCTGCGCAGCGGCGGGGAAACGGTCTTCAAACTGGCCGGGCAGCAGCACCTCTGGGTCGATGCCGATGCGTTGCTCTCACTCGTGTCGAGGGCGGTGCGGGCGGAGTGCCAGGGTCAGAACCCGCTTCCCCTGCTAGAGGAAGCGTGTGCCCTCGCCGGGGGCGAGTTCCTCGAGGACGACCTGTATGCTGCGTGGGCACAGCCACGACGGCACACTATCAACGGCGCGCGGCACCGCGTGCTCTTCAAGCTGGTCGACCTCTACCTCGAAGACGAGCTGGTCGGCCTGGCCGAGGAGCTGCTCTTCGCCGCTCTGGAGGAGGACCCGGCCGACGAGGACGCCCTGTGCCGCCTGATGGTCATGCTGGTGGAGCAGGAGAGGCGGCAGGAGGCGCTCCAGCTCTACCAGTACACCGAGGACGTGCTCCAGGAGGAGCAGGCCGAGCCTGCCGTCTACACCCACGAACTCGCGCGGCGCATCCGGCAGGGGCTGGTCTTGCGGGAGCGGGGAGAGCGTTACCCCGCGGTGGGCGAGCGGACTCCAACTCTGACAATGTGGGATGTACAGCCAGGCCAGGGGAAAGAACACTGGGATGGTTTTGGCATGAAACAAGCTCGGCTGGCGATCGTGGCCGCTCCATGCAGAAGCCAAACGGCGTCCTCCTATCAGTATCGTCCACTATGCCACCGGTCTCGGAGACAGCCAGCGTTCCCTCGTAGCTGAACCTGGCGTTGGTCTCTCGATTGGGCGAATACCACAAACACCTGCCTCCCTTCGGGACAAGAGCGTGCGAAGGACTATCATGGTTCTGCACCTGGCAAGGCAATTTCACGCGTCTGCTCCTCCAGCGACCAATCCGCGGGAGGCTTGAAGGCAATCGCATATGGTAGCGCCTGTTCCGGCCAGGTTTCCTCGGTCGGTTTGCTGACGACGTTATAGAGGGCACGCAGGGTTGGCACAAACAGCTCCGCCGTTTCCTGCATCAGCAGCGTTTCCTGCGCTTTCGTGAGGCGGCGCTGCGCCAGTGGCCTTGTGCGGGCGACGCCCCCGGCGTGCACGTCCTCGATGCCCGATCCGTTGCGCCAGTGCTCGTTGAGGATCCCATTGGCAAGGGCACGTGTGGGATTGACGAGGATGCGCGCCTTCTCTCGTTCCAACCACTCCGACCCGAAGTCTCGCACAAAGGCCTCCATCAGGTAGCGTCTGCCATTGGCTGAATTGATGGCGCTGAAGGCCCGGAAGCGGTTGTGATACGTCGCCCCGTCGAGCTGCGCTATGGGAAAAGGGAGGCATTGGATGGCAGCCCTGACCAGCTTGCGGAAGTGCTGCTGGTCGGCCCGCATGAGATCGATCCAGCCGGCCAGGGCCGCTGAGGCCTCGATGTTGATGCGCGCCATCTCCCCGTCGCCGACGCAGCTGACCTCCGGTTCGTACGCGGAGGTCCACTGCGGCAGGTCGCCCTTGGCCAGCACCGCGAAGTACGACCCCCAGCGCAGACACACCGCGACGGTCGCGATCGCCACTTCACCGAAGTGCAGCCGGGACTTGGGTGGAGCCTTCTGACCTCTGATGGCTTCCTCTAAATACGAGAGGACCTGGCGGTACATGGTGGCTTGCGGAGGCGAGACGAGGCGATAGGGTATTAGATCCCCTTCAACGCGTTCCTGCCAGGATCCGGCGTCAATAGTGAGATGATCGTTGACTTTGATCGCTATGGAATGCTGCGGCATCTGTTCATTACCCCTCTCCTCGATAATTTCTTCATAGCATCTAATTTAAGAGCAGTTGAAGCTTTCTCATCTTCACTCCTCATGGTCTCCCAGATCGTTGCCGAGCCGCTTGTTGATCTCCTCTACCGCCTTGCTTCTCGCTGCGAATAGCGGGACGAACTGAGCGTAGGAGGTATTCCTTCCTATCCGCACCAGCTTCCAGCCCTCCTCCACATCCCGATACAGGAGCAGATAGAAGCCGTTCCAATTGCGGTAGTGCCCACCTTTGCGCTTGTAGGGACGGCGTGCGAAAAAAGAAGCGACAATGTGAGGGAGCGGCGCCATGACCTTTGCATCCATGCGGCAAAAGTTGATCCCTCCCACGTCTTCCCGGCCATCCACCAGCAGGCGCTCCCCTTCGATCCAGGCAGAGAGGAGCGCCAGGGCCTCGGCCGGAACGTCGGGGCCTTCAAGCGCCACTTTCGTCAATGCGTACTCTTCGCGCGTGAAGTAAGGCAGCTCCCTCATCAGTTTCTTCCTCCTCTTCTCCGTCTTTGCTTGCCCCGCACCCTACCACTTCCCGGCAGGATCACGCTCACCTGCGCGCCTTTGGTCAGAGAAGCCCGGTACGGCTTCATTGCGGCTGCGGTTTGTGCGCCCATCGCGTCCTCTTGGTGTTGCGTACGGATGAGCCAGTCCTTTCGTTCCGGAGGAACCGGGCACCAGCCTCCCTCCTCGGTAATACCATAGGGAGCCAGGATATCTAGGAGCTCTTTCCATCGTCCCAGCCCAAACACGTCCACAGCTTGCCCTCGTGCCCCACTAGAAAGACTATAGATGAGATCGTCGGGTGCCTTGCCCTCGATGCGGGTGACGAGGAACCAATTCTGTCCGCTCTCGAGAGAGGCGGCGGCGAAGGGACTCTGCGCGATGGCATCGATGAGCGAGCGGGGTGCGCTCCTCGCTTGCTCGTATTCCCCGTGTGGATACAGATCCCGAAACCGCGCCTCATCGTCTTCATCGCGTAGGTCATAGACCAGGTCGTGGCTGTGGTCGCCAATGAGGACTTTGTGCTGTTTGACGGCCTGGATAAACGCCTCCATCCAGCACGGCGACGTTTCAATCGAAAGACAGGTGGCGTCAGGCGCCAGAATCACCCCGATCTCACCCTGTTGCACGTCTTGGAGTAATCGAGCAAACGTCTCACGGCACTCGCCAAGCTCCTCGTGATAGGCGAAATGCCTCACTTTGCCGTCGTGCTCTGCCGCATACATCGCTGCCTTGCGGCTATGGTCCGCATGCTTTAAAAAGTCCAGATCCTTCATCGTCTCTTCCTTCTCATCGCTCTTCCTGTTCCAGGGAGGCGCGTTCGTCGCGCGTCCCTTACCTGTGTACTCGCCTAAGCCTTCCGCCAAGCCGTTCCGGGGACTCAAACGACGTAACGCGGCAGCCATGCTCACATCTTACCCGTTACCTGCGGCGCCTCTTTTTCTGTTTCTTTTTCCCCCGCCGCTGCAGATGAGACCTGCCAAGCGTACCGTACCCGAATGTACCGCCCGGCAGCGCGAAGCCGACCTCCTCCGCCGTCACGATGTCGCCATTGAGGACATCCAGCAGCTGTCTGAGCCAGGCCTGCGCCCCCATATTGCGTACATGCACGACATTAACGTCGACCCACATCTCCCGCTCGATGAGCGGGGGATGTTCGACGGCGAATAGCGGGTCGATGTTGACGGCCTGGAATGGATTGATCGGCTGATCTGGGGCATCGGCCTTACCCTCCAGCACGTCCAGCAGCTGCTTGAGCCACCGCTCGCTGCCCATCCCCTCCATCAGCGAGGCATTTGCCCGCACCCACTCAGTCTCGTCCAGAGGCGGCTCATGCTCCTCGGTCAGCTGGGGGGCAACGGTGATAGCGTAATACGGATTGATGATGATCCGCTGCAGATTGTCTTCCGTGAAGCTCGGCACGCCTGACTTCCTCCTTGTCGGGAACGCTATTCAGCTCACTATCGCCTGTACGCTATTCTCTGGCAACAAGAGAAAAAGGGAAACGGGGCTCTTGCCCGCCCCCTTCAGTAATGGTAGCAGATAAGTCTCAGCCCTGGCTCACGAACTTTCACGAGATCCTCACAAAAAAAGGGGCAAAGCCATACCTTGATATGCCAGTTCGTCTGCGCTTCACGCAGAGGCACCTCATAGACCTACAAACAGCTAACAAGGATTGGCTGGAAACAGATTCGAGTAGGGAGTCACGTCTCCGCGATGGTGACATTGGGCTGCACTAGGGAAGCAAGTCTCGCAGGTGTTCGACTGCCTTGTCCATCCTCCATCCACATCTCAGTTCTCCCATCGCTTTTGATCTTTCTGCAAGGCTGGGTGTACCCGACTCCAATGGAACTCCAGAACTTGAGCAATTCTTGGCAAGCTCGGAGAGAAAGGGAAGATGGAGGTAGACTACTACTATTTCTGAAGTTTTCCGCGAAACCATGCTTCCCCATCTAGGCTGCTGACAGGCCGAAAACTCAAAAATGCGGCGGGCTTCCTTTTCCCTCAAGCTCAACTCCCTGCAAAACCATGGTCTCACGAATCTGCAAGACCATCGGTAAAATGACATAATTTGTCTTTTTACCCATAGGCTTTGTAGATTTCCAAAACTATGCTTCCGATTTCCCCCTCCAATACTATGTTTCCTCAAGAAACTCAATAAATTATCGAATGTAATCGGTCTTCCAAACGTCTGTCGAGTAGCCTGGCTCTACCATAACAGAACTCCACATTTCTCTGCCTTCTTTTCGTCTCATTATATCGGGATCACTTAATTTACTTCTCACACACCTTTCACTGGGAAATAATCCTTGCTCATGGATAGTTAATATAGCTTCCTTTACTTCATTACTGCCCACTGCTTGAGGACTGAGAAACAGGCTCATAGCCTTATCCTCTCGCCTCAGTGCCACCAAGGCAGACGAGCTGCAGCGACCACCTGGGCGACCGGTTTCTCGAGCGCCACAGCGAGCGCGCTGAGATGCTCGACCCACTCACCAGCCGCCACCACCACAATCGCCGCTCGACCAGCCTCCGGGTCCTGACGCCAGCGTCGCAGACTATTCAGCGTCGCCTCACGCACCGTATCCAGGGAGACCGCCGGTGAGATGTCCACCTGGCCATCAGTGGCATGGCCGGCATTCGCAGCGCCGCCTTCAAGCTGGTCGGCCAGCCGCACGTACGTGGCAACCAGCGCCTGCACCTGGCCGATCAACATCGTCACCCCGTCACTACCCCCACTGTCCTTTGCTTGCGCTTGATAGCCCGTATCGGCAAGCTGCTCGAGCAGTTTCGCTGCGAGGATGACGTCGGAGCCCACCGCGACCAGCCATCCCGCATCCTCGGGAGCGAGCGGTTTCGCACTACGCTCGCGCAGATACTGGTCCAGCGCCTCCCCGGCGCGTTCGCTTGCCGTCAGGACCCCACCCCACGTCTCGTCCCCTCGACGCCTCGGCGGGCGCGTGGAGCCCTCGGCCCTGCCTGGCTCCAGGATCCGTCCAAACGCCTCGTCCAGGCTTGCGGCGACGGCTCGGTACAGCTCAGCGAGTGTCACCCGCAGCTCCCCCCGCGCGCCGCGCGGCCACAGCAGCACACCAACGACCAGGCTGATGCCAGCGCCCACTGCCACGTCCTCCACGCGCACAATCCCCAATTGCCAGCCGACCGGCGTGATCAGGTTGAAGAGGATAAGGACGACGACCGTGAATGCGGCTTGTCCCGCTACGAAGCCGATGGCGCTGGCGGCGTAGGCGGCGAGGAAGACTGCGACCGGCAAGATCACCCATAGCACGGTGGTGTCGGTGCCCACCACCACGAGGAAAAGCGCCCCGATGGCAAAGCCAACGATCGTACCCACTAGCGTCTGCAGCGTCGTGCGGCCGGTCGCCAGCGCATTGGATCGCAGCGCCGACAGCGTGCCCAGGACGACCCAGAACGCGTGATTCAACTGGAAGAGCCCGGCAATCAGCACCGCCAGCGCGAGCCCCAGACCAACACGCAGGCCGTTGTGCAGCACGCTGGAGGTCGGTGAAAGCTCGGTGCGGATCGTCTGCCCCACACGCTGGAGGAAGCCAGCGACGCCTGTCCGCAAGGGGATCTCGGCCGGCACCTCTTCCGTGGCAGTTCCCGTCTCCACGCCCACGTCCATGCGTACACCGGCTGCGATGGCCGCGTTGCTCCCCAGCGCGAGTGTGAGATAGGCTACCACCCGCAAGGTGTCGTCCGCCTCCAGGCCGTCAAGCACGTCTTGGAGTGCAGCCCCCGCGCGCAGAGCCTGGGCCGCCCACTGGTCCAACGCTTCGCGGTGGGTGAGCCACGATTCCTGCAGCTCGCGCAGATCGGGCGCCGAGTCGCCGCCAGTCAGCACCCCCGCGCTTGCCGCCAAGGTCTGTACAACGGTAGATGCGAGTCGGTCGCCTTCAAGCAGGCAAGGATGGTGCGGGGAAAGGAGCGGTTGCTGGGATGGAGGTTGCGCGGCAAACTCCACAATGCGCTCGAGCTCGCTCAGCAACTCGACGAAGGCGCGATCGTGGCGGGCCGGGCCAGCCGGACGCATTGGCGTGGCGGCGTAGGCCTGGCGGACGGCAGACACCGCCGCCTGTGCTGTCGCGGCCGCCTCCCGCACCTGCGCGAGATCCGGGGACGCCGCTCGAATCCGCTGCGACTCGATCAAGGCGGCGAGGGCGCGACAGGCAGACGCGGCCTGCCGGTGGAGGGCGACCTGCTCGAAGCGGGGCCACAGGAAGACCCCGGCTAGCAATGACACCGCGCCGGCAATGAGCCATCCTGAGAGACGCGGCGCGAGTGCCGCAGGGGGAGCGGAGATCGAGACGGCGAGTACGAAGGCGAGCAGGAATGCCGTCTGCGCAGCACTGGCGTAGCCGCCGAACACGCCTGCAAACGAGACCGCCAGGCCGACGAGCAGCGCGAAGCAGCCAAAGGCAACGAACGTCGTGAGCTGTCCGTTGCCGATCACGAATTGTGCGAAGGCGAAGGCCGCGGGCATGACGAGCGCGGCACGTGCCGCCCGGCGCAGTCCCGCTCGCCCGGGATCATGCGGGAAATGCATTCGGGCGCGCAGGCGCAGCCACACGCTGCGTGTCCATCGCCGCGCGGTGCCTACCTCGCCATGATCTACTTGATCCATAGCTTACCTATCCCATCCATTGGACTAAAACCTTTGAAAGCGTAGGCCTTCAGAGGTGAGCCTTCTTGTCCCATCTACCATTAGTTCTATGATACAACTGATCTCTTCGTCAAGTTCGCACTGACTGACCAACATCTTTGAGTATACCGGGAGAGACGAATGAATACTGCTTGACTGAGACTATCTCTTTTATCTCCCTGTGCTGGCTACGTGCGCCGTGTCACGCACGATGAGATCGCCGACGCAGTCGGCTAGAATTTGAAGGAGATTCTAGGAACAACGGCTTACCTGAATTCGAAAGGAAGAGGGGACAGCAGCATGCCGTTAACGC
>Ga0310037_10001440_pt1 | contig 13043 bp, 12 predicted proteins | sample Sb_taG_11_FD_200239 | JGI IMG/M metagenome (GOLD analysis project Ga0310037, IMG submission 200239) | Peat soil microbial communities from Weissenstadt, Germany - Sb_50d_3_AS metaG (v2) (version 2) | ecosystem: Environmental > Terrestrial > Soil > Wetlands > Peat | place: Germany: Weissenstadt...
ATCGCTTAGCGGCCCGATCACCTTCACGAACTCGAGGAACGAGCCCGGCCAGCCGTGGGTCATGATCAGCGGCAGCGCGTTCGCATGCGGCGAGCGGACGTGGATGAAATGGATATCGAGCCCGTCAATCTCCGTGATGAACTGGGGGAGCGCATTCAACTTGGCCTCGAGCTTGCGCCAGTCATAATCAGTGGCCCAGTAGTCGACGAGCTCCTGTACCTTCGCCAGCTGCGCGCCCTGGGTTCGATCGGTGACGGTCTCCCGTTCAGGGAAACGGGTTGCGGCGAGGCGGGCACGCAGATCCTCAAGAGCCGCCTCCGGAAACTCGACCGTGAACGGCCGAATCGCCGTTGCGCTCGGTGACCCCTCGGTGGTGACAGACATGTGGGTCCTCCTTACTGGGGGTGATTAATGACCCGACGGCAGCTTGCTCGTCTCATCCGAAAATCGCGCCCGTCGAGACCCTGGGTTTCGCTCCCTGGGTCTTGCTTCCTCGGGTGCTCCGCCGTGCCTGTGGATCCCGTCGTCGCGAGAGAGCCCGCGGACTCCGACCCTCCGGGCGGGGCGTCCCGGCCTCGCCCTGCAGCAGTAGCAACCGGCTCTCGCTGTGGATCGCCGAGGCCCAGTCGTCCAGCAGGGCGCACTCTTCCCCACGACGACCCCGTAGGCCGCTCTGCCCGACCGGTCCGTGAGGATGGACGACCATCCCGCAGTGCGTGACCTTACGACACGAGCCCCGCTATGTCGAACCCAATCGTGACGGCATCAGGCACTGGGACAAGTTCAACAAGGCCTGTTCCCCTAGGAACGACCAACAGGAACAGACAGCGCACCGTCGGGCGCTGCCCCAATCTGGGATTGCAGAAGTAGCGCGTCGACCGAAGAGCAGGGCTCTCGCCGCTGTGGTGCCCGTGCCCTGACATTCGCCACGAGCGCGACATCGCCGCCCGGGCTGTCCGGCCGAGATGGCGACCGGCCGGCTCGCCGCGCATTTGGGGTCTTCAGAGCGACCGTTAGCCAAATGTCGCGCTGACGCGAAAGCTGGTCTGGGCAGCGAGATGGTGCTAGCGGACCCAGAGTTGCATTGAGAGACGCACGTGATGCTGCGTGAGAGAGACTGTCATGTCGCCCACGACGGGACGATCAGCGCCAGCCGCTCGGGATGGTTGACCGATCGCATCTTCGTGATTAGTCCGTCCTGCACGGTGAACGTCAGGACGAACATGGGTCGGCCATCGAGGACGATCAGCACTCCCGCTGATTGCCTGACGGTGACCGGCCGCATCACTACACGCTGCGCTGCGCTGCGACGCGCGCCGGCGCCGGCCTGGGCTGCGACCTTCTTCGCGCCGCTTATGAGCCTGACGCCCTCAGGGTCGAAGGTGCGCAGCTGAGCGTCGGGAGCCAGCAGCCCGAGTAGCGCTGAGAGGTCGCCGGAGCCGGCGGCGGCGAGGAACGCGTCGACGACGGCACGGTCGCCGGCGTCCTCCCGGAGCTCTTCAGGAGCCACCAGACGCACTCGGTTGCGCGCGCGGCTGGCCAGCATCTTCACGGCAGCCGTGGAGCGGCCCAGCACGTCTGCGACCTGCACGAACGGCAGAGCGAAGATGTCATGCAGCACGAACGCCACACGTTCGGCGGGCGTCAGACTGTCCATGACGACATGCACCGCGATGCCGACCGACTCGGCCAGCAGGACCTCCTCCTCGGGCGTTGCCGGCCGACGCCTGGGTTCCGCCAGGTCGGCGTCGCCAAGCAACTCGTCGAGGTCGATTTCGACCGGAACCTCACGGCGCGTGCACCTACTCCTCAGCATATCCAGACAGACCCGGCTCGTGACCGTCGTCAACCAGGCACGAAGATCCTCGATGCCGTACCCACCCGCCCGGCTCAACCGCAGCCAGGCGTCCTGAACCGCGTCGTCGGCGTCGTTGCCGGACCCAAGAATCCGCAGCGCGACAGCCCGCACATACGGGCGGTGCCGCTCGAACTCGGCGGCGAGATCGCTGACGTCGCTGCTCATCTTCTCGAGACGCTCGCGCGGGCTCTGAGGTAACACACCACGCCGACGTTACCTCCGCGGCCCCGCATCCGTCTGATCGGTGTCCGCAGTTCGCACCAACCACCGGAGCGACGCTCCACGGAGGAACCATGCCCGAGACACAGACACGCTCACCACGCCTGCAGAACGCCAGCTCGCCGGACGCCGTCGCCGGCGTGCAGCAGATCATGAAAGCAATCTACGCGGGCGGGGTCCCGCAGGAGACGCTCGAGCTGGTCCACATGCGAGCCAGCCAGATCAACGGCTGCAACGCCTGCATCGCGTCCGGCATCACCAACGCTGAACGGATCGGCCTCAGCAGCGACCGGCTGCTGACGCTGCCGGCCTGGCGCGAGTCTGCGCTGTATGACGAAGCCGAACGGGCGGCGCTCGGACTGGCCGAGGCGATGACTCGCCTGGCGGACCACCCAGACGTGGTGACCGGAGAGATCTGGGTCGACGCCGCAGAGCAGTTCGACGAGCGTGCCCTCTCAGCACTCGTTTCGATGATCGCGTTGACCAACTTCTTCAACCGCGTCAACACCACATTGAAGGTCCAGCCCGGCTCCTGGGAATAGCCCAGACTCCCAAATCTCGCCTCCAGCGAGGCCGACGACGCCAAGAAGCGCCTCGTAACAGACGATCCCGCCGCCGCGACACGGCAGTACCGGCCGTCCGGTATCACGACAACGAGCAAATGGTCACATCGCTCTCCCGGGGCCCGCGGGGTCGTCTCGGAGGGGCACACCCGCGAGAGAACGAACGCACGGCTCGTCTTATGGATCAGTCGCGTCTCGCATCTCGCCAGGCCGAGGTGTGGCGTCGGGTCGGCCGGCGACGCCTGGCCGACCCGGTCGCGATCGCGCCTACCGATTGATCTGGAGGCCAGCGGTGGCGGAGATTGTCGGCGATGGCCGTCCGTGGACGGTGCTGATGATCTCGCCGCTGTCGATGCCCTGGAGGTAGATGCTGGTGATGCCGAGGTTGGCGTGTCCGAGTTGTCGCTGGATTACGACGAGCGGGACGCCCTCGTGCGCCATCTCGACCGCATGACCGTGCCGTAGCTGATGCGGTGCGAACCGACGCCTGACGCCAGCTCGAGCGGCCGCATAGTGCAGTTGCTTGCGCGCGGCCGATGGTTCCCACCGCCGGCCGGCGGTCGGTCCGTGGAGCACGCACAGCATGGCGCCGATCGGCAGTTGCCGGCGGATCTCCAGCCACAGGTCGAGCTGCTCCTTATTCCGATGTCGGAATAAGGAGCACTATTCCGACCTCCGGGTTATGCCGACCTCGGCTGAGAAGTCGCTGCAAGCGCCGACATTTGCTGTGGCTTGTGTCGGCATAATCGCGCAGCGTTGAGGCGAGGCCCACAGGGGAGCGTCGAATGGAAGCCGTTCGACCGGATGGATACGCGCGTCCAGCGAACGTGCTGCCGATTGAGCGAATAGCGCTGCAAATCGGGGTCCAAGCCTGAGTGCTGGCGGCCAACGCGTCGAACCGATCCTCCGATGCCGAGTCAGTGCCCGAAACGGCCCTGCCGTGCTCGGCTGTTCAGACGTGGTCTGATTATTCCGACCTTGCGGGTCTTGCTTCCTGCGCTAGCAAGGAATCCCCGATGCAAGTCGGCATAACTTCGAGGTCGGAATAGTGCTCCCAGGCCCAGCGGTCCATTCCGACTTCGCGGCGCTTGCCGCCTTTCCCGTGCCGGACGAGCACGGCGCCGCGCGATCGATCAAGGTCGCTCTCCTGAAGTGCGAGCGCTTCGCTGATCCGCAGCCCGGCGCGCCAGAGCAGCACGATGAGCGCGCGGAGCCGATGACCCTCGGAACGGTCACCGACGCTCCGCATCACGGCGACGATTTCCTCGACCGTTGGTGGGTCGGCCGGGTACTGTTCGCCCTTGTTGCGTGGCGGGCGGCCGCGGTGGTAGCCGGGCATGGTCGCGGGTGAGCGACGGTGGCCAGCGGCATCCAGCAGCACGGATTCCATGAATCCCTCCCTTGGTGGGAACAGGTTGACAATGCGCTGCTATTCGAACCGGGGCGCCGCTACGCAGCGACAGACTGTTCGCTAGGCGAGGGGCCGCTCTTGGTGTCCGCGCGATGCAAGGGTCGACCCCACAGAAAGCGGAATGCCCGGCTGGATGCTTGGCCTCAACCGGTCAGTGCACCACCCCTGACGTTGCGCATCGTCTCATCCGACCCGGGCGCTGTCGAGCGAAGGCCGTAGGCCGAAGCGAGATCAGCGCTCGGGGGCGCCCGTGTGGAGCCCGTCGATCAGCTCGGTGAGTTTCTCGGCGGGGGTCTGGAAGCCGAGTGTCTGGCGGGGCCGGCCGTTGAGCTTGCGGGCGACCTCGTCGAGTTCTGGCTGTGTCACTCCGGCGAGACTCTTGCCCTTCGGGAAGTACTGGCGCAGCAGACCGTTGGTGTTCTCGTTCGACCCGCGCTGCCACGGGCTTCGGGGATCGCAGAAGTACACCTCGACGCCGGTCTCGACGCTGAACCGCCGGTGCTCTGCCATCTCCTTGCCCTGGTCCCAGGTCAGCGAGCGGCGAAGCTGGGCGGGCAGCGTCGTGATGCTCGCCTTGAGCGCCTCGCAGACTGGCTCGGCGTTGGTTCCCTCGGGCAGCGCGACGAGCTGGCAGTAGCGGGTCTGACGCTCGACCAGGGTCGCGATCGCCGAGTCGCGGGTTCCCATCAGCAAGTCGCCCTCCCAGTGCCCGGGGACGGCCCGGTCGCAGACCTCTGGTGGGCGCTCGGAGATCATCACCATCTCGGCGATCCGACCCAGGCCTTGGCCGCGGTTCGAGTGTGCCCGGGCATAGCGCTTCTGACGCCGGGTTCGCAGATGCCGGGTGAGCTCGCGCGCAAGCGACCCGCGCGCCTGGACGTACAGCGCGCGGTAGATCGTCTCGTGCGAGATCTGCATCTGCTCATTGTCGGGGTGTGCGAGTCCGAGCCAGCCCGAGATCTGCTGCGGCGAGTGATCCTGACCGAGCCGCTCGATCACAAGCTCACGCAACTCGGGGCAGACCTCCAGCTTCGTCGCTCGCGGGCGTCGCGCTCCCACGCCGCCCGCTCGGCCACGTGCGCGCGATAGCGTCCACGGCCGCCGCAACGGTTGATCTCGCGGGAGATCGTGGTGTGCGAGCGGCCCAGGACACGACCGATCGCGCGGGCGGATTCTCCTCGAGCTACCCCGCGCGAGATCTCCTCACGCTCACCCGAGGTCAGACAACACTCCCCCCGACGGCGTGCCCTCGCCCGGACCCCTCCCATCCGCTGCAAGTACTTGCTCACCGTCCGCTTCGGCATACCGAGCCGGCGACTGATCTCGGCCTCGCTCACCCCCTCCGCGCGCAGCACCCAGATCGCGTCCTTCACAGCCTCGGTCAGATAGTGACCCCTCAGCATCTCCGCACCTCACCTCGTTGCTCAGCGAACCGCTGACTCTCTCGCGTGGTGCGGCGGCAGCCTGAAACCGCCTGCAAAAGCGGGTGCGCGTCAGCCTGTTCTTGGCTCCCAGCGGAAGAAGCGGATCGCGAAGAGCAGCCCCGCAACCCCCCAAGCGGCGATTACCAAGACGTCGGTCCAGTGAAACGGGGCGCCGAGGAACGAGGCCTGCATGCCGTTGAGGAAGTGCTTGATCGGAAAGACCCGGCCGACCCAGACCATCCACTCGGGCGGATTGTTCCCGAGCGGGATGAAGATGCCCGACAGGAAGAGCAGGGGCAGGATGACCGCGTTGACGATCGGCAGCGACGCGTCGGCGTTCGGTATGACCGACGAGATCGCGAACCCGAGCGCGCAGAACGCGGCCGCGCCCACGGCGAGCACCACGAGCATCCGAGCCAGCGTGGCGCCGGTCGGGATGTGAGCGCTGTAGAACGCGTGCCCGAAAGCCGCCGTGATTATCACAAGCAGCACCGACAAGAACACCGCGTGCAGTATCCGGGCGCCGAAGAACGATGTGCTCGACAACGGGGTCCCGTTGATCCGCTTGAGCACCCCCGCGTCCCGCTGGAACGTGATCGCGACCGCGATGTTGTTGAAGCAGACGGTGATCACTGCCAGTGCGGCCATGGCGGGCACGTAGTACGTGGCCTCGTTCACCGACTTGGCGCCAAACCGAACAGTGGAGTTGCGGAAGAGTGAGGTGAAGATCACCAGAAACATCAGCGGGTACACGAACGCGAAAAACGCCGAGGCCGGATTGCGCCAGTACGCCTTATTCACGTAGCGCATCTGCGAGAGAGTCAACGCTGCAGCGTTCATGCCCCGCCTCCGTTCCGCGTTCCGGTCGGGGCTGACTGGCTGCTGCTGTCGCCGGACTGGGTAGCGGTGAGCGAGAGATAGATGTCCTCAAGCGATAGCCGTGTCACCTCAAGCTCGTCCAGGCAGACCCGGTGATCGATGGCCCACCCGGTGAGCTGGTGCAGTGCGTGCACAACGTCGCCGGGGGTGATCTCGGTGAAGCCGTCCAGCCCTGGGGGGGCGAACAGCCCGCCCGGTGGGGTCGCGCCAGAGGGGGGGCGGTACCGGATCCGCGCGTTGGCCAGGTTACGCTCGCCGAGCGTGGCGGGCGGGCCCTCGGCGACGATCCGGCCCGCGACGATCACCGCGACCCGGTCGGCGAGGAACTGCGCCTCATCCATGTAATGGGTAGTGAGCAACACCGTCATGCCGAGCGACGCTAGGTTCTTGATCACTTCCCACGCCTCGTGCCGTGCCGAGGGGTCAAAGCCGGTGGTCGGCTCGTCGAGGAACAGCAGTTCCGGATTGCCGACCAGCGCAATCGCGACATCCAGCCGCCGCTGCTGACCCCCGGAGAGCTTGAGCACCCGTGCCGAGCGCTTCTCTTCGAGGCCGACCAGGTCGATCACCTCATCCACTGACCGCGGGTGGGGATAGAAGGTGGCATACATGGCGATCGTCTCGCGCACGGTGAGATACCGGTCGACACCCGGGGATTGCAACACGATCCCGATGCGGCTCTTCAGCATTGCCCGCTGACGACCGGGATCCACACCAAGCACGCTGACCTCGCCCTGATCACGGGTCCGGTAGCCCTCGAGAATCTCGACCGTCGTCGTCTTGCCCGCCCCATTCGGCCCGAGCAGCGCGAAAACCTCGCCGTGGCGGATCGCCAAATCAATGCCTCTGACAATCTCCGCGCCCGAATAAGACTTCACCAATCCACGAACATCCACCGCGAGCGTCTCAATCACAGCCGGTGAGACTGGAGGCGGCAATGAGCTAGGCGGCGGGCACGGACTAGGCGCTTCGGCGAGACGTTTCATGAGCTCGGACTCCAGAGGACAAATCGACACCGTCGAGGTGTCGCACACGCCGGCCGAATTGCTGAAGCCGCCAAGTCAAGCCCCGCCGAGGGTTGAGGCGAAGCTGCTTTCGATCGTACTCGCTCTCCGACTTGTCCGCCAGCCTTTGGGTCGCGCCGACCGTTGGAAGCGGGGGGGGGAATATGAAATAAAGATCCCTCCTGCAACGAGAGCAGGTGCCGGAGCGCCGCCCGGGACGAAGCCCTGCTGATCGCCAGGAGCACAACGCGTCCGGGCAGCCCCGGCGCCGGTCCGATCCGAAGGTGCCGGTTCCCCTGCAGTCCGCGCAAAGCGAGTACGCGGCGGGCAGCACCGAGGTGCGCGTGCCGCGACCAATGGAGGTCTCGGGGCTAACGCTGGTGGCCCGTGAAGCCGGCCCGCGGAGGATGGCGTACGTGGCGAGACCGCCGTCGCAGTTGTCAACGCTGAGCGGACACACCCGGGTACGATGCTTCGCTACAGCGGTGTGGCATCTGATTCGGGGGCGCGGGGGGCCTCTGTACGTGGAGGTGGAAGTGGCTCTCGGTGTGTCGATTGAGATCAAGGTGCCGCTATCCATGCGCCCCGCTTGGCCCCGGCCCGGGTCGTAGGTCCGATGAGCAGGATCATCGCGTTCAGCCTGTATAACGATCGGGCGAAATACACCGTCAACGCAGTGATCAATTGCATGTTGGCGCCGGCTGTGTACCCCGGCTGGGTCTGTCGGTTCTACGTTGATGACACGGTGCCGCTGGGGATCGTCGCGTTGCTCAGGTCCTTCGAGCACGTCGAGCTGGTGCAGATGTCCCGCCACCACGATGCCGGCGCCATGCTGTGGCGCTTCCTGGCTGCCGGTGAGCCCGGGGTCGACGCGATGATCTCACGGGACGCCGACTCGTGGCTGGGTTCGCGGGAGGCTGCCTGCGTGCAGGATTGGCTGGCTAGCGGCCGGGCGTTCCACATCATCCGCGATCACTGCTACCACCGTCAGCCGATCATGGGTGGGCTATGGGGAGCACGTGGCGGCGCGCTGCCGGAGATGGCCGACTGGGTGGCGGACTTCTCCCGTTACGGGGCCTACGACCAGGCCTTCCTGGCCGAGCGCGTCTATCCGCTCGTGGTCCACCGCTCCCGGATCCATCAGGCCGAGCAACCCGATCTGCCTGGAGAGATCACCTCTGGCTTCGACGATGGGGCTGTGACGATTCCCGCCTATGAGGAGGTCGACGAAGCCGTCCCCGGCCTGTCATACCTCGAAGCCCACCGCCTGAACGGGTTTGTATGCTCGCACTGCCAGCGGACTCATCCGAGCTACGCCGGCGGGATTCTGGAGCGGATCCCTCCCCAGGCACTAGAGGCGGTACGGAAGCTCGCCCGCGAGCGAGGGTTCTCGCCCGAGGACATCTACGGCCTCGCCAGTCCCCTTGAGCGGATGCCGCCCCGGGCGCTTGAGGCTGTGCGGCAGCTGGTCCGCGAGCGAGGGCTCTCGCCCGAGGACATCCCCGGTTTCCCGTCAACCCCACCCCCTGAGCGGCTCTCCTCACGCATAAGGCGACACCTACCCGAAGTCCGGCGCACGCGTCGCGCGCGACGGATTCGCCGTAGGGCCCCGGGCTAGCTAGAACCGGCATCCACCCGCCCGCGTCGGCGTGCGCTCTCTGCCGCTTCACCGGTTGCCCGATGACGTGGCCGCTCTCGCCGGTGCCGGTCCCCGATGCAGCCACCTCGGCAGATGGCCGACCGAACGGCAAAGCAGCGACGTGAGGCTGCTCCTGTTCCTCGATCGAGAGCGGTCGCGGAAGCGCGACCGGTAGGGATAGTTGAACGCACGGTCCCGGGGCGTCTCAGATCCCAACCTTTATCGCACAGGTCCTTCGCACCCGGAATTGGGCGACGAGCAGGTCGGGCGGCAGCGGATTCGGGTCGCGGCCCACTCCTGGCCAGTCTCGGATGTTGCACCGGCCGGACCTCTCGGCGTGGGATTGGCCGTCGCCATTGCGCCCTCCAGTTCATTTGGCGGGGAATGGTGAGGTACCGCAGCGGAAGAAGAACGGGAGCTGCGTCAGGGGTGCGTTCACGACCGCCGAACGCGGACCATTCTCGGTAAGGCCGGTCTGTGGCTCGCGCCAGCAGCCTCGGGGGAAGTAGACGCTGCGGCTGGTCGCCCCCTCGGTCACGACCGGCGCGACCAGTACGTCGTCCCCGAGGGTCCACTCCTGCCCTTGCGCCGCAGCGCGCGGGTCGCTGGGGAACTCGAGCCACAGCGGACGGGTGGGTGGAATGCCGGTCCGGTCGGCATACTTCCACAGTTTCAGGATCAGCGGAGCGGCCCGCTCGTGCAGCAGCGACAGCTGGTTGTAGACGTGCACTGTCTGCAGGTCGAAGGACCAAGGAGTGTGCGTGCCGGTGCGCCCGGCGCCGTGCAGGCGGAAGATCGGACTCAGCGCCGCCCACTCGGCCCAGCGCAGGAACAGCGGCTTGGTCGTGGGTGGCGTGGTGTAGTCGTAGTAGCCGCCGATGTCGGTCGAGTACCCGAAGGCGCCGCCGATCGCGCGGTTCAGCATGTCGGGCGCGAGTGAGGCGATGCCGGAGCCCTGCCCCCCGGTAGGTGGCCTCGTCGCCGGGGACGTTGCCGCCTTCGTAGGCGGCTGATCCGGGCGTGCCGGAGTAGCCCGCGCGGTTGTAGAACCAGATCTGCCGGTTCGGGTGCGAGCGCTCGTAGGCGTCGACCGCTTCGCGCGTGGCCTTCATGTACAGGACCGGGTAGAGGTTGTGCATCGTCGCGCCTGTCTGCCCGTTGTGGAAGTGCATGCCGGCGACGACCTCCTCGCCGAAGTCGGCCATGAAGCCGTCGAAGCCAAGATTGAGGACGTCAGCCACCTGCTGCTCCCACCAGCGGACCGCTGCCGGGTTGGTGAAGTCGATCAGCCCGATCGTCTGCGAGAGCGTCCCCGTGGTGATGTACGTCTTGCCCTGTGCGTTCTTGACGGAGTAGCCCTTGCGGTCCGGGTAGGAGCCGGGTGCGATGAACGGCCGCAGGTAGGCGAGCGGGTGGATGTGCCGCGCCTCGAGCTCGTTGATGATCTTGGTCTGGGTCGCGAAGCTGAGGACTGGAGGGTTGTAGAGCACGATGCCGTCGTTGTCGGGGTTCTTCATCCTCCAGCCTTCGATCCGGTAGCCGGTCAAGGGCATGTGGTAGCGGTCGATGTTGGTGATGTCCGCGTTGAGGTTCGCCTGGTAGTCCGCGAGGGTCTCGACCTTGTTCTTGACCAGACGGTCCATCATCGGGCCCAGCGCCCAGAGCGGCGGCGCGGGCTGGCGACCGGTGCGCGCGGTCAGGTTCCCGATAGCCTGCGTGGGCGTTCCGGGAGCAACTACGTAGGTGAGCGATGGGGCTGCCGTCGCGACGCTCCACGCGTCGGGTCGGTCGGAGTCGAGCCGGAACCAGGAGAGCTGCGGCTGGTCCAGCAGGAACCCGTAGCCGCGAGAGGAGATGAACTGTGCCTGCACGTCGAACGCGGCGGTCGGACCGTTCGGGTAAAGGATTCCCGCAGGTGTGCCGGGCGCCGCGAGCCCGGGGATGTTCTCCTCCTCGACCCAGCTGGAGAAGGCCTGTCCGTGTTGGTTGAGCGCGTTGTGCCGGCCTCCGAATCCGTAGAACGCCTCGCTCGCGGAGGAGGCGAACGAGTCGCTCATCATCGCCACGCCGATGGCCGGGTCAGGGGTCACGGCGACCCGGATCAAGCCGGCGCCGTCCGGCTCGATCGCGACCTGCAGCGTGCGCCCCGACGGGTCGTCGGTCGAGAGGGTGAGGACGGCGCCCGAGCCACTCTGGTGGGCAGCGATCACCTTGCGCGCCCCATACTGAACGCCGGAGTAGGACCCGCTCATCAGGTTGCCGCTCCACACGCCGCCGATGTACTGCGTGTAGGACTCCTAACCGACGAGGAATGACAGCGGCGCGTACAGCTGCTCGCTCTTCGGCGCGTCCGTCCCGGGCGGCAGCAGATCCATCGTGGTCGGGACGACGTCGGGTGCCGGCTTGACGTTCGCCACCTCGGACAGGGCGGCTGCGCCTGCGGCACCCAGGATCCTCAATTGGAACGGATTGCGCTGCACCACCGCCGCGTCGGCACCGAGGCGAACGACGACGCGGCTAGGGGTGATGGTCACGGCCTTGCTCGCGCCCGGAACAGCGGCAGCCGCGCTTGCGGTCGGGGCAAGTCCGGCCAGTACCGTCACCATGATCAGACAGAGCAACCACGCCGAGGAGCGCCCCTTCGAGGCTTGCGCACCCCTCTCGCTCATCCTATCCTCGATCCGTTGCCGTCGATACATTTAGCCGCAGTATGTCACTTTCTATCACGGACGGAGCGGACCGAATCGAGGCGCGGATCTTGGACGCCGCGTACAAGCAGGTCATGGCCGTCGGCTTCCGGCGCACCACCCTGACGGATGTGGCTGAGCGAGCCCGCCTCAGCCGCATGACCGTGTATCGCCGCTACCAGGACGTCACCAGCATCCTGCAGGCCGTGATGTCCAGGGAGTTCGGCGCGATCCTCACGCGGGCAGAACAGGACACCGCGGACGTCGTGGGATCCAGGGAGCGGATCGTCTCCTACGCGGTTCGCGTCTTGGATCTGCTTTCGAGCCACAAGCTGTTCCTGCGCCTGCTCGACGTCGATCCGGAGCTACTGCTGCCCTGCGTGACCACCCGCCTTGGGCGCGCCCCGGCCGTCTTCGTGGCGCGGCTGCGCGCGCAGCTCGAGGTGGCGATGGAAGAGGGCACTGTGCGGCGGGACGACCCCGACCGCCTGGCCCGTTCGATGCAGACGGCGATGCGCGGATTCGCTTACTCCGCACGCGACGGCACGCCCCAAAAACAGCGCCGGCAGATGCTCGCAGACCTGGCGATCATGCTCGACGGCCTGCTGCGAGCGGACGCGCCGTGACCCGGTCGTGATCGCGTCTCTCACACAGGATCGCCGGCGGCGCATGCGTCACTCATCCCGACGCTCGGCCGAGGCCCGCGCCGCGGGCGACCGGTCCGCGTCGGCTTCCCGCGTCGCTCGCCTGCGAGTACTGCGGCTACTGGCAGCCGATGGTTATTGTGGGTCGGCTTGCTCTGGCTCGCGCCATGTCCTCTCGAGCCGCTCGAGCGCACCCAAAAGGCTCATTGCCTCAGCCGCGACGGTCGCGAGCGCCGGGTCGTGTCCGTTGAGTTCGAGCGTCTCGTTGCGTGGCAGCGCTGGACTCGCCCAGGTACCGTCGCGGATAGAGGCGGCGATCTCGTCGAAGCTGCCGCTTAGTGCGGCGAGGTACGGGCGAGCGCTTCGCGCGGCGCTCGTGCGCCGTCGTGGACTGCTGCGGCAAGGACGAGGGCAGACCCGCTCACGTCGTCCATCGCGGTCAGCACTGCGCGCATGGGTCGGGCGTCTGGACGCCGGCGGGGTGGCTCGGCTAACGCGCGCCGCACCGAGTCCCGGGCCTCGACGCGTGCGCGGCGGGCCGCGAGTCGCGTTGGTCGTAGCAACCGCCGGTCGCTGTCGTCCGAGTAAGCGTTGAGGATCGCCGCCAGCCAGCGGCCCTGGGCGGTGACGAACGCCGCCAAGCCGTTGTGGGCGTCGGGTGTCTCGCGGGTGGGCCAGAGCGTGAACGCCCCGAGCGCGATCCCGGCGCCGACCG